>Ga0247611_10001244_pt1 | contig 46242 bp, 36 predicted proteins | sample 177DNAGHGhighgp2_FD_192422 | JGI IMG/M metagenome (GOLD analysis project Ga0247611, IMG submission 192422) | Sheep rumen microbial communities from Palmerston North, Manawatu-Wanganui, New Zealand - 1770 DNA GHGhigh gp2 | ecosystem: Host-associated > Mammals > Digestive system > Stomach > Rumen... | reverse complement strand
AGAGCATCACGTCGCAGATTGACCTGAAGGAGTGGGCATCACAGGCTGACGAATACGATAAGATACAGAACAACGGGCTGTGGAACAAAACCCTGCAGTTAGCCGTGATAGCCGGCCTCGATCATCCGTTCTCTGCCGTTCGTGTGCGGGAGATATTGAAGTGGGGCGAGAGTGAGCAATATCGGATGATCAAGAATGGCGGAACGATGGATAGCCCTTCTGGTCGTACCTGTCCACGATGTGGCAGTGCTGTAGATGTAGGCTGGCGTTTCTGCCGTAACTGTGGATGCCAGCTTTGACGTGTATCTAATTCTCTAATTCTCCAATTCTTGATAAAACTAAAAACTATACGACAATGATATTCAACGAACAAGGATTTATCGACATCGACGAGATGATTGCTCAGGAGCCATCATTTCAGAAAATCATGTCAGACGGGGTGGTGACCAGTGACGAGTTGCGTGAACAGACCAACCGCGTCATCGATCTGCTCCATGAAGTAGAGAACCGTTTTAGCGAAGAGGACCAACTGCTGGTAAAGAAACTCTTTGCAGAGACCAATGTTCTTTCAGTCATTTACCATCAGTATTCACTTCAAAACATCAGATAGTTATGGCAACATATAGCAAAAAGAAACTGTTGGCAGCGCACCCCTCGCAGATTAATTCCATTGCAGAGGCTATCCAGAACGACTTTGTGCGCGCCGGCTTTGAGGTGAATGTCGATACGCTGATGAGTGGTGGCAAGGACATCAGCATCACCAAGGGCAACCTGTTTAAGGCCGTCCTCGGTATGCGTTCTGCCCTGAAGGTAACCCTCATCCCCCAGACCGATGGCGTCCTCTTCGATGCTAACGTGGGTATCTATGGTCAGCAGGCCATCCCCACCGTCATCTCCATGCTCTTCTTCTGGCCCGTACTCATCACCCAGATATGGGGATTGGTCGAACAGTCCTCCCTCGATGACCGCGCTCTGGCACTGGCAGAACAGGCCATTGCAGGTAGAACATCATCATTTGCTTCCGCATCATCCTTCGCCTCTGCCTCCACCGGCACCCATAAGTTCTGCACCAACTGCGGCACCAAGATCGACGGCACCTCCAAGTTCTGTCCGGAATGCGGAGCGAAGTTGGGGTGAGCAACAGGATACTTCTCCTTTGGTGATCCTTTGGTCCTCCTTTGGTGTTCCTTTGATCTATCGGAGATGTAACGTAGATGTAACGTAGATGTATGGGAGATGTAAGGGCGATGTACGCAAGCCTTAGGCAAGGAGTTAGCAAGCCTTAGGCATACTCTATGCAGCAGTATGAGTATGCCAAGAGTATGCTTAGAGTATGGCTAGAAGCAGCCTGGAAGCAGAGTGATTGCTGCCTGGAGTATGGCTACAGATGTAAGGAAGGCTTGAAACGGTGCCGAATCTATCAAAATTTTGCACTTTCGGCAGCATTTCGTTTCTTGTTCCGAAAAATATTTGTATCTTTACACCGTCAATAATAATGACACTAAAAACCGACGACAGATGAAGGACTATATACAGATTGGAATTGAGAAGGGACTTATCTCGCTGAATGAGGATAGGCCGCGCATCACATACGTCTATCAGAAGAAGGAACGGAACGTGTTTCTCCACATGAAGTGTGTCCGCGATACCGCCACACTCTATTTCGGAGGTTCTGCCGGTCAGCAACGCGTCCCTTCTTCCTACCTCGAAAACTTCGACCTTCCACTGCCGCCAAGAGAAATGCAGATGGAGATAGCGCGTCACGTCTATCAACTGCGACATAGAGCAAAAACCTTGGCAGAAGAAGGCAAGTGTGTTCTTGAAGAAGCCAAGCAGGAGGTGGAGAGGATGATATTGAGAGAGAAACTGGATAGAAACGAACAAAGATTCAATAATGTCTAAAGACAGATGCGGATTGGAGTAATGAATGAAAAAATATAGTAAAACAAAATAAGGTGACTATGCAAGAAGATGTTTGGCAGAAACTTCTGCAGGAAATTGAAAAAGGGAACGTGGCATTGCTTTTAGGGAAAGAGCTATTGTCATTGAAAATAAATGGTGAGAGTATTCTCCTGAGCACTTATATAATTAAAAAACTATGTGAGCGGCTAAGAATTGCTTACTTTGATGGATTGAACTTTTCCTCACTATCATACGAATCAATGCAAGGAATGTGGTCATTAATTAAGTCTGATCCCTATAGGGAAACCAAACGAATCCTTGAAGAGATACCAAAAGACTCTTTTGAGAATCTTGATTTGATACGTCAACTCCTTGAAATCGACAGATTCAACATTATACTTACAACATCTTTTGGGGATGTGATAAAAAATGTTCTTTGTGACCTATGGGGAAATGACAATGTAAAAAGTTATCAATTCCAACAAAACGGAGAACAAGAGGACGTAACAGGCTATGAACGTCACGCCTTGTATTATCTTTTCGGACATATTAGCGACGTGCGGCATGAATGTGTTTTAGATGACGAAGATCTTCTTAAGTTCATTCATGACTGGTTTGACAAGGCCCGACGCCCCCAGAAGCTTTCTTCAATACTAAGCCAGAAATATCTTCTTGCAATTGGATGCAACTATCCAAATTGGCTGTTTAGGTTTTTCTTCTATTCAATCAAAAACAATGTAAATAGAGATTCAAAAGGGCTATTAGCTGACACGCGATTGAAGAACGATTATGAATTGTCCAACTTTCTGGAGAGAATTAATGTTGAAAAACATGATGATTCAATCAAATTTGTAAAAGAACTACTTGATCGTTGGAAACAAACTCATAGGAATGCCGACACGGATGCTGGTCTTGGAGATGAGGTTGCAGATAAAGACTACGTGTTTATAAGTTATGCGCACGAGGATCATGCTTATGCTCTGCAATTAGCGAAAGATTTAAAAGAAGTGGGTATTGATGTCTGGTTTGATGACAAAGATTTAAATGGCGGGGACGAATATGAAAAGAAAATACGACAAGAAGTAGCGATGAGTAAGGCTTTTGTTGCCGTCTTGTCAAATCACTGCAATGAACGCGGCCCCCGTTTTTATAAGAGAGAATGGGCATACGCAGAGAATGCGAAACTAGACCATTATCCGCATAAATTTGTTATACCTGTTGCTATAGACACCTTTGATTACTCAAGAAGAGGAACGCCAGTAGGTGATGCCTTTTTTAGTTACACAGTTCTATCTATGTCTGAGGATAATTTCTTAAAGAAACTTGTTCGAGAAATACGTAGTATGTTTTAATGTCATGTGTTGTTATGAGTACTAATTCACCTTGGAAAGGACTGAGATCCTATAAAGAAACAGATGCATCGTATTTCTTCGGACGGTCATCTGAAATAGAAACTCTGTATGAGAGTGTATTAAATAATCGACTGACAATAGTATATGGACCTTCAGGAACCGGAAAAACTTCTATTCTTAGAGCTGGAGTTTTCCCAAAATTACGGACACAGAAATATTTTCCTGTCTATGTAAAGTTGCGCCATAATTTTAATGAGGACAATGGACTTGAGGATGTTTCATACCTTAAACAGATAATAGATACATTCAAAAAAGTCTCGATAGAAAGAAACTATGAGATAGAGCAGGTCATACCATATACAAAAAAAGATAATTGTCAATCTCTGTGGGAATATTTTCATTGTAACCGTTTTTGGACAAGTGATGATTTCCCCCTTTACCCAATTCTTGTTTTAGATCAATTTGAAGAAATCTTCACTTTGACAGATGCAAGAAAAGGCAAAGAACATGTTCAAACATTTTTCAGCCAACTTGCAGACTTGTGCGAAGATTGGATACCTGAATACATAAGAACACACATTTCAGACAATATAGTTGATTACCCTGTAGCTGCTAATTATCGATGCATTATATCATTACGAGAGGATTTTCTCGCTCGCTTAGAAGAACAAACATTAAAATATCCTTCATTTAGACTTAACCGGTTTAGTTTACAGCCGCTCAATGAAGAGCAAGCATTAGAAGTCATTACCCAACCAATACCAGGTTTAATTAGTGATAATGTTGCCGGAAAGATTATTGAAAAGGTTACAAACAGAATCTACAAAAAGGATTTTAATCTTCACGACAATCCTGAAATTGACGTTGAACCGGCTTTGCTTTCACTTTTCTGTGACGAATTGAACAATTTGCGGCTTAAAAGAGGCCTTAGCAAAATATCAGAAGATATTATTGACCAGTTTGGCAATAACATCATTAGAGATTTCTACTATGAGGCTATGGATGAGGTCTCGAAAATGTCAAATGAAAGAGTTGTTGACTACCTTGAGCATGAGTTGCTGACCAGCGATAATTTCCGCAACAACATCTCACAACAAGACGCAGAGCGTCATCATGGCGTTACACCAGAAATTCAAAAATACCTGATTCGTACTAAGAGAATTCTTCGAGTTGAAACATGGGGTACAGGTCGTGATAAGAAACAAGAGAATCGTCGCTTATTGTTTACTCATGACGTGCTTTGTGACATCGCGAAGCAGCATCGACAGGAACGCGAAGAAAAACGAGAGAAAAGGAAGCTGGAAGAAGCAACTGCTTTGGCAAAAAAAGCAGAAGAGAAAGCACGAAAACTAAAGAATAGACACCGTATCACTTTAGGGGTTATAGCACTGCTTATAGTAGGTGCTGTCTGTTTTACATTGAGTGCCTATGTCATAGAATATGAAGAATGCTATACCCAATTCATTAAGATTAACGGATGGCCCAGAGGAGTTGGTGAAAAACTAAGCGAACAGCAACGTGAATCTGTTCATATATATTATTGCTTGAAGCGAAATGGTTTTCTTTCAAAAGGATTGTTCGATAGAGAAGAAAGACACTTTACAGAGGTAGAGATAAGGAATTCGCATGGAGGCATTGAAAATTGTGCTACTGCACTGCCTACTGTTCCTCTTTTTTCTTTCGATGAAGATAGTATTGCTGCTATTTCATCTTTTAAAGAAGTATGCAGATGGCGGTTTATGCCTGATGACGACAACAAATACGTTTCCAAAGAGACTGCATACACTTTAGATAATAAAATCGTATACGTGTTATCTTATATGCGAGGCGTTATCAATAAACGTCCAGCAAAATCAGATGATTCTAGAGAAAGGAAACAAGATGTGATTTCAACTGTGGAAAGTGTAGACCAAAATGCCACTATAGTTCTCGAAGACCAAAACGGGAGGCCTATATCTTTGCCAGAGCGGGCGAACAGAATGGTAATATCATACGATTCTCTAGGTAGAGAAGAAAAGATGAGATTTTATGATGACGATGAGATTCCAATGGTTAATCATCGTTTGGCCTATGGCTATAATTTGTCATACGACAAAAAGAACAGAATCTTATCTGTTATTTGCTGTGATGCTTTTGGTGACCAAATTGATAATGTTCCGATACAATCTATCCATTATGAATATTCAAATAAAAGTGGCATTTTTGAAAATAACTGGACCAAGTGCATCTATAGCGGAAATTTCGAGACGGGAAACGGTTACAATACGGAGAGGAGAGAATATAAAGACAATAGTATCAATCATACATATTATTTAAACAATCAAGAATCGTCAAATAAGATTCTTGATTGTAATAGTTACAAAGAAATATTGAATAGTTATGGCGAAATTGAAGAAATAATATATCTTTCTGACAACATTGACAGACCATACAGGGTAGAGTTTGAATATGGAGTAAATAAGAAAGCATGCAAAATCTTGTCTATCAAGAGTTTTACAAAAGACGGGAAGCCATTTGTCCCAAAAGAATACAAAATAAAACCTTTTTTTGGACTTACTGGCCAATTCTATAGATATAATGAAAATTTTGATATTTGTGAAGAAGTTCGACTAATAGGAAGCGATTCGGTGTATATTTACAAATTGGAGAACGTCTCTGATTTGGAGCAGAGAATTACTCATCGAGATGACATGAATGAAAATGACAACTATATTGAGATTCTTAAATATAACAGCCAAAAGCAATTAGTCAGTCGTTCATTCATTTCAAATAATGGTGAGAATAAAAATCGCATAATAAAACATGATGGTGACTCTATCATGTGTGCATCAGTTCTATATAGATACGGGAGGACAACAGATCAATTAAAGAAAGATTCGATTAGGTATGAAGTGAATACCTTCTATGACAAGTCTGGTGCTCTATGTTCTTTCCCGTATGCAATAGACTCTTGTGTATACGGCACCAATGACAACTTGTTGCGATATAGAGTGATTTATTCTTCAGAAAGAGAGATTCTCTCATCATATATTCTATATTACACGGAAACAGGAATACTTAACGGACAGTCAGTTCTCGGTATTGAAGGTAGGCCAATAAGATGTCCGAAGTGGGATGTCAATGGTTGGTCTTATTATAAACTACAAACACTTTTTGACTCTAAAGGAATTCCAACGATGTACAAAGTGACAAACGAATTCGGTCTAGAATCATATTTAACAGATAGTTTAAACCAAGGTTTTTCGCTGATTTATACTGGCGACTATGATAATATATTAACACATCCAACAACTACGACAGAACTAGGAGCAGAATTTGTACGTGTTGAAACGAATAAGATTGTTATTGAAAAAGCTCCAATTACAATCAGTAAACATCAAATTGCATATTTACATTTAACCAGTATGAAAGGATTACAATTTAATAGCATAAGGGACGGTGACGTATTGATAAAATTAGGCAACTGGCGATATGAAAATGATAACCATTGTTCCAAGTTGCAAACAGAATGGAATCAGCTGAAAAATGGGGAGAAGAAAGCTTATGTTCTTCGCATGAATGGTGGTATCTATAAAGTGACGGAAATAGAGATTCCTACGAGTACTGCAGAATGGGCAGAATACCACATTATCAATAGCACTGAGAGAGAATACAATATGTTGTTCAATAAAAAATAAGGTATTATGAAGAAAATATTGTTTTTGTTTTTTTTGATATTCGTAGCTTTAACTTCTTTTTCTCAAGTTAAAGTTAGAAATGATAATAATAACGATTATACATCAAAAAATCATGTATTAAAAGACCAATTAGAGAGAAAAGACAATAAGTATAAAGATGGTACAGAGAATGAAAACTATGCAAAGCAATACAAAAGTGAAAGTAAGAAAAGAACTTTGTCTACAACACAGAGAATTCCAAGTAATAAAAGTACACTAAATTTTGGAGCCAAACATATTGGCAGTTATCTCGGATTGTCAAAAATGAAGTTATGGCCAAAAGAAGTTGTATACATAACAAAAGATGTTGTTGACAGTTCATTTGCTTATTATTCCAATTTTGTCAAGAAAAATGGCTGGCTACATGGAATTGACAAGCCATTGACGAAGATACAAGCCTCTCATCAGCAAGTATATTACAAGTTCTCAAACAAGAATAAGGCGGGAAAATGGACAAAGATGCAGGCATATAATGGTTTTCATCGACTTACATGTGAACACAATGTCGGAACCTATCTGGTTAACCAATTCGACATTTCTGATAGTAACGTAGATGAAGCATGGCGAAACAAATTGAAAACGGTATGTCAGTGGGAATTTATTGGGGATAATTCAGGTAATGAGATAATTCAGGAGATAGGCTTAGATGAATATAATAATGTTGTTTATGTATATATACCCGTTAGAAATGGTAAAAAAATCTATGGTGGTTTTTTTGACGAATGGGGTAAGCCAATTTCTCTTCGCGCTAAAAATGACTCCACCCAAAATGAGGCAAATTATGTAAGCATCACCCTTGATAAAAATGGATATGAACATATATTAGAATTTACAGACAAGGATGGGTATAGGAAATACAATAAAGATGGAGTGTATGCAACAAGGTACACCTATGACGATGGTGGGCATAAATTAAAAGAGGAATCGTTGGATATGCTCGGGAACCCTACTATTGACAGTTGGGGAAATTGTGGCTTTGTTAACACATTCGACAAGAACGGGAATGTTATAGAATCGTATTATATCGATAATTTAGGAGAGCCCATGAGAATGCCTGCGCAAAGAAGTGGCTCCCATAAGGTAGTAAAGATAAAATACACATACGATAAGTGGGGGCGTAACATTTCTCAAAAATTCTACACTTTTGACAATATTCCCGATATTGATAGCCTGACATATATTGATGGAGCAGGTGTTCATGAGTATAGATCGAGTTACAATGAGAGAGGACAATGTACTGAATATGCATCGTTTGACACCAATGGGACCCCCGTCCCTCTTGACTCTACGGGAATAGCACGTGTTGTCCGTAATTACGACTCAAATGGAAATCAAATTTTCTTTGGTCTGTATGATTCTAAGGGAGAGTTTGTTAATAATGAACAAGGAACTTGTATGTCAACATCAAAATACAACAAACAAGATCTTTTGTTGGAAGAGATTGGATATACCTGTATCGATGATTCTGTCCTGCTTGATTATGAATATCATCGCGATGGGAACATCAAAAAGACTTATTTTTATTACTACGGGAAAGATGCGGACGAGTCATATATAAAAATTGACTCTGTTGACACAGATGATGAACTTCTCAAGCGAGAATATTATTCATTAAAAGATAGTGCAATTGAAGTTGGCGGCTATCATCGTTATAATTGCCAAAAACGAAGGCTACGTCCTCATGTATGGGAAATAAGGAAGGAGTATTTTGGTAAAAACGGCAATTATACTGAACCTAATGATGAAAATTGGGCTTATGCTATTAACATAGAAGATTCCGTTGAATACAAAACCAATATTCGTCAATTCGACGAGGACAGCACAGTTATAGAAGCATTTCAGAAGTATTATGCAGATAAAGAGCAAAAAGAATTATTAGGGCAACGCGCCCTGACGCCTTTAGGAAATGTAGGAAGGAGTGCTGGGAGTACCGGATATTATAAAACCGAGGTAACAAGAACTCCAAATGGAGACATCTGCACTTTTATGAACTACAATGAATGGGGAGAGCCATCCTACATTGAAACTAGCAATCGTCGAGTATTCTGTTATAGACTTGACGATGCAACGAGTATGAAACTTTATGATGAAAATATGGTTGAAATCGAAAACACCAGTTCTTTTTGGCGAACACTCCCTCAGGCATATTGTATAGAATTGACAGACATAAAAGCATATAATGCAGGATTGCGTGATGGTGACATAATCGTAAGATATGGCAATTGGTTTAAGGAAAAGCCTGTCAGTAGAGACGAAGACATCTTTGAGGATGATTTCCTCGGTCTTGAGATGATTCTTTCAGCGAATCAAGAAAAAACGATGTGGGTGTTGCGGCATAACATTATGGAAGGTAGTAGTTCTATCATCGAAATAAAACAACCCAAAGGCACCCCATCTGAACTAGGCTTTGATTATATTCCAATATTCTATAATAAACATGAGGTTGCAAGGTATTCTGATGCCGTTGAAAAGTATTTGGCATCATCAGATCTGGATGTGTCGATTTTAAGATCTAATGCTAATTCTCATGCTGGGGATAGAGAAGTGTTCTTGGCAAAACCTAAGAAAGTTGGTATTAAAAGATCGTCTCTTTATAGGAAAGGAGTTCACAACCCTGCCATTTTAACTGGCATCAAAAAAAAGGTTCTAGAAGACGATGGTATAGTAGAATACACATGGAATACCTTTACCGATGATGAGTTTAAATTCAAAGACAGACTTTATAAAGAAGAAAACGAAATAATGTTGACGTCTCTTTATCTTAGTGAAGATTTGAAAACGAATAAAGAAGCTGTTTTCGGATTCAGAGGTGGTACTCACCCACAGTATATGGTTGACATTGTTACGGTGAAAGTAAATGATGATGTGTACAATATGTTATTTAAACAATGTAACACAGGATTGGCAGATGAAGATAGCATACCAACAGAAGAGCCACTGCGTACTCCAATGGAATTGTATTCATATCTTACAAGCAATGCTGTTACAGGAATAAATACAATGCACATAAACGAATCTATTGGTTCTCTTTTAGGGCAGTTAGAAGAAAAGATTGGAATCAGCCTTGCTGGATGTGAAATATATCTCATCCTTACGGATAAAGAAGAAATGCCATATAAAGCAAAAAGGAAGTATCAGGCCATGTTAAACTCGATAAATGTGACGGGATATAGCCAGTTGGAGTCGGATGACAATAACAAAATCTATGTACGAGAAAACAAGAAGAATAAGGGAAAGGAATTTTTGCTTATCAGTGATGAAGGGGATTTATTTATCGTAAGTGGAAATATGAAGACTGAAGACTTTGAAACGCTAATTCAGAGTATACTTAACAAGTAGCCCGCACTATTGCAAATATTATGTATCCAGATTAGTTCATGCTCGGCAACAATAACGAAATATGGGTGTTCCTTTCTCATTCTAACAAGGATTATGAGAAGGTGCGGCAGGTGAGAGATTTGCTTGAGAAAAAATCTTTCCGACCTTTAATGTTCTTTCTAAAATGTCTCAATGACGATGATGAGATTGACGATTTAATCAAACGAGAGATTGATAGTCGTGGACGTTTTATTCTTTGTGATAGTGAGAATGCACGGGATTCGAAGTGGGTGAAAAAAGAAATAGACTATATCAAAAGTAAAAATAGGTTATTCCAAACGATAAATATCGATGCACCATTAGATGATATTCAAGCAGAAATCGAGGATTTTCAGAAGCGTAATTCCATTTTTATTTCATATAATTCGAACTCGGAAAGCGATAAAGCTTTCGCAAAGAAGTTGGAATCATTCTTGAAAGATATGGATTTTGGGGTGTATATGTCACAAAGATTTGCAAGAAATGATGATTTGGAAGATCTTAAACAATATCATTCGATTACATACAGTGTTGTAAGGCATGATTCACTAATTATAATTCTTTCAGAAGATTGGGGCTATGATGAGTTAAAAGACATTGTTGCACCTCTTTTGGAATCATTGCATGACAGTCAAAGCAGAATCTATTTATGCGTAATGACAGATGGATGGAAAGAGTTAATTGACCAATACTTCAATCCTCTTTTTGGGAATAGAAGTAGAATATTTGATTTTACTCAGAAAACAATGTGTGAAGTTAATCTATTAAACATTGTGAACACAATATTTGATGATATTGCATCGTCAAGCAAATAATAAAAGCATTGCTATGAATAATATTACCCTATCATACTTCAGGCGAACAGCATAGCGAGAACTATGAGAAGATTATCCATCTCGCAGAAGAATTAGGATACTTGGTTCGAGTTTATGAATCAAAGGAGTCGAGTCAATTTGATTTCTTGCAAGCAGTGTATCGGGATACGGCAACTATTGTGGATGCAACAATCCATGATGACTTGACTCAGTCAACGGTATATCCTCTATTGACGGCACATGTTAACATCCTTGATCATATACTTGTGTTCAGTAACAAGCATTATGAGGATGGTTCTCAGATTCTTCCATTAAACATCACACCACAGAGAGCTATAGCAGGCAAGGATAAGGATTTGTTAGCTTGGCTGAGGGGGCAGCTGGAGGATTTAAAGAATCACCAATATTATGAGCGGTTTGAGATAGAATCGATAGAGGCTTTAGCGAGTTATAAAGATAGAATGGAACAGGTGATAGTCGAATCTCTTGCTTTGCGTGAACGGAAGAAGGGGGGCAAGCCACAAGTGATGATTAGCTATCGAAATAGTTGTAGTAATGAGGTGGAGCAATTTAGAAAAGAAGTGGAAGTTCAAGGGAAGGTTGAGATAAAAGTGTTACCCCCTGGTTCACTATGTGGTGATTATGAGGCACACACTCCCATGCGGCGATGGATGCTGGTAGGCTTACTTGATGACCATATTAGGGAGGTTGACGAAGTGTGGGTCTATTACAATGATATATATACCAATTCATGGTGGACTCTTGCGGAATTAGTGATGGTTGCAAATATCAATTATGACCGCAATGAGGATGACAAGATAAAGATAAAAGTGTATGATTCGGAAGAAAAACGTTTCCTCACCGAGAAAGAGTACCCCGAATTTGTTAAAGTATCGTTGAATTCAGACCAGCATAGGAGATTGGCAAGATTGCTCTCAAATACTCGACCAGACACCATGGGTCCCGAAACTATCGAGAATATTAACCAGCTAAAGCAGATTGTGCCCATAATGCGAAATATGCCCAAGTTTATGCGAAACAAGTTGGTAAATCAAATGCGACCGTTATTGGAGCAAGGTGTGCCTACCTCAATACCAAAAGAGCAACAGGAGGAAATGATACAAGATTTGGTCAAAATGTATAGCGACCCAGATGAATTGGAACGCTATGTCAATGATGAGGTGTTTCAAGATGTGTTTTGGAAGAATATATCCTACCAAACGGAAGAGCGAACACCAGCATTAGTGAGTGGAATCGTTAATCTGAATGTATTTATGGATGTTCCGATGGTTGAGGACACTGGGCTTAGTGAGGAAGAATTAAATGTTGCTGCAAAGAATGGTACATTAATCACTTTAACATTTTCAACAGGGACAAAGAGATATAGAGTAGAAAAAGGCATAACATGTTATTTGTGGCTAGCAACAAGAATGGGACAAGCAACTGTTAAGGATGCTCCAGGACTGGAGGTAATACAGACATACAATCTTATAAAAGAATAATGTATGAACTTATATGAATCCCTAGAGAAATCCATTAGAGAACATGAGGAAAGTCTTCATGTTGCCAACGAAGTAATGGAAGAAGAAGTCCGTCATGCTATCCGTTGGGTGATGCGTGACAACCCAGATATATTCTGGTTTGTGCATCAGTATTATTTTGACCAAGATAAACATGAAGTGTCGTTTAGATACAGGTGTTCTCCAGAGAGGTGTGACATTATCAAAGAGAGCATCGATGATGTTGTGGTGAGTGATTTCAAGATTTTCCATGTCCGTACATTGTCTCAGTTAGAACAGGTGGCATACGTCTATAAATGGATGCTGACATATTGTAACTACAATACCAATTCGGCATACAATCAGAATATAGACAGTGCATTTGTCAGAAGAAATTCTGTATGTACGGGATATGCCAAGGCAGCACAATACCTTTTCAAGTTGCTCGGAATTGAATCACGTCTTGTGTTTGGAAGATTGAATAACGACAATGAAGGCGGTCGCCATTGCTGGAATATTGTAAACATAGAGGGACGTTATTACCATTTGGATATTTGTTTGGGAGATTTGTCTCTTGAAGATGTATTGAAGAAAGCGGGAATCACTCCGATACGGCGTTATGGTGACTACAACTACAATTTCTTCTGCGTTTCAACGGATGAGATATTGAAAACACGTTCTATAGAAGATGTGGAACCCCTGCCACTATGTGATAGCAATCTTCCTACTGATGAAATCAAAAGGTTGTCATGTGTAGATATCAAAGAAAGGGATGGAGTTATTGGATGTCAATTGACGCATATTGGCAGTTCTGCAAACATATTTCTTTGCTCGAAAGACAAGAATGTAGTTTTGAAAAAGTTCCGAGGAAACGACACGCAGAAATGCGAGGAGGAATATGGCTATATGAACAGTTTAAAGGGGTGTCAACACCTGCTTCAATTGAATAGTACCTATAGCGATGTGGAGAATAATATTCTCGCTATTGAACAATCGACTCCTATCGTTGACTTGTTCTGTAGCCACTACTATCATCCGACCTTAAATGGTGTGTTGAAGATGATTAAAGATATCACCATCGGATGGTTGGAATGTCAGCAACAAGGCATAATGTATCGTGATATTCATGTCTGCAATATCTATAAAGCAAATGATGGAACATACAAGTTGGGAGATTTTGGCAGTTGCACATACGAGTTCAGAGGGCTAAGGGAGCGAGTTGGTAACCCTTGGTTCATGTCGCCAGAAACGTATATGAGTGGAGAACTTGATGAACGTTCTGCGGTCTATTCCATTACAGCTGTATTGTATTTCGTCCTGAATGGATTGCGCCCACCATTTGTAGATGGACATAATGAGGAAGAGGCATTACAGCGTAAGATGAATGGAGAGGCTTTGCCTGAACCCATATTACTGCACTCGTTCCCCAAGAGTTTGGTAGAAATCATTATGATTGAACTTTTCGAAAAGGGCTGTGCATTTTATCCCTCCAAGAGGATACAGACGTGCAAAGAATTGCTACACAACATAGATTTATTACGCTCAACCCTAAAGAGTCAAAGATTTGAGCTAAGATTTGTTCAACTAGATGCAGACACGATTCTTGACAACAAGACCATTACCAATATTTATATTCCTCGGGATATTCATCATAGGTTTGCATACGGTGAAGAGGTGGAACGTATGGCGATTAGTCGAGGATGGTCTCCATATAGTGAAGATGTTGAAAGGGCAGCAACAACAGCTGCATCAGTCATTGTTGATGTAGATGGTAATGGAAGTTTTGAGGAAAATTTAGGCTGGGATGACATTAACAACGATGGAAGTTTTGAGGAGGAAGAAGAAGTTGAATGGGATGATTTACCTGATGAATTAAGGGTCGCGATTGAAGGAGATGATGATGCTGATGTGAGCTCAATTCCCATGTCGGATGATGTGGAGAACTATTGCCTGACAATGGGGTGTGGTGAACGACTGAACAGACCAATGCCCCCTGCAGGCAACAAGAATAACTCAGAATCTGAGCCAAATTCTATCAACACAAAGCCAGCATATGATTATACACCAAGACCTAAAGGAATGTATAAAACAGGAGCAGCTATTGGATCTGCAATAGGTTCAATGTTTAGTCCAATTGGGATTGTTCTTGGTGGTATTAGTGGTTGGTTTTGTGGAAAGTCAAATAATACAGAAGAATATGATGAGGTGTATTCCTCCATATTTGCTCCTTCTGAAGTTAAACCAAAGACTCACATGCTAGTTCAAGTTTATCTTCATTTATTCGGAGAAACGGAGAAGGTAAAGACACTGGCTCAGGAATCTGACAAGAATGCGGAGCGACGGGATTATATTCCACTGCAATGCAAGTTGAAGAAGGGGGATAAGGTGGATGTGCTGTTGAATATCTATGGAGAGTCGCTGCTGATGTCGGACAAGAAGAGTGTTGTGTGGCAGGGGTCGTTCACGAAGTGCAGTTTCGACTATTTTGTACCGAAGGATATTGATGTGGATGAGTTGAGTTGTGTGGCAATGCTGACTGTCAACGAGGTGCCTGTAGGCGAGATGCGGTTTATTACAAGGATTGTGGATGCGCCACGACAACTGAATCCGGAGATTATTGCTCATAAATATAATAAGGTGTTTATCTCCTACTCTCATCAGGATGAATCGAAGGTGAAGTTCCTGCATGAGGGATTGGAGTTGGGTGCTGTGCCTCATTTCTTTGACCGCAAATACCTGAAAGCAGGTGATGTTTTCCCGCAGGTGATTAAGGACTACATCAACTCTGCAGACCTGTTCATCCTCTGCTGGTCGGAGAATGCCTCGAAGAGTGAGTATGTGCAGAAGGAACGGTTGCAGGCTCTTGGACGTGCCTTCCCACAGGTGCGACCTGAACAGGAGGCAAAGCTCAGGATATATCCCATGAGCATCGAGCCGCGTGCAGAACTGCCCAGCGACATGAAAGATAATTATCATTTTGGAGAAATGTAATAAACAAAATAAGCATGAGTAAGAACTTTGATATATTCATAAGCTATCGCCGGAAAGAAACGGCGGACAAGGCGGAACATCTGTTCGACTTGCTGGAGATGGCGGGCTATAAAGGGCAGGTGAGTTTTGACAGGGAAAACTTCGATGGAAGGTTTGACCTGGAGATACTGCAACGATTGGATGATTGCAAGGACTTTATTGTGGTGCTTGCTCCAGAAACGCTTGCGGAACTGAAAGAGGAAGACACGCAATGGTACGAGAAACTGGCAAGGTGCTCGGTAAGTGAGTTCTCCGGGATTGAAAGCGAGATGAAAGCAAATGGTGCAAGTCTCGACTTTGTGCGACTGGAGATAGCGAGAGCCATTGCTAAGGGGAAGCATATCATTCCTATTGTGCCGGTGAACACGCCTGACTATAACTTTGACCGGCTTGTGCTGCCAGATGACATAATCTTGCTGTTGAAGGAACATGCGGAACATTACCAAGACACCAAAGACTTCTTGTTCAAGGATATTCTGCCAAAGATAACGAAGAGGCTGAAGAGTAAACCCAACAAGAATGGGTGGCTGAAGTGGGCAAACACCGTGGCATTATTACTTGCTATTGTTACTGGGATAACAGCGTGGATGAAGTGGAACAATGAGCGTGATCAGTTTGATAAGTGCAGAACACAAAATGATTATGAACAGTTGTCAGCCAGTAGTTTGTTCTTTGCTGGTCAATGCCAGGATTCGTTGCAAATGTTTGCCTCGTTGAAATCGCCATACGCACAGATCAACGACTCGAAGAATACGGATCGGAGTGACTCCCTTAAGGTAAAGTGGAATGAGGACTGCACATTGCAACAGCTGCGTGTGCTTAGAAATCTCATCAACAATATGATGCTGGTTGAGAAGGGCACCTTCGTAATGGGTACTCCAGAACCGTTGGGATTGGAAGGTGCTCCACATGAGGTAATGATAGAAACGGAGTATTACATTGGGAAGTTCGAGGTAACAGAACAGGAGTGGAATGTTGTGATGAAGGATTCGATGATTGGTGATGCGAAAATACCGATGACGTATGTTTCCTGGAATGATTGCCAACAGTTTGTGAGGAAGTTGCAATCTCTCACAGGACTTGTCTTCACTTTGCTTTCTGAAGCAGAGTGGGAATATGCAGCAAGAAAGAATTCTGAAAACTTCAAGTATGCAGGCAGCAATAATCCTGAGGATGTTGCCTCTTATATCGAAAATACCGAAGACAAGCCAATGGCAATTGGTAAGCACAAGCCTAATGCGATGGAGCTCTACGACATGTCGGGTAATGTATCGGAATGGTGTGAGGACGGTGACGAAAGCAAGAAGATAATCCGTGGAGGTTCGTTTAGAAGCAGTAAAGAAGAGATAACTGTAACATATGCTGATGCAGCATCAATAGAAACCAGAAGCAAGGCGATTGGTTTGCGCCTTGTGTTAAAACCATAAGAACAATGAAGAGAGTATTACACCTTATTTTATTATGTAGCATCTGTGCGGGTGCATTTGGCCAGAGCAAAGAATTTGAGAATGTGTTCTGGGCTTGTACACTGGCTCAATCATCCATGAGCGATGGCGTTGGAAGTCAATCGGAGATTAAAGAGGCTTGCAGTCTGCTTACTTCAACAGAATGGTCACCCCTTATTCTCCAACAAGACAGCAAGAACGCTGAGGCGTCAATGAAGAACCACATGGTGTTTTCGCCGGAGTTTCTGAAGGATGTGGCAGAGAACCGGAAGGTTTATAAGAAAGCAAAGCAATATGCTGAAGAACAAATGGCACAGCAACGTGGAGGCAGCGTGCAACTTTGCACCAAGTGCATCAAGGCAAAGCAGAAGATGACCTATTACATCCGAGGGAATGGTAAGCCTATCAATATTGCAGCCGTTGCAGAGGTCAATGGGTTGATAAACCTGAGTGTTATAGTAAAGGATAGTAAGGGCAAGGAAACTCCCTACAAGATCAATTCTGACGAATTTAAGGGAGCGTCAACACGTAGGTTGCCTACCATCATTCTTCCAAAAGGATATTCGTATGTGTATATCACCATTGAAAACAAATCCGACAAGGACAAGAGTGTTGCAATCATTGTAGAATAAAAATATCATCAATATGAAGCGCATATACATTTTATTATTAATGCTCGTCTCTGTTTGTTCGCTATCCGCACAGACAGAAAAGGCCAAGAGCATGTATGAAGAAGTTGTAAGCGGAAAGATAACGAAAGAGGAATTTATAAAGCAGGACTTTGCTGATGTTGACTCCACATCAATGCATGACCTTGCCGTCATGTTCTATCGTGCAGAAGACTATGCCATGGCTGGGAGTTGTTGGGAGGTAGCTCTCAGCAAGGTGAAGAAACACGGCAAGGCATACGAACAAATTATCAACTGCTTGTCGGCAGTATATAACGAGAATACAGATTCGCAGAAGATACAATGGCTGATGGATGTGATTGAGGAACATAATACATGGGAGTTACAGAAAGATTGTAACGACTATAAGTGTAAGTTGGAACGCGCCCAATACTACCTCATGCATGGTGATGAGGTGAAGGCGAAGCAGCACTTGGGTGAAGCAATAGAACTGTGTCAAACCGAGGAAGAACGTGTGGAGATAGATGAAGCATACGCAAAGAGTTTGTTCGACATGCGTGACTTTGAAAGTTGCGCACAATATTACTATTCTGCATCAAAGAGATGGAAGAGTATCGGCAATACAGAAAAATCAGTCAACGCACTCTATTGGTCGGCACAGAACTACATGCTGTCATCCAAGTATGACGTTGCTGAGGATTACGCTCGTGAAGCCATGGAAGCCTCGAAATCGCAATCAACGGAAGAGCAGAAGAAACTCTACCTGATGTGTGTGGCAAGTTTGGGTGATGCCTTGTTCTGCCAACAGAAATACGAAGAGGCTCTAACTGTTTATAAGGTAGAACTGGAAGGATATGCCTCATGGCAACCGAACAGCGAGAAACATGCGGATGCCTTGGAAGACGTGGGAAAGGTAGAGGTTCGTATGAAACGTTTCGATGACGCAAAACTTCATCTGCAACAAGCCGTTGACATGTATAAAGCATTAGGAAAGGATGACAAGTATTCAAATACCTACTCCGAATTGCTTGTTTGTCTGAGAAAAGCTGGCGATAATGACACTGCTGATGCGATGGAGCGTGAGGCTGACAAGAAACGGCAGGCCGTTTGGCAACGACTGTTGGACAGCGAATTGTCAAGTATTGATGTTACGAAGAAATATCTCAGCAGTATGGTTTACACCAACTCGCTCAATACGATTGCCGGATGCTACTTCGGTCTTGACCAATATAAGAAGGCCGCAGAGTATTATGCGCTATACACAAACACGATGCGTGACATGCTCAGAGAGAGATTCCTGCAATTGTCTGATGTTGACCGCAAACGTGTTTGGAAAGAGCAGCAAGGGCATATTGATGAGTTCCGCTTTGATATAGCCACATTGCCTGATTCCGTAAATAATCTCATGCCATTGTTCATTCCTACGCTCTATGACATGGAATTGATTTCAAAGGGTATCATGCTTAATTCAGTGATAGAGTTTGAAAGGGTGCTTGATAATAAGAACGATGCGAAGTTGCTGGCTGTTTATAAGGAGACGAAGGACATCCAGCAACAGATTGACGAGCTGCAACAGTCGGCGTCTGATGAGAATCTTAGTAAAGTCTTGTCATTGAAGCAGAAGAAAGCCACTTTGGAACGCCAATTGATGCAGGGATGTGCTGCCTATAGCGACTACACACAATACCTGTCATATACATGGAAAGATGTACAGAAGAAACTCGGCGCAGAGGATGTGGCAATAGAATTCACTACCGTTCCGATGTCACCATTGGACAAGGACAACTACCTGCTGGCACTCATTCTTACCTCAAAGGGTGAACCAACAATGGAGGTTGTCAGCACAAAGGCCATTCTGAAGAATCTGGAAAGCAAGGAGGACCTGTATGACAATCCACGCTATTATCAGTTCATTTGGGGATTCATGAAGAAGCATCTTGATGGCAAGAAGCGTGTGTATTTTGCTCCGGATAATAATTTGAGTAATGTGGCGATAGAATACTTGAAGGATGGTGAACAGTCATTCTATGAGAAGTATGAGGTCTATCGCTTGTCATCAACAAAAGAGTTATGCCGTAGTTATCAGGAAACGTCAAGCAAGAAGTCATTGTGTATATTTGGTGATGTGGATTACGAAACCAGTTTGAAGGCTACACAGAAAGGCGGCCTTTCCTTTGGACAGCTTGCTTATGGCAAAGAAGAGGTAAGTGGAATACAGAATAGCATGAAGAAAGCGTTTAATGTGAAGGTCTATGATGGTAAGAAAGCAACTGAGAAACAGTTCCGCATGCTATCGAACAACAGTCCTTTAATCCTGCATATTTCTTCACATGGAGAGTATAGCGGTGATGTCAAAATAACAGAAGATGAAGCCATGGACTACAGCATTCTGGCTCTGAGTGGTGCAAACAAAGGATCTTCAGACTTGGAGAATGATGGTATCATTACAGCCACCGATGTCTCGCAGATGAACCTTCGCAACTGTGAACTTGCAGTTCTCTCAGCTTGTAAAACAGCTCTTGGTGGACAAGGCGCAGATGGCATCTTCGGTCTTCAACGAGGGTTCAAGAATGCTGGCGTACACAGCCTTCTTATGAGTTTGAAGCCAGTTTATGATGAAAGTACGGCAAAGCTGATGGTGGCCTTCTATCAAGGTATTGCTTCCGGCAAATCAAAACGACAGTCCTTGCTTGATGCCCAGAAGGCAGTTAAGGACCAAGGTTATAAAGAAGGAAAATATTGGGCACCGTTCATACTGCTAGATGGATTGAATTAGCATCTGCATAGCAATATCCTATGAGTGATGAGTCGTGTGCTGAACTGCCCGACGAAATGAAGTAGAATGAGCATCTTGGAGAAATGTAAAATATGGTTCATGGTTCAAGGTTCAGGGTTCATGGTTGTTTGCATAGCAAAGCGGCAGAGCTGAGCGCAGGGCGAATAGTTGGCAATAGAATAAGAAAGAAAACGTTATTAAGATATGGCAAACGAAATAGAAAAGAACAATGGTAAGATTATCATTTACCAGTCGGAAGACGGAAAGATAAGACTCGATGTCAGGTTAGAGAATAATACGGTATGGCTTTCACAGGAGCAGATTGCATTGTTGTTCAGCAAAGGGAGAACCACGATAACAGAGCATATCTCAAACATCTTCAAGGAGGGGGAATTAGACCGAGAAAAGGTATGTCGGAAAATCCGACATACCACTCAGCATGGAGCCGTAGAGGGTAAAACGCAGAGCAAGGATGTAACACTTTACAACCTTGATGTAATCATCTCTGTTGGTTATCGCGTGAAATCTATCGTGGGTACCCGATTCCGCCAGTGGGCGACAGAGTGGTTGGCAGAATGATATCTCAATTCGTTAAAGAATAATAAAAGTTACCCTTTGGTAAATTACCGTTGGTTAACTTTTCGTAATTTTGAATCCGATTAACCAGTTGTGATTTCGAAAGAGTATGAGTAAGAATAATTAAAAACTTAAAATTATGAGTACATTTATTATTAATCTAAACGATACTATAGCAATGAGTGATTCTGCTGTTGTGGAATTGGCCAAGGTTATTAGTGCTTGTAAGCCTTGTGTGCAAGAGGCAGGGACAAATTGTAATGATGTGTGGATTGTGGTCATTGTTTGCATAGCCATCGTCTTGGTCGCTTTGATTACAAAGAGGGCAATATGCTCATGGAAAGATGCAAATGTAAATGTTTTAAAGGAGGAACGTCTTGAAAAAGCAAGGAAAGAAAAGGAAGAAGCTCAACGAAAGATGCTGCATAATCTAATAGAAAAAAGGATTGATGCCTTAAAGGATAGAGCAGTAACTAAAGACAAAGATGGCAAGATAACCGGCTATAAAGAATCTTCCTCAGATGACTTCAAAGCATATGACAAGGCTTTGATAGAATATATGGGAAAATCCGTAAAAGAATATGAAGGTTAGACATCATCAATGGATAAAACTCTGGTTCGACCGTCTATTGTCGAAGAGCCTCGTGCGGCAATTTGCCGTGTTGGGAGCAGTACTTTTTGTGTTGTTCTTAATATCGTGGGGTTGTTTAAACCTTTCAGGTTGCGAGTGGAAACAGTTTGCGAAAGATAGTAATATTCCTGAGTTCTTGCTGCCTTTATACTTATTGATAGATACGAATGCGTTTAACAACCTATATATTAATGGTATTCATGGTTGGGCTTTGGTCGTCAGCAGCATTACTTTTGTGATTGGAGCATTTATCTTTAATGGTGCAATTATTGGTATTATCACTAATTCCATCGAACAGCGCGTAGAGAATTACAAAGAGGGGCATATTCATTATTTGAAGTCGGGTCACTACATCATCATGGGGTACGATGAGATGGTGCCGTCGTTCATTTCGCATATTTTTGACAAAGATAAAGATGCTTATATACTGATTCTCACTGCTAAAAAGACAATAGGTATTAGGGAGTTGCTGCTGAAGTCGTTCAGCGAAAAGCAGATGGAACGTGTGATTATCAACTATGGCCACAGGATTTCTACTGAAGCGTTCAAAGACATCTGTCTAGAGACAGCAGAAGAAGTGTTTGTAGTGGGCAATCACTCTAATCCGGCTCATGATGCCATTAATGTGGAGTGTGTGGACAGCATCTGTCGCTACTTGAAAACGCAGACAGAGAGGCCTACTCGGGTAACCTGTGTGTTCAAGGACTTGGACACCTACGCTGCCTTTAAGACCTCAGAGATATTCGGTGACGTTAGGGATCTTGGCGTAGAGTTTATCCCTTATAACTTCTATTCTGGTTGGGCCAAGCAAGTATTTGTGAAACGACTCTATCGAGATTTTGACAATCCCGGTACAGAATATAGATACCCTCTTGTATATGGCAAGGGTATTAAGCCCGATGACGACAAGTATGTGCACCTGGTGTTTGTGGGTACAACTAATTTCGCTGTGGCCTTTGCAATGGAGGCTGCCCATGTGCTACACTTCCCCAATTTTGCCACAAAAGGCATCAGGACGCGAATTTCTTTCATTGATGTAAATGCAGACAAAGAGAAGGACGAGTTTATCACTCGCAATCGTCACTTCTTTGAGGTGCAAGCATACAGCTATAGCGATCTTTCGTCTGAACCCAAATATGTGCCAGGGTACATTGGAAGAGAATATTTGAAGTTTGTGGGTAGTGATGCTAACTTCCTTGATGTTGAGTTCGAATTCATCAAGGGCGATGTGTTCTCCAAGCGCGTACAGGATGTGATAAGCGGCTGGGCTGAACAGCACAAGAATGAGAAACAATGTCTGTCAATCTTCCTCGCATTGGCTGATCAGCGCCAGAACTTTGTTATGGGTATGAATATGCCCGATGAGGTTTATGCTAACAAAGTGCCTGTGTTTATCCGGCAGAACCGCTCTGATAATTTCGTGACGAATCTCCGTAATGCTGACAAACGGGAGAACGACAACAGGTTTACTTATTCAGTTGTGAAAGATGGAAAACTTGATTCGAAGAGTCGTGAAGCCCGCTATGCCAACATCTACCCATTTGGTATGAACGAGACAGCCTTCAGTGCAGATAATCATGCACTGAAACGCGCAAAACTCATCAATTACTTATATAAAACGGCTAACTACGACACTTATAAGTTCCAAGGCATATTGGTTCTGGATTCCATCCCGGAAGATAAGATTTGGGAAGAGGCCAATACTTTTTGGCAGAAACTGTCAGTAGCCCTAAAGTGGTCGAACCTCTATAATTCTTACACGATGCGTACTAAGCAGCGCACGCTTCGGGTCATGCGTGGACTGGATATAGACGATGACAGCCGCGACTACGATACTTTATCTGATTATGAGGTTGAACAGTTGGCTGTTGTGGAGCATAACCGGTGGAACGTGGAGAAACTGCTGATGGGATTCAGGAAACCGCGAAAAGATGAGGATAAATATGAACATCTGGATTTTGAAGGGCAACTTTCAATGAACAAGAAACTCTTCATCCATCACGATATTCGTCCGTTTGACCAGCTGAACTCTATCAAAGAATTGGACTATGAGTTCTCGCGCTATATCCCATGGATAATGAAAATGACAGAGAAAGACTAATGACAGACCAAGAAATCATACAAGGACTGATTGCGAGGGACAATCGGGTGACGAGGGAGTTTTTCTTCGACAAGTGTCGCCCGTTGTTCTATAGCATCATGCAGAAAGTGTTCGACTATGAGGTGGAGTACGACGAGATGGTGAATGAGTTGTACGTCTATCTCATGGAGAACGATGCCATTAAGCTGCGGAACTTTGAATATCGCAGTAGCGTGTACCAGTGGCTGAAGGTGCTGGCGATCCGCTTCTTCATTAATAAGCGAGGGCGAATGATAGATGACACGAGCCAGGAGACTCCTTATGATGGACGCCAACAAATGGTAGACTCAGAAAAGGATATGTCAGCAGAAGGAGATATGGAACGGCTATTTGACAACATGCCCAGTAAACGGTATGTGTATGTCATCCGTCGACTAATCCTCGAAGACTGTGAGTATGAGGACCTGGCTAAGGAGATGAATATTACTACGGCAAATCTATATAATATCAGACGGCGTGCGATGGCTCAACTGACTCGTGCCGCCCTTAATGACATCAAAAAGTATGGTAAATAAAGAATGTATATCTGACGAGTTGTTGGCGGCATATCTTGACGGCAATACTACCAAGGAAGAGACGGAACAGGTCTTGAGAGCACTGAAGACAGACAAGGAACTTCAGGAAATGCTTGACATCGCCTTACAAGTCGAAGAAGAAAGTGCTGCTATTGTTCCTGTCAATACTGCCTTTACAGAAGAGGTTCTACCTATGTTGCAAAAGGCGGCATTAAGCAATGAGAATATTTGTGCTGTCCTTTGCGAAATATACATATTGCATCGTCGCCAACTACCATACGATGAAGAATGGTTACTGAATACTGCCAGGAGGAAAGACTGGCTAAAGCAGGAGGGAACACCTCTGTATTGTTTAGGTAATTTGTTGGCGTATTCTGGAATGTTTGTCAGTAGGAAATACAATTCCACCCTTGAAGATCTACAACGGGCAATTGATAAAGACAATGATGTCGTGGTGGGTGTTGATAGAGAAAAACTCTATGCTGAAGAAGTTGATTTAGAAGATTTGACAAACCATGCTGTCGTAGTGACACATGTAGGAGAAGAAACAGTTACAGTCTTCGACCCATATGAAGCGCCATATATTTCCAATGTACCGATAGTAGATTTCATGGATGCTTGGAAAGAGTCACAGAACTACATGATACAGGTGCTACAGTCGGTAGCAGAATATGAGCCACATCCCATAGATGTCGATAAGATTCCGTTAGATGGCGATTTAGAAGAACTGCAGGAGGCTATAGCAGAAAATGCTCATGATGTGTGGGCTGAAGCAAGAATGAAAGAAGGATGGACATACGGCAAGGAAAGGGATGATGTCAATATGAAACATCCCGACCTCATACCGTATACAGCACTGCCAGATAGTGAGAAAGAGTATGACCGTATCATGGCTTTCAATACCATCAAACTGGTGAAGAAACTTGGGTATGACATTGTGAAACGAAACGATAGAGATACATGAACATATTAATTCTGCTTGCCGCAGCTTTGCTTCCTGCCATCTTCCTGTGGTACTATATCTGGAAGCGAGATCCACAGCCAGAACCGACGAACTGGCTGGTGAAAGCCGCTTTGTATGGTGCAGGAATCTGCATACCTGTAGCGATAGTAGAATCGCTGATTGATAACGCTATCTTTGGAGGAGAACCAACAACGCTCTTTGGAACTACCATTCAGGCTTTTTTCGTGGCAGCATTACCGGAAGAAGGTTTCAAACTGTTAGCCCTCTGGCTGGTTTTACGCAAGAACCCCTATTTCGATGAGCATTTTGATGGTATCGTTTATGCGGTGTGTGTTGGTCTTGGTTTCGCTGCAATAGAAAATGTCGCTTATGTCGTAAGTGAAGAAGAAAATTGGTTGGGAGTTGCCATTGCACGTGCATTGTTAGCCGTCCCTGGCCACTATGCCTTTGCCGTGCTGATGGGATATTATTATTCCTTGTACCACTTTGTAGACCGTTCGCCCCGTACTGCTGCTTGCATCCTTTTGGTTCCAGTCCTGGCGCACGGTGTCTATGATGCAATTGCCCTTGGAGGTATTGTCAATCCTTATATTGGGAGCATCAGTACTATTGTACTTATTTATTTCTGTGTAAAGATGCACAAGTTCGCAAGGACAAAGATTGTTGCACAGATTGAGAGAGATAGAAATGAAAATTATAACGCATAGAATGAAGTTTTATATATGGGACTATTAGTAAAGTTGTTTAATGACGCATCTGACTCAGAGTTCAAGTTGACACAAGATATGGTTGCCATTGCTATGGCAGATGGAGAGATTTCTGAAGCAGAACGGAAGATGATAACAGAAGTCTGCCAGAAAGAAGGCATTTCAGATGATACAGTCAATGACTGTCTGAAGGGTTTTGACGAAGATGCCAAAGCATTGATACCTACTAAGAGAAAAGAGAAAGCAGGGTATCTGACCAAGTTGATTCGTGTGATGGGTATCGATGGAGAAAGCTCTCACATGGAGATTTATTAGAACTCATTGCATCGAAGATGAGAATCAGTCATATGGAGTTAATATCATTAGTACTGATGACCGCTACACATCGTAACTTCCCTGGTGATATTGGTTCAAAAGCACTAACCAGTTTCCTTGAAAATGTGATAGACCCAAGAGGAAAGAGGTTGGAAAGGAATCGCAATAGTCTGAAGAATCTTTTTGACATGATGGCTAGAAACATTCCACAAATACAAAACAAGGAAAAAGATAAGGCAGCATTCGTGAAAGCGATGAATGCTGCAACCAACCTTCTGATTGCCAATTCACTCCTAAACAGTGAATTTCGTGCTATGGACATCGATTTTGAAACCGTTTTAATGGACGAGCGCGAACAGGCAATTCGCAGATGGATGCAAACAAAATAGCAGAAAATATTGAATTAACTAAAAACACTAAAGATATGATTAAACGTATTATCACTATTGCTTTTGCAATTTTACCAACTTTGGGGTTCGCACAAAACCAACAAGGCTATGTAAAAACAAAGGGAAGATTAGCCAATAATGGCACCTTGATTAAAGGAACCAGACTATCGGGTGCTACAGTTACTGTAAAAGGACGCAACGCAGTATTAAGTGGAAGTAATGGAACTTTCACATTAACCCTACCTGGCAATAACTACTATTTACAAAATGTACAAAAGCAAGGTTATGTGGTTACCGATCCCGATATATTATCTCGTCAGTATTCATATTCTAAAAATCCATTGGTTCTTGTACTCGAAACACAAGAACAGCAGATTGATGACAGATTAGAAATACAACGTAAAATCAGGCATAATCTTGAGCGACAACTTCAGCAGCGCCAAGATGAAATAGATGCTCTCAGAAATGAGAACAAAATAACCAAGCAAGAATACCAAGAGCGAATGCAAAAACTCTATGACGAACAGGACAAAGACAAAGAACTAATCAATGAAATGGCAGAACGCTACTCAAAGATTGACTACGATCAACTAGATGAATTTAATACGCAAATCAGCAGATTTATTCTTAATGGTGAGCTACAAAAAGCAGACTCGTTGTTAAAGACAAAGGGAGATATTAACAAACGTGCATCAGATCTTCGTCAACTGCAAGAAGTAAACATGAAGAATGAAGCAGAACTCAACCTCCGCAAAAAGAAGTTAGAAAAGAACAAAGAACTGGCCATGAAAGAACTCGAAGACATTGGTCAGGACTGCTTCAGCAAGTTTGAAATCTTTAGAATGCAGCATCAGAATGACTCTGCAGCATATTATATTGATTTTAGGGCGAACCTTGATACGACAAATATTGAGTGGTTATTGGATGCTGGACAATTTTCAAAAAATTACCTTGCAAAATATAAAAAAGCTGAGGAATATTACAAAAAAGCCGAAACTATCCTTTTAGACAACACTTCTGACAACAATTTATATGCAATCGGCGTTTATATAGCTTTATCAAGTCTATATCATGACATTGGACAATACCAGAAAAGCGTTGATTATAGCAAGAAAGCATTGTCACTTATAAATGAATCGACACCTGATTCACAGCAGTTATATTCCAAAATATACTCAAATCTTGGCTGTGCCTATGAATATCTGGACCGATGGGATGAAGCACAAGACTTCTTAAATAAAAGTCTCCAAGCAAGTATCGAATCGTTTGGAAAATACCACCAAGAAACGGCTATCTGTTATAGCAATTTAGGAATCTTTTATCAAAAGATGAAACAAGATTCTCTTGCATTATCTTGTTTTTTAAGTGCCTTAGAAATTGGAGAACGGGATTCTATTGCATGTTATGAAGATTTAGATTACTTTTATAACAATCTTTCCGTAATATATAATAGGTCTAAAAACTATGAGGCTGCAGAATTATATAGTCAAAAAGCATTAAACAGACGAATAAAACTATATGGAGAAAATCATCCTAGACTTGCCGTGATTTATCATAATTCCGGCGTTCGTAGAATGAAACAAAGAAAATACATAGAAGCACTCGAATACATTAAAAAAGCAACTATAATATGGGAGAACTCTTTAGGAGAAGAACATCATCTTCTCGACACATATGGCACAACAGGGCAGATTTATGAGCTTATGGGGGATATCGGTCAAGCTTTAGTATACTACGAAAAAGGAGCCGAGGTGGGGATAAAATACTATGGAAGAGATAATAGTGAGGCATGGGCTTTGTTACCTTATATATGTATGACATTAGAAGAACTTATAAAAACTAATCCCTCAGACTCTATTATAGCCCGCTATCAACAACTTCAATCAGAGACCGCTGTAATAGCTGTTATTCCAGGAGGTATTGATACCCCTGCAGCAAAATTAGGAATGAGTGGTATTTATTTTATATTAGAATACGGGAAATGGAATATTGAGAAAACGGATTCTTTCTTTGAAGAATTTATGCAACTTCAAGGAAAGCCTCGCAATGTCGTTTTTATGCAAAACGGTAAAATTGAAACTCATCATTTTGAAAAAAGCATCGGAGGGAATTTCATGATGCGATATGTTACTCCGGAAGAAAAAACCGCAATTATCGAAACATATAAAACATTCAAGAAATCAAATTAACATATCACTATGAGAAAGGTTCTTTGGTTAGGAATATGTCTATTCATTTCTGCATCTATTAATTCACAGACTCAGCAGGGTTATGTAAAAACGAAAGGACGTTTAGGAAATAACGGCTCTGTTATAAAAGGAGTGCGCTTGTCGGGTGCTACAGTGACGGTAAAGGGACGAAATGCTGTGCTAAGTGGAAGTAATGGAACATTCTCTTTAACCCTGCCTGGCAGCAACTACTATTTGCAGAATGTTCAAAAACAAGGGTATGTTGTCACAGATCCTGATATCCTGTCTCATCAATATGCCTATTCAAAGAATCCACTCGTACTTGTGCTTGAGACGCAAGAACAGCAGACAGATGACAAACTTGCTGCAGAAAAGAAGATTAGACGCACTCTACAGAGACAACTGCAGGAGAAAGAGGATGAGATAGAATCGCTTAAAAAGCAACAAAAGTTGACTGATGAGGAATATCGAAAAGGATTACAAGAGATTTATGCTCAACAGGAAAGCAATGAAAGACTAATCAGTGACATGGCTGTCCGTTATTCAAAAATGGATTTTGATGAGGTAGACGATTTTAACCGTCGTATCAGTCAGTTGATTCTTGACGGAAAACTAATTGAGGCCGATTCTTTAATAAACACAAAGGGAAACATCAATACACGTGCGACAAAACTAAAACTCCAACAGGAAGCCAATGCTCAGGCTGAGGTCAAGCTGAAAAAAGAACAGAAGAAATTGGAAATGAGCAAAAAAATGGCCCAAAAGGAATTGGAAGATTTAGCCCAAGATTGCTATAGCAAGTTTGAGATATTCAAAATGCAACACATGAATAATTCGGCAGCTTACTATATCGAACTTAGGGCAAAGTTAGATACGATGAATATTACATGGCAGAATGAAGCTGGACATTTTCTTGAAAATTATATTGCTAATTATAATAGTGCAATGAAATATTATCAGAGGGCTTTAGACGTATCATCAAAAATATACGGATATAATAGTCTTCTTGTAGCAAGTTTTTATAACAATATAGGGGGGCTATATGTTCGTATGGAGGATTTTACCAATGGACTTGATTATTTGCAAAAAGCGATAGACATTAAACTCCAAAATACAGATATGGGGCAGATCAATCTCGAAACATCATATAATAATCTAGGGAGCATATATGCTGAACAAGGTAAACTAAACAAAGCTTTGGAATATTTTATAAAAGCAAGTGAATCATGTAATGTTGATGAGAAAAAAGAGCCTCTCAGCGGATGCTATAATAATATCGGCGCTATTTATTATAGACAAGGAAAATACAAGGAATCAATAGATTATTTCAAAAAAGCATTAACGATACGTCTTGAATTATTCGGAGAAATGGATTATCGGGTAGCAGTATGTTATCGCAATATAGCTTCTTCATATTCTAAATTGTCAGATTTCACTTCAGCATTTAATTATGCACAAAAAACTTTAGAAATAGACAGAAAGGTTTTAGATGAGCGACATCCTAATGTGGCAAATTCATACAATAATCTCGGACATGTGTATGAGAATCAAGAAAAATACAATGAAGCCTTAGAATGTTATTTTAATGCCTTGGAAATAAATAATCGAATATATGGTGAGCAAAACACAAGAGTTGCCACAAATTACAACAACATCGGAATGGTTTACTCAAAAAATGGTAACTATCAAAAGGCAGAAGAGTATTTGATGAGAGCATTAAGTATAGAGAAAGGTATTAAAGGCGAATCTCATGCAGACGTAGCATGGGTATTAAACAATTTGGGAGGTGTTTATATGAAACAAGGCGACTTTCCAAAAGCCTTAGAATACAGAAAGAAAGCCATAGCGATAATTAAAAGCACTTTGGGAGATAATCACCCCACCTTGTCCCTATGCTATAACAATATCGGAAGGATATATATGAAACTTGCTGACTATAATAAGGCATATGAGTATTATGAGATGGCATACAATATCTTTGCAAAACGGCTGGGAGAACAACACAAAAACACACAAAGTGTGAAACAAAGGCTTGATATGGCAAAATCAAAATTACAAAAATGAATCAGAATACATTCAAATACTATGCCTTTATCAGCTATAATTCAGCTGATACCGAATGGGGCAAGAAAGTGCAAAAAAAGTTGGAAGGTTATAAGATGCCTGCCACCTTATGCAGCGAACACGGATGGGAAAGGAAACCTATTAAGCCTGTGTTCTTTGCTCCCACCGATATTCAACCTGGCGGACTGACAGAAGAACTACAGGAACGGCTGAAGGCTTCACGTAACCTAATCGTTATTTGTTCACCCAACTCAGCAAAATCAGAATGGGTTGGTAAAGAGATTGAATTCTTTCATCAATTGGGACGCACTAAGCAGATTCATTTCTTCATAGTTGACGGAGAACCACATAGCGGGAATCCTGATACTGAGTGTTTCAACCCGATTGTTGAGACGTTAGGCTTGCCTGAAATCCTAGGAGCCAACATCCATGAAAAGATATACCGTTGGCCTTGGATGAATAAGGAGCGTGCCTACGTTCAGCTTATCTCCAAACTTCTTGGTGTCGAGTTCGATGCTATTTGGCAACGCCATAAAAGATTGTTGATACAAAAAACAATCACATGGTCAATAGCCGTTATAGCAGTATTAACGATTATTGTAGGAATTTGGATAACAAATCAGCCTGTAGATGTGGAATTACGATTAAATGAGGCTTCTGTCCATAACGGCAATTTGCCACCTTTAAAGGATGCTGTTATCACGTTGACATTGGATAATGAAACCAAGAAGGACACTATTAAATCATTAGATAACACTGCTATATTTACTAACATACCGCATCATTTTATTAACAAAAAGATACGCATCCAAGCTAAATGTGATAGTTTCCTACCGGTAGATACTACTATAGTAATGAACAGGAGGCTATCAATAAATATATTTCGAAACCCGGATATATTTGGAAGGGTTGAATTTAGATTGTGGAATCCAAGAACTGAGAAAACTCTAAACAACACAGAGGTCTTTGTGGATGGCCAGCGGGTCGTTTCTAATGATTCTGGTATCGTATCTTTGTATATTCCTCTTGTACAGCAAAAGAAAGCATATTCCGTTTCAGCGTTAACTGTTATGCTTGAAGATAGTATAAAAACAATGCCTTGTGGACCTAATGACGTAATAATCATCAAGTAGGATAATACTTCAATATGATAAAAAAAGTATTATCGGAGGCTCTTTTAGTTGGTATTAGCTAATAAAAACAGTTAGACATGATGAGACGAAGGAAAGCCATACTGATAATGTGTCTATGCACGATATGTATCTATGCACAAGACTATATGCGCATTCACCATAAGAGTGGAACACATACGGATATTGCTGTCACAACGATTGACAGTATTACGTTCGTTGATAAGACTGATGCTGACGTTGACGATGAACAGGAGGTAGGCGAAGCAATAATTGGTAGTTGGATATGGGGAAATCAAGAGGCAGGATATTACGAACTGTTAACCTTCAAAAAAGACCACACTTATACAGGATATGACAACTATTTTACATACGGATTCGATACCCAAACGTATGGTTGGTATTCATATTATGGGGCAATGATTACCCTACAATCAAATGGATTTGGTTATAAGCGAAAGTATAATTGGTTTGTCACTGCTTTGACAGAAAATGCATTGGAAGTAATGACAAAGATGGGTTCTTTTACATATTATAAGCTACAAGAAGATGTCATTCACTTGCATGTAGGAGAAAGTAAGACCTTAAAGGACGGAGAGTCGATTATATTTTTTGATGATGTTATTGTAAAAGTCGTTGAAAACAATCTTCTAGGAGTTATCTCTGGAGTAACCTATATTTTAAAAATGGAGTCATCTGGAATCATTCTCGCATATAGGGTAAAAGTAGAATAATTGAGCAAAAAAATGGTTAACATGGAAACATTTTTAATATAGGTTCTATTTTTTTTTGAAGGAAAATGAACCTATTTTCTTTTTTTTTGTTATTTTTGTACCCAACAAACCTAGGACTGTGAATAAAAGGAGCATTATAATAAGAGACCACGCTATTGTGGGAGAACTTATACAACAGTATAAGGAGAAGAATTATGTGACTGATTGGATTTCGGAATTGTCTAATTCCAAAGTAGTCATTAATAACTATGATGAGCTATGTTTGTTAGCAGGTACTTTGGGAGATGACAAAGCCATAGCGACATTAGGACAATTAGCGGAAGAATATGATGTAACAACACATCAGGGGAAAAGACTCGTCTGTCATTTACTAATACAATCCAATGAATCACTTCGAATGTTGCAAACTTGTGATTTATGCAAGGAGGTAAGACAGAAAATAGATGTGTATCCGTTTACTTTGGACGAAATATGGAGCCGTAATATTATCCTAGATTATGAGCCTATTATCCTACAGTCAGAGAAGCATGTGCATTTGGTAATATTTGGAATGGGTAATATAGCTGAGATGGTTGCGATACAAGCAGCACATGTGGCACACTACCCAAACTATGTTCGAAACCACTCGTTGAGGACTCGCATTACCATGGTAGATGCGGATGCTGAAAAGAAAAGCGAAATTATCATCAAACGGTATCAACACTTGTTTGATAACAGTTATTATCGCATTGTTAAACCTGCAGAAGAAAAGGCTGTTGTGAGGTTCCATAAGCCGATGTGTGAAGGAAAACGAGAAGACTTCGTTGATGTTGAATGGGAATTTGTAGAAGCTGAAAAATGGAACGCTGATGTAAGAGAAAAGCTGCAATTATGGGCAAAAGATGAGAGACAGTTATTGACAGTTGTAATGGCTCATCAAGACAAAGACACAAATGCAGCCCAAGCGTTATTTCTTCCCAATGAACTATACGAGCAGCATATTCCAATTTTTATTTACGGCCAACAAAAATGTGACTACGATGTGACTCTTCCATTGGTTAGAATGGCAAAGAACGTGAACTACATATATGACCAATGTTATAACGACAATATCAAAAATTGGCATGGTTCACTTCGCTTTACAGTGGAAATAGACAAAGATGAAAGAGAAAAGTCATGGGAAGCTCTTTCAAATGTTAAGCGGATGTCCAGTATCTTTAATGCTATGACAATATCCACGAAGATGCGTTCTATTGGTCTTACACAAGATGACTGGGATAAGTTCTATGACATTTCTCAACAGGATATAGAGATACTGGCTCAGGTGGAGCATAATCGTTGGAACGTAGAGGAACTGATATTAGGATTCAGACCCTGTACAGACGAAGAACAGGAAAAGATTGCTGCTGATGTCGAGACACAGAAGGATGCCTTTAGGGCTCGAAAGATACACTATGATCTCAGGGCCTATAATGACCTGAGGGCAGATAAGACAGGAAGGAGTGCGAAGGTGTATGACCTATGCCTGTCCGCTGCCTTGCCATTGATTGCCAAGACGTTTGTTGATGAGAAGGGGGGCGGAGAATGAAAAACGACGGAATGTATTATTCTATCCGCTTCATGGAGGGGAATGCCTTTCATGCCAAGGATGATGTGTTGAACACGTCGGAAGACGTTTTGAATATTGGTGAATACCCAGACTGTCCTATAAGATACGAGTCAAGTGATGGATATGAGCCGGAATATTACGCAACCATCATCAAGAATGAAGATGGGGAAGGATGGAGGATAGTGAAGCGTTCGCCATTTATCGACGTGGAGATTGCTGGCAATGGTGGTTTTGGCTATGTACACCAACTGAAAGATGGGGACATCATCGGTTTTGGTGACGGCAGGATGCCGTTGCAGTTCAACTTGCATCAGGAGGGAGATTATGCAGATGCAGGCATAAAGATAGTGCATCAAAGCAATCACCGGCTTCTTTATGCTATGGTGGCGTTAGTCTGTGTTGTGGCTGTTGGTGTGGGGTATCTACTATATGATCGGTGGAGCCAGACGGACCTGCACCAGGATGTAAAGGCATACAGTTCATCCATATTTCTCATTACTGCAGATTCCGTGCAGTTGGTTAAGGTTTCTGATGGGAAAGAGGAACAGGTTGGAGAGACCAAAGATTTAACTTATACAGGAGAACGTGAAATTGGTACTGCGTTCTTGACAACTGACGGAAAGCTCATAACAGCCCGGCACTGTATAGAATTCTGGTTGAACAAAAAAATAAACAAAATTACTGATGTTGCAGGATTAGACGACGATGATATCATCAAAAAGGCGATAGAGGTAGAAACATATATGTATTGTCGCGACGAACAGAATGACACGGTAATGGCTTTAAAGACTTATTGTAGTGTCTATAACCCAGACAGCCTGGATAGTCCATTGCTTGTTTTTCATTCTTTGGAGCCTCGCGTACACATAAATCGTGTGCATGACATCATATCTACTGTGCCAGACTATAGCGGGAACTACTATTGGCGTTCAATCATCCCAAGGAATGACATCAGAGAAGCTGAACTTGGAGATATTGCATACGTAGATGTGGATGAGAAGGGGGCTATAGAACTTGCTAATTCCACACAAATAACTGCAATTAGTGAAGGTACTCCTATTGTGTTCTTAGGCTTTCCACAGAATGGTATCGGTGATAGGAGGCTGATGTATGAGGATGGAAATATTACAAGGGAAGTAACAGAGGGCGTTATCAATCAGAATCTTTATGTTAAAGGTGAGATAAATCCTGGTTTCTCTGGTGGACCGGTAATGGCGAGTATTGATAATAAAATAGTAGCCATTGGAGTGACCTCGCGGGTGGATAGCATCAGTAATGGTGTATATAAATGGGTGGTACCCGTTTCTGAAATCGATGAAATGAGAAAAAGAGAGGAGGTGAGGAAATGAACGAAGGACGTTTGACATTGAGGTCTATCGCAGGTTATTGCATCGAAGAAGCACTGTGGAAGTTTGTTATCGACATTGTAACAGAAATCAAGGAGAAGAAACTTGTCTTGGTTGGTATTGACCCAGACATGGTTGTCATAGAAAACGAGGACTTTCATCTTCTGGCAAAGGATGATGTAATGCCGTCATTCTGTGCGTCAGAAGGAGGATTCAGTGAAGCAGCGATGGTATGGTCTTTAGGGGCATTGCTGTGTTATGCCTCTTCCGGCCATCTGATATTTGGTGGCAGTGGCAGTTTGTACCAGAGCAAACATCCTTCCGTGAAACTGCCAGTTTTGCAGAAGAAACACAGTTCGTTGACACCTATAGTGCAGCGTTGTCTTGCCTATTCACCTGAAAAAAGGATTAGTATGGATGAATTAGTGATAGAAGCGAGGAAAGGTTTGGAACTATGTAAGAAAAGGATTCGCAGTAAGTCTAATGTAACAGTTAAGAAGGAACATCCTGTGACTTCAAGTTTAGATGAGCGATGGCCTGAAGAAATGATAGATAATACAATTTAAAAATTATAAAGTTATGAGAAAACTATTAATGATGTTGACTTTGTTCCTGTGCATGGGTGTGCAGGCACAAGAGAATCAGTACCTGCGTGAGTTGACAGAAGCTGTTAAAGGACTCAGAAAAGCTGACAGTAAAGTACGTGATCAGTTCATCACCCAGTTGTCTGAAAAAAACAATCCAAAGATTACACTGATGGACGACGTGATCTGTGAGGGTGATGAGTTTAAGGGTGCCAAGGCAAATCGCTTCCGCTTGAACCAGTCTGTAGTGTACGTCTATGGTAATCAAAATCCTTCGTTGACAAGTAAGGACGATGGTATGCTTAGCAGTAAGGAACGTGGAATTTACTATTCTGCCATTGAAAAGTCAGTTAAGAAGGGTGGAACGATTAAATTCAGTATTGACGGTCATGTCGGGCAACAGGAATTCTCAGTAATTGCTTACCACCCAACAGCCAAATTCAGAATAACAGTTACCGATGGTTCTCACAGACCTGTTACGAAAGAGGGAAACGGTAATGTAAGTGCAGTATCCTTCAGCGTTTTTAGGAGTAGTACTGTAACTCTGACAGTAGAATATCTTGGCGATGAAAAAAACAAAGAGCCTTTTGAGTCATTTGCTGTTTTAAACTATAACCCGTGGAAAAGATGAAAAAGAATGTTTTGTTGTTAAGTCTCTTAATGCTTTTTTCGGGACTTTCAGCCCAAGATGATTCGGGCTTATTACAGGATGGTAAGAAATTGATGAATGCAGGAAGTTATCTTGAAGCTTCAAAAGTTTATCGACAGTATCGCACAAACCATAAGCTTGAAGGCAAGCAACTGATGGATGTTTTGCTACCAGAGTCGGAATGCTATTATATGCTGGATGACTACCAGCAACTCGATTCCCTTACTATTGCTTATTTGGAGTGCTTCAAAGTCTCACGGAGCGAGTTAGGTGATTCTCTAAATGTCTATAAGGCATACCTCCACAAATTGTTGGGGAATGTTCTTTATCCATATATCGAAAACAATAGCCTTGCAGAAAATCTTGCAGACAAGCATTACCAACGAGGTTTGGCAATATTTAAAAATAGGAATAGTCTAAATAATGTGATTGTCTTGCATCGAGAATTGGCTCAGCTAAAATACAAGGCGAAGGATTACGACAAAGCATATGAACATTTAGAGACGGTTTTTGATTATTATAAGGATCGATTGGAATTGGGAATTAATAGTGATGAACCTCATTATTATTCATTGTTAGCACAAATGGCTATATGCAATGCACGAATAGCAAGTCTTAAAGAGGAAGATAACGAGGCTAAAGAGCATTTTGCGCGAGGTCTGAGCCAGTTAGATAAATCAATAGCTTATGTGGCTAAAAAGAAGGACAGAGAATATTATGACCGAATCAGGTTAAAAGGAAAAATCTTGATGATGCAGTATGACCGCTTAGGTGTTAACCGAAAGAAAGAAGCCAAAGACTGTTATACCCAATATGTGAATTATCAACGCCAGACAGTTAGGGAGCGCCTTTCCCTGTTGAACGAGTCACAGAAGGAGCAGAACTGGCTGGCCTTGCATCGATTCCTGTTTGACTGCTATAGACTAGGTAGCGAATCACCAGAGATGCTCTATGACTTGGCTTTGTTTAGCAAGAACTATCTGTTGGAGAATAAACAAACAGAAGATGTCAGGTGGCAGCAGGTCCGCAAGACCTTGACAGAGGAGGACTGTGCTATAGAGTTTGTGCAATATAATGGTGTCGATGATGAGAGTCGCTTGGGATGCCTGATATTAAAGAAAAACAGTAAGGTACCACAGTTCTTAGACATATCCTCTACAGATAGTATTCTGGAAGCAAAAATGGAACACGATGTAACAGTAGGGGATGCGATGACCAGTCAGCCACAAAAACAAAGGTATTATGCAGAACTGAAAAATATACTCTATAGCGATACCTTATTGTTTCATAAGATCTGGACACCGGATTTGCTACAAATCATAGGGAGTGCCAAGAGAGTGTATTTCTCACCTGACGGATTTTTGCATCAATTGGCAATAGAGTACATGCTGCCTATTGAGGGGAAGACATGTTATCGCTTGTCATCAACACGTGTGTTGACACAAAAGAGGAAACCTTTAGACAGTAGTAAAATTTTGGTATGTGGAAGCATGGATTTTGACACAAATGTTAAACCAAAGACAAAAGGGAATGATGTTACTGCATATGATTACATGGCAGGGCATTGTTCCTTAAATGCGCTTCCATATACAGAGATGGAAGTTCATTCCATAATAGATACACGTGACAACCACAATGATACTTTGTTGACAGGCAAGGATGCTACGGATGAGAATTTCATGGAATTACTACAAAAACACTATCCACTAGTTCATATATCCACACATGGCTATTTTACGGGCCATATGAATACGGGGACAGACCTAAAACCAGCTACATCAGACGGGACAATGTCACAAAGTGGACTTTTTTTTGCCGGTGCTATGACAACTACTTCCGATAGGTCATTTGATAAGGATATGTTTGATGGCATCCTCTCTGCATCGGAAATTGCAAAGTTCGATATGAATGGCGTGGAATTTGTTTCGCTATCTGCTTGTCAGACTGCATTGGGTACAATAACTGCTGACGGCATTTTTGGCATGCAAAGGGCACTGAAAATGGCTGGTGCCAGATCGCTTATGGTATCGTTATGGCCCGTGGGCGATGAGTCAGCTTATCTGTTGTTTAAATATTTTTATAGTGAATTAGAGAGGCAAGAACAGAAAGACATCCATGCTGCATGGTTAATAGCACGCCAGAAGTTAAGAGAAACTGTTATTAGAAAGGTAAAATTTAATTATCTGACTCTTGAAGATGAAGTGAAATACATAAAATATGATTCACCTTCAGATTATAATCCATTTATCATGATTGACGTTTTTTAATTATGGGACTATTAGCGAAAATATTCAAAGACTCCTCTGACTCTGAGTTTAAACTGGCTCAGGATCTTGTCGCAATAGCCGTCGCAGACGGCAACATATCAGACGCTGAACGTCAGGAGATAGAGAAGATATGCCAGACAGAGGGCATCAGTTCGGAAACTGTAAACGACTGCTTCCTTGGTTTCGATCAAGGAGCAGTCGCTCACGTTCCTATCCGACATAGGGAAAGAGCTGGATACATGGCAAAACTCGTTAGGGTAATGGCTGTAGATGGCGTTAGTGCGCACATGGAGATTTATCTTCTTCAGATTATTGCCTCTAAACTGGGCATAGGTTATCTGGAACTTGTCTCGTTAGTTCTTTCGACAGCAACGAAAGTCAATTTTCCAGGTGATATTGGCTCGCGTACATTGAAGACCTTCATTAGCAATGCTATAGATCCAAAGGGCAGGCCACTACAGCAAAATATTGAGAATCTTCGGAAAATATTTGATATTATGGCAGAAAACGTTCCTCAGTTGCAAAACGTAGAAGACGACCGTCATGCATTCATAAAGGCCATGGATTCTGCATCGGGACTTTTATTTGAGAATACTCTGTTAGAGAGGGAATTTAAAGACATGGGGATTGATTTCAAACGGGTCTTGACAGAAGAACGTGAACGAGCCATCAAAAGATGGACAGATTAGTAATATAGATGTTATAGATTTAAATTTTGCACATTATGGATAAGGACTTTATAGAAAAGATTTGTAAAGAGAAAGAAGCCCAGTTGCTTGATAGTTATTTTGGGAATTTAGTGAAGGAAGCCTCAGAAGTGCGACCCGAAACCATTGGTGAGTACACAAAAGACCTCCCATTGAAGATTGAAGCAGAATATCGTGTATTTCTTGAAGGACTGTGGAAAGAATATGCTCCAGAAGAATTGAAGGGAACTCCTTTGGTGTTTGAAGAACAGAAACTGCGTAAGTTAATGACCGATGATGACCGAGAATTGATTGATGAAGCACATAAAGACGCGACAGAACAGACCCTGTGGGAGCGTATAACAAAGACGAACCATAAGGACGTGACGTACTACAAGGGGCTTTTGCAAGAATATACTCGTGACCTGCTGATGGTGATGCGTGAGGATTTTCTTGAAGAGATTACTGGGCATCATATCGAAAATAAGGCTTTTGAAGACTGATGATAGAGTCAAAGCAAGAAGTGACTCTTTGTAGATGTGGTTACACATTAAACGAAGAATTATGATTAAGAAAAAGTATATTCCGCAGCCTATTGATACAACTGATGTCAAGCTGCCAGAGGATTTGGAACTGTTAGTTGAACAGATGTCGAAGAATGTTCATGAGGTTTGGGCAGACGCTCGTATTTCTCAGGGCTGGACCTTCGGAGAAAAGCGTAATGATGATTTGAAGACTCATCCGTGTCTCATCCCTTATGAGGAACTTCCAGAGGAAGAAAAGGAATATGACCGTAATACGTCTATTAGAACTTTAAAGTTAATTATGAAGCTCGGATTTAAGATAAGTCGATAGTTTTTTGTTGATATACTGATAGAAAGAGCTGCTTCGGTGGCTCTTTCATGTTGTATAAGCATTGTATAACATCAAAATCAAGTAAAATGAAAAGAGTTTCTGCAAGAATGTTCTTCACGGTTTTGTGGAGAGGTTTGTGCCAGGCATTGGGATGGTTCTTCGGACTGTTCGGGTATAAGAGAAACTGCAAGTTTGCCAAGTGTATATGGGGGCTGTTTGCCACGAGTGGCAGCATTGTGATGACTCTGTTTGCACTGGCTCTGCTCTGCTGTATTGGTGAAAGTGTTTATAATCGATGGTTTAGAAATCACTACTGTGACGATGAATACTGCTACCACTCAGAGTATGTGAACCGTGACATCTACTTCCACAACACAGAGGATGGTAAGGGCTACATCTACAACAAGCGCACAGGCGAGAAGTTGATAAGGCATATCGCCTGGATTGCTAAACCGACAGACAAGGACTCACTCATCTGCTTCAGTAATGGAAAGAAACGTGGATATTTCAGTAAGAACACGGGTAAGGTTGTGATTGAACCAAAGTATAGTCATGCCTGGATATTCTCTGACGGACTGGCCAGCGTGGAGGAAGATGGCTACATAAAGTTCATTGACGCGACAGGGAAAGTCGTCATCGATAAGAATATGGCATACATTCCCAATATGGAAGGCTATGTGTTCCATAATGGATATTGTGTGGTGGATACAGACGATGGTGAGCAGTGCGGCCTGATGGACAAAAAGGGTAATATAGTGCTGCCGTTGGAGTTTAGTTCTATTCATCCTACCAATGACTTCAAGTATTGGAGATTGCAGAAAGGCGAAGAGATGGCTGTCCTTGACAGTAACCTGAAGCCTATCCTCCCATTGGCGGAATGCTCCATCTATATTGGTGACGGTACTATTGACGTGACAATGCCTGACCATACGATGCGAAAATATGATATGGAAGGAACGCTCATCAACGACTTCTACATTACAAGTGTCCGCATGTTGGAGTACGAGAAGGAGGAAATTATATATCGAGACAATGTCGTTAACAAGGTTGATGATGAATTAACTGAAATCCTTGAAGAATCCTATCACCCACATTCAACGGCACGTCTGAGAGCATACGTTGCTGGTGATGGGTACGAAGGATTGATGACAGCTGACGGTCATAAAGTGACGATGCCGTTGTATTGGGAAATCCAAGCTCTTGACCATGACCTGTACCTCTGTGCCTCAAAGAATGGTGACAAGGTGATTGTAAATGGTAAAGGAGAGGTTGTAAAATGATATAGGGAAACTTTGTAGAGCAGTACATATTTTTATTTAATTAAGGTGTAATAACTATGAACATACTTGAGAAGTTTTTGAAAATGGGTTCGCGGCAAGATGATGTCGAAGAAAAAGTCATTGACTTGTCGGATAGCAGCCAATACCCAGCCAGTGTGTTGGCAGACTTGGACTGTACATTTGCATTGGGAGACGACAGTGAGAACTTTCTGCATTTCCTTCATGGGAAATGGACTCGTCCCACTTTTCACTGGGGGTGGGATGACATTACGCATGAGGATGCAGTGAAAAGTGAATTCCTCCAACGTGCTTTCTATGGTATGGACTGCCAAAACAAGAAACGCCGTGATGCAATGATTGCGTCCGAGGGTTATAAGTTTGTCTGGAGGGACAAGGGGAAAGAGGCAGTTCCAGGGTTTATCACCGGTGAAGAACTGTGTCGTTATCTTACACGTTCTCGTGAATGGGGGCTGAAGACGATGAAAGACATCAATGACCGTGAGGATAGAGATGCACGACGCTGGCAACTGAATCCTACCTTCGAGGATTTGATGGCTGATTGGGAGAAGAGCGATGACGAAGCAGATTATTATCACAGGGATATGGGCTATGGCATGCTGCGTTTCAGTAATCGGTCATACAGCAACAAACAGATTTTTATCGTTAATCCTGTCTTGAAGAAGGTCTATCCCATTTCGGAACCCAGCGGGAAACTTGTCGGCTTCACTCTCGATGATATTGATTGGGACAATGTCAACCAATTGGAGCATAACTACGATGCCAAAAGACTTGTTGCTGATTATGGCGGACTGAGCATTGGCGATTATCAGGACGGGATTGCATACGTCTGCTGGATGCTATATCCTGATGGGCGCTACTTTGCCGATGAGGATGGCTTCGGGATGGAGGATAATGACGAAGTGAACATTTCTGCCTACATCGATACGCAGTGCCGCGTTGTTGTCAAGTTCCAAGACATGGAGGATGATGAAAAACGCAGAAGGCTTCGTGAAGAGGCAGTTGTCAAGATAAAAGGGATGTCTGAATAGGAAAAGTCAGAATAGCAATGCTTGATTCTCAATAAGGTGCCTCTCATGAACAATGAGGGGCGTTTTTCATTTCTTTTGCTGATAGGAAACGGTTACTTTGGACACTCTCTACGCATATACAGATAGAGTTTAGAGTTGATAGTTGAAAGTTTAGAGTTTAAAGTTATGATGCAGAATTACGACAAGATGATCCAGGAGAAGGCACAGGTTGTCTTCATGGAAATGGAAAAGAGAGTGTCCGCAGAGGACATGGCAAGAATCCGTGCTGCCTATGAACTGGCTCGCGAAGCTCATGCAGAGCAGAAGCGCAAGTCGGGCGAACCGTATATCATTCATCCCATCGCCGTGGCTAACATCGTTGCCATTGAACTGAAGTTGGGCGCTAATCCAGTCATTGCCGCCTTCCTTCACGATGTGGTGGAAGATACTGCCTATACGATGGATGACATCCGTCAGCGTTTCGGTGATGACGTGGCTTTTCTGGTCAGCGTCGTAACCAAGAAGAGCACTGGCCACTACGAAATCTCCAAGCAGGTGGATAACTACAGGCAGATGCTCAACTCCATCCACTATGACATCCGTGCTCTGCTGGTGAAGCTTGCAGACCGTCTGCACAATATGCGCACGTTGAGCAGTATGCGTCCCGACAAGCAGATGAAGATTGCCGGAGAAACCGACTTCTTCTATGCACCTCTGGCTAACCGTCTCGGTCTGTACAACGTAAAGATTGAGCTGGAGAACCTGAGCTTCCGCTATCGTTGTCCCCATGAGTACGAAATGATTGCCAGACTCATCCAAAAGGACAAAGACAGTCAGCAGAAACGCCTGACGGCTTTCACGGAGAAAATCCGTGAGGTGTTGAAGCAGAACGGCATAGATGCACAGATAAATATCGTTTATCGTGCCCCTTACAGCATCTGGCGCAAGATGCGTAAGTCGGGCGATGACTTCAGTCATATCCCATTCCGTCATGTCGTGGAAGTTGTCTTCACTTGTGCCGATGAGGAACAGGAGAAGGATATGGCCTTGCATATCTATTCCCGTCTGACCAATGTCTTCAATGAGAAACCTTGTGGTATCATCAACTACATTGATTCACCCAAAGAAAATGGCTACCAGTCGTTCCATGTACAGCTTCTCTCAGAGTTTGGCTGTTGGGAAGAGGTACACATCAGCAGTGAGCGGATGGTTCGCAACAACCAGATTGGTGTTGTTGCAGAGCGCAGTGAAGACAATGTGCGCCGTTGGATTGACAAGTTCCGCACGGTGCTGAAGGACTTGGAGTTCCACCAGAAAGAGGGAGACTTCATCGAGAATGTGGTTACAACGTTTTACAACGATGACATTCTGGTCTTCACGCCCAAGGGAAAGCCTGTCAACCTCCCCAAGCGGGCTACGGCCTTGGACTTCGCCTTTGAGATTCACAGCCATATCGGTGAACATGCTCACTATGCCCGTATCAATGGGCAACTGGCATCTGTCAAGACGGAGCTGCATCGCGGTGACATCGTGGAGATTGGTACTAACGCAGACATTACACCCAAGCCCGACTGGATGGAGCACGTCCTCACCTACAAGGCAAAAGGCTTTCTGAAGCGATACTTTGCTAAGCAGGAGAAGAGCAACTTCCACTTCTGTTCCAACTGCCATCCTATCCCCGGTGAGGAAGTCATCGGTTTCAAGGAGGCAGACGGCACGATTACCGTCCACAAGCGCAACTGTCCCATTGCCATTGGGCTGGCTTCGCAGAAAGGCGACTCCATCGTGTCCGTTGACTACAAGGAAAGCCCTGCCGCACTCTATCCCGTAGCCATCCAGATCCTGGCCGTTGACCGATACCATCTGTTAAGCGACATGATTGACAGCATTACCAATGAGCTGAACCTCTCCATCGGTTCACTCACCACGAACACCGTGGACTGCATCGTGAACTGTACCATCACATTCTCGGTACATTCATTTGGTGAGCTACAGACCATCATATCACACATCGCAGCCATTGATGGGGTTGAAGAAGTAAAGCAGGTCAGATAGAGATAGGGCAATGAAGTGTATATAAATAATTACGATGTACCGATAGAAATTGGTTACTTCTGCTACTCTCTAACTATGAACAGATAAACCAAGGAGGTCGATATGAATGTCAAGACAAACGCAGAAAAGGAATGGCTTCGCAAACTGACTACGGGAAAGCCTATGGAGAAGAAGGAGCAGACTGCGCCGGTAAAGGTGACTGCTGAGAAAGAGAACAAACGTCCAGAGCGTAAGGACGTTCACGGCTTTCGAGATGTGGCGGGCATGGACGAACTGAAGCAACTGGTGACGGACGGGTTCATCAACGTCCTGAACAACCAGGAATGTGCCAAGGCTTTCGGTATCACACCGCCAAGTCTGTTGTTCTATGGGTCTGCAGGATGCGGCAAGACCTTCTTCGCCGAGAAGATTGCTGAGGAAGTAGGCATCAACTTCATGAAGATCATGCCTGATGACCTGGCTTCGACCCTCGTACATGGCACACAAGAAAAGATTGGGGAGGTGTTCCGCAAGGCAGAGCGCAAGGCTCCAACCCTCATCTTCTTTGATGAGTTCGATGCGATGGTGCCCCAGCGTACCAATGATGACCGCAACTACCAGAACGGTGAGACCAACGAGTTCCTGTGTATGCTGAACAACGCTGCTGAAAAGGGCATCTATGTCCTTGCTGCTACGAATCATCCTGAGCGCATTGACAAAGCCGTGCTGAGAACTGGACGCATCGATGAACTGATGTGGATATGCCAGACAGCAAGGCACGTGAAAGCCTTTTCCGTCTTGCTCTCTCCAAACTTCCCGTTGACGGAGGCATCGACTTTGAGCGACTGGCAGACATGACAAAGGGCTATAATTGCAGCGACATCAGCTACATCATCAAGGTAGCCTCACGCAAGATGTTCAATGCCAGCATCAGGGAGAAGGACAAGCCCTATAAGGTCATTACACAGACCTTGCTCGAAGAGTCTATCTCCCATAAGTCACCATCAGTCAGCAGTCGTGAGCTGAGGGAGTTTGAACGAGTCCGCAGCG
>Ga0247611_10001243_pt1 | contig 46261 bp, 41 predicted proteins | sample 177DNAGHGhighgp2_FD_192422 | JGI IMG/M metagenome (GOLD analysis project Ga0247611, IMG submission 192422) | Sheep rumen microbial communities from Palmerston North, Manawatu-Wanganui, New Zealand - 1770 DNA GHGhigh gp2 | ecosystem: Host-associated > Mammals > Digestive system > Stomach > Rumen... | reverse complement strand
ACCCATGCCACAGACCCGTTTTGTGCTGCAAAAGGCCATCGAGCTGGGCCTGAAGCCCATCGTGGTCATCAACAAGGTGGACAAACCCAACTGCCGTCCCGACGAGGTGCAAGAGGCTGTCTTCGACCTGATGTTCAACCTCGGTGCCACTGAGGACCAACTGGACTTCCCCACCGTCTACGGTTCCTCCAAACAAGGCTGGATGTCAGACCATTGGAACAACGTCACCGACAACGTCTCCTACCTCTTGGATGTCATCATCGACACCATCCCGCCCGCGAAGTTCGAGGAAGGTACGCCACAGATGCTCATCACCTCTTTGGATTACAGCTCCTACGTGGGCCGTATCGCCGTGGGTCGTCTGAAACGCGGCACCCTGCAAGCCGGACAGAACGTCTCTTTGGTGAAACGCAACGGCTCAGTCACCAAGTCGACCATCAAGGAACTCTACACCTTTGAAGGTCTGGGCAAGGAACGCACCAAGAAACCCGTCGAGGCTGGCGACATCATCGCGCTGATGGGCATCGATGACTTCGAGATCGGCGACACCGTGGCCGACTACGAGAACCCCGAGCCGCTGCCGCCCATCCATGTGGACGAGCCTACAATGAGCATGTTGTTCACCATCAACAACTCGCCCTTCTTCGGCAAGGAAGGCAAATACGTCACCTCGCGCCACCTGCGCGAACGTCTTTACAAGGAGACCGAGAAGAACCTCGCCCTGAAAGTGGAAGACACCGATTCGCCTGACTCCCTGATGGTTTACGGTCGCGGTATCCTGCACCTCAGCATCCTCGTCGAGACCATGCGCCGCGAGGGTTATGAGTTCCAACTCGGTCAGCCCAAGGTCATCCTGAAATACATCGACGACGTGAAGTGTGAGCCTATCGAAGCATTGACAGTCCTTGTTCCTGAAGACTTCTCGGGTCGTGTCATCGAGCAGGTCAGCGCCCGCAAGGGTGAGATGACGCAGATGGAGCCCAAGGGCGACCGCATGTGCCTCGATTTCGACATCCCGTCGCGCGGACTCATCGGCTTGAGGAACACACTGTTGACCGTCACCGAGGGTGAAGCTATCGTTTCGCACCGTTTCAAGGACTACGAGCCTTGGAAGGGCGAGATGCCGAGCCGTAATGTGGGTGCCTTGATTTCAATGGAAACGGGACAAGCCATCCCCTACGCCATTTGGAAACTTCAAGACCGCGGCACCTTCTTCGTCAACCCGAACGAAGACGTCTATGCCGGCGAGGTCATCGGCGAGAACACCCGCAGCAACGACATCGTCATCAACGTGTGCAAGACCAAGCACCTCACCAACGTGCGTGCCTCGGGTAGCGACGAAGCCATCCGCCTCATCCCGCCCGTTCGTTTCTCGTTGGAGGAATACATGGAGTATATCCGTGACGACGAATATCTTGAGGTGACGCCCAAGAGCCTGCGTCTGCGCAAGATTATCCTCGACGAGTTGGAGCGCAAACGTGCCTCGCGTCGTGGTGAAGAATAACCTTGAAAAATATTTCTAAAAGTCGGGCTTTATGTCCGACTTTTTTCGTAATATTGCAAAATTGAAGACGAGCGGATAAAACAATCCGTAAAAATGTTTTATTATTATTGTATTTAATTATAAATCAGCGAATAGAGCTATGTCGAAAATCAAAAGAACACTCATTATCCTCTTTGTCGCGTTAGGGCTTTCCTCCTGTGACTTGCTGACTCAAGTGGCTCAGATGGCCAACTTCGCCAATTGCACATTTGATTTCAATAGTATCAACAAAATCCAAATGTTGGGTGTCAACCTGAGCAAAGGCATGACGAAAGACGACCTCAACGCCACGCAACTGCTCAATCTGGCCAATGCCCTCATGAAGAGAGAGCTTCCGGTGACTTTCAACGTGAATCTGGATGTTGAAAACCCCAATGCCATCGCGGCTGCCATGTCAAAGATGGATTACATTGTCAGCCTCAACGGCAAACAAGTCATCAGCACCACGATGAACAACAGCATAAATGTTCCAGCCAAATCCAAAAACACCATCACCATTCCCGTCACTACCGATTTGTTCCAGTTGTTCAGCGGTGAATCGGCTGATGCCATTCTCAACATGGCCTTCAAATTGGCCGGTGCCAGCAGCGACCCTGTCAAATTAGGCCTTCAGGTGAAGCCTTACATCACCATCAACAACCAACAACTTGCCTACCCCAATTACATTACCATCAACAAAACCTTACAATAAACCCACCAAAGAATGGCAGACTTTGAAGAAAAGCGTTACAGCATAGACCCTGGAAAAGGGAAAAAAATGGATGGATGTCCGTATTCAAACTTTGAAGACGGTCATGATGTTCAGGAATATATCATCCCCCCAAAAGGTTATGTCTTTTCCGGATTCAGATTCGACCCTGATGCCAGCAACCAGATTTATGACGGTAAGTTGTATGCCATTTATACAAAAGAACCGTTCTATATCCGTCTGAAATCGAACCTTTGGAAGCTGATGTTGGCATTGATCGTCGCGGCTGTCATCGGTCTTATCATCCTATTGGTTTTCAGTGTTTTCAAAAAGAGCAGCACCACAAACGAGCCTGCCAAGGAACCCAAAACCGAAATCAAAGCAAAACCTGCTGACAAGAAAAAGAAAAAGGACAAAAAGACCGACCAATCGTTGATAGAGAAAAAGGAAGACAAGGCCAAAGCCACTTCCTCCAACGAGACCGAGAACACCCAGACCGTGCAAGAGACTCCCGCGGTAACCAAATCCGAAGAGAAGCCACAAAACGAGGCGAACGACCCCAATGTCTATTTCAAGCAAGAGTTCTGGGCCTTGATTCACCAACGTGTCGCCTCAATGGATGACTACCACAATTTGTATGTTAATTACAAGGACAAAGTCAGCGGAGAGGAATTCGAATATTTGCGTACCGTCATCTTGGAAAACTATGCAGGTTTCAAAAAATGGTACGACAAGCTGAAGACCATCCCCGACAAACAGTTGAATTCCATCTATTCCATCACCGAATTGAGTAGATATATAAATTAAATGCCAAATGTCTAACATTACAGAAAAGCGATATTATATTGACCCCGGAAAAGGAGAAAAGAAATACACATGCCCCTATTCCTGCTATGAAGACGGTAGGGATGCCAAGGAAGACATCATTCCACCGAAAGGGTATGTGTTAAAAGGCTTCAAATTCGAGCCCCATTCCTCTGACAAATACTATGATGGAAAGCTTATTGCCGAGTACGAAAGAGCTCCTTTCTTAGTAAGGCTTGAGCAAAACAAATGGAAATACATCATCGCCTTGCTTGCCATAGGTATTATCATTGCAGTATTGTACATCCTCGGCGTGTTTTCAAAGCCGAATCCTCCTCATACCCCACCCGTTCGGCCATTGGTGACGACCGACTCGTTGCGTGCAGACGCTCCAGTGGTCGACTCCACTCTTGCGTTAGCTGACTCTGTCATAAACTCAGACACCGTAGCCTTGATTGCTGACAACAGCACAACTCCGAAAGACGAACCAAAGGTCGAGGTTCCAGCTATCAAAGAGGAAAAACCTATTCAAAAAGAGGAAGTCACCACTCCTGCTGCTAAAGAAACAACTCCACCCGTTAAGGAAACAACACTGGCTGCTAAAGAGACAACTCCGGCTGTAAAAGAAGCAACCCCTGCGGAAAAAGAAAACAAAAAAGTTGAAGAGCAGCAACAAAACACCGTCCAGACCCAGGAGGCTGAATCACCTGACAACACCCCGACTGCCAAATTCAAGCAAGAGTTTTGGAAGATGATTCACAACAAGAATGGTCAAATGAATTCCTACGATGCACTTTTCAACAAGTACAGAGGCAGGACCAAATGCCAGGAATATGAATACTTGCGCAAAACCATTCTTCATAATACCGCCGCATTTAAAGCATGGAGAAGCAAGCTCTTCAGCATCCCTGACAGCGACCTTCAGTCCATCACTACCATTGACGCCTTGCAACAACAAATCCAATAAACGAAATATCAACAAATTATCAATTATATAAACGAATTGTTATGATCAGAAACAACTTCATCAAACGCCACAACGGCCCCACCGCATCGGATGCTGAAAAGATGCTCAAGGTCATCGGCGTGAAATCACAAGAACAACTTGTCGACGAAATCATTGCTCCCGAAATCCGTCTGCCGAAAGACCTCAACATCGGTGAGGGCATGAGCGAATACGAAGTCATCAGCCACCTCAAGGCCTTGGGTGCCAAGAACAAGCAGTTCCGCAGCTACATCGGCTTGGGCTACTACAACACCATCACCCCTGGCGTCATCATGCGCAACATCCTTGAGAACCCGGGCTGGTACACCTCTTATACTCCTTACCAAGCTGAGATCTCGCAAGGCCGTCTCGAAGCCTTGGTGAACTACCAGACTGTCATCAGCGACCTCACCGCCCTGCCGTTGGCCAACGCCAGCTTGCTCGACGAAGGCACCGCCGCCGCCGAAGCCATGCTGATGTTCTGGCACAGCCGCAGCCGCGCCCAGGTGAAGGCCGGCGTGAAGAAGTTCTTCGTCGCCAACGACGTGTTCCCGCAGACTATCGAAGTCATCAAGACCCGCGCCCACTTCCAGGGCATCGAGGTGGTGATCGACGACATCAACAAGTTCGATTGCAGTGAAGAATACTTCGGCGTGCTGATCCAATGCCCGAACCAATTCGGCGAAATCGTCGACAACCGCGCCAAGGTTGCCGAATGGAAAGCCAAGGGAATGCAAGTGGCCGTGGCCGCCGACCTGCTCAGCCTCACCCTCATCACGCCTCCCGGCGAATGGGGTGCCGACGTAGTGCTCGGTTCCAACCAGCGCTTCGGTCTGCCAATGGGATTCGGTGGCCCGCACGCCGGTTACTTCGCCACCACCGAGGCCTACAAACGCGAGATGCCTGGCCGTATCATCGGCATCAGCATCGACGCATTAGGCAATCCTGCCTACCGTTTGGCCCTGCAAACCCGCGAACAACACATCAAGCGCGAACGCGCCACGTCAAATATCTGCACCGCACAGGCCTTGTTAGCCATCATGTCGGGCTTCTACGCCCTCTATCATGGACCAGAAGGCTTGATTGAAATCGCACACCATATTAATTGCTTAGCCGGTAAGCTCTGTGGCGAATTAGCAAAGCTCGGCGTGAAGCAGCTCAACAAATACTTCTTCGACACGCTGTTGTTCGAACTGCCCGAAGGCGCTTGCACCTGCAAGGTGAAGGAAGCCGCCGAGAAACACGGCATGAACTTCCGCATCATCGACAAGCAACACTTCGGCATCAGCATCGACGAGACCACGACCAAGGAAGACCTCAACGAGATTGGCCAAGTGGTGGCCGAAGCCATGGGTAAGCAACATGAGGAACTTGTTGTCGACCCGAATTGCGCCAACTTCAGCGGCATCCAACCTGAGATGCGCCGCACCTCCAAGTTTATGCAGGCCCCGATGTTCTTCAAGTACCGCAGCGAGACCGACATGATGCGTTACATGAAGAAACTCGAAAACCGCGACCTCAGCCTCAACCGTTGCATGATTCCGCTGGGCTCCTGCACCATGAAGCTGAACCCCGCCACCTCGATGTATGCCCTTAGCTGGCCTGAGTTCGGCAACATCCACCCCTTTGTCCCCGCCGACCAAGCTGAAGGCTACCTCGAACTCATCGCCGAGATGGAGAAAGACCTCTGCGAGATCACGGGCTTCAAGGGCATGAGCTTCATGCCTAACTCGGGTGCCAGCGGCGAATATGCCGGTCTGCTCACCATCCGTCGTTACCAAGAGGCCAATGGTCAGGGTCACAGAAATATCTGCTTGATTCCTGCTTCCGCCCACGGCACCAACCCCGCATCGGCCGCTATGGCTGGCATGCAAGTGGTGGTGGTGAAATGCGACGAAAACGGCAACATCGACCTCGAAGACGCCAAGGCAAAGGCCGAGCAATACAAGGACAACCTGGCTGCCTTCATGGTCACCTATCCCTCGACCCACGGCATCTATGAGGACGGCATCCGCACCCTCGTGAAGATTGTCCACGACAACGGCGGCCAAGTCTACATGGACGGCGCCAACATGAACGCCCAAGTCGGTCTGACCAGCCCCGGTTACATCGGTGCCGACGTCTGCCACCTCAACCTGCACAAGACCTTCGCCATCCCGCACGGCGGTGGCGGTCCTGGCGTAGGCCCAATCGGCGTGGCCGAACACCTGAAGCCCTATCTGCCCTCGCACATCCTGTTCCACTGCGGTGGCGAAAAGCAGGAAGGCGCTGTTTCTGCCGCTCCGTTCGGTAGTGCCCAAATCCTCACCATCACCTACTGTTACATCAAGATGTTGGGCGGTGAAGGCCTGAAGAAAGCCACCATGGGTGCCATCATGAACGCCAACTACCTGAAGGAAAGACTGAAGGACTACTACCCAATCCTGTATACCGGCAACCTCGGCCATGTGGCCCACGAGATGATTCTCGACATCAACGGCATTAATAAGACTGTTGGTGTGGCCGCCATCGACATCGCCAAGCGTCTGATGGACTTCGGCTTCCACGCTCCTACCGTGGCCTTCCCGGTACACGAAACCCTGATGGTGGAACCCACCGAAAGCGAGCCTATAGCCGAGCTCGACCGCTTCGTTGAAGCCATGATCCAGATCCGCAAGGAAATCAAGGACATCGAGGACGGCAAGGCCGAGAAGGGCAACAACATCATCAGCCACGCACCTTACACCGCTGAGATGCTGATGGCCGACAAGTGGGAGTTCCCCTTCAGCCGTCAAGAGGCTGGCTTCCCGATGAAGAGCGACGTTCAGGACAAATACTTCCCGCACGTTACGCGCATCGACGATGCCTACGGCGATAGAAATCTGGTCTGCAAGTTCTCTGCTGAATAAGGAATTGTTTCACGCAGAATTCGCTGAATACGCAGAAAAAGAAGAGATGTGCCAAGCACATCTCTTCTTTTTTATGGTATTTTAATCTAGATTGGAAATGATGTCCTTCAAAAGCGCATTGAAGTCGATGACATGATCAGGCATGGGCGAATAGCCTAATATCGCTACTACTAAGTCCTTAGAGGGTATGACGAATATCCTCTGCCCATCGTGGCCCTTGCAGTAGTACATATCCTCAGGCACATCAGGGAGCTCTTTCCCTTTATTCAGCCAGAAAAATGAGCCATATCCATTTTCACTATTGGATGCGGGCGTGGTCGTGTAGTTCACCCAGCCTTCGGGAAGGACCCTCAACGAGTCGACGCAACCATCATCAAGATATAGTTGACCAAAGCGGGCGAAGTCAGTGGCCGTGATGTAAAGGTACGACGATCCAACAGGGGTACCGCTCATGTCTGGCTCAAAAACGGCATTACGAATGCCCAAAGGTGCGAAGAGTTTCGCACGAACATAGGCAAGGAAAGCTTGGTCAGACGGGAACTTCCCGCAAAGATAACGCATAACGATGTTCGTGCTGCCGCTGGAATAATACCAAAAACTACCCGGCTTGTGTTCAAGGGGTTTGTTGAGGGCATAAAGGCCCATGTCTTGCTCACGATGGAGCATCAGATTGACGTCAGAACGGGCACCGTAGTTCTCGTTCCACTCCAAACCGCTCTGCATCTGCATCAAATCGTTGATAGTAATATCTTTACGGTCATCGTTTTGCCATTCGGGTATGTCCATTGGAGCATATATATCAACAAAACGGTCTCTTACCATGACACCTGCGATGGCGTTGGTGAAGCTTTTGGCCATGCTCCAGCTCAGGAGTTTCATTTCGGGTGTAATGCCCTTATCATAGCGCTCTGCCACCACTCCACCTTTATGGAGTACCACAAAAGCAAAGGGATGTCCGTTATAAGCCCGTTCGTCCACAAAGGCCTTGGCGATTGGCTCCAGCCTCACTTTTGTTGCAGAATCGCCCATTGGGAGCGGTCTTATAGGCATGCTCTCATCGGAGAAAGGATAAACCTGTTGCTCAAGTTCATTGGCTTGGGCACCACGCAATAAGGTGACGCCATAACCTTCTCGATAGGCCGCAGTGGCTTTTCCCCAAAGGAATCGGCTCGTAACCGTCTTGTTCTCATAATCCACCTTATTTTTATTGAAACGAATGAAGGAGAAATTGAGGTCCAAGTCCTCCACGGTCTTGGCATCGCGGCCCGAAACAAACATGGCCGAGGCCAGGTTTTTTGCCGCATAGCCCGTGATGATTGGCATCAAACTGTTCAAATAAATGCAACCGCCAATGACGGCGGCGATGAGCAATGCTCCTACAATGGATAATACTTTTTTCATATAATTCCTATTTACTAATCCCACCCTTCTACAAGGATTTCATAATTCTCGAAGATGATAACCTCGCCAGCGGTGATCTTCGCCCGCTTGCGGGTCTCCACCTCGCCGTTGCGGAGCACCATGCCTGCGCTAACGACCTCTTGAGCCTCACTGCCTGAATACACTACATCGGTGGCTTTCAGCAATGAAATGAGTGGAATGTAATCTTCGCCCTCGCGAAGCGTGAAGATGATCCTGTTGAGTTTTCTTGCCATGTTATTTAGGTTTTGGATTTTTGCAAACGCTCTGCTTGTTTCCTTTCAGTATGACGGGCCATCAGCTCCAAAGCATAGACGGAAGCCGCTCCCAACGCCACCATCACAACCGCAATCAGAAGCTCCGAATTCCAATTCGGAAGATGGAACACGTAATCCATCATGTCGGCGGTAGGCTCTTTCCAAGGATACACCACAGGTAGACTGCCTAACATGAAACCAGCCAAAACGGACAGCGTACCATCGCGGTAGTCGCGCATCAGCCAAGAAAGCAAGTGCGAGAACGAAATGATACTCACTATCGCGCCCAATACGAACGGGAAAAGAATTCTTGCTCCATGCATAAATGTAGATGCCTTAGTCAAAGCTGGAATAGCCTCAGTGACAATCAGTTCATAGTTACCCATCAGCAACATGAGATGCGAACCCGAAATGCCAGGCACCACCATTCCCGTAGCACCGACAATGCCACAAAAGAAAAGGTAAAGGAAATTATCGTTGGAATAAGGATTGGACTTGATGGACAAAAAGAAGGAAATCACCAAGCCTAACAGCACCAGCATAATATTTTTGACATTCACCTTCTCGATGCGTTTCATCACATAGATAACAGAAGCGATGATGAGGCCGATGAAAAACGACCAAGTGTAAACCTCGTAGGATTTGAGGGTTTGCTTAAGAAAGATGGCCGTAAGCACCATACCCACCAATATCCCCAACACGATTGTCACCAAAAAACTAAAATCAGTACGACGGGCAAACTCACCGAATTGTCCCTTACGTAAATACTTGAAGTTCTTGTGGTTTAATGCCTTGATAGCATTGACAAAACGCTCAAAAACGCCAAGTATCAGCGAAGCCGTACCACTCGACACGGGAAACACGTTCACGGCTCCCATAATCATACCTTTGATGAACACCTTTATCGTCTGCCAAGCACCAAACATCTAATGTGGTTTAAATTTCAAAACACAAAAATACGACAAAAATTGTGCCCCAAACGGAAGATTTCACCAATCCATTCAAAAAATGGAAACATCAACACAATTTTCATATCTTTGCAATTCAGAAACGAATAAAAATGACACAACAACAAGACAAAGTCGTCTACCCGCAGAACTTCGATATCAAACTAATCATCTCAGCCGAGATTGCGATGGAAGAAGCCAAGCAGAACATCAGCCGTGTCCTCAGCGAGAGCCAGACCGTGCACAGCTTCGTCAACATCAGGAGTAGCGGCAAAGGCAATTACCTCAGCTATTGCTACAACATCGACATAGAGAGCAAAGAGCATCTTGAACGCACCTATGCGTTGCTCAGGACCATACCAGGATTAAAGTTCGCACTATGACAAAAGCTTATTCCATAAGGATCTATGGCCGTGTGTTCAACGTGGGTTTCCGCCGTTATGTACACCGTTATGGGTTGCAATGCAATGTGAAGGGTTATGTAGAGAACGACTATGCCAATGATTGCGTCCACATCGAGGCTGAAGGCGAAGAAAAAGATCTGGATCACTTCACCCTGCTCTGCGGCGAAGGCACACCTTATTCATATATTACAGACATGAAGATTGAGGCGATTGCTCCGACAGGGAAATATGATATATTTACGGAAATACGATAAAATCTCAAAAGAGATGCGAAAAATCGCCGTCTCTACAACAATTAAACGATTCAACAATCAACAATTCAACAATTCAACAATGATAGACTTCTCAAAAATCCTCTTCCTTGATATCGAGACCGTCTCGCAACAGAAGACATACGACCAACTCAACGAGCGGATGCAAAAACTGTGGGACAAAAAGGCCGACCAACTCAACCGCGACAATGCCGAAGCTACCCCTGCAGAGATTTATGACCGTGCTGCCATCTATGCGGAATTCGGCAAAATCGTCTGTATTTCGGTGGGGTTCTTCAACGACCAACGCTTCCGTCTGAAATCGTTCTATAGTCACGATGAGAAAGCCTTGCTCAGCGATTTCGCCAATATGTTAAACCGTTACTACAACGCAGCTGACTCACAGCTTTGCGCCCACAACGGCAAGGAATTCGACTTCCCCTATATTGCCCGCAGGATGCTCATCAACGGCATACAGATCCCCAAGATTCTGCAGGTTGCAGGCAAGAAGCCTTGGGAGACCAACTTCATCGACACCATGGAGCTTTGGAAGTTCGGCGACTACAAGAGCTACACCTCTTTAGACTTGCTATGTGCCATTCTGGACATCCCAACGCCAAAAGACGACATCAACGGCAGCGAGGTGGGGCGCGTGTATTGGCAGGAAAACGACTTGGAGCGCATCAAGACCTATTGTCAGAAGGACGTGCTGGCCATCGCCCAACTCATGCGCCGATTCAACTATCTGCCCCTCATCACCGAAGACTGTGTGGACTACACCAACTGAACATGCATATTCTATCCAAATCCACTTATATCAAGGGCTTACAATGCGAAAAGGCATTGTACATGCAAAAGAAACACCCCTATCTGCGTGACAAGCTTAGTATTGAACAACGGGCCAAGTTCCAACGTGGCACGGATGTAGGCGTACTGGCGCATGAGGTCTTTCCTGGCGGCATCGACATGTCGCCCAATTCTCCTTCTCAGTTTCCCAAAAAGGTGCAGGAGACTTGGAACAACCTCAGCAATCCTGAGGTCAAGGTGATGTACGAGGCTGTTTTTCAATATAATGACACGCTTATCATGTTGGATATTCTCGTTAGAGACGGGGACAAATGGTTGGCTGTGGAAGTGAAGAGTTCGATGCGACTTAGCGACACCTATTATAATGATGCCGCCCTTCAATACTATGTGCTGCATGGCTGTGGTGTGCCACTCTCTGATTTCAAACTCATGTACCTCAACGGAGACTATGTGAAAGACGGTCCCATCGACGTGCAGCAACTGTTCAAGATGGAGTCAGTGATGGAGTATGTCATTGAACGAGAGGCTTTTGTTGCAGAGAATGTGGAGCGATTGAAGAAAGTGATCGCCCTACCCCATTCACCTTTGGTGAACATCGGGACGCAGTGCAACAACCCTTATCCTTGTGATTTTCAAGGACATTGCTGGAAACTCATCCCCAAAAACAGTTTCCTCTTCTCCTCCGCAATGGATGACGAAGTGCTATTCCAAAACTACTTCAACGGCGTGAGCACTAATGCAAAAATGCTCCAACAAATCGAGCCTGATTCAGAGGAAGCCCATCAGATTGAAGCCTTGGAGACCAACTCATATTATATTGATTACAAGACACTTTACTCGTTGGCTCCACAACCTAAACCTAAATCAATTGCTTATCTTAACCTCCTACTTTACCGTCCCGCCGTACCCGAACTCGACGGTACAAAGCCCTACGAGGAAATGATTTTAGCTTTTGCATTGCAAGGTGAGTACGAGCGGAACGCAGCCATAGATCCCATGCCTCCCACAAGCCAGCGTTGGGATGACATGGCTGCTGGTGGCACAAGCCAACGCGGGGATGACATAGCTGCTGACGGTTGTTTTGTTTGGGACTGCTTCGACGACCACAGCCGTTGGAAGGAAGCCATCGACCTACTCATTGAAAAACTCTCTCATTATGAGTTGGTTGTATGTTTCACGCCGCAAAATCTTAGCACCACCCTGCTCCGCCACGACATCATTCAGTACCAAACAGTGGGTTATAAGGTCTTCAACCTCTTCGAAGTACTGCAAGAGGCGCATTTCTACCATCCATCTATCAAGCGCGGGCTCACATTGCAACGCCTTGAAACGGCACTTTTTAACGACGTCAAACTCTTCGAACACAGCCGAATTCTCCTTGAAGCCACCAGCAACGACCTCTTGAGTTATCAACAAGCAAGGGAAGACTTAATCACTGAGAATGAAATCGTTGCAAAAACTTATCAACTCTTTTTCAAGTAGTTGATAACTTCTAGAAAAGACGCTCATCGGGGCAAATTTTAATCCGTACTTTTGCATTTCGAAACGAACAGAGAAATTCAAAACCATGCCTACTGATACTATCACACGCCGACCTTTCGGCGACACTGCGAAACGTAATTTGATGACGCCCGAACAAGTATTTGCCAATCAAGGGCGTATCCCACCCCAGGCCACCGACCTCGAAGAAGTGGTGCTTGGAGCCCTCATGTTGGAGAAAGAAGCCGTAAACGAGGTCATCGACATCTTGTCGCCCGAAGCCTTTTATTTGGACAAGCACCAGAAGATTTTCGCCGCCATCAAAGCCCTATTTGGTAAATCAGAGCCCATTGATATTCTTACCGTCACCAATGAATTGAAGCAACGAGGCGAGTTGGAGATGGTTGGCGGTGCCTATTATATCTCGAAACTCACCAACCGAGTAGTTTCGGCAGCCAACATCGAATACCATGCCCGTATCATCATGCAGAAACACATTCAGCGTCAGCTGATTCTGCTTTCCTCAGACATGATTCACGATGCTTTCGAGGACACCACCGATGTGTTCGACCTGTTGGACAAGGCTGAAAACAACCTCTTCCAAATCAGCGAGAACAACCTGCGTCGCAGCTACGACTCGATGCAAGACCTGGTTAGCAAGGCCATCAAGGAGATTCAAAACGCAAAGAACGCCGATGACAAGCTGCGCGGCGTGCCCTCGGGCTACACCGAACTTGACCGCATCACGCAAGGCTGGCAGAAGTCAGACCTCATCATCCTGGCTGCCCGTCCCAGTATGGGTAAGACCGCTTTCGCCCTGAACCTGGCCCGCAATGCCGCCGTCAACTTCAACAGACCAGTTGCCTTTTTCTCTTTAGAGATGTCTTCTGTACAACTAGTTACCCGTCTAATTTCGACCGAGACTTCACTTACAGCCGACAAATTGCGTTCTGGCGACCTTGCCGAATACGAATGGCAACAGTTGAACACCAAAGTCACCCCATTGACCGACGCACCTATTTATATTGATGACACGCCTCAGCTATCAGTCTTCGAGTTGCGCGCCAAATGCCGCCGACTGAAACAACAGCACGATATTCAGATGGTTTTCGTTGACTACCTGCAGCTGATGACCGCAAAAGGCGACAAGGGTCTCAACCGCGAGCAGGAAATCAGTACCATCTCACGTTCGCTGAAGAGTTTGGCCAAGGAGTTGGAGATTCCTGTATTAGCCCTTTCCCAGCTGAGCCGTAGCGTCGAGCAACGTCCTGGTTCCAAGAAACCCATCCTCTCCGACTTGCGTGAGTCGGGCGCCATTGAACAGGATGCTGACATGGTGATGTTCATCTATCGTCCTGAGTATTATAAAGATGGAGTGGACGCCGAAGACAAACCCAAAGGCTACACCATCATCGACATCGCCAAGCACCGTAACGGCAAGTTGGGTGAAGTGGAATTGAGGTTTGTCGGCCAATATGCCCGTTTCGAGGAGCTGGAGCAAGGCTACGACAACAGCAGCTTCACTACCATTGGACCCAATAACCAATTCGAAAGCCCACAAGTGTACAGCTCTAAGATGAACAATGACGATGGCCTGAGCGCTTATCCCTCCATCACCTCCGACCAACCCGATCCATTCTAATTCAATTCAAAATTCAATATTTAAAATTCAAAATTAGACATAGCGAACTAAAATACTGAAAATTAAATCTTTGGATCTTGGATCTTTAAATCCCAAACAGATGAAAAAAGACGAAAAGAAAGTCCCGCATTCCAAAAGCAACCCACTAAAATTCAATGTGTCGGAACCGATGCAGTTGATGGATTTCTTGATGAAGAAACTGGACGGCATCAGCCGAAACAAGGCCAAACGCTTGTTGGCCAACAAGGTCATTTCGGTCGATGGCCAGCGCACCACACAATTTGATTTCGCCCTTGAGCCTGGCATGGTCGTTGAAATCGGTAAACCCACTGCCAAGGAACGCTTCCATAGCCCATGGCTAAGCATTGTTTACGAAGACAAATACCTGCTCGTCATCGACAAAAAGGAAGGCTTGCTTACCAACAGCCCCACCAAGGAGAAAGACACTGCACAAGGCATTCTGAATGAATACTTTATATACACAAAGCAACGCTGCCGTGCTCACACCATCCACCGCCTCGACCGCGACACCAGTGGACTGATGCTTTTCGCCAAGAGCAAAGAAGTGGCTTTAGCGTTTGAAGAAGACTGGAAAAACACCGTCTACGACCGTCGTTATGTAGCCGTGGTGTGCGGTTGCATGGAGAAGAAAGAAGGCATGGTGGCTTCGTGGCTGAAGGACAACAAGGCTTTCATCACCTACTCCAGTCCCACCGACAATGGCGGCAAATACGCCGAGACCTATTACAAGACGCTTTATTCCAACGCGAAGTACTCTTTAATGGAATTGCAGTTGGAAACGGGACGCAAGAACCAGATTCGTGTCCACATGGCCGACATTGGGCATCCCGTGGTGGGTGACCCAAAATACGGCAATGGTGACAACACTTTAGGTCGTTTGTGTTTACATGCCTATAAGCTCTGCTTCCACCATCCCTACAAGAAAAAAGACTTGGAGTTTGAGACACCCTTCCCGAAGGTTTTTGCAAGGCCGTTCCCGGGGATGGAAAGATAACTATTAGGACACTGAACCCTTAGCTTAAACTCTCCACTAATAATTATACCCCTTCCCTATCTTCATCTTCTCTATCTGATAATGACCAAGATAGACGATGCCTAAATTGCCATCGATGGCAATCTCTGTACCCATTTCGAGCGGGTGGCCATTAAGACGGCCAAACTTATCGTCAACATCAACCTCAAGGCCGTCGCAACTAACCACGCAGACCTTGCCCAACCGCACAGCAGTCACCGCCGCATGCGATGTAGCACCGCCACGTGCCGTCAACAGGCCGTCACAGTCGAAGATCATGCCGATATCTTGAGGGACTGTGTCAGGACGCACCAAAATAATCTGGCTATCAGGATGTTGTTCACGCAAAGCCTTAATCTGATCGGCATTGAAGGCTGCCAATCCATTCATTGCGCCTCCTCCGATGCCCATACCATGTCCCAACTGTTGCATCTCGTCGGGCGACTGTACGAAGGCTATCTTTTCCTCCTCCGCTTTGAGGTCTTGGTCGCGAATTTGCAAGATGTGGAAGTCCTCGGGCTTATCGGATTCAAAGGTAAACTCCATCTCTTGTGGGCTATAACCCATATTTTCAGTCAATTCCTTGGCGATAGCATAAATCTTCCAATAGATATCGGGCAATAGCGTTTGCATCGAGGGACCTTCCAGGTTGGACGCAATGCGTTGCGTCTCGCCAATCGGCAGCGGCTTGACGAGACCACCAACAATATCTTCGCCTTGGCTGCGCATGGTGAAGTCGCCGTAAAGATGCACACCTGGACGTTCGCGATGCGGGTTCTGTGTGAACACCACGCCAGAGCCTGAAGTCTCGCTTCGGTTACCAAAAATCATCTGTTGGACAATGACCGCAGTGCCCCAATTCTCGGAAATGCCCAAATGGCGACGATAGGCCAAGGCTCGCTCCGAGTTCCACGACTCGATGACCATATTGACACAATCAATCAGTTGCTTGAAAGGATCTTGTTCGAAGGCCACGCCATTGTCTTCAAGAATACGCTTGTAGGAATGGGCAATCTCGCGCATTTGCTTGATGCTGAAGTCAGCCTTCATCTTCACGCTGCTTTTCTGTTTGAACGCATTGATTTCGTCATCAAAGACATCACGTTCAATGCCTTTGGCCATGCCCCAACTCTGCAAGAAACGCCGGTAGGAATCCCACACTGCCCATGCGATGCTTTCGTCTCGAGCAATGGCTTCGGCAATCTCATCATTCAGACCCACATTCAGGAAGGTATCCATGGCACCCGGCATAGAAATGGCCGTACCCGAACGCACCGAAACCAACAAAGGATTCTCTGGAACACCAAACTTGCGTCCAGAAATCCCTTCCAATTCCTCAATGTGTTTCCTTATCATGCCATGAATCTCAGTACGCAGTTCGGGAATGGTATTGATAGTCGAATTGCGGCGGAAAGTCTCCGTAGTGATAACGAAGCCTGGAGGCACTGGCATACCGTGCAGGTACAGGTTTTTCAGGTTGTTGGCCTTGTTTCCGATAAAGACCTGGTTGTCCATCTTAGGCGTTTCTTTCCAGAACGGGCTGACCAGCATCTCCGAGTTATAAGTCATGATGTCGCTGATGAGTTTCTCGTCCAAGGTGGCTTCCATGGTACGCAAAGAGTTGAGGATACGGCCAATAAAGTTATCCAAAGGCTGCATCAGGAAGGCATCGGAAAGGAGGTCGCGATGGAATTCCTCCGACTTTTTGTTGATTAACGCAGCCGTCTCACGCTCGCTAAGTTTTCCCTCTGGGTCGAAGAGTTGCGGAATGACAATCTTCAGTGGGTATTCATAAGACTTTAGGAAGTATTTTATGATGATGCGACGAACGTCCTCGGCAATGAATTGGAAGATGTTGATATACTGTCCGAAAGAGAAGCTTCGCGAGGTCAAACTGTAGCGCAACATGTCGAGTTTTGAGTTGAAGCTCTGGTTGGTGATGCCGTCGAGTTCGAGGCCGTTGCGGAAGTATTCAAGGATGGAATAAATCTGATTCAGCGTACGCTCAGAGATGTATTCCAGGTTGATGCTCTGCACCACTTTTTCCATCAGCTGTGTGGCCACACGTTCAAGTCGGAAAGTCAAGCCCATGGCCTCAAACTTGTTCTCTCGATAGGTGCCATACATCGATGGGATGCCAATGGCGATGTGACGCTTATGGTAGATGTTTTCCCAGCCTTCGCTCTGTTCAGGATTAAAGATGACCGTCTTCAACTTATCCATAAAGGCATAGATCATCGATAAAGACTTGCCGAAGTCCTTAGCCTTATACACTTTCTCAAACTCGTCAATTTCCTCATCGGGAATGAAGGGGAAGCTACGCAACGAGCTGAAGATGTTGACCGACTCGAAGCTGTATTTCTCACGAAGGTAGGCATACAGGTCGCGGATATCCATGAGGCGGGCACGTTCGCGCTGGTAGAGTTCCTCCTCCAATTCAATCCTGCGGGCTGCGGAACCAATCAGGTTCTCGTAGTCGTCGCGCGAAAGCATCAGCACATCCTCGGGGTTGAGGCAAGATATCTCGCACATTGTCTGCACAAGGTTGTGGACATGCACGAACCATGTGCTTTTCTTGTCAATGCTTTCGAAAACGTTTTTGGGCAAGATGGGTTTCAGTTGGTCGAGGTTGCCATCGCTCCAAAATTTGAACACATCGAAAGTCAAGGCAATCAGCGTGTTGTTGCTCTCGGTGTGCACCTGCTTGCGGAGAAAATGCACCAGTTGATCCTGACGACCTGAGATTTCGTCCATGTTGGTTGTCACATTGCGGATTTCGCCTTCGGCTCCAATCTCGTTGAAATAGACAGGGAAAATACGCGTCAACTGCTTCACCTTTTTATAATAAGGTGTAATGTTGGAGTTCAGGATTTTGGTAATCTCGCGTTGGAAGAGGTCGGTGTCGCTCAGGAAGATACCACCCAACTTCAGATTGACAATCAAAGCCGACAACAACTTGTCCATAGGCGTCTTGGAGTGTTCAATCAATTCAAGCCACACGCGGATGTTCTTGATATGGTTCTCATCCACAGAGAGTTGCCAATCTTCGCCCACAAACACGTTGCCTGGGGTGACGAAACCGAAAGCGATGAGTTTTTTCTCAAAGTAGTTGACGATTTCCTTCTGCTCGGTCTGGTCGACGTCGATAATCTTCAAACCCAAAGTGAGCTGGAAATCGAGCACGGCGGACATATAGTCCTCGCGCAGTTCTTCAGCAAGATCAAAAATCGTGTCAATGAAAGGAATCAATTCGTCTTGCGGCATCTCATCAATAGCATCGCGCATCATGCGATCCATGTTCCAAATGAGGCGTTCACGCTGGTTCTCCATGCCTGGCAGATGGAGCAGGAAGAAGACATAGTGGAACTTGGTGATGAAATGCGGGAAGGCCTTCTCTGACTCGGTGAAACGTTTGGCAACCTGCTCATAATGCGGCATATTGGCCAAAGATTCCCAAGTTTCGGCGGCGGCCAAATCGGCGTTCAATTGGTCAAAATACGGTTTCCCGATTTCGTCGCAAACCGACTGGATTTCGTCGTCGGTCAAAAGCGTTTTCTTGCTTTCAATCCAGTTTTCCACTTGCGAGGTTTGTTGCCAATAGCGGTAATTCTCTTGCAGCATTTTCCGCAACAGGGCGCATGCCTCATCGCTGAAACGCTCGTCGCGAGCCACTTTGTCGAGATAGCGCCCCGCGTGTTTTGTCGCCAAAATGTAGACATCTTTATTGGCTTCAAACTTCTCGTTCAAGATATTGAATACCAACGAAATCAATTCGACATGTTTCGACGATTCAGCAATCACTTTGTTGGCAAACTCCATCAAGGTGATGACGATGTTGAGGCGCAGTTTGGCCGTCACTTCGGGTTTGAGCAGGCTGCGCATCATCTCCAGGGGGATGTGGAGTGCGTCGGCAGGCACATCGTCGTGGGTGTAGAACCAGAAATCGTCGAGGAGCATTTTGCGCAACTCCTCGGTCACGAAAGTATGGTTCGACAGCGGGTGATGGTATTCTGTGATACATTCCTTGGCCCGCTTGTTGATGCCGAAGTATTTGGCCGACAGGGAGATAAACTGTTGATGTTCTTCAGGAATGAAGATATCTTTGTATCTGGTCTGCGCCAGATTGGCCTCAAGGGCGCTTGATTTGAAAGGTTCGGACATGGTTTGAAATCTTTTTATTTCAGATAAGGTTCTTGGCACAACAGCCTCAGGAGTTCCAAAGTGTGGGGAACGATTGTGCAATACGATATCATCTGAAATGCAAAATTACACATTTTTTCCGAACCAGCCGCACAAAAGCCCAAAGGCACCCCGAAGGCCGCCTCAATCATCCAGTCTCTTCTGCGCTCGTGCCGCAACGCGCTCTCACGCCCGCAGCACCGCACATCTCGTTTAGTTGGCATCCCACACCAAACGGACACACATGCGAAGATTGCGGGATTTCAAGGGATGGTTAGAATTCAACAGCTACAAATTCTTGGCCCAATTGGTGGATTTGCTGTAACACCTGTTGCTCCCGTTCTTTGGAAGGTTTCTTGAAGCCATTGATATAATTGCGCAACAAGCCTGCGTTGATACCCGCTTTTTCCGCAAACCGTCCAACATTAATCTCAGGATGCGTCAGAAAGAAACGTTGCATTTCTGAAGGCTCCGCTTCATCGTAGGTAAAGCTCTCGAAGCTGACATCCACATCCAATTTCCGCCAATGTATCCCTATCGTGCTGATCTCATATTCACGGCGTTCCTCATCGGACGCATTTGCCAACTCCTTGTACCACAGCAACGACTGCCGATACGTCTTCCCGTCGTCGCCCAAACCATACAGCCATTCTCCGTCAAACCATATTTTATTGATCCTCATCATCTTCCTGCTTAAATAATTCATACCATCGATTGATGATAATGTCTGAGTTTTCATGAACGGCGCGCTCGATACGCTTCAAATCGTTAGCCTTAATGTTGTTGGAGTATTCCATGACAAAGCCCTCGCCATCCTAAACAAACTTAGCATCGCCATTATGGCCTCTGACATGCACATGGATAGGCTCGTGTTCATGGGAAAAGAACAGGAAAATGAAACCGTACTGTCTAAACAATTCTGGCATAATCTCTCGGTTTTAATATGCTGCAAAGATAGGTATTATTTTTGATTCCTGCAACAAAAAAAAGGCAGCCTTCTTTCTTCCAAAAAAGAAGGCCGCCTCAATCATTTTTTAGTCTCTTCTGCGCCCATGCCGCAACGCGCTCACACGCCTGCGACACCGCACAACTCGTTTAGTTGGCTTCCCACACCAAACGGACACAGCAGCCATAACAAGTCCGCAAGGACGAAAACCCCTGCCACAAAGGACGGTGAAAACGGAAAACTCGGAAAAAAAAGAAAAAACTTGGGAAAACTTGCGAAATATGGAAAAAGTTGTTTATCTTTGCAGCGCCAATCCTAAGATTGGCTATCCGGGTAAGTTTCCCGCGAGGGGTAAGCCTTCACCGACACTGCCCAATGTATAAAGAGAGTCGCCCGACAGCGGCTCTTTTTATTTGGAATACTTCTTCATAAACAGGCTATAGAAAGACCTGCTTTGCGACATCTCCCTTGAAACAGAAATACTTTTCCCTCCTTTGTACACAAGAACTTCAATTGCATCATTGTTGTACTCAAAATAGTGTTTTATGCTACGCGCCAATGAGCTTGGACTGTAATCGGTGACGATGTTGAGCAACACACGATTGCTTTGGTCAATGGATTCTTCAAGTCGGTTTGAAGCAGATGCCTTCCCAGAAATGGTTTTCAAATCGTATGGGCGATAGGTCCCTTTCCGCTCAAAAATGAAGTCGGGGGTTCGTGTTCCGCTTGGATTGGGAAGAATGAACACCTTGTAGCCATGTGACACTGCTTTCCGTGCCGCGTTGAGCAGATTGTCATAGTCGTCACCACCTTCGCCACCTACAGAGAAAATACCGGTCTCATTTTCAACAGGATGAAAGTTATCCATTCGGGCAATTCTTTCCACCTGCCGTGAGTAGTCGGCTCCCTTTAGGACATGTAGCTTGGCCAGTTCCGCAGCAATGTCATTCATTGTTGTTTTCTTTGGCGCAAAAATACACATTTCCCCAATACAAGCCAAAAATGCCCGCCTTTTTCGCCCGCCTCCCCCGCGTCTGAAAGACGCAACCTCCCGTAAGCGCCCCCGACAGGCCTCGTCATGTCGTGGTCTGCGTCCCGCAGACCAAACCGACGCCATTCCGGTCTGCGGGACGCAGACCACGACAAAAAAGGCAGCCTTCTTTCTTCCAAAAAAGAAGGCCGCCTCAATCATTTTTTAGTCTCTTCTGCGCTCGTGCCGCAACGCGCTCACACGACCGAAGCCTCCGACCGAAGCAGCCCGATAGGCAGTAGTTATGTTTTTATGCTATCGCAATGCCCGTACGCATAATATCATCGTACAATGGAGAAGGAAAACGTTGGTCGATTAATACCGGCTCAATCAGACAGTTGACTTGAGGAGCAAGCAACCAAAGCGTTGTTGAAACATCCAGCCAATCGTCTTGAACTGCGGGAACAACAACGGCCACGTCAATATCGCTTTCAGGACGAGCGGTTCCCTTGCTGTACGATCCATAGAGATAAACTTTGGCATCACTTATCTCTTTGAGTATCGCGGTCTTATAAGCTTTTACTATTTCTATCACTTGTTCCTTATCCATTGTTGTAATGCTTTTGTATCATCAATCAATTGACGACAAAACTCCGGTGTCATCCTTTTTAGCAATTGCTCCTTGTATTCGGGATAGCGCCCCTCTATGTTCATGGGCATTAATTGGGCTATCGTCCGCTGTTGTTCTGGCGACATCTGTTCGTATAACCCGCTTTGTATCGACAATTGCGCCAAATTATGAATATAGGGCGGGTCGTCATCTTGTGTCTTGCACCAATAGGATTTCAGTGTCTTTTCTATCACCTGATGGCACACGAAACCCACATACAGCCAACGCTTTACGACATACTAGCCTTCTGCTGTTTCGATGTCGTAATCTGCCAAATCAAGCCAATAAGCAACTTTTTCCTCTTTGGTCATGTATTTGAATAATCGCCTGCAAAAATAATCATTTTTTCCAAAACCGCCACATCTCCCATGAAAAACACAAAGCCCCCACAGTCGCGGAGCGACGGCGGACATTAAGCAGGGGTGAAGTCCGCAAGGACGGGAACCCCTGCACCCCTGACACCCAAAATGAGGCTGCCACGGTGTGACAGCCCTACAGCCCCCCCAGCGTCTGAAAGACGCAACCTCCCGTAACCGTAGGTCGCGACCTACGGCAGCAGACACCGCACAACCCGTTTAGTTGGCATCCCACACCAAACGGACAGAGCAGCCATAACAAGTCCGAATGAACGGAAACCCCTGCCACGAGAAAAAACAGGCAAAACACATCCGTGGCCGAATTTTAATCCAAAAAACACTATCTTTGCCTTCCCATATCCCGATGAATTATGGCAAATGAAAGCAAGAACAGAGTGAAACTGAACAAGGAATACCGACGCATAGGCTCCATTTCCAAGACGGCTCTCGCCAAAGTGAATGAATATTTCGAGGTACCTGCCGACGCCACAGACATCCGCTCAAACACCGACAACATGCTAAAACACAACAAAGGCCATCTTGCAGCGCTTGAAAAAGCTCTTGACGAATTGGGCATAACGAAAGAAGGTTATGCGGAATACATCGCAAAAAACTTCAATCAAATCCGACTTGGCAACAAACCGCGCTCGCTTGTGTTGGTCGTCAGAAATGAATCAACAAGCCATCTTGCAGCTGTTCATTTGTATTTCGACAAAAACGAGAACTTTTGGCTTGTCAAGTCGGTGCATGCGGAGCGTTTGGCCGACCTTGAACGCATGACTTTGGTTTGGGAGAAATAAAAGAGGGGGTTGCCAACAACACCCCCCAAGTCGCTTGCCCGACCTGTCCGTTAACCACCCAACGCACAATAATGCAAGATGCGAGGGCTTTGGCAGATGGACTCCGCAAAATTACAAACTTTTTCCCATTCCACAAGGGGTTTTTTGAAATTATTCTGAAAACAAAAACACACCTACCAAATACCAACCTACCTGACAAATTAGTTTGGGCTGGAATTTCGAAAACCCCGCCAGGCAGCACCCCGGTAGGGACAGCGGGTCTTGACCCGCTGACGCTGCCGCCGTCCATCCTACCGCAATAAAACACATAGAGACGCCACACTGTGACGTCTCTACGATCTTCATGCGGGAATGGAAAATCTCCCTTCCCCCGGCTTGCGGAATTGGAAATCCCGACTCCTTGAGAACCGCTTAGTTGGCATCCCACACCAAACGGACACAGCAGCCAAGACTGCGATGCTGCGTATTATTCGCTTCGAAGGTCGGGCGCGGGTCGGTTTCGACGTTACTACCTCCTACATAACCAAACCAGAAATATTTGGCATTTTCAGAGGTTCCAGAAATAACACGGTCAGCCGCCCAATAGAAGCCTTGGGCTGCATGTTTTCTATTATCATAGTAATGATACTTTTTATACACTGCTCCTTCGCGGCAGCCCACGGCAGGCAGAAACACGCATCCCGCCTGCAGCAACTTATACATATTTGAACTCGGATTAGTATACAAGTGCTCTAAATTATTAGCAGGCTCAATCAACTTATATGGACCTGCTGTAAGACTAGTCGTACTACCATTCATAATATTATTATAGGTAACAGTATAATTTCCACTAGCTGGTTGATAATCGTCATCACCATACACTTTGTTAATCCTACCAGGCCAGAAACCTATCCCAGAAGTAAGTCCCGAGGCATTTGTGAGGCCAAGGCTTGAATAGTTAAAATTGTCGGGGAACAACAAGAGACCTTGAACATTCGTATAATAGGGTTCATTATTGTATGTGATGGGAACCAAAACCGATACCAACATGAAGCGGTTGCCATTCCTCTCGTGGAGCAAATAGTTCCACTCGTCGGCGGTCAGGGTGCGCCATTGATCGTTCCCTTCGCCCGTCATTTGTTTTCCCCATTCTGGATCTAGACCAGCCGACAATTGCTGATTAGTTATATAATAGGATGTATTAATACCTTGATTCGGAATATGTCCCCAAGTAAAGCGATCCAAGCCGGTGAGGCCTGATAGGGTTACATCACCAGTAGCAGGGTAAGGGTAAATAAGATTCGTACCACCACTGTGTTCCTCGTCAAACTGAGTATCGTGGAAATGATATCCGTCAGTCTCATTCCATGTCAGGTTGGCCTTCGAGAAATAGACTTTCTTCGTTGGACTCACCGAGAACTCAGCAAAAACGTTACCGTTTTTAATGACAAGGTCATCATCAGGCAGTGTAACAGCAGGTTGATTTTGGATTTGAATGCCTTCGCCGATACCAGCGTTGACATAGGTGTTGTTGCCAATGGCAGGCATTCCTTCTTCTCCTCCTTCTCCTTGCCAAATCAAATCCTCGCGGTCACTAAGGTCTGTCCCAGGCAGAAGGATGGCCCATCTATGGGTTTCGACACCTTCTTCGCCAAAAAGCGTGATGTTGCCCATCGTAGTAGTAGTGGGAGTAATGGCATTGTTGGCGAAGTCGATGGTGGCTTCGGTCGGCACGTTTGAGAGCGTAATGGCATCAGTTGTCTCAGTCAAGAGATTGATTCTCACCAAGGCGCACTGGTTCCTCAGCGTGGTGGAATAGGTGGTGTTCGGGCCGGTGTAAAGCTCATTGGAAGCGCCGTAGGAAAGCACGGGCAGGTTCGCGCTCTGGTCGGCAATGCTGATGCTGAGCGAAGTGGTTTGATTCGCCGAAGGTGTTCCAGTAACCGCCGCGTTGCCTACGAAGTAGAAGTGCAGGGGCTGGTCGGTGACGGTTTGGTCCGGGTAGATGGTGCCGTCGAAAAAGCCGTTGGCGAATGTCAAAGTGCCCACATATTGGCCGTTGTGGCCCACATAGAGCTGGTCGTCGTTGGAGAAGGCAAACAGACCGTTAGCCGGAGCGATGTTGTGTTTTTCGCCGTTATCGTCCTTGCCGTCCTGGTCGCCCACGTTCACGGTGATGTGCACCCCCGGGTTGCTGGGCGTGGTGTTGCCCGTGACGGGTGTTTCCTGTTTCTTGCATTGGCTCATACCAAGCACGAGAGCCAAGGCCATGATGATTGTGCTAAGTCTTTTCATTGTAGATTGATGTGTTTTTAGTTGTTTTCCTGTTTTTTACGTTTTTTTGAAAATGCGTAGGCCGCGCCAGCCGCAGCCATGATGAAGAGTCCGCTGCCGAGCGGGCCTTCGTCGCCGAATTGCTCGGTGCCGATGATGAAGCCTCCCTCGCCACCGCCATTCTCGCCGCCGAACTGCTCGACCGAGATTTTGTAGCCATTGCCGGTGCCTCCCGTAGCGCGCATGAAAATTTCGTTAGAAGCGCCAGCCTCCGTTTCTGCGCCTTTGCCAAACAACCCTCCACCCGTTTGGGCGTTCAGGTTGCCCGCTGTCAGCCCCATGGCCGCCAGCCCAAGCGCAAACGCGACAGTTTTCAAAGATTTGGTTTTTTTCATTTAGCTAATAGTTTAATAATTGGTATTTAAAGATTTAAGATTTAAAGATTCAAGATTTCAAAGGTTGGGGTTGTTTTTTACGCCGGTTGGGGTTGTTTTTTACGCCCAGCCAGGCACAAAAAAAATCCAAGACAAGCCATTCCAGCCTGTCTTGGACTAAGGGTATGCGAATACATGGAAAGGAGTTTTACCCCCCCCCGAATATTGATGTAACTTATTGATAATCAATGAATTATCTACTTTTTTCATTACACCTATTTTTCAATTATTTTGAGGCCGCAAAAATACGAAAAAAAATCAAATCGGAATGAAAGAATGATATTTTTTGTGCCCTCAATCCAAAAAGGAAATCAGAGAGTCCGCAACGATCCCGCAGGTCAAGTCCGCAATGACGGTTAAGGACGACAAAAGACACTCAACTGGGTAACACTAACCTAAAGCTTTTACCGTCATGGCGGACAAGGATCCGCCATCCCCTGTGCACGAAGACAGTCTTTTACGCTTGGGAGATTGCGGATCAAGTCCGCAATGACGTCTATGGTTTAGCTTTGTCAATCCCATGTCATAATGCAGTTTAATTTTGAACAGATACTTAGTAAAAATAAACGACAAACCCATTTGTTTCCCAAAAAATCGTATTTTTGCCGCTTCATTTATACGAACAAACAACTAACACGACTACAATGGAAAAGATTAAAGTAGGTATCAATGGTTTCGGCCGCATTGGCCGCAACGTGTTCCGCATCATTTGCGAACGTCCGAACTTAGAAATCGTGGGCGTCAACGACCTGACGAGCACCAAGGTGCTGGCCCACCTGTTGAAATACGACTCCACCCAGGGCAAGTTCCCCGGCACGGTGGAATATGACGAAACCGCACTCATCGTCAACGGCGTGCGCGTCCCCGTCACGGCCGAGCGCTCGCCGCTGAACATCAAGTGGGGCAAGACCCCCGACGTGGTGGTTGAGTCCACCGGCGTGTTCCGCTCGAAGGAAAGCAGCAAGGGTGGCTATGGCGACCACCTGAAGAACGGCGCCAAGAAGGTCATCCTCTCGGCTCCCTCCAAGGACGCCATCGACGCCACCATCGTGGTCGGCGTCAACAACAACGACCTGACCGACGACATCGAGTGCGTGAGCAACGCCTCCTGCACCACCAACTGCCTGGCTCCCGTGGCCAAGGTGCTGAACGACCGCTTCGGCATCGAGCAGGGCTACATCACCACCATCCACAGCTACACCAACGACCAAGTCATCCTCGACGGTCCGCACAGCGACCTGCGTCGTGCCCGTAGCGCCGCCATGTCGCAAATCCCGACCACCACTGGTGCCGCCAAGGCCGTGGGTATCGTCATCCCTGAACTGAATGGCAAGCTCGATGGCATCGCCGTCCGTGTTCCTACGCCTACCGGTTCACTCGTCGACCTCGTCTGCATGTTGAAGACCGAAGCCACGAAAGAAGAAATCAACGCCGCCATGAAGGAAGCCGCCGAAGGCCCGATGAAGGGTGTGCTCGAATACACTGAAGACCCGATTGTGAGCTGCGACGTCATCCACAACCCGCACAGCAGCATCTTCGATGCCCAAAGCACCATGGTGATGGGCAAGATGGTGAAGATCATGTCGTGGTACGACAACGAATGGGGTTATTCCAACCGCATGGTCGACCTCATCGAGATGATGAAATATTGATAATTAGTTATTGTGGGACTGTCACAGCCTGGCAACCGCAATGAAAAAAGATAGGGCTGCCATAATATGACGGCCCTTCATTTTTTATCGCACAACGGTGATGGAGCCTTGTAAATGCAGGCTCTCCTCCCCAGTTGCGCCAATGTACGTGATATCGGTGACATAGAAGTAGGTACCTGGCGGGCAGTCCATTTTGGTCAGCTTGCTCTTGCCGTCCCATTGGATGAGCGGGTCTTCAGTGTCATGAAGAATATTGCCCCAACGGTTGAAAATCACGGTCTTGGCACCTGAAATAAGGGATAGTCCTGTCACTTTTGGCTCGAAAATATCGTTGATGCCATCACCATTCGGAGTAAAGACATTAGGCAGTTGGTAGGAGAACTCCTCTATTGGTTCGTCCTGTCCGATATACACAATCACAATGGCGGAATAGTTCACTAATGGCCGAAGGATACCTTCAATGGTATAATGGCCGAAGGTGCGAACATAATAACGATAGGTCTTGTCGCTCTCCACATCGGCATCGGCATATTCCATATTCACCACAGTGGCAATCCTCACGAAATGGTCGTCCACTTCTTTGAAGACTTGGGTGCTGTCCACAAGCCAAGGCACGGCTTCGGTCCATGTGAGGAGCGCCTCATTGTTGGTTCCATTAACTGTAAGCATAACAGCCGAAGCTGAAACACTCGTACCCATCAGCTGCTGTTGAGCATCTCGCATCTCAACCTTATATAATATAGTATTAGCCGTTGCCAAATCGACATTTGCATCGCGGAAAGTCGTGTCAGCGCCTTCATAAACGACAGAGGCCTCACCGTCAAGAATACGGGAAAGCGTGTAACTGAACGGTGCGACAAACTGTTCATCAATCTCTTTGGGTTGTGCCCAGCAGGTAACGACCTGACCCGACACCAAGTCGATGCTGTCGTTCGTGACATGAGTCATCAAAGGACTATCGTTTTTCAACTCCACACAAACGGCGTCGCTGACGATGCTCAAGGCGCCATCGGGGAATTGGGCAAGCACTCGGTATTCATAAGCAACACCCTGCGGCAAGTCATGGTCGGTATAAGTAGTAGCCGAGGCATCATCCAACGTAGCCAAAAGTTGATACCCTGCGTGAATGCCCGTCTCACAAGCATCAGGTTCATAGCCATCGCATCCCGCTTTACGGTAAACCAATAAGGCAACCACATTGGAACAAGGATAAGCTGTCCAAGAAAGGATGGCATCATGGCCATGTACTTCAGCTACAAGGTTCTGCACCTTCGGTCCCATCACGTTGATGCTGACGGTTTTCAAATTGGTCAGGCTCACAGGGGTGGCATCGTCTTTAGCATGAATCACAAGCTGATAAGGCGTGTTTCGGATATGAACATAGCTGGTGTTCCAAAGAAACTCCATCTGAGGATTTAATCCAAAAGCCGACTCGGGATTGAGGATAGCTGGACTAACGGACAGTTCCAAAGGTGCTCCCGATGCCGTCAGTGTAACGTTGTCGCCATCGGGGTCGGATGCCGAGATGAGGAAATCGAGTTGTTGACCTGCCAAAAGACAATACTGCTCATCACATTGAATCTCAGGCAGGTCGTTATCACAGACCGAAATCAGGATTTGCATATCACGTATCACGGAACCGATTTTGATGCCATGCCGCCATTCCTCCACCATAAACGCCACATTATACTCGCCTTGCATCACGGGAACATCCCATCGCAACTCACCCGTCATGGGGTCAATTTCAAACGATTGCGATGCCTGTGGAAATGTATAACCTGGCACGTCCAACCCATCCAAGCCTTTGCAGTTCACCAATTTATAACTCAAACTATCACCATCAGGGTCGTAGGCAGAAGGATTGTGGAGGTAGAGTTTGCCTACACAACCCTTGTCGACTGGTGCGTTGAGCAGCTGCACTGAGTTGTTATAGCCCAAGAACGGGTTGATGACCAGTTCCGTCTCAATGTGCATGGGCACCATCACCGAGTTGGGCACGTTGACCACTCCATAATTGCGGTTGGCATCCTCCATGCTGATGGTGTAAATTCCTGAGGAAGAGAAGTTGTGGATTTTCTTGTACACATTCAGTGTGTAGTCATCGCCCAGGTTCTGGAGCACCACACGGGGGATGTACTCCTCCGTGCCGTCGCCCCATTGCACGAGCAGGGAATCGCGTTGCAAGCCTGCAGGGCTGGGGGTATAGGTAAAACAAGTGAGCGTAAACTCGTAGGCATTGCCACCGATCCAGGTATAGGTGATTTCGGCTGCACGCTGGTGCGTCGCCTTTGCAGTGAAGGCGAAGCAGAACAGGAGTCCTAATATGAGCAGCAGTTTACGCATTGTGGTACTACCTTTTTGAGATTGCAAATGTAGTGTTTTTTTCTGACAGCAGCCCTTCGACAGGCTCAGGGACCGCAAAAAAAGCATCCTCCTTTAGTTTAGGCGGATGCTTTTCATTCTAAGACGAGCCAAAGATTACTTGTTCTTCAGCAAATCGCGAATCTCAGCGAGGAGTTCCTCTTGCGTCGGGCCAGCGGGAGCGGCAGGTGCCTCAGGCTCCGGCTCGGGTTGTCTCTTCAGCTTGTTGATGCCTTTGATGACCATGAAGATCGACAGTGCAATGATGATGAAGTCGAAGATCACCTGAAGGAAATTACCCCAAGTCATGCACAGTTCGGGCTTCACGACAGTTTCGCCTTCCATGACAGCCTCGCGAATGACCCACTTCCAGTCAGTGAAGTTGAGGCCACCAGTGATGGCACCGATGAGCGGCATGATGATGTCAGACACCAAAGAGCTGACGATTTTTCCGAACGCGCCGCCGATGACCACACCGACAGCCATGTCCATGACGTTGCCCTTCATGGCAAACTCCTTGAATTCTTGCATAAATTTACCCATAGCGATAAAGTTTAATTGTTGTTTGTTGAAATGTTTAACTGTTTTTCAGTGCAAAGGTAAGGATAAAACAAATTGATGCAAGAAAAAAGATGAAAAAAAGAAGCCTTTCCAACCATAGATTCCCAAAGGGAATGACATGGTCGGAAAGGCTTCAGTAAAACCGCCATCAAAACTCCGATGTGAAATGGAACTCTATGTCGGGGTATTTTTCCATCGCCATCTGAAGCGCATAGGGCGACTCCGCGAGGAACACATCACGGCCGTCTTTGTCCTCTGCGAGATTCAAGGCTTTACGCATCTTGAAATCAGCCAATTGAGCATCGTTGTCGCTCGTAATCCACGCAGTCTTGTAAAGCGAAATCGGCTCATAACGGCAAGAAGCATTGTATTCGTGCAAGAGACGATATTGAATTACCTCAAATTGCAACTCACCCACAGTGCCTATAATCTTTCTTCCCGTCATCTTACCCGTAAAGAGCTGAGCCACTCCCTCGTCAGTCAGCTGTTCCAAGCCCTTGGCAAGTTGCTTCGACTTCATCGGGTCGGCATTCTCCACATAGCGGAACTGCTCGGGCGAGAAACTCGGGATGCCCTTATAGTTGAGAATTTCGCCCTCAGTCAATGTGTCGCCAATCTTGAAGTTGCCTGCATCATACAAGCCTACGATGTCGCCTGGATAGGCCTCATCGAGGACAGATTTCTTTTGCGCCATGAAAGCCGTGGGATTGGAGAACTTCAACTCACGGCGTTGACGCACGTGAAAGTAATTCTTATTGCGCTCGAAGCGGCCCGACACCACACGCACAAAAGCAATACGGTCGCGGTGGTTGGGGTCCATGTTGGCGTGAATCTTGAAGACGAAGCCCGTAAACTTCTCCTCCGTCGGCTCAATGCGGCGTTCCACCGTGTCACGACCGATGGGTGTAGGCGCAATCTCGATAAAGCAATCAAGCAACTCCTTGACGCCGAAATTGTTCAAGGCAGAACCGAAAAACACAGGGCAGATGTCACCATTTAGATATGCGTCACGCGAAAAGTCATCGTAAACACCTTGCACCAGTTCCGTCTCGTTGCACAAGGTCTCGGCATCTTCACCAATCATCTTGTCGAGTTCGGGGCTGTTGAGGTCTTCGAAAGCGACACCTTCAGTGATATGTTGCTTGTCGGAGTTGAAGAGATAGAGGCTCTTATCGTAAATGCTGTAGACACCTTTGAACTTCGGTCCCATATTGATAGGCCAACTCAACGGTGTGAGACGGATGTTCAGCTTCTGCTCGATTTCATCCAGCAGCTCAAACGGATCCTTACCTGGTCGGTCCATCTTGTTGATGAAAACGATGATAGGTGTATTCCTCATGCGGCACACCTCAACTAGTTTTTCCGTCTGCGACTCCACGCCTTTCGCTGCGTCGATGACTACGATAACACTATCGACGGCAGTCAAGGTACGGAAGGTGTCTTCGGCGAAGTCCTTGTGGCCAGGCGTATCCAAGATATTGATCTTAATCCCTTTATAATCAAAGCCCATAACAGAAGTAGCCACCGAAATACCACGTTGCCGTTCGATTTCCATCCAGTCGGAAGTGGCTGTCTTGCGGATTTTGTTCGACTTCACAGCACCGGCTACCTGGATGGCGCCGCCGTAAAGCAACAATTTCTCAGTCAAAGTAGTCTTACCTGCATCGGGATGGCTGACGATGGCGAAGGTCCGCCGACGGTTGATTTCATCAAGAAAAGACATTTGTTTTTCTTTTTATCAAGAATTTGAGAATTTCAGATTTCGCCGCCAATGCCTCCCGCATTGAAACCCATTGGGATGGGAGAAGACAATCGCAGGCGATTGTACCTTAAACAAAAGAGCGCAGGTGATTTCTCACTTGCGCTCTTGCGGTCCGGACGAGACTCGAACTCGCGACCTCCTGCGTGACAGGCAGGCATTCTAACCAAGCTGAACTACCGGACCAGCCTGAAAAAGAACTCTATTGCTTTGCTTTGCGGGTGCAAAAGTACAACCTTTTTCAATACTGACAAGCTTTTTTTTACTTTTTTTTGAAAAATTTTCGATAAAAATCAATAATAGCTTGATTTATAATATTTTATTTTTTCGCCTGAGCATAGCCAGCACGCACGGCCTGAATGTTGAGGTCGACGACTTCTTGGCCTTTCTTGCCGAAAATGTGAGCAATGGCCTCTTCAACCTTCTCCATGGAGATGCCAAGATAAGGCACTGTGGCACCCAACAACACCATGTTGGAACGAGCCTTCAGCTGCTTGGCAATCTCGTTAGCATTGAAGGAAACGACATGCTCCAGCTTGCCCAACTCAGCGTTGATCTTCTCCATGTCGGGGTAATTGCTGATGTTGACAAAGGGATCGTTGTTGGTGATGACCCAGCCCTCCTTGCTCAGCCAAGGCAGATAACGCAAGGCTTCCATAGGCTCTGACGACAAAATGATGTCGGCCTGACCTTCGGGAATGACATCAGCGAAAATCTCATCGTCGGAGATGCGGAGGTGCGAGAACACCGAGCCGCCGCGCTGCGACATGCCATGGATTTCGGACTGTTTCAAGTTCATGCCCATATTCAAGGCAGCGTCAGAGATGATTTTGGCCACCGAAACGATGCCGTCGCCGCCTACGCCGCATAATACTATATCTTTTTTCATGATTTCAGGATTTAAGATTCAATATTTAAAATTCAAAACTCGCCGATGGCTTATGGCCTATGGCTTGCCTTTACGTTGTGGCAGCCATAGGCCATTGGCTATAGGCCATAGTTACTTCTTCATGTGCTTTTTGAGTTCGACAATGCAGGTGCGGTGAGGTATAATAACAGAAACACCATTATAATTCACCTCTTCTTCGATGATCTTCACATTCTCCTCGTGGTTCTTGGGCAGCGGGATAATGTCGCGGATATGCTCAGGTTCAACACCGAGGCCTTCGCAGATGCGGCGGATCTTGTTATGTGCCGACGAAGGCTGACCACCCGTCATAGCGGTGATATCGTTGTCGAGAATCATGACCACGACGTTGGCCTTCTCGTTGACGCAGTCCATGAGGCCAGTCAGGCCGCTGTGGCCGAAGGTACCGTCGCCGATGACAGCCACGCTCGGGAAGATACCCACCTCGCTGGCGCCTTTGGCCATGGTGATAGAGGCACCCATGCACACTGTGGTATTGATGGCGCCCATGTTGAAGCCCAAAGTGTAACAACCAATGTCGCCAAACACTTTGCCACCTTTATGGTTAGCCATAACAGCGTTCAGAGCATTGTAACTATCGACGTGCGGGCAACCTTGGCAGAGCGCAGGAGGACGATTGGTGACCACCTCTGGCACCTTATACATTACAGGCACATCCATACCGAGGGCCTTGGCGACCTTCTCAGCATTCAGCTCACCATCGCGGCGGATAGTCTCATCGAGACGACCCATGACATTCTTACCTTTGCCAAGGAAGCCCTTGATGTGTTCCTCAACGAAAGGCTGACCGTCTTCGAGGACGAGGATTTCGTCGCACTCGTCGTAAAGCTTGTTGATCATATCATAAGGCAACGGATACTGCGTCACCTTGACAACGGGATACGGGCACTTGCCATCAGGGAAGTTTTCCATGAGGTAGTTGTAGGCGATACCTGTTGTGATAATACCAATGTTTTTCTTCGGGCCATCGATGTATTTGTTGAAGCCCGAGGTCTCCGAAGCCTCAGTGAAAGCGGGCTGCTTGTCGATGAGGTTGCGGTAGAGACGTTTAGCGTTGGCGGGCAGCAACACAAACGATTTGGCATCAGCAGGCTCGGTGAGCTCATTCTGCGGGCGGACGGGCTTGCGCACCACGCCAGCACGGCTGTGAGCCAGACGGGTTGGGATACGATAGAGCACCGGGGTGCCGAGTTTCTCACTCAGGTCGTAGCCGTAGTGCACCATGTCGTAGGCCTCCTGTTGGTTGGAAGGCTCCAGCATGGGAATCATGGCCCAGTGACCGTAGAAACGGCTGTCCTGCTCGTCCTGCGACGAGAACATGCTCGGGTCATCGGCCACCACGACAAGGACGCCCTTTGTGCCGATGATGGCGGCGTTCATAAAGGGGTCGCCACACACGTTAAGACCAACGTGTTTCATACAGGTCATGGCACGCTTGCCGGCGTATGCCACGCCGATGGAAGCCTCAAGGGCTGTCTTCTCGTTGGCGCACCAGTTGGCAATCACACCAAGTTCCTTGGCCTGTTTTGAGTTGATGACATACTCTGTGATTTGGGTTGAAGGCGTACCCGGATAACTGTTGATGGCCGAGCCGCCAGCATCGATGAAGCCCTGTGCAATGGCCTCATCGCCTAAAAGCAATACTTTCTCCATATCAATATTCTAAATTTCAAATTTAATATTCAAAATTCAAAGATTAAGTTTCTTCGTAACCGAAGATTTACAGATTTGGGACAAAGATACGGAAAAATTCAATAAGTCAAGAAAAAACTTTACCATCATTGTGGATTTAGCCCGCAAAACTCATGTACGCGCATGATTTGCTCCATCAGGGCCTCGTCTTCGTCGTCATTTTCGTGCCAGATAACGTAATCGGCCAACAGGCGTTTGCCTTCTTCGGGCCACTGTTTAGCCATTCGTGCACGAATCGTCGCCTCGTCGCAATGGTCGCGCAACATGGCACGGCGCAAACGGGTAGCTTCCGATGCCGAAACCATGATGATGGCGTCAAATTGTTTCTCCAAACGCTTTTCGAAAACCAGTGCCGATTCAAACAAGACGTATGGCGCATTTTGTTTTGCCATCCATTGTTCAAAATCGAGGAACAAAGCTGGATAGAGTATACCCTCCAAGTCGCGCTGGGCGGTTTCATCGTGGAAAACCAAGTCAGCCAGATGCTTCCTATCAATTTCAGTATCTGAGAGGTATATGGCATTACTGAAATGTTCAACCAACTTCTTGCGCACCTCAGGCACGAAATACATTTGCTTGGCAGCAGTGTCACTATTGTAAACAGGAATGCCGAGTCGTTGCGTCCAAAGTTCACACACCCACGACTTACCGCTGCCAATATTGCCTGTGATGGCGATTTTTTTCATTGCACAATCAAGTATTCCACCTTATCGGGGCGAGTGCTCAAGATTTGAACGGTTGGAGGCCACGAGGCAAGATGCACGTCCAGCAAGGGTTGCATGGCTTCCATCTGGTGCTTGTCGACGGTCACCGTGAAACTCTCAGGAGTGATGGAAGCATAGTCACGTATGGCGACAAGGCATTTCACCGACATCGTTTCAGGGAAAAAACGCACTCTTTGGTTGGAGGTTACATGAATAGGCACTTCGACATCCATCTCTGTGAACCGCTCCACCTGCACATCGGCTTTCACCTCCTTAATATTCGAACGGATTTGGCCGTCGAGTAGGTCAAGTGGCAAGGTTGCGCTAAAGCTTTGGTTCACATTGGTTTTGGTAAGCAATTCCGTCTTTACCGCTTTAATTGAATCAACGACCTCTTGGGGGCCATAAATGGTCACCGACGAAGGATCCAACACAGGAATGCCATAAAGGTCGTATTGCCGCTGGGTTTTGATATCCGATTGCAAGACGACAGGAACGACCTTCATCTTCAGCGCATCCATAGAGAAATAAATCTTCGCATCATTCATCGTGATGTCGGAAGCGTTAATACCTAACCTCTCAGCCACCTTTTCCGCCACATATTGGCTGCTGAAGGAATAGGTGTTGCCGCTCTCAAAGCGGTAAGGCACCTCGTCTAACGGAATGGTGACGAAACGGTTAGGCTCGCGAATCATCTTGCAACGCAATGTGTGAAAGCCATCAATCATCAACGACATCTTCACCGATTGGTCATCCGACGAAACCCATTTGTCGGTAGGCACCTCCACAAATTGAAGCTTGAAAGTTGTCTGAGTCGTATAATTCTCCGACAACTTAATCAAAAACCACAATGCGGTGGAAATGGCCAAAAAGACAAGAAAAGTAAGGACAGAACGCTTGTCTTTGCGTTCTGCCTTCTGTCTGATGTTATCAAACGGGTTCATCATTAAGCCTGTCCGACGCGGGCACCATTTTGGACAAGAGCGGTCTTCTCAACCTCAACTTCAATATTCGGAGCCAGTGAAATCATGACTGTGGTATCTTTCACCTCAGTCACCTTGCCGTGGAAACCGCCTATAGTAACCACCTTGTCTCCCTTTTGCAGACCATCGCGGAATTTCTGTTCTTCCTTGGCCTTCTTCGACTGCGGTCGAATGAAGAACAACCAAAACACGACGATGAGAAGAACAATAAAGATAAGGCTCGAATACATGGAGCCGCCCTGAGGTTGGGCTTGATCTTGGAGTAAGATAAATAAACTGTTCATTTTGTATGATTTAAAGAATTTAATATTGATCAGGGGTAAGAACTTTACCTTTAATGCGAAGGGTGGTCTTGGCAGGGTTTGTGTTCGACATGACGGTCAAAGTGCGGCTTTGGAAACCATGATGGCCTGTGCTATTATAGGTCACTTTGATGTCACCTTTCTTGCCCGGAGCAATTGGTTCGCGAGGATAATCCCCTACAGTACAGCCACAACTTGAGCCCACTTCACTAATAATCAGCGGCATGTTACCTGTATTAGTGAAATGGAAGGAATAACTCACCACCTCACCTTGCAACAATGAACCAAAATCATGTTCCTCTTTTTCAAACTTGATGGCCGCTTGTTTGTTAGAGGTTTCTGTCGCCGACTTAGGGCTGGTCACCAAGTCAGTGGAAAGTTTACCACCACTTTTCTCCTTGCAAGCCGGCAGCAAGCACAAACCAAAAACGAAAGCAAGCAACAGATGTCTGATATTCAATAATTTTTTCATTGTCTTTGGGATTTGATAATCATTACTGAGCCTTGGTAGGTGGCATCATTCTTCAATCCGTGGCATTTCAGCACATAGAAATAGGTGGCATCAGGCAGCCCGCCTCCATCCCAATTATTCTGATAGTCGGTGGAATGATACACGACACGTCCCCAGCGGTTGAAAATGGTCAACTCCGAAGACTCATAATACCGATTCAGCGGCTCATAGTTCTCATATTCAAGCGCCGAACCACCATTTTCATCTCCGTCTCTGGTTTCGCCTCCCGATGGCATGTCGCTACCACCATCAAGCGAGATGATGAAATAGTCGTTAGTGCCATCGCCGTTGGGAGTAAACACATTCGGTATCTTCAGTTTCACTGGCTCAACCCTAATGGAATGGAAATAAGTAGTGTCGCAACCCTGAGGATTGTAGACCTTCAGTTCGGCGGAGTAATCGCCCGTTTCCACATAGGTGAAACGAGGTTCAAGCTCCGTTGATGTGAGGTTGTACTGCTGATTCAAAATCCAATAAAAATTACTGATATCCAACGAGTCAGCCGTAAGATTTTCGAATGAATAGGTTACATGTGGATTTTGCAGATAGACGGTATCGCCTGGGTCAGCGCTGATTTCTGCCACAGGATTGGGGTATGCTTTCAGCGTGACGCTGTCTTTTTGGGTGCAGCCACGACCATCCGTCACCTTAATATAATAATACTTGTAGGCCTCCAAACCAATGGCCCATGTAGGGTCGTTGGGAGCAATATGCAGCGGGCTGACCTGCCATTCGTATACGAAAGGTGGTTCATACACACTTGAAAGGCTGTCAACCATAGCCAACACTTGTGCATTCCTTCCATTCTCTTCCTCACGGTTGCTGCAAGTCAGTTTCACTTGCCGGAAATTGACCTCGAAACGCGGCTTCACCTCAACAGTGATTTCGTTTTGGCAAATCACATCACCACTTTCAACGTCACGGACTTCGACACTATAAGTCGTGGTCACAAACGGATGCACAGTGATGCTACTTGTGGTCTGGCCACCAGGCGACCAGGAAAAGGAATGCTGATAATTATTTGGTACGCTAAGAGTCACAGCTGACTCACTGCACACAGGCATTTCGGCGCTGCAAGTGATTTCGCATGGGTCCTGTGCCATCGCGAAAGTCGTCAGCAGCAAGGTCGAAAGCAGTATCCATGCTTTTCTTAAGATGATTGTTTTTCTCATTCCAAAACAAAATAGGGTGCAAAGATAGGAATTTTCCATAAGAGAACGCAATCTCTGGCTGATTATTGTATCATCCGACAGTTTACAGCTTCACTAACTTGACCATCTTTCCCATAGTAACAGGACTTCCATAATTGACAATATAAACTCCAGAAGGCCATGCACTTGCATCAATTTCGACCGATTTTACAAAACGAATGTTTGGAACCATCTGATTGCCATACAAATCGTAAACCGACACATCGGTGAAGCCCTCACTTTCCGAACAAATCGTAAACTTCCCATGGGTCGGGTTGGGATAGAGCCCCTTTGGAGCCTCAACCTCTGGAATTGGTACACTGGGAATCAATGCCTTCCATGTAGCCTCCCAGCCTAAATCCGTGGTGGCGCAATCGGAACGGAACTCCACGCACATCACGTTGCCCGACGACTGCACAGTTTCAGGACTATGCGTGTTCCATCGGCCCATCTTAGGGGCAAATACATTATCGCCGTCGTAAATCCACAGGAAGTCGAAGTCAGCTTCCAAACTAAAGCTACTGAAATTCAGTTGGATAGTTGACTCTTCGTGGCCACGAATCACCCAAATCTTGCGTTCGTCATCGCCGTAATTCAAGTGGTCGAGGCGCCCCTCATCGCCTTCCATGACGGTGACTGGCGTACCCTCGTTGATGAGTTTGTAATAGTAGTTCCAGTCCCAATACGGTCCCGGGTCTGTGTGACTTTGGTCAGGATAGTGCTGATGCCCGCGAATTTGGATGCAAGCCCCTTCACCGCCGAGATTGTAAAGCCCGTTATTGAGACAAAAGCCGTTGTCTAAAGTGTCGCGGTCATGCGTGCGGTAACCTTTGATAGTGTCGTAGCGCGAACAAATACTCCGCACCAAATTAGCCGACGACTGGTACATCTCCTCCGTGAAATACTCCCAGACGTTGCCGTAGGCTTCATGCTCGATGCCAATGGTATAACCGTTTGCTGTGCGGGCGTGCCAAGCCTTGTCTTTCTCAAGCACCATTTGGGTAACCTGGCCATCGACGGAGCGAATAACATAATGCGCCGACACCTGCGCATCGCAGTTTTTGAACCAGCTGATGCAGCCAGCGTAGGAGCCTTCAGTATAATGGATTACGACTGCACTCACCTCTTTGGTACGCGGTTCCCAATTGCATTCTGGTGCCGGGTCCCAAATGGCTGGCGGATAGTCAGGACTGCGCGAAATGCCCAATTCGGAAGCGGTAAGCATATCATAATGCTCGGCAAAAACGGCTTTTAAGTTGATGTCATATTTCCGAAAACCAAACTGTTCAGCTTTTTCCTCATCATTGAGGAACAGGCACACCGAATACAACATGCTCTGCATGGGATAGATGTCCTTCTCCTCCACTATCGGCAATTCCGAAAGTTGCTGGATGACAGAAAGATAGCCTTCTATTTCTTTTGCATTACGCTCTTTGGATAATCGATCAAAAGCCTTGGCGTAGGCCAAAACGTTTGCAGCTGGGCTTTTTAGTATTTCCATTTCCGAAATGCCAGACAATCCTGATACAAAATGCAGGTTTTCACGGAAATAGTTTTTGCCATCCTTCACCAATCCCATCAAGCCGTAAGCTCGCGGCATGGCATCGGGGCCGTCGTGGAAATAGTTCGCGTCTGTCAAATGATGGCAATGCGTGTTGGTGAAGGAAATAGCTTCGAGCATGCCTTGAGGAATGTCAGGATAGTCTTGGTAGGCGGCATCGAAGACCGAGTTATAGTTTTGTAATTCTTTGGTTTGCGCCTTCCCAAAGAACAGCAAAAGAAACAGTAGGACAAATAGTGTTTTTAGACGTTTCATTGCAAAAGATTTGAGGACAAAAATACACATTATTCTTTTTATGGGAATGAGTTTTTTTTCTATCTTTGCCGTTTTGAGAAATATCACATAAAAATATCATAAAATGAACGCACTTAACGATTTCCAAAAAGAGATTCTTGCCGGCATCCCCGATGAACTGCCGGAAGTGAAACCATACGACACGACCATCAACCATGCGCCCAAGCGCAAGGACATCTTGACCAAGGCCGAGAAGAAGCTGGCCATCCGCAACGCTTTGCGTTATTTCCCTGCCAAGTTCCACGCCACCTTGGCCCCTGAATTTGCCGAGGAACTGGAGAAATACGGCCGCATCTACATGTACCGATTCCGTCCGTCCTATAAGATGTATGCCCGCCCGATCGAGGAATACCCTGCCAAATGCAAGCAGGCCGCAGCCATCATGCTGATGATCCAGAACAACCTCGACCCTGCCGTGGCACAGCATCCGCACGAGCTCATCATCTACGGCGGCAACGGCGCCATCTTCCAGAACTGGGCACAATACCGCCTCGTGATGCAGTACCTCGCCAACATGGACGAAGACCAGACCCTGGCCATGTACAGCGGTCACCCGATGGGTCTCTTCCCCTCGCATAAGGATGCCCCGCGCGTGGTAGTCACAAACGGAATGATGATCCCGAACTACAGCAAACCCGACGACTGGGAGCGCTACAACGCCCTTGGCGTGACACAATACGGCCAAATGACCGCCGGCTCCTATATGTATATCGGACCACAAGGCATCGTCCACGGCACCACTATCACCGTGCTCAATGCAGCCCGCAAACACGGCGGCAGCACCGCTGGCAAGTTGTTTGTCACCGCAGGCCTCGGCGGCATGAGCGGTGCCCAACCCAAGGCTGGCAACATCGCCGGCGTGGTGAGCATCACCGCCGAAATCAACCCCGCTGCCACGCAGAAACGCTATCAGCAAGGTTGGGTCGATGAGGTGTATGACAACATCGAGGAACTGTTCAAGCATGTCAACGCAAGCCTTGCTAAGAAGGAAGCCCGCAGCTATGCCTACCAAGGCAATGTGGTGGACCTCTGGGAATATGCCGCCGAACATGACATCCACGTCGACCTCGGCTCCGACCAGACCTCGCTCCACAACCCGTGGGCAGGTGGCTACTATCCTGTCGGACAGTCGTTTGAGGAGTCCAAGACCATGATGGCTGAGAACCCCGAGCTCTTCAAGGAGAAGGTGCAGGCTTCGCTGCGCCGCCATGTGGCCGCCATCAACAAGCTGACCGCCAAGGGCATGTACTTCTTTGACTACGGCAACGCCTTCCTGCTGCAGAGCAGCCGCGCTGGCGCCGACATCATGAAAGAAGACGGCACCTTCCGTTATCCCAGCTACGTGCAGGACATTATGGGTCCCATGTGCTTCGACTACGGCTTCGGTCCCTTCCGTTGGGTTTGCGCCTCGGGTAAGCCCGAAGACCTCGCCGTCACCGACGACATCGCCTGCAACGTTCTTGAGGAGATTGCCCGTACGGCTCCTGCCGAAATCCAGCAGCAGATGCGCGACAACATCCAGTGGATCCGTGGCGCACAGGAGAACCACCTCGTGGTGGGTTCGCAAGCCCGCATCCTTTACGCCGACTGCGAAGGCCGCACCAAGATTGCTGCCGAGTTCAACAAGGCCATTGCTGACGGTCGCCTGAGCGGTCCCGTCGTCCTTGGTCGCGACCACCACGACGTTTCCGGCACCGACAGCCCGTTCCGTGAGACCTCCAACATCTACGACGGTTCGTCGTTCACCGCCGACATGGCTGTGCAGAACGTCATCGGCGACAGTTTCCGTGGTGCCACCTGGGTGAGCATCCACAATGGTGGCGGCGTGGGCTGGGGCGAAGTCATCAACGGTGGCTTCGGCATGGTCCTCGACGGCACTGCTGATGCTGACCGCAGACTCCACTGCATGCTGCACTGGGACGTCAACAACGGCATCGCCCGCCGCAACTGGGCCCGCAACGAAGGCGCCACCTTCGCCATCAAACGTGCCATGGAGGCTGAGCCTAAGCTGAAGGTCACGATGCCGAATTTGGTGGAAGACGGGATTTTGGAAAACCTATTCTAATTTGAATTGGATGTTTGTAGAGACGTAGCGCGCTACGTCTCTACATTTTTTTTGTTTCAATTGTAACCATTTTTGGTTATTTTATACTATTTTTGCAGTCAAAAAGCAACTCCATGTACGAAAAATATCTGACATATCATCACATCCCTTGCGGTGCAGTGCTCGACAGAATCAGGACGAAAGCGCATCTCACCCAACGTGAATTGGCATCACGTTCTGAGATACCCTATCAAAGAATCAACGACTTCATTGCCAACCGCAGAAGGATTTCCGCTGATAATTCCCTCAAGTTAGAAAAAGCATTAGGAATTGATTATCAATGTTTTTTCTATCAGGTTCAAACGAATTATGAAATTTATATTGCCACAAACCACCTTTCTGAGCAATCCCATCCCGACAAAGCTAAATTCAGGAAAGCCTTATTTTGGGACACTGATTTTGAGTCGCTTGACTGGCAACGCAATGCAGAATGGATTATCCAAAGGGTTTTTGAATATGGTAATGAAAACGAAATCAAAGAAGCCATTCGATATTATGGCGAAAGAAAGATTACCAAGGTTTTAGGCGACATTAAGGACAGTTGGAATTCGGAGAATAGAAACAACAATATTCAAAAGTATTTAGGCTATGAGATTAAGAACTAACATTGCCTCGCCATTGTTGCTCGACTGCCTGCGTAAAATCATGGCAAACAAAGCATTTGACAATCATTATCTTGTTGGTGGAACGGCGCTCGCCTTACAAAGAGGCCACCGTATCTCCATTGACATTGATATGTTCTCAAACGCCTTATATGGCGAAATGAAAACTGACGAAATCAAAAAAAGCCCTCATCGAGATGTTCCCTTACACCGAAAACCTCGAAAGACTTGACGAGACTTTGATGGTTTATTCGTTATATGTCGGAAACAGCAGCGACGACTGCATCAAACTCGACATTTGCTATGATGACAACCCAATCTTTCCGTTGGTTCAAATCGAAGGAATCCGAATGGTTTCAGAAAAGGACATTGCCGCCATGAAACTCAACGCTATCGCCCAAGACAGACAGCGCAAAAAGGACCTTTGGGACATTCACGACCTTTTGGAAACTTATTCCATTGAAGATATGGTCTCATTTGCTTTGAAAAGATACCCTTGGTCATTAACCTTAGACAAGATTATCGATGGCTTTAAAAGAATACCTTCGCTCAACGACTATACAGAAATAAGATGTTTGAAAGGCAAATACTGGGAATTTGTATCGGAGGATTTGATGGAGCAGATTCCAATTTTGGAGAAGATGGAGAAAACCGACTAAACACAGAGGACGCGACAATCCTATCGCGCCTTTTGTTTAACTTTTGTCTCGTATTGCAAATGCTCAAGGCGGAGCTTAAACAGGTCATAGTTCAAACAAACACAACGCTCCATTCCTTACACAGTTTTTCTAAAGTCCAAGAAGCGTTGAGGCCGCTTGTTTCTGGCAAACGAAACACTTTGATGGATTGTCCGAACTGATTTTGTAGTTTTTCTCCAAACTCTTTGTATTTTCCATAACCATTTATGGCTATCTTTGTTATAGTCGGATTTTTTCTAACAAAACCAACAATATCGTTTGGAATTCCTTCTAGGATACCTTTATCCGTGCTATTAGTTCGCTCAACACACTGATAATAATCCCAAAGTACGGTATGCAAATGTTCTAATATCACCTTTTTCTCGGTGTAATTTGTAGGCATTTTTTGTTTTGATAATTTTGCCAACATCTTCCACATCCGATTGCCATTATCATAATAATACTCATTGGCACTAATAGAATTCTTCCCTGGTATTGTTCCCAAAATCAATACTCGAGGCTCATGACACATTAGTGGAGGAAAACCTTCTACAATAGTTGAATCATTCTTTTTCATGTCAGTTTAATTTTAATGAAGATAAGATAGATTAGTATAATTCCTCAGCCCCACCATAGTAATCGTAGACATCTTGATAATCAAAGTCTAATTGTTCTAAGATTTCCTCTGAAGACAGGCCGGTATTTATCTTGTTACCACCAGGTAAAGTTAAGACTACTCCATTGTTCCCAGCATAGCCATTTACCCTTGGCATAATAAATTCTCCTTTTTTAGGGATTCTCTCCGGGTGAGCTAAAATGGTATCATCTGGATATTCATACCTTGGATAATTATATACCTTCTCCACTTTTGGAGCTGAGTATCTTTCATCTAAATAATCCACAAGCAATGCAAACGGAATAATCCAGATAGGACTTGTCACAAGCATTATTAATAAGGCATTATTACCCCTATTTTTGTTTGTTTTCATAAAAGTACTCTTCTCGCCGCGCACTCTTTTTGGCTTTTCTTTATTTCGCATCATTCTCTGCGTAGAACAATATCAACAGTACCTTCCCAAGTGTTGAAGATGGTGTCGAAAACGGCATAATCCGTAGCCGTGAAGGTGAATCTGGTAGTGCGTTCCGTGAGGCGTGATGTCGTATAATAAGGTGCATCGACAGTAACCTTCCCCTCGGCATCAGTAGAGTAATAATGCGTTCCATTTACAATCAAATCGTTGTCGAAAGCATCAAGTTCTTCTGTCTTCAAACTGACATTCGGAAGCACTTGTCCGTCTTCAGTAGTCACTTGGAAAGTCACAGACTCCCTCGGGACGAAGAGTTTGCCATACATGTCGCGCTTACAGGCAGACATTGCCATCAGCATCATCAGAACCAACAAAAGCAAAGATGTTTTTCTCATTTCTCAATCCCTTAATCCGTGACGGGAGCAACCTTTAATTATCAAAGAATCAATTCTACGGCAGCAAAGATACAACTTTTTGGGTTGGGTAAGCGAAACTATTGATTTTTTGAGTCTATTTGCTGGGAAAATTGTACCTTTGCAGCCTCAATCAATATCGCATAAAACACACAATTATAATGAAAAAAGAAGTAAAATTCAGCCTGGTTTACCGCGATATGTGGCAATCTTCAGGCAAATATGTGCCCCGCAAGGACCAACTGGAAAAGATTGCTCCTTTGATTATCGACATGGGCTGCTTCGACCGCGTGGAGACCAACGGTGGTGCCGCCGAACAAGTGAACCTGCTTTATGGCGAGAACCCGAACCCGTCGGTGCGTGCTTTCACCGCAGCATTGCATAAAGGCGGCATCGAGTGCCACATGCTCGACCGTGCCCTCAACGCCCTGAGAATGAACCCTGTGCCCGCCGACGTGCGCCAACTTATGTACAAGGTGAAAAAAGCCCAAGGCGTCGACATCACTCGTATCTTCTGCGGACTGAACGACGTGCGCAACATCATCCCATCCATCAAATGGGCCAACGAGGCTGGCATGATCTCGCAAGCCGCCATGAGCATCACCCACTCGCAGGTGCACACCGCCGAGTATTACATGAAGATCGCCGACCAACTCATCGAAGCCGGCGCCAAGGAAATCGCCCTGAAGGACATGGCTGGTGTGGGTCGCCCCGTCAGCTTGGGCCGCATCGTCGAGCATATCAAGAAACAACACCCTGAAATCAAGGTGCAATACCACGGCCATACTACACCGGGCCTTTCGATGGCCTCGGTGCTTGAAGTGTGCAAGGCCGGCTGCGACTACATCGATGTGGCCATGGAGCCGCTGTCGTGGGGCACCGTTCACCCCGACGTCATCAGTGTGCAAGCCATGCTGAAGGATGCCGGATTCCTCGTCAAGGACATCGACATGAAGGCTTACATGGCCGCCCGCAGCATGACGCAATCGTTCATCGACGACTTCCTCGGCTACTGGATCGATCCGCGCAACCGCTATATCAACTCATTGATGTTAGGCAGCGGCCTTCCCGGTGGCATGATGGGCTCGCTCATGGCCGACCTCAAAGGCGCCCATGCCCTCATCAACATGAACTACAAGGCACAAGGCAAGGCCGAACTCAGCGAAGACGAGCTGCTCGTCGAA
>Ga0247611_10001242_pt1 | contig 46314 bp, 71 predicted proteins | sample 177DNAGHGhighgp2_FD_192422 | JGI IMG/M metagenome (GOLD analysis project Ga0247611, IMG submission 192422) | Sheep rumen microbial communities from Palmerston North, Manawatu-Wanganui, New Zealand - 1770 DNA GHGhigh gp2 | ecosystem: Host-associated > Mammals > Digestive system > Stomach > Rumen... | reverse complement strand
GCAGCAATGCGGTAATACCTGCGCGCGGGTAGCAAAGTTACCCTGGCTCCCCAGTTAGGTTTCTGGGTTATCAAAAAGCTTGGCACCTTATCCCGAACGTCTTCGTCGTGGTGCTAGAAACAGGCTTCATAGCCGAGAATACGTAGGATGCCTACGGGGCCCTGCGTGTGCTATGAACCTGGCTAAGAGGGAACCAAGTACTGCTCTTGGGTGAAGAGGAGCGGCGGCGTAGTGTAACGTGAAAGGGGACTGGGTTAGAAACCAAGCCCACACTCGGTATGCACAAGGAAATAAGGGTTTAAACGATGCCGTTAATATGGTGGATGCATACACCATTCGTTTCCCTAATAGACTTGAACCCAGTTGAAGACCATTGCTGATGTGCGGCTTGACTGCGAAGGCGTGGAGAATCTTCTCCCTCACAAAAAGTCGGTATTAAGGGTCCGGCGACTGGATAGCAAAGTGATGGCTACAGGTATGGGCCTCTCTGCTTGTCAGCTTAACTGCGCTCCATATAGTCTCGCAGTAGCGGCTACTGGATGCAAAAGCCGTAAAATGACCTGGTGCTTACCAGGCTAGGGTTATCGAGGACGCGAGCGGTGGGAATGATTGAGACTTCGTAGATGACCTAAGTATAGTCCTGCGGAGACAGGGCTAAGTTTGAAAAGGTTTGGGACCGGAGCTGGTGGATGAACTTCCCCAAAAGCGATGAAGGATAATCAAACCAAGGTATACCTTAATGTCCGTGCCGTGTCCCGTATGCCGGGGTCGTGCGAAGAGGTCATATGCCTTCGTGCGTAAACATAGAGAGAGGCGCCGAGCGCCGGTGACTATGACGGCTATTCGTAGCTAACTGTGCGCGAAGAAAAACATAAGTCACAGGGATGCCGGTTTCCCCGCCAAGAGGGCTTACCTCTAAATGGGGCTTATGCTCCCTTCGTCTAGTGGCCTAGGACGCCTGCCTCTCACGCAGGTGACGCGGGGTTCAAATCCCCCAGGGAGTGCCAACCCCTATTCGATAGTGGATAGGAACCGATAACATGGATTATGCTGGAAGTAAACTACCACCGGCTATGTAGGAACAACATAGATATGTGGCTTGTGGAAATCGGTATATAAAGAAGCAAAGTAACTTCCAGATCAGTTTAAGGAGACAGATATGGACATTAAACGGAATGAAATCTACCAGGAACTTGAATTTTTCCAAGATGGAGTCAAGATTGGAGAAGCAGAAGTTAATCTCCGCGCACAAGAACTGTCTCGGTTTACCATTTATGAGCCATATCAGAATCAAGGGTATGGAACACAGATTCTTCAACAGTTGGTGAAGGATTATGATCTTAAAACTCTGGTTGTTAAAGCTGATAATAGACGTGCGCGCCATGTCTATGAAAAATGCGGTTTTAAGATTTCGGAAGTCGCTTATTACACCATGACCCGACATTGAATTTTCTCAAAAATTTTTCTATAATATATATAGAAAGTATGGCCTAGTGGCGCAACTGGCGAGACGCGGCAGACTCAAAATCTGTTACATTAGAAACGCTGTGGGTTCAAATCCCACCTGGGCCACCATTTTAAGACATTAACAGCAATTGACATTACCAGAGTAGTATAAGGGATAGTACATCTACTGAAAGGTAGAAAATTTTGGTCCGAATCCGAACTCCGGTGCGGGATGACGTGTCTTGGGGATTAGTTATTGGGGATTAATCTAACGGTCTAGATACGCGGCTTTGACCCGCGGTAACCAGGTCCGACTCCTGGATCCCCAGCCACATGTAGCCCTGTAGCATAATGGTAATGCCCCGGTCTCTAAAACCGTAAATACCTTCTGATGGGGGTTATCTGGGTTCGAATCCCAGCAGGGCCGCCATAATATGACAACCTAACTGCAATTAAGAACTCCGCCATTTTTGTTTTATTGAAAATCCAGTGACCGGGAGTGGCCTGGTGGTTGTCATGGTATTTAATGTTGCTCAAAGACCCTCACTGCAATGCTTTTTTAAGACAATAGAGAACTTATAATTCTTACCATTGAAACAAAAGCGGGTCTTGTATATTATGCCGGTGTGGCTCAACGGTAGAGCAGTCGCCTTGTAAGCGACAGGTTGTAGGTTCGATTCCTATCGCCGGCCCCATTTTGGAGGTTCTAAGTGAAGATATATACGTCATACTTTTACCAGGTGCGGTTCTTCCCTAAGAACCTTATCCCTTTATCAACAGCGCATAGTGATCCACAATGGTTTCATCAGAATACGCGCAATCATCGTTTGCAATTTGTGGATAAACGTGGCGTTCTTAATGGTTTGCGTGCCGAACCGTTTGTACCTCGCTTTACAACTGATGATCCTGGCGCTTGTTTTGGCCCTGATTATTGCTCAGATATACCAGAGTTGTGCATTTTCCTTAAAAAGTATAGGGAACAATTGGATCAATTAAATTACTTAGAAATTATGGAACGTTGTCATATTCTAGGTAAGAAGATTGAGAACCGTCTGGGTGCGGATTACGCTAATCCTGACTTTGCATTTATTGTTCATGAAGCACCTTGGAATTCCTGTAGTGAAAGAAGAGTTATCCAAGAGTGGTTTTATGACAATGGATTACGAGTAGAGGAGTGGCAGCATTGATCTCTGCTAAAGTATTCACAGCATATAGTCCAGGGTTTCAAAAAAACTATCTGCGTAGTTGGATAGATACAAAGCGTCTTGATGGCTGGTATACATTTACCAAATGGAAGCATTTAATGGATGCTCTTGACGCATGTAAACCTGAAGATTATATCGAATTTGGCTGTTGGTTAAACTGCTTGCAACATTGAATTTTCTAAAAAATTTTTATATAATATATACAGAAAGTGAGGGAAGGCAAGAAAATGCGTAAGTACGAGAAGATTGACACTCTGTTTGCCCGTGATATGGAAGGAACCAAGAAGTTACAACCTGGTATCTTTCGTGACCCTACCGTAGCGGCCCTGGCGTTTATCGACTGGGAGTGGACTGAGAAGATTGATGGTACCAACATTCGTGTATATTGGGACGGTCATTCTGTAACCTTCGGAGGTCGTACTGATAACGCCTCTATTCCTGCCGACCTGGTAACTAAGCTGAACGAGCTGTTCGGCGGTGAGACCAACGCTCAGATCTTCGAGCAGGCTTTTGGCGATAAGGAAGTCATCCTGTTCGGTGAGGGCTATGGTCGTAAGATTCAAAAGGTAGGTTCGGCCTATATTGCCGACGGCGTGGACTTCATCCTGTTCGACGTACTGATTGGAGACAACTATCAGCCGCGTGAGTGGGTGGAAAAGACCGCTGAGATGTTCGGCATTAAGGTGGTGCCGATTGTCGGCCACGGTAATCTGTGGGAGGCTACTGCTTATGTGCATAAGCATCCGATGTCGATAGTGGCCGATGGACGTTGCGAGATGGAGGGCGTGGTTTGCCGTCCGTCTGTGGAGCTGCGCGATCGCTGCGGACGCCGCTTAATTGTCAAGATTAAGTGGTGCGATATGAAGGAGTTGACATAATGGATTATCTTGATGATTTCCTGTGTGAAGTCCAGAGTGATGAACTGACGGAAGATGAAGCATGGGCTGATGAAGTCTTCCAGCTGTTTCTGAACGATCGTCTTGATCGCGACACCATTTGAAAATTCCAAAAAATTTTGGTATAATATAATCAAGAAAGCCGGTACGCGCCTTTCAGATGCGCAACAGCAGACAAATTGTGCGGCCAATGGAATGCCGGCACCGCACTTTCCGTGACTGTTATAGAGGTCTTTGATCGGACTTCTGGAAGAAAGAGACACCCAGCAAACACAATAGCTTTGAGGAACTATTTGTCATTGGTTCGATTCCAATCTTCCCCACCACTTGGGGAAGTAGCTCAGCATGGTAGAGCGATAGTATAGCATTTGTCTCTTGGATAATATAGTCCCATAGTTCAGTGGTCTAGAATGCCGCCCTGTCACGGCGGAGACGGGAGTTCGACTCTCCTTGGGACTGCCAACTTGCCCAGGACGCTTGTTGGAGGACAGCGAACCACCCTGGGAATTTTACCAAAGGGGTCGTACAGCAACCTTGCTTAAAAAAACAATATTTAAATACAGATGAAAATTTTAAATTATGATTTTTAATAAGCGACCCTTGTAGTTTCCTTCCTCCTCTTTTCATAGATGCCATAACTGCAATTCATTTATAGATATTTTAATAATTGATAACAGTTTTTACAAAATTATGGTTCTTCGCGGCGGGGCCGCAGTTAATACCTTTTACAATTTATGTAAGGCATCTAGTCTAGGTACATGACAGCAAAATCTGTTATTAAGTAATAGATAAATTTTTCTTAACAAGAAAAAGTAGGAACCCCAGCATAAGGTTCTGTTGATAAGTATTATGCGCAGTACCTAGTTTTTTGTCTCCCCTTTGGCTTTTCGTCAGACCTACGCTTTTACAATTCTAACAAAAGGAGATGGGTCCATTGGGCTGATTGAAAGTTCCTGGTCCACCAGCCTATACCCTATGTGGTGAAATAGGGAATATAAGTAGGCACCAGCGTGGGAAGTTCCCCGCTAACCGCATCATCCCTATGCGGTATAAAAATAACGCGTCGTGTCTCAGCAATTCAACGAGCAAATACTTGTAGAATTAAGAGATTATGTCGTGCTTCCCTTCACGACCTCGAAAGATTGGGAATCAGCTTTGGGAAGGCGTTATAATCGCCACTGGCTGCGTTACAGCAATTCTATCTTATTAAAGAAGAATTTGGTTTGTATACTAAATACAAATGAAGCTTTACCCCGAAAACTTAATTAGGCTCACGCAGCCGCGACAGCTTTTAAATCTGAGCGGGATTAAGGGTAAAGTTAGAAACTGGTATAATCCCCATAGGTTTCGGACGAACTAGCAGGTCTTTTTCTATGGGGAATTTTTTTATGGAGCATTAGTGTAACGGTAACATTTTTGCCTTCCAAGCAGACGTTGTGGGTTCGAGTCCCATATGCTCCTCCATAGCCGCAGACGGGTCAGCAATCTTTGTTTTAATTCTGTATTTTTAAGCTGAAAATAAACGGGTGGGTCGGCTCCACTTGATAACCCCGTCTAGTTTTTGCCCTTATAGCACAATGGTAGTGCAGGGCATTCGTAATGCTCTGATGCTGGTTCGATCCCGGCTAAGGGCTCCATATGGCCAAGTGGTGCAATTGGCGAGACACAGCGGACTTAAAATCCGCGACGCAAGATACATTACGGGTTCAAATCCCGTCTTGGCCACCATTTCGTTTAGGAGGCTTTTATGCAAGCACTAACAAGAGGACAGCTAATGTATATAATTGATCACCTTTATGGGGAAGATGAAAATAATGTCATCTTTAAGGAAGGAATAGACCATATATTCGACCTATATGGAGACGGTTATTATAAAGATTATGGTACTGGCCCCTTTGAGCTTGTAGAGGAGAATCCTACTTGGAAAGAAGGCCGTGGAAAATTCGGCTGGATACCTAGCGCAAAGGAGTAAAAATCTATGAATAATGTACGTCTAAAGATTCTACCGCCTTGGACTATTGAGATTCGTAAGTTCGAGGCCCTATTCGATGGCGATCCTTAGATTGCCTGCAATTGCAATTTTGGCGGCTCCAATCCTTCTATCACTCTTGCCTGTAACAACGGTGATAAGGTTGCGGCTTTGCTACAGATTCTACCTTCTGAGATCTCCTTTGGCAACATCAAGTTGAAGGTTGCCGTTGATGGTGTTCCTTCCAATAAGGCGTTCACCAGTAAAGTTGATCTATTCAACACCGCCTTTAGTGGTAATCCTGCCTATGCTTATGCCGTGTGCCCAGCAGAAGAGGGCTATCAGTGGATTGGTACTACTTATGTAGTATTCAAGAACTGTGTTGTACAGTTTGCCGCAGATAATCTAAATGACTGCCATGGCATTATCAGCACTCTATATGAGACTATTGCCAATGAGATTCTAACTGGCCCTGCTACTGAAGGTGTATTTTTCAATACTGATGTAGAGCGTGCCAACCTTGGTAAGCCACTAGGTGAGTGGCCGTAATTGACTATCGAAAGAGCAAAAGAACTAATGGGCATCGAGTTAGAATGTATCAAACGTAATGAGCATGAAAACTGTGACCGTAATTGTGCCGTTTGCCCATTAGTTCAAGACACACAAGAATTAATTGCCGCTTATAAAAAAGTAATAAGCTATATTGATTCAGCCTCTAAATTTTATGGAGGTTAATTATGGAACGATCCAAAGTAAAAAGCGTCCTCTACGACCTATTAAAATGTACTAATGAAGGTACGGAATTTGATTGGTCATTACTTGAACGCGATCCCTGGATGGTTAAAGTGTGTTTAGAGGATGCTATCTCCTATTGTAATATCGCCGCTATGTTTTATGGCGATTAAATAATATAGGTGCTACGGACCCCACGCACCGGGACGGGACTTGGACGAAGCGTCGACTGCAGTGGGCTTAGCGTAACGGCAGGGCAGTAGTTAAATGGAGTTCGATGAACAGCCTATATTATGATGTAGGACATATGGGCCTACGGTCGGGCAAGAGACGATAAACCTTGTTCCATTGGTCTTTGGCGGCGGACTGAAAATGCCACCCAGGTCAATAGGACTGATAATCATATATCGAGGATTGAGGAAGTTAGGTGTACCAGTGGGCGACAGGCCGGCCCGTGTAGATATATGAAAAACGCAGCCTAAATCCTATTATCAAGACGACCTTCCGCAATAGTTTCATTCTGTTTCCTTACGCTGAATAACAATTGTCGTCTTGCTTAACATCTAAGTCGTTGTATATTTGGCGTGGCTAAGCCGACTATACGACCTCGTGATGGGCGTTGATGGTTATCGCTGCCCCAAAACCATCCTTATGGGGAGATGCCCAAGTCGGTGAAGGGGGCGGTTTGCTAAACCGCTAGGTCGGAGTGATTCGGCGCGAGGGTTCGAGTCCCTCTCTCCCCGCCAACAGATTCCTTCTATGGTTTCTTTCCCTTCCTTGTGAAAAGCAAGCGTACTATTATGGTACGCTTGCTTTTTTTTATTATTTTTTATATAATATATATAGAAAATGTAGGGAGGATTTTATGAAAGGTATAAAAAATTCAACCACCAATAAAAGCGGCCAATACCAACATTGGATCATGCTTACTGACCATGGCGAACGTTTTGATCTGGAAGTAGATCAAATATATTGGAACAAATATCGTGATGTTCATGATGATGCCGACTATATTGAGTTCGCCAAAGACGGTATTATGGTTGGCAAGGCACGCAAAGAACATGTAACTGCGCTATTTCGTCCTGAAATTTTCAGAAAGCCAAAGGTGGTATCAACAGATGAACTCCAAAAGCATTTGCGCGGCGGCCGTTAAGGTCAAAATTAAGAAAACGGGGCAGGAACTTGTTATTCCTTGCCATCGTCATTCTGATGGCTTCTATTGTCTAAAGCTGTTTGGCTATAAGCCGGACGATTATATTATTTTAGGTACTGGATTCCTTGACCAGCATCGTAACTATTATGATCGCATAGAAGCATATAAGATTGCGGTTGCTGCCAATCAAATCCAGTTTAAGATCGACAATAATCATGAATTATTTTTGGAGGATTTGTGGTAATGCCTGCTCATATTGGTTCAACATACGATCCCTGGTATGTATTTGATGTAGATAAAGAAAAGACCCAAATGTATCGAGATAGAGGACAACGACGTCCCTATCTCAAATGCCGTTGTATATATTGTGGACATGAACAATCAGTACGAGACGATAATTTAACTCGTGACAAAAAACGAAAATGCCCTAAATGCCGTCAAGGTGGTATGGATTTTTTAAAAATTCAAGTAGGTATGAAACATAACAATTGTATTGTAATATATGATACTGGTGTTAATTATTATAAACGTGGTAATGTTTATATATTACTTGATACTCGTGATTGGAGTATTGTCTTTCGTGGTGATTCTCGACTACGCCATGATGAAGAATGGCATAGCGATTTGATTGTAAATAAAAATGGGAGTAATAATTATATGTCAGAAATTGGTCATAAGATTTTGAAAGCCGGCAATATTTGGTTTCAGTCTGAATATTACATGCCGACTTGCACAAATGAAGAGTTTAATGATACAAAACGTAGTTCTTCATTTGATGAATTTGTGCCGCAATGGCATTGTTTTATTGAATGGGATGACAAAAGTCATTTAATGGACGAACGGCAGAAGCTACGTGATAAGGTTAAATTGGATTGGTGTATTGCTAACCAGTGGAATCTTATTCGTATTCCTGAGAGCGTGATTAATGACATTACTATCTTGGACTTACATCCTATTACTTCCAAGTACCGTGTAACTCCTCTATTCTATTGTGGTTCGTAAGGAGGAAAGTATGGCAAAATTAAATGTATATTTGGCTGGCCCATGTGATACCGACAATCGTAGCCTGATGATGCAGATTGCCCAGCTGATTGAAAACGATGGGCGGTTTTCTCTCTACTGCCCTTGGGAATATAAAGTCCAAGATGCTTGGTCCTATAGCCAGGAGGATTGGGCCATGTTTGTCTTTGAGCGTGACGTGCGCATGATTGACGAATGTGATGTGTTTTTTATGGTGAGCAAGGGCCGCCATAGCACCGCCGGCACCAACTGGGAGCAGGGCTACGCATACGCAAAAGGTAAGAAGGTCTATGTAATTCAGGTTACAGATGACCAAACCAGCCTTATGACTTTCTATGGCAGTCATTTGTTCCTCAATGCAAATAAACAGAGTCTAATAAATGATGTTCGCTATATGCTGGATATGGCAATGCATCCGGCTGATGAAGTTATCCATGGTGATTGTGAGACGGTGCTAACATGATTATATATAGATACGAATTTCCTGATGGGGGTGGGCCTTTTATTAACCGGCAAGGTGTTTCACGTGCCCACCCTGAGATCGTGTTCAATGACCACACTCTATATGGTTGTACGTCTATTGAAGCCTTAAAAGAATGGTTTTCCGATCGTCGTATAATGATTAATCCCGAGTGGAAAATTATGAAATATGAAGGAGACGTACTTCATTCATATGGGACAAGCGGCGAGGTTATTATAGATGAAAAGACCGCGGTTTGTCTTGGCCCAGTTGAATAATTTAAAAATTTTTTATATAATATATATAGAAAGTGAGGGAACGCGATGTCAAAAGTAAGAATTTATTTACGAGGCAAGCATGACCCGATTGAACTGGAAGGTATGGGGCTGGATGAAATCGGCCATTGGGACATTGAGGTCAATTTCAAAGACAATTACGTTTGGGTAAAACGTAAATGGCTTCATGCCGAACAGGCCCTATATACCATACCCAAAAGCAATCTGTATTATATAGATTGGGGGAATTGGGAAGATGAATCCGAATAAAGTTTGGCAGGAAATTACAATCAGCGATGAAGAACTGGAAGAGATTATCGCTGGTATTCCCAAGACCAGGAGAGGACAAAGACGCAACCTTTCTATTTATGAAGATGCTCCCTTCAATGATGACGAGGATGAAGATGACGAGGAATATTATGATTGAAGGGGTGAAACTATGTAGGGACGCGCTGACTTTGATTTAGAACGCTATGATGAAGATGGCGAACTAAAAGATTTTGATATTCGAGACTATCTCGATATTAAAGATATAGAAAATGCTTATGTAATTCGCGCTTTGAATTATAACATGGACGACGATGAATTAGAATATGAAACCGCCGTTGGTTATGATGATGATGGCGAATACTTTGACGATGTAGACCCAAATGAAGATCCTGACAATTTATACCAACTCGTTGACCAATGGATGATAGCATTAGACGAAGAAGAGGACGATGAAGATGAGGAAGAGGATGATGACGAAGATGTAGAGTGGTATGATGATGATGAAGATTGGGGCGACGATGAGGATGAAGATGAGGACGAAGAAGAAGATGAAGATGACATTGACATTATTTGGGAGTAATCCCAAATAATTTGGGGGACTAGCTCAGTCGGTGAGAGCCAAGGTCTTATAAACCGGAGGCCCTAACAAGGCATAGCCTGGGTTCGAGTCCCAGGTCCCCTACCAATAGAAAGGAGAAATTATGGCAATTCAAGTTATCAAACATGGTGCCAAGTTCCTACGGGCCACCTGCCCTCGCTGCAAATGCGAGTTTGAGTTTCTGGAAACCGATATGGAAACATATGGCAACCAGATGGAAACTTATGAAGCCATAAATTGTCCTGACTGTGGTTATCGCATGACTTGGTTTTATGGTGATAAATCTGGCCGCCAGAAAACCCATGCTCGACCCTATCAATAATAAATAAAGGAGAAATAAAATGTTTGGATTGATTCTTGCTGTCATTGTTGTCATTGCTGGTTTCGTCGGTGCCAATATTCTTTTCCCTGATCGGCATAGGAGAAATAGCGACGAGGTAATTAGTCGCAAACCGCATCGTACTGGTATGCGTGTCGCGGCAGGTGTTGTCGCAGCTATCCTGATTATCCTGTCTTGTGTTTCATACGTGCCGACCGGTTATACTGGTATCGTAACTACCTTTGGTAAGGTACATGACAATACTCTGGATGCCGGTATTAACTTCCACGCTCCTTGGGATAATGTAATTACCATGGATAACCGTGAGCAGCGCGGCACGTTCCAGCTTCAGGCATTTTCCAAGGACATTCAGCAGGTTGATATTCAGGGTTCCATTAACTATAGCATTGACAAGGCTACTGCTATGAACCTGTACAAGGATGTCGGAACTGATTATGTGACTATCCTTGTTGGTCCTCGTATCCAGGAGGACGTTAAGGTTATCATTGCCCAATACACCGCAGAGAATCTGATTGCTAATCGTCAGGAAGCCGCAAATAAGATTGAGGCCCTGGTTCGTGAAGAGTTGGAGCCCAAGGGTATTCATGTGATTTCTCTTGCTATGGAGAATATTGACTTTACTGACGCTTTTGAGTCTGCTGTCGAAGCCAAGCAGGTTGCAACTCAGGAGAAGCAGCGTGCGCAGACCCAGCAGGAGCAGCAGACTATGGAGGCTGAGCAGGCTGCAAAGCGTAAGAAGATTGAAGCTGAAGCGGCTGCCGATGTTGCTCGTGTCCAGGCCGATGCTGACGCATATGCGGTTCAGGTTAAGGCTGATGCTGAAGCAGAAGCTAACAAGAAGATTAGCCAGAGTCTGACTCCCGATCTGGTTGACTATCGTCAGATTCAGCAATGGAATGGTGAACTGCCCCAGTTTGTTGGCGGCACTGGCTCTATTCCTATCTTGAATATGGGTACTGAACAGACTGGCGAAACTGAATAATGTTCCCTAATAAGGCCGAGTGTAATTACTCGGCCTTTTACTTTTCTAAAAAATTATTGTATTATGTAATAGAAAGTGAGGGAATATTATGAATTGTGTTGCGATTCATCGAACCAATGGTAAGATTGGCGTAATCAAGATTAATCTACTTCACGATGGTAGCTATCAAGTTATTACAGATAGAGACAGCGTCCATTATTACAAGGATAGAGAAGCCCTTGAACAGAAGTGGAAAGTCATGTATTGTTAAAACTTGATGAAGATAAGAAAAAATGTAATAATATAATTAAATGAACTAAAAGGAGGAAGCATTATGTTTTATTACAAGGTAGAATATCTGGAGCATGGCGGCAATGTACCCGAAGAGGTAAAGCATGATAAGGGCATTGCTTCTGCTGATACCTATGAAATGGCGGCCAGCATGATTGGTGAATATTATCCTGATATTATTCATCTTGAGTTGGAACAGTGGGAAGATGTCATAACTGCCGACGATATTAAGGAAGATTTCCATGTATAAATATTCCATATTGTACAGCAGACCTGGGCAACCACGGGGCTTATTTGAACAAACAGATGGTGTGGTTAAAGCCGATGGTTTTCAACTAGCACTAATGCGAGTTTTAGAATATTACGACAATTATATTATTACTTCCATTAAACTGGTAGCAATAGATGATATAATTGACGCAATAGATATAAAGGAGATATAATATGTACGTTTATCTAGCAGGGAGTATTTTCTATGAGGGCGATAAACTCCGTAATAGACTATGGGCAGATAAGATTCGAGCCGCCATTCCTGGCATCGAGTTATACTCGCCCATCGAGAATACAGAAATTAATGACAAAACGAAGTGCGCAGACTCCATCGCAATCGCAAATGGAGACAATGCACGACTCGACCGTACCGATGTCCTTTTAGCGTGCATTGATGGCGACGTCATCCCTAGCGGAACTAGTGCAGAAATCGGGAAGTTCCACGAAAAGATTGCTGGAAACGCTTACTCGACTCGCCCAAAGTTCATCGTCGGCATCGGAACAGATAGCCGAGAAATGTGTAGTACCAACAATGGAGACAAGATAAAAGCTGGTTGCTCTGGTTTATTTGAAAATCAGTTTTCGTATCAGAATCTCTATACTATTGGTTTAATCAAGCAGGGTGGCGTGCTTGTACGGACCATTGACGAAGCAATTAAAGTTCTAAAGGAATTGGCGGAGACAGCATATGCAGACGACTTCACGCATGCTGTATGATATTCACGATAAGCTGCCACCAAAGAGACTTATCGTTGCCGCATTACAACAGGTAGTAGCCTGCTTCGTCGCTACTGTTTTAATCCCATAGATTTGCGGCGTGCCGATTGCCCCAGCTATGGTTGGCGCTGGTATCGGCACATTAATCTATCAACTATTCACACATTTCCGTAGCCCAATGTTCATTAGTTCATCTGGTGCGTTTGTCGCAGCTGTAATTGGCGCACTGGCACTAGGTGGCGGTGGTAACTTTACAGCCGTAGCCCTTGGCGGCATGATGGTCGCCGTTGTATATGGCTTGGTCGGCATTGCGCTTGCGCATCATGGAACAGGGTGGCTAAATAAATTCTTGCCGCCGGTAGTAATTGGTCCTGTCGTAGCAGTCATTGGCCTTAATCTGGCAACGTTCTTACCAACGTATTTCCAGATCGGCGGCCAGTACAGTTTAATTGGTCTTGGATTAGGTATGCTGACAATGGTGATAACAGCTTTGTTTAGCCATTACGGCAAAGGTTTTATTAAGAACCTACCTTTCCTTGCGTCGATGTTGATTGTATATGGATTTGCCTGCCTCTTGACTCTATGCGGGGTTCCAATTGTAGATTTCTCCGCGTTCCACGGCATCCATTTACTACAAATGCCAGACTTTTCCTTCTTCCATATTAACTTCCTTACATTTGATTGGAAGCTAATTCCACAAATTGCTCTATTGTTTGTACCAATTTCTATTGTTGGTATTTCCGAGCATCTTTCTGACCATAAGGCACTAAGTGCTGTTATTGGCCATGACCTTACTGAAGACCCCGGCTTAGGCTTGACCCTAATCGGAGATGGCGTTGCATCAGCTGTCGGTACTTACCTTTGTGCCCTACCTAATACTTCATATGGTGAATCGGTTGGTACAACAGGCTTCAGTAAGATCTGTTCTAAGTATGTAATTGCTCTTGCCGCAGGCATTATGGCATTAGCTGGTTTCCTTGGACCTCTACAAGCACTACTCGTTTCAATCCCATCTGCTATTTTTGGTGGATGTGCCGCAATTCTATATGGCTATATTACCTTGTCTGGTATTCGGACAATTATGGATAATCATATAGACTTAAACAAGAATAAAAATGCGATTATATTATCCGCTGTTCTAACCATCGGTGTATCTGGTGTTGTATGTAACCTTGGCATTATTAGTTTTGGTACTACTGCCTTGGCACTATTGGTTGGTGTGGCTCTTAACTTAATCTTGAAGGAGTAACGCTCATGGAATTTTGGGATAAGAAAGCAACAGAGTTTAACAAGACGAATACGGCAACTGCACAATAGTCAAGTAATATTCATAGTTATGTAAATCCTCAACCTACAACCGGCGGTGAAGCGCATAGTGAAACTATTGGTTCATATGCTACTCCTCCACAACAGTATGGTTGGATTTGCCCTAAGTGCGGTAAGGTTTATTCTCCTTGGACGTCTCAATGTTTTTGCTGTGGAGGCGGCTCTTGGACAATTACGTGTAATTCAGGTACTGGAACTCCTATTGTAGATGACAGTATTACAATAGCTACTGTTCCAAAGGCTTATACACACACTGGGCCAGCACCCACGGTGACATTGAAAAGTTAAAAAATTTATGTGATAATATAGTCGCTGATAGAAAGGAATGTCAGCGACTATATTTTATAAAAAGGTAGGAATTTTTATGAAGATTATTAGCGAGATTACCGGTAAGACTTATCCGTCTGTCGATGAGTGTCTTAAAGCGGAGGCCCAGTTTAAAGCTGAGCAGCAGCGAAAAGAGGCCGAGCAGCTTCTAGCAAAACAGAAGGCTGAAGCAGAGCGCGTGGCAAAGGAAAAGGCTCGTGGCGAGCGTGCTAAAGAAGTCGAGAAGGCATACCAAAATGCTTTGAAGGTTCGTGAAGATTGCCAGAAAAAGATTAACGAAGCTGACACGAATTATCAGAAGCTATTAAGTGCTTTCTTAAAGGATTATAAGCAGTTCCACTTCACTGTTCAATCCACAACAAACAATCCTATACCCTCCTTGTTGTTTGATTTCTTCAACATCTAACCTCACATCCTTTCATTTAATGCCCTGCGTTCATGGACGTGGGGCATTTTATTTTTTATAAAATTTTTTATATAATATATATAGAAAATGAAGGAAGGGGAAAAACAAATGGCGATTAAAGTCATTAAGAAGGGACATCGTAAAACAGTAGCACGAGCAGTTTGCCGCGTATGCCATTCTATTCTGGAATATACGGAGGCTGATGTGCGAGTAAGCCAAATGTACAATGATGAAGATCACTGGATTGCTTGCCCGATTTGCGGCACAACGATTGATGTCGATATGGCAACCGCCTTTCCCTGGGTAGAACCTGAACCTGAAATCTACGAGAAAGAAACTGATCCTATTCTGTTGGAACGACAGAGAGACGTCAGCAATGGTTGGATATATACTTGAAAAAATAAAAAATTTTTTGTATTATATATATACAAAATGAAGGGAGAAAGCAAATGTCCGCATTGATTCATGTTACCGAGCAGAACCATGTAACCGCTGATGACCTTTTCATGGCAATGAAGATGATTGGTGGTCCCGACCTGCGTGAATACCTGGTCCACCGTTGGGGCAAGCATGATACGGTCTATGTTGAAGCTCCCGACTGGCAGTACATGAACGAGTTCATGATGCGGGAAGAGCAGGACTGGTGGTTCTACTTCATGCAGATTACTGGTATGCAGCCTGGCGAAGGTTGTTATATCGACTTCTAAGGAGGATTAAAATGCGTAAGGTAATGCGTTCTCGTTCCTGGTCTGATTACTGCCGCGAACGTGTCATGTCCTACAAGCGTCAGATTGAATCCCCTGCTGGTAGTGCCTGCATTGAATGGGCTGTTCGTAACCTGGCCAACTCTTATCGTCCGAACATCTTCAAGTATCGTACTGCGAAGATGCTGGGCCGGATGTATCGAGCTGGCAAGATCAAGAATGACCCTGAGCGTTCTCGCGTTTTTCTCTCCGTTATGAAGGAAGCAAATTGAATTTTCTAAAAATTTTTTATATAATATATATAGAAAGTTGAGGAAAGCAAAATGACAGTCAGAGATTTGATTCAAACTCTTTTGCTCTCCGCGCCCGACCTTGATGCTAAGGTGTATATCCAAAAGCACTGGGGCGAAGAGACTGTCAAAGACTATGATGTCGTGATGATTGATTCTTGGGGTTCTAATGATTCAATCTTTATCGACATTAAAGATCATCAATATGGGGCGTGATGTCAGTTCAGGGTACTGACCGCGGTAAGTCGAAAGACGATTACGAAAGGCTTTGCAAAAACGCCCGCTGGGGTTCAAATCCCCCATGCTCCACCACTCTCCGCAGATACAGACCTGCGGCGTAAGGCTGAATATAGACCTGAAATTAAAGGTGTCGCGCCGATAGACCGCAAGTTCGCAATAGTCTATTAATTCTGGCTCCTGGCCAGGCTACCAACAAAATGGGATATGGTAGGAAAGCCCGATTTTGGGGACTGTTGGCTTAGAAGCAGCCATCAGCTAAGGAGTGGCCCCGTACCGTCAGGGCAAGATATGCAATGGGCTATGCAACGAGTAATCCCATTGACAAAGATGCTCGCGGATAAATACAGGAATGGCCTTTGGCGTAATAGCACACCCCAACTATGTCACCATAGTTCAGTAGGTAGAACGCTAACTTGGTAAGTTAGAGGTCTCCAGTTCGATTCTGGATGGTGGCTCCATTACTCCTGGATGGCAGGGAGTATAATCAACGGGCCCTACAGCGTGCCGACTGTACAAGACTGGCAACACGCCTGACCCAGGCCGTTCAAGAGGGGGCAAGGAATCCAGCCGCCAGGGTTATTATGGGGTAGTAAAGGTTTCGACAAGTCGTGGAGAGTATCGAGATCGCGGGTAGGCGGCGCACCTTACGCAGCAAACAAAAGAAATGATAACTACGATTATCTCCCAGCGGTAGCTTAATTAAAACCGCTCCTTAAACAGTAGGCCAGCTGATTGGTGACTACTTGCGGGTCAGAGAAGAATCAGCATAAGGTTTCTTGGTTCCTTAAAAAACCAAGTGGTGGAAATCAAATATGGTCCCAGTGCGCCTAACACTTAAAAAATGGCTATCGCGTAAGTAATTCTTGATATGTTTTGCGGTTTGGACAGGGGTTCAACTCCCCTCTACTCCACCACGATTTGAAAAATATAAAAAAATTTTGTATTATATATATACAAGATAAGGAAAGGCACATACAGCAAGTTTGCTTTATGGACTGTAAATCCCGGAAAGTGTTGGTGCAAATCCAACCCGCCCCGCCAACATGGGGCGGTGGCGCAAGTTAGCAGACGCACGTGAAATAAATGTGTCTTGAATATGGGCTGATAGTGATAACGGCTAGCACATCTGCCTTGCAAGCAGAAAGTCGGGGTTCGATTCCCCGTCGGTCCACCATATGGGCTGTTAGCTCAGTTGGGTAGAGCGCTACACTGGCAGTGTAGAGGTCACGAGTTCAACTCTCGTACGGTCCACCAATTATGCGTCAGTATGCCTAGCAGCGAGGGCAGCGGACTGTAAATCCGCCACATTAGAAACATCGGTGGTGCAACTCCATCCTGGCGCACCAATGGAGACTTTCTACCATCTTCTCTCTCCTTAATCACACAAGATGGGAACCTTGGGGTCGTCTGACTCGTGCCTACCAAGTAAAATATATCTGATAACGAGCGCTGTCCCCGCCGGAGAAAACCCGCAGCAATTCGGGAGCCATATGTAAGGGGTCATATGGCATAGATCTTGAGAACGGACAAGGCTTTGGCGTATGAGGACGACCAAGAAGTGGGAGACGAAAGTCGTACCACCAATGGCTGGCCAACAGGACGGTGGGACGCGAGTGGTTCTCAATGTTTATCGAAGCGTAGCACAGTAGGTTAGTGCAATCGGCTGATAACCGATAGATCGTAGGTTCGAGTCCTACCGCTTCGACCAGTGTGGGCGACTGACCCGCAGAAGCGTCTGATCAACGCAAAACCGGCCTTGTGTGTTCCGCAACTCCACAAGTCAAGCTAAAAAAGTTGCGACGCGTGCAGGCTTAGTTCAGCTGGGAGAATGCTTGCCTTACAAGCAAGAGGTCGGCGGTTCGAGCCCGTCAGCCTGTACCAATACAGTAGGCACGACCCTGTATAAAGAAACGTGTCCTTCTCTTCGGGGCGGCGAAGACCAGGTGAGGTAGTCAGGCTCACCATACGGTGAAATTCCGTTATAGCTAGTAAGCTGCTCAATGGAATAGTAAGATTCGTCTTATGCTTACCAGCTGAACCGCGTAAGCGGGGTTATTAAGGATTGACGCGGGTCCTGCGACAGTGCCATTCTATCTGGGGTCAGACGTATTGCCTCGCCCACGGGGAACTTACGCTGGCAGTGAGCCTGCTTAATACTCGAAAAGAGTTACCGCAACGTGTAGTAGCATAAAGGTTGGGCAATCAACTAAACGTGGAGTGCTAATGCGGCGCAGAGACCTGGATTTAATATCGGGGTATGGCGCAGTTTGGTAGCGCGCGCGGCCTGGGACCGTGAGTGCGGGGGTTCGAATCCCTCTACCCCGACCACTTAAAGACGGTTCAGCAATATTTCTTGATCGGCTGTTAACCGAGAGGTCGCAGGTTCGAGTCCTGCCCGCCCCGCCGTATGGGGCGGTAGCTCAGATGGATAGAGCGCTTTATAAGACCGTCTTGTATTAATGGGGAGTATCCTAGCGGTAGGGAACACGGCTCTGACCCGTGGTGTGAAGGTTCGACCCCTTCCTCCCCAGCCAACTCAGAGCAAATGCGAGTCTAAAGAATGATACGCGGTTAGCTGACCTTAAAGCCATTAGAATGCTCAATGCAGTACCACTGAAGGGTTGCAAACCAGAAGATGGAGAGCCGGTCGCCAATGCAAGAGGTTTCCTGGATGAAGGGTGCAGGGAATAAGCGAAGTCATGACCCGCGAAGGGCCGGCAAAGAGTATTCATTCGTAGTTGCCGCCACGGTTAATGGTTCAAATTCTGCCGGCAAAAGCTGACAATAGAAATCCCGCAAGGTGAAAGCGTTCCAATAGGATGTTCGGCGGCTAGCTTATGCACCCATGGTGTAGTGGTAACATAGCGCCTTGCCAAGGCGTTGTCGCGGGTTCGAATCCCGCTGGGTGCTCCACTATGGCTCGGTAGCTCAGTTGGTAGTAGCGCCTGCCTGAAGAGCAGGAGGTCGTAGGGTCGGAACCTACCCGAGCCACCATGAGGACGTTACTTGATTGGATATTCCAAACCGTTGCTTACGTCCAAGTAAAAAAATAAGAAGGAACGGTGTATGGGAGACTGGCGTAACGGTAGCGTAGCAGACTCTTAATCTGTCTGGTCAGGGTTCGAATCCCTGGTCTCCCACCAGCTTAGCGTCTTAACTGCAAATGTTTCTTGATATTTTACTTTTTTGGATTAAGTAATGATAAAGGCGCTTAGAAATGCCATTTGAGGGTTATACCCTCGTAGCTTAAAGGAGAAAGCACGGGCCTTCTAAGCCTGTGATGCGGGTTCAATTCCTGCCGGGGGTGCCAATTATGATGAATCGTGAAGATTTCCGTGAGAATTACTGCCTTATGTGCGGCTCACAAAGGTGCGACTCTTCTGATGAAATGATGAATGAGTGCTGGCACTTCAGAGAGGAGAACCTACAAGGTCTGTGTCGAAAATGCTGGCACGCTCATTGGTGTCAAGAGGCTCTAAGGTTTCTTAACATGACCGGTTGTAGTGAGTTCTTCCAAATAGATACGGACGTACTCAAGCGGTAAAGAGGGCGGTTTCGAAAACCGCTAGACGAGGTGACTCGTGTGTGGGTTCGAATCCCACCGTCCGTGCCATTATGCGGAGTTGGCCGAGAGGCTTATGGCGCTCGCTTGGAAAGCGAGAGAGGGGCTGACAAGCCCCTCCGTAGGTTCGAATCCTACACTCCGCGCCAGGGAAGCCATTAAACCGACGTGTTAGTACCAGCTGCTACGGCATTAGTAGGTGAAACCGTATTGCAAAAATGATGGTAAGGCACTTCCTACCATTATGTGGGTAGTAGTTCAATGGTAGATCAACAGGTTGTGGCCCTGTGGACGTAGGTTCGATTCCTATCTATCCACCCAATTTTTGTAGGTGATGCACTTGATTACACAATGGTGGACTAAACAAGAATTTAAACAGCTTATTGAGGAAAATAAAATTCCTCGTGGGCTTGGAGATTGTATTGTATTATCTCACAAAGACCATCGGTTTCCTTGTTTTCTGGATGCTGATCTGACATTATCTAGTAAACACTTTTTCGACGCATTGGAAAATGATCCAAAGTTTGATGAGGTAGCATTTTCAACATACCATAACGCTCGCATAGCAGGTGAGTTAGATGAACCTGGGTTATCCGAATGACTAAACGGATATAAAACCGGCAACGGGCAAGCCTTTACTATGTAGAAAACCGAGAAGTCATTATGCGCGTGTAACCAAGTGGTAAGGTAACGGACTTTTAATCCGTGAGTCGTGGGTTCGATCCCCACCACGCGCACCACATAGGAGTTTGGTGTAATTGGCAGCATGTCGGTCTCCAAAACCGTTGGTGAGGGTTCGAGTCCTTCAACTCCTGCCATTGTAATTAACTATAAGACTCCTCCAGCAATCTTTTCTGGCTTTGACTTTTAATCAAAATACCTAAGGAGTCTTGAATATGTTACATAAGATATGTGAATTTCTACTCATGATAAATGCCCTCGTGGTATTCCTATTACTTATACTCAATCATATGGCACCATGGCCGGCAGTAGCTTGTTATTGGGCAATCCTAACAGTCCGTAATACGTACTTGTGGCGAAAAGCAATTAAATAATATGGTCCGGTAGCCCAATTGGCAGGAGGCGCTTGCCTAAGGAGCAAGACAGTGTGGGTTCGAATCCCACCCGGACTACCACTTATGGGCCTGTACCAGAATTAGGCATATGGAACCGGCTTAGAACCGGTGGTTTGAGGGTTCGACTCCCTCCAGGCCCACCATCTTTTATGCAGCGGATCCTCGTCGGCCGGGGGTTGGTCTGCAAAACCAACGTTAGTGGGTTCGACTCCCACCCGTTGCTCCAATTTTATATGCGCCGGTAGTCTAACGGAGAGAACATGTGGCTACGGACCACAAAATGAGGGTTCGATTCCTTCTCGGCGCGCCAACCTGGGGGCCAAAAAGGCCCCCTTAAAACTATATCTGGGAGGTATAATATGAAAAGAATCTTAGCATTTATCCTTGCGATTCTTCTATGCTTTATTATGATAGTACCGACCACTTTAGCAGAAGATGAAATCTCAGACATAACACCTGATATAGCAGTCGAAGACGTCATTGAAGCCCCTGTGGAAGAATTATCAGAGCCGATTATCTTAGATACAGAATTAGAAGAAGTCGTATCAGAGCCTGCGACAATGGCAAATGAGACAGTAATCGAGGAACCTGTACAGGAATATGACTATGTAGTAGACTTATCTGTCTTGCCATTGTATAATATTGTAGCGTTATCCGACGCTAATATTAATCAACATATTCGTGGTTCCATTTGGGTGGGCGGCACGCTACATGGTAGTCAATATGTAGATGATGGCGCTCTTGACCATCAGGCAAAGTCTGATAGCTATGTATTCTACAATGATTCACAAGTAGTTTTCCGTAGCCGTACAAACGATCAAAGTCCCGAATATTACTTTACTCTTTCTGAAACAGCAGTAAAGGCCACCGTAGACTATTGGATTAATCTAATGAAGGACTTACCAAATGGTGATGAACGTTTCATATATCTACAACCTAATGATAACGGTTATGTAGATGCTCGTATGTGGCGTTATCCAAATGACTATGGTAACGTAGGTAGCGATGAATCTGTAATGACAATTGAAAAGGTTTATTGGACTGATGCTACCACTGTTGATGTAGGTGGCTTAGATGGACATTTGATTGCCCCATACGCAACAGTAGTAGTAAATTCCAGTAATAACCGTGGTTCTATTGTAGCTTGGAATATAAATGTTGATGGAGAAATGCACATCAATTATTTTACTCCTGAGCGACCTAAGCCAATAGAGAAGGTAACCCCAACACCTACCCCAACTGTAACACCTCCACCAAGTCCAACTCCTACTCCGACACCTACACCAACGCCTACTCCTACCCCAAGTCCTACACCTACACCAACTCCACGTCCAACACCTGAGATCGTGCGGCCAACACCTGGTCCTCATGTAGTGCCGCCAACTGGTGATATTGGATTCATGTTGCCATTAGGAGTATTCATTGTAAGTATTCTTGGTATCGGAATTTATTTCTTAACAAAACGTAAGAAGTAATCATAAAGTCCAGGCGTAAGCCTGGACTTATTCTTATTTGGAGGTAATGTTATGAGAAAGTTAATCTTATTAATTTTGATGATAGCTATGTCTGTCTCAGGATATTAGGTATCAACAAAAGTGATAGAATATCAACAGGCTAATAATTATTATGAAACTATCCAACAGGAGTATGTCCAAAATGTAACACCATCTCCTTCTCCTACTCCAACCGTTAAACCTACACCAGCACCAGTCAAACCTCATACTACAAAAGAACAAGCCCCTATCTCTGTTGACTTTGCTTCTTTACAGCTAACTAATTCTGATGTAGTAGGATGGATATATAGCGAAGATACAGTAATTAATTATCCTGTTCTCCAGACATCAAATAATGTATATTATCTACGACATCTATTAGATAAATCATATTCCGCAAATGGTTCTATCTTTTTGGACACTTTGAATAATAAATTCAATGATGATAATTCGATTTTATATGGTCATCATATGCGGAATGGCAGTATGTTTGCTTCGATTGATGATTATAAAGAGCAAGAATATTATAACAACCATCCAGTTTTATGGTTATTGACCCCCACGCAGAATTATCAATTAAAACCTTTTGCCGGACTGGTTGTTTCTCCTGATCGTACTTCCTATTTCATAACCGACTTTGGAACTAAACAAGAGAAAGTAGAATATATGAAATATGCAATCGCCAATAGCGAATTTAAAACAAATGTGAAACCCAATTCTGCTGATCGTATTGTGACCTTAGCCACATGCGATTACACTTTTACTAACGCACGCTTTATTCTCTTGTGTATTTTAATTCCTTGTATTTCTTAAAAAAATTTTGTATAATATATATAGAAAGTAAAAGGAGGCTCACAAGATGGTAAAACGCTTACTCGCTTTTGATCTGGCAATTCTTATCGCTTTACTAACAATGTTCTTACCACTGGGCTTTGCCGCATCTAATCCTTCGGCATTGCCATTATCAGTAGTAAATGTGTCACCGCCTTGGCCCTACCACGGTGTCGCAAATATTCCAGGGCTTGGCGAAATCGCATTTGCCGAACCTATCATGGATTATTTCTTCGGTATGGACTATCAAATCCATGATGCGTTTTATCTTGACGTTTTATATAGATATGGCACCGTGGTAATTCAGTTTGACCACACGCATTATGATTATGATTATCTCGCTATTGTGATGAGTCCACACCACATTTATTACATGACGCCAATTATCATAGATGAATTTATGATATTTGATTTTACTAACGTAGCGCCGGGAGATAGTTATAAGATTTATCTTGTACAGAATTTACCTTATGAGGAGGGGCCGTAATGTGCCAGAGTTGGGAAATCAAACATTGGATTGATGAACGTTTCCCCGAAGATAGCCATTGGACAGATGGTAATTGCTTTTTCTTTGCTATTATTTTACAGGCCGCCTTTCCTGGCGGAGATATTGTATATGACCCTATCGTAGGGCATTTCCTCTATTTGTATAATAGCAAATTCTATGACTATCATGGCGAACATGAAATGCCCGAAACTTGGTATTTCTGGGATCATTACTCAGAAGTAGACGAAAGTCATTGGCGGCATGTTATGAGAGACTGTGTAGGAGGTCATTGGACACATGGCATTTTGGAATCGTAAAACGAATATTACTCCCGAACCGAAACCTATTACTCCTCCTCCAAAAGTTTGCAATCATGCCTGGAAAGATTTTCCTTGGTATATTATAGGTCAATATACTAAATATGCTTACACTACTCATTACGAATATAACATATATGAACCTTATGTTTGTATCTACTGCGGTGAACGTAAAGATGTAAGACTTGAGCATTTAGAACGCGACAACATTAGTATCCAAGAGGCTGATGAACTCCTCAATGATGCACACGAAACTTACAAAGATTATATTAAGCCACGTGCCATTATCGAGGACATGATAAATGATTTCAAGTTAGTTGATCCACAAACTCTGTATTACTATGAGATGCTACATAAGCAAGCACCCGAAGGCGGCACGGAATTTAGTACGCCAAGTTCATTGCGCAAATCTACTCCTGCTAAGTAGTTTGAATTAAAACCACCAATAACCTTACCTCAATAAGAAACGGTCGAATTAAAATAATTCGACCGTTTCTTTTTTTATATCTAATGATTATAAGAGGAAAGGAGAATGACTATGGTTGATAAGAATACTATCATTCCAGAAGAAGATATTGAACTCGAAGATGAGGGTTTGGATGAACTGGAAGAAGTCGTAATTATCAATGGCAAGGAGGTCAATTTAAATGGCGACTAAATTTGCTGTTATTAAGAAAGGCAAGAAGGGCGACATCGTAAAGGCTATTCAATATATTGTTGGTGCCAACCCAGATGGCGATTTCGGTCCTAATACCAAAAAGGCTGTACAAGCATATTAGAAGAAAAATGGATTAGAAGCAGATGGTGAAGTAGGTATCAATACTATCACTGTAATGATTAATAATGCTCCTCTCCTTAAAGTTGGTGCTAAGGGTGTATATGTTAATGTTATAGAAACATTACTTAATACTCTAACTGATGATGGTGAGTATAAAGCAGATGAAAAACAACATGTTATGACATATCAAGCTGCTCACAATTTAGAGGTTGATGGAGTTGTAGGCCCTAAGACTTATAAAGAATTATTCGGAGTTACTAAGACTACTGTAGTTCCAACTCCATCACAAGATGAAGATTTAAATCCTGAACCTATAACCCCCGGTAAGATTGTAAAACCCGTAGACTATAAATAGAATGATAAGCGTTGGGGCAGTATCCCTTATACTATTATAGGAGATAAATCTCAAACTATTGGCAGTTCTGGTTGCGGCCCAACTTCTGGCGCCGATGTAGTAGCCACTTGGTTCGATAAGAATTTTACTCCTAAAGAAAGTTGTGCTTTAGCTAAAGCTAATGGTTATCGTACTAAGAATAGCGGCACACTTGGTTCCTATCAAAAATTCTTAGCAAAAAAATATAACGTAAAGAAATATGTACAAACCAGTTCTTTTGCTACCATGTAGGCTTGTTTAGCAGAAGGCGGCTATGTTGTAGTTAATGTTAAGAAATCTAAATGGACCACTGGCGGTCATTATATTGTATTCTGGAAAGATGATGGAAAGTATATTTATGTAAATGACCCAGCCAGTTCTAAGGCCGAACGTGCTAAGGGCACATATTCCGAAGTTAAAAAGGCGGCTCATCAATATTATTGCTTCTGGCCGAATTAATTTTTGTGGGATAATAATATCAGTATAATGTAGGAGGTTGGCTCCATGCTTGATATTATTATCCCTTCTTATAATGATTTAACTGGTTTATGTCATTCGTTAAATTCTTTTGGACCATATATAGATTTGTCCAAAGTTCATTTATATATTATTGATGATGCATCTACATTAATTACTCATGATGATTATAGTGCTTTATCTGAGCATTATGCTTATTTAAACCCCACGATATTATATTTGTCTGCTAATCATGGGCCAGGTTATGTACGACAATATGGGATTGAACATACAACCGCACCATATTTATTTTTTTTAGATTGCGGTAATTTATTGGCTTCACCTTTAGTAATTAACAATTTAATATCGTCTATCTAGCAATATCCACAAACTGATTTTTTTGCTATGAATTATTTAATGGAAAAACCCGACCATACTTTTACAGAATGTAAAAGAACAAGTGAATTTCATGGAGCGTTATTAAAGCGCCAATTTTTAAAAGACTATAATTTATAGATTCCTACGGTATATTCTTATTCTTTAGAAGACACAACATTTTTTTGTTGTGTCCATAAAATTGCACGTTTTTTAGGAACGTATACGTTTCTTGAAACAATTCCGGTAATTCGAACATACAATGCTAATTCTCTAACCAACAAAGAAAATTAGGATTTTTATTATAAATATTTAATACCTGGTTATTTATACAATACTTTACAATTATATCATACTATTAAAGTACCACCACAATTTAATAAACGAGAAATTTTATTAAATTTGTTAGCGGCACTATTTTATATGCTTAAATCTGTACAAAATTACAATATAACTTATTTTGAAGAATATATGTATGATGTACATTTATTTTTTGAAACATATTTAGACCCATTAGAAGAGGAAGATTATAATATAATCTTTATTAATATTATAAAACTTGCACCAGAATTTTTCGAGGAATGTTTATTGACCAAATACGTTCCAAATATTGATATACAAAATTTCTTAGAATGGTGTCATATGCCATTAAATATACAAACATTGCCAGAAAGGTGGGTATTATATGGCAGTTAAATCTGTAACATCATTTGGTTCAAGCGCTACTGTGTCTATTCCAGCTGGCAATTATGTATATCGTGTAAGTCTGGGACGTGGCAAAGACGGTGGCTCCGGTGATGCCGCTATGGTAAAAGATGGACACGCAACATGTACTTTAGAAGTAACTTGTAATGGTCATAGTGTTACTGTCCCCGGAGTTTCACAAACATCAGGTAATCAATTTCTTGATTGGGCTAATGCGTCTGGCTGTAGAACACACAATTCCTCTACAACCTATATTAATTTTGAAAGCTGGGCCAAAGATAGTGTAACTACAGGACATAATCAAACTGTTTATCAAGGTACACGCAGTTCATGGTCTTCATATACTGGTTCTCGATGGACAAATTATAATTTAGGATCACAAACAGCTGCAACTAATGCTTATTTATCACGTACCAAAAGCGCAGGTAGTTATACTGGTACTTGGAAAGGTTATATATTTTATACAGCTATTCCTCCTTCTGCCTGCGGCGCTCCTACTTCTGTTACATTAACAAAAGATGGTACAGGAAAATTAAAGGTAACATGGTCGGGTGCTTCGGCTGGACGTATGAATGCTATTAGTAGTTACCATGTTATTTTATCCACATCCTCCGGCGGTAGTGCTGCGTTTTCGGCAACAGTAACTTCTACATCTACATCTGGTTCCCATACTTTTACTGTAAATAATATGACCACTTATTATGCAGGTGTTCGTACTCAAGGAGCCGCTGGTAGTAGTTATTATAGTGGTTATAAATGGTCAAGTGGATTGGCTGCGGATTATTTGACTGCCTGCGGTGCTCCTACTTCTGTTACTCTATCATATATAGGCGATGGTAAATTACGAGTATCATGGTCAGGTGCTTCAGGTGGCACTAATAACAGTATTAGCAGTTATCATGTAATACTTTCAACTTCATCGGGTGGTAGTGCTGCATATTCTGCAACAGTTACTACAACTGCAACATCAGGTACACACGATTTTACATTAAATAATACAACCACATATTACGCTGGTGTACGTACACAAGGCTCAGCAGGCAGTAGTTATTATAGTGGATATAAATGGTCAAGTGGCGCTGCAGCAAAAGGACCACATCCTACTGTTAGCGTAGGTTCAGTTATTACTAAAGTTCAAATGGACACATTAAAAACATATAAAAATAAAGGTACTGCCGCTACTGTAGGTAATACAATTACAAAAGCATTGGCCGATACTTATGCTACAGCAGGTGCAGTTGGTACTACAATTCCAGCAAGTTGGTATAATAACGCATAATTATTTCATTTTTAAAACCTAAGCCCTCCTCCTGGAGGGCTTTATTTTTTTGAAAAATTTTTATATAATATATATAGAAAGTGAGGGATGATATATGTGGTTTGTTCATAAAAGACGCATGAAAGATGGGCAGTATGTAGATAACGGTGGCATCTGGGAAATTGTTGATGAACCAACCGGCGTTGAGTGTGGTGATGTATGCCGCATTGAAAACGCCTATGGCGGTTGGCATTTCTATACCATCGCTCCCGAAGATGAAATCTTTGAGAGTGATTGGGACACAGTAGAACGCAACTCCTATATGGCCAACCAAGATGCCGAATATGGTTGGATTGCGCCTGATGGTCAGTTCTATGGTTGCAACTACGAAGATCATGCACATTGTATCTATGCCGTATCCGGTATGTATGAATCGACTGCTGAACAAAATGGTTGGATAAAAATTTATCGTGACCCGACTATGGCCCTCTATCATCCCGAACGAGCCAATGAGTTTGATGGTTGTTATTGGATTATAGATTCCGATATAATGACCGATGCTCAAAAGAAAACTCTGCATGAACGGGGGTTCAAACGTGAATACGCTTACTAATGCCGATGATGAAATTCTTGCCGCTTATGTTCGGAAGATAGAAGCATTAGAAGATTTGATTGCCGCAAAAGATGGGTTGATTAAATCTCAAGAAGACCTGCTCAAAGCAAAAGATCAACGAATTAAAATTTTAGAATATTGTCTCGACCGATATGAAGGGATGTTGCATAATGTGGTATTTCACTGATATTCACGGCAATGGCGATCTGGCTATTCGGGCTATGGAAATCATCAATGGCGAAGAGTTTATCTTTGGCGGTGATGCCATTGATAGAGGCATCGAGGGCTATGAAATAGCTAAGGATTTCCTGAGTATGCCGAACTGCCATTATCTCAAGGGCAACCACGAAGATCTGTTCGTCCAGTCGGCCCATGCCATCAACACCATGGTCATGAATGGTGATTACGATGTAAGTAAGCATATTGCCGACCAGCTGGATGCCCTGTGGAGCTATGACGATTCCATCCGCCTCCATCTGTACAATGGTGGTGCTGAGACTATTGCGTCTTGGATTAATGATGGTATGCCGTATGACCCGATTGAGCAACTGGATAATCTACCGGTAATGTACCAGTATAAGGAATATGATTTCTGTCATGCTGGTTGTATGCCCCAGCTGTTTGATAATCCTACCAATAAGGATTATGACCTGCACGAAATGATTTGGAACCGCAATCATTTCTCGTATGGTTGGCGTCCGAATCGTATTCTTGTCCATGGCCATACTCCCTGTATGTTTATGAAGTCGCGCTGGCGTTGTGACCGTGCTCCTGTTCTCTATGCTGGTGGCTCGAAGATGAATTTGGATGGCGGCACTTTTGAATATCCGCATCAGCTGTTCTTGCTGAATCTGGATACTCGTGAGGTAATTCGTCTGCGCGATGTTGGCTTGAACAAGGTAATCGAAGAGCCTTGTAGTTTTATGGATAGAAGTGATAAGTTGTACTATGATGCCTACACTCTTAATCCTGCCAATGTGCAGCATTTTGACAGTGTTACTAATCAACAATAATTGGAGGCCACGTATATGACTGGAATTTCTGGTGAAAACCATATGCTTGATGTCAAGCCTACCGATTATATCTCTGCGATGGCGGCCTTTAGTGCCGCCAATCTTACCATAGCATTTCGTGATGTAGATGTGCGAGAACTGCTTCGTATTGTTGAAGAAAAAGAGCAGGAGATTGAACAACTTAAAAAGGAACTCAAGGCTACTCAGGATAATTATGAAGAACTCGAATATCTTTATAATGAACTGAAGTATGAAGCCGGTTTTTGATTTTTCTAAAAAAATATTATATTATATATACATAAAGAATAGGAGGGCAAACAATGAAGATTGTTAATCGACAGATCACTGATGAAGAGCTGAACGACCTTGGTTTGGTCTCCTGGCCCGAACTCATTGTCACTGATGAAGTTCTCGCTGATCTTGAAAAGAAAGGTGTCAATGCCCGATGAATATAGTCATTAGCGGATCTCGCGTTCAGGTATATGGCGATGAGGTTCAAACATATAAACAGTTGCCAATAGGCAATTATGAAGTCATTTTCAATATGATGCAGGGTTTCTATCTCGTCAAGAGTCAGGAACTTGAGGTAAAAGAAACCAAGATCTATGGTAATACTATTGCCAAGGTTGCCAAATGCCTGGATGGTTTTGCCAATGTTGATCGTAACTTTGGCGTAATCCTTTCTGGTGCAAAGGGCGCAGGTAAGTCTCTATTTACTCGTGTCCTCGCGCGCAGTTGTATCGACCGTGGCCTTCCAGTAATCAAGGTCACTTCTGCCGACCCCGGTATTGCGCAGTTTATTTCTTCCATTGAGCAGGAATGTTGTGTGGTCTTTGACGAGTTCGATAAGGTATTCTTCTCCAAGAGCGATGAAGTCGGACCGCAAAGCGAACTGCTTTCTCTATTCGATGGCATGGACAATGGTAAGAAGTTGTTTATCATTACCTGTAATTCTCTACAGCGTTTGAGCAACTACCTACTTGATCGTCCTGGACGTTTCCATTATCATTTTACTTTTGGTTCTCCTGATGTTGCTGACATCGAGGCTTACTTGCGCGATAAGCTAACTCCCGAAGCATATGCCGCAAATGCCGAGCGTCTTATGTTCTATGCCAGCTTGGTCGATATTACATATGACTATCTACGTGCGATTTGCTTTGAGTTGAATCGTGGTTATTCGCTCGAAGACACTCTTGCTGACTTGAATATCGCCAAGGACAGTGACGCCGACTTTGATATTACTGCTACTGTCATGGTCAATGGTGTCGAGCGTACCTTTACTGCTCATGGTATGGACTTGAAGTTCCGCCAAGGTATGGAATGGGACGGCATGCGTCTATGGAGCGATAGCTATTGCCTACGCCTCTATATGAATCCGGATTGCGTTACTTATTCAGATGGTGGTATTAAGGTTGATATGTCTCGTATCAATGCTGATACTTACGTTTGGGATAATAAGCGCGACGAATCAATTGAGAACTTTAAGATTATCGACGTTAAGATTACTAAATCTTCATTTCGTCGAGCCCGCCAGTTGCTCGCCGTTTAATGAAAATTTAAAACATAAATACCAAACAGGAGGTGTTGTGTTCCAATGGCCCACAGTAGAAAAAGAACACCATACTCCGGTGACAACAAAGGCCCTAACAAAAAGAAGTACGCTTCCCGCAGAGTCAGACAGGTCATCAAAAATTGGGATTACCTTCCCCAAGGGAATCAATATAAACAAATATATGAGTCTTATGACATCTGTGACTATGGCTGCCGAGAAACTTGGCGTCAGTATTGGGCGCGCACTCTCGCATGGTGGAGCAAGTGGGGGCAATATCAAGATTACCCTTACCCCGACCGAGAGCGAGAATATTGGAACTGGTATAAATACAATAAGCGCAAGTGAAATCTCACGAGCGCTACAAGAAGTGGTGAATAAACAATGCCGTGGTACGGATGGTTAATCCTTGCTATTGTTATTGTCTTCGTCGCTTTAATGGGTTATGCCTGTTGCGCTTTAAGTAGTGTCTGGACAAGACATGAAGAAATGATGATTGAAACAAATAGATGGATGCGGAGGGAAAATAATGACCAAGGAAATGAAAATCAAGATGCTGGAAGCCAGGAAGAATCTGTTGAACGAGCGGGACGCAGTAGCGAATATGAACATCATCAACAAGATTAATCGCCAGATTCGGAAGTTGATGAACCAGTGAGAGAATCTCACTTTCGCTCGGCCCGAAAAGTAATGGAACAAAGCACCTTTTCGGGCCGAGCAAAAATTGGCTGCGCTGTTATATACAAAGGAACCGTATTAGCAGTAGCAGCCAATACTGATAAAACGTCCCCTCTCCAAAGAAAATACAATGATTATCGGTTTGAAGATTGCGGCACGCCCGCTAAGACCCATGCCGAAATCGGAGCCTTGAAAAAGATTCGATGGCTCGATATAGATTTTAGTCGCGTTTATCTTTACCTCTATCGTGAAGATAAAGCAGGCCATATGGCTATGGCGCGACCGTGCGCAAGCTGTATGGCTTATATAAAAGAGCTGGGTATCCATCATGTTTGTTATACTACTCCTGATGGATATGCAGAAGAAAGGTTGGAATATTAAATGAAGATTAACGGTAAGGTAGGAGTCAAGGAATTTAAGGACGCAATCGCGCAGGCACGCGGCGATGTCTGGCTTGAGAGTGTCAATGGCGACAAGTATAACCTCAAGTCATATCTCTGCCAGTATATTGCGATTGGAGAAATCCTAAGCAATCACGCGAACGATCTTGAGTTGTTCTGTTCTCTACCCCAGGACGAGCCCCTGTTCCTAAAGTTGTTTGAAGAGGGCTTACTTTCTACCTAAGGAGAAAGAATATGTGGCATTTCAAGGAAAAAATTTCTGTCAAAAAATTCATCCCTATGTTGGTGAAGATGAAGGAACACCAAAGTTTTCGTCTGCGGTTTGTGGTATATAAAGATAATATGGTTTATCTGGCAACCAAAGATACGTTTGGTGAGGTAATGCCAAATGGTATAACTCCAGATACAATGATCTATATTTGGGAAAAGTGGGCGTAAGCCCACATTTTTTTATTGAATTTTATAAAAAATTTTTGTATTATATATATAGAAAGTGAGGGAAATGATATGACTGAATTGCTTATGTGGATTGCGCAAAACGTTCATGATCCTCGTTTGATTGACGAATTGACCAATAAACTTAAAGCCACATATCAGTCTGGATATGACGTGGGTTATATGGATGGCTGGGCAAAAGGTCATACAATTGGCTTAAAAGAAGGAGAAACAACTTCTTTGAAAACGAATGGAAGTAGGTGTTTTTGTTGAAGTATATCAAAAAGAAGCCCTCCTCCGTTTCGCAAGCGTCAAAGAAATCCAATCATAAGCATGATTGGCACGATGCGATTGTGGGCTATCATCGTAAGCCCAACGCGCTGTTTAATGATTTACACGAACCCGTCCATGTATATGGATTAGGACGTTACTGTTCCGTTTGTGACAAAGTACAGTTGCGTTCCTGGTGGTATCAAAAGGATGGCAAGTTGTATGACGACATATGGTCGTTAAAGCGGTTCTTCCCTAACTACCCCGTAAAAGAAAGTGAGAATGAATCATGGTAAATCTGGAAAATAGAGAGTTCTTAATGGATATGAACTCTATGGATATGGCTCTCTTTATCCATAATACTGGCTTGCCGCATGTCGTAGAAGAGCATATATCTGTGGATGCCTTTCTCGGCAAACAGATGATTGATAGATATATGTTCCTCAAGGGCCCGTCCAAACCGCAGGTGTTTGCCAACCTGACTCCCAAGAGTAAGAGACGTTTGAAATTTAAACTCTATACCGACAAGCCGGAAGGTATCGAATGGGATAAGGAGAAAGAAAATGCCGAAGTTTAAAAATTACTTCATTTACGCCTATGATGAAATGTATGGCGGCCTGCATGGCATGTATGATTACTCTTGGGGCTTCGACATTACAGAAGAGGATGCCTGCACTGAAGGCTATCAGCTGTCCAGCGATGTAATTGAGTCCTACTCCTGCATTTATGAATCCTTTGAGGATGATGAAGAGCGTGAGATGGACATTGCTTATGAGATATGGGAAATCAAAGATGGTGTCACTTATGAGGACATTCGTCGTGCCGATCAGGAAGGAATGACTCCTCGTGAAATAATCGAGAAGTTCTGTAAAACCACCTGACAAAATTTGATTTTCTAAAAAATTTATTGTATTATATATATACAAACTGAAGAGAGGGTTGAAAAACCCTTCTACTAAATAAGGAGGAAGAAAACTATGGCTAACACTTTCCTGAACACTATGAAGGCTGCTCAGAATTACAAGCTGACCGAAAATGGTGCTGTTTCCTACGCCTCTACCCTGAACGGCGTTATGGACATGTTTGCGCTGGGCGGTGCCTATCGTAAGCGTTCCGACTCCGACGTATGGGTACTCTTCCGCCGTGCGTGGAATGAGAACCGGGACCTCGCTATGAAGTGCCTGTTCTATCTGCGTGACTGCCGTGGTGGCCAGGGCGAGCGTCGTTTCTTCCGTGTGGTTCTCAACCACATGATGAACGGTGGCTCTGAGTATCGTTCTGCGATCTCTGCTGTGCTGCCCCTGGTAGCAGAGTATGGCCGTTGGGATGACCTCATCTACGCGGCTTACGACACCTTCTACTTCCCCGACGCGATGAAGATCGTGAAGGAGCAGCTTCAGAAGGACCTCCAGGGCCTTACTAAGCCCAACGAGGGTATCTCTCTGCTCGGCAAGTGGCTGCCTTCCGAGAACGCTTCGAGCCATACCACTACCCTGATGGGCGGTGCTGTGCGCCAGGCTCTCGGTCTGTCCCACAAGCAGTACCGTAAGGTGCTGTCCAACCTGCGTGCTCGCATCAACGTTCTTGAGCGTCTGATGTCCGCACAGCGTTGGGACGAGATCCACTTCGACGCCATTCCTTCCAAGGCTGGCCTGAAGTACCGCAACGCCTTTGCTCACAATGAGTTCCTCGCGGCTCGCTACGAGGCTTTCATGAAGAGCAAGGAGACCAAGGTCAATGCCGGCGTCCTCAACCCTGTGGACATCGCGCATCAGATCTTCAACTCCGGCTGGAACGGTGCTGACCAGACTGCTCGGAACGCCTGGCAGAAGTACTGGGATTGCCTGCCTGACTACTACAACGGTCGTCAGGAGAACGGCATCTGCGTGGTTGATGTCTCTGGTTCCATGAGTGGCACTCCTATGGAGGCTGCCGTGTCCCTGGGCGCCTACATTGCCGACAAGGCTGATGGCCCCTTCAAGAACCACTTCATCACCTTCTCCAACGATCCTCATCTGGTGGAGTTCGAGGGTGTGGATATCTACGACAAGTTCATGCGCGCTCGTCGTGCTGACTGGGGTGGTTCCACCAACATCGAAGCTACCATGGATCTGATCCTCAACACCTGCAAGCGTGCGCGTTGCAAGATGCCGGATCGTCTCTATATCTTCACCGATATGGAGTTCAACTCGGCATGTGGTGGCTACAGCTACCGCTACAACCACAACTACCGCGCTCTGGAGCCTGAGACTCTGTTCGAGGGCATCGAGCGCAAGTTCAACGCTGCGGGTTACAAGATGCCCCAGGTCGTGTTCTGGAACCTTGACGCCCGTCAGGATACCATCCCCGCCATCGGCGGTCGGTACTCCTACGTGTCGGGTTTCAACCCCAACATGATCGAATGCATCCTGTCCGGCAAGACCGGTTGGGATCTCTGTCTGGAGAAGCTGCTCTCCGAGCGCTACAAGGCGGTCCACGCCTAACTCCTGGTGTTCAGGGAGTGAGTGAAATACCTCACTCCCTTTCTTAATAGTGAGGTGAGCAAATGCTCGAATTATTAGCTGCCTTTTCTTTAGGCGTTGTTGTTGGTGTAACCAGCTTTATTGGATTTGGACTTTGGTGGAGACGGAGGTATTGGGGCAATGGCCGTTGATTTAAAAGAAATGTTCGTTGATTTCCAAAAGGAACTCGATACTAAATATGAGTCTATGACGCACGCCCCATTAAGCCAAGTACGTCGTGTTTATGTACGGGGTGATGTTCATGGTAACTTTGATTGGTTAAAACCGTTTTGCGAAAAAGAGAACACTACAACCAATGACGTAATGATTTTAGCTGGAGATAGTGGCTTACTATTCTACGGCAAAAACAAAACTCGTGAGATTCTTCTCAAGAAAATTTGCAGTCGTGCGCCAATCACTCTATTGGTGGTACGCGGCAATCACGACAATCGTCCAGCAAATGAAGGAATGACATTACGCTGGAATGAATTGGTTTGCGGCGACTGCTATTGGGAAGATGAATACCCCAACATCCTATATGCTAAAGAGATTGGGCGTTATTGGATGCGGTATAAATCTTTTCTAACTATTGGTGGCGCTTATTCGGTAGATAAGTTTTATCGTATTCGCCAGCATTGGACATGGTATCCAGATGAAGAACTCACAGATCAAGAAATGGCCGCAGGTCTTGAGGAATTGGCTGGTGAGGAGTTTGATTATATCATCTCTCATACCGCGCCACTTGATCTTGAACCTACCTGGTTGTTTATGCAATCCATCGACCAAACTGCGGTTTCTAAACGTATGGAGAAATTCCTACAACGAATTAAGAACTGTGTCAATTATCGTTGTTGGATTTGGGGGCATTATCACGATGACCATCAGTGGCCACGTCTTGATCCAACTACCGCTCCGACGATTGATGACCCGGCACATATTATGCTGATGAACGAAATCGGCATATTGGAAGAAATAAACAATCCTTCTCACCCATCCTACCTATGGAAAGGTGAATGGAAAACCGTCGATTTAGAATAAAATGATCCTCCTAATCTTCATATACAATGCGGAGTTGTATATGAAGATTTTTATTTTTAGGAGGTTATCATTATGTACAAACGCATTATCGTTTTTATATTAGTCTTATGTTTGCTCCCCGTAGGAGCCTTTGCCAAAACATAGGCTATCATCGCGACCAACACAAAAGTATATAAATCTGCTACAACTCGCTCAATTTCCGTTCCGATTAAAAAGAATACATTAGTCTATCTAATCGAAAAGAGATCGACTTGGAGCAAAATATAGAATCCTTCTAACGACAAAATAGGGTATGTTAAAACTAAGTATTTGAAGATTTACAATCCAGGAACGGCAACAACTAAAGCAGATAAGGTAATTAAGCAAGCTAAATCCTTACTCGGTAAACCATATAAACAAAACGGCAAAGGCCCCAATTCTTTTGACTGTTCTAATTTTGTAGCTTATTGTTTTAAGAAAGTCGGCATATCTTTATCAGGTGACTTGAAAAAACTTTGCAAGACTTCTAAAGCAGTTCACATAGATAAGTTACAAGATTGTTAGCCTGGTGATATTCTTTTCTTCTCTAATGAAGCAGGAGAAACAAAGGTAACACATTGTTCTATATATATCAATAAGAATCAAATCATTCACGCATCAGCGACAGCAAAAAAAGTTATTCTATCCGAAATAACTGATTATTATAGACGTACATTTTTATATGCTTTACGGCCAAAAGGTCTATAAACATATTTGAAAAACTTAAAAAATTTTTGTATTATATATATACAAAATGAAGGAGAACAAAAGGAGTAACAAGCATGATTAATCTGGAAGTCGTAAAGTATCTGCGCTCTGGTAAGACCCTGGCTTCTTTGATGGGCGCTCCTTATAATCTGAAGGTACAAGAGCGCGACGGACTTGTACTGTTGAAGTACGACCAGATTAATTCTGACTTCAACATTAAGATTTGCCGCGAGTGCCGCGGTATCATCCTGGAAAAGCGTACCTGGATGCCGGTTTGCTTCCCGTTTATGAAGTTCTTCAATATGGGCGAGCAGTATGCCGATACCGTATCTGGTAAGCTGCACGTTTATCAGAAGGTAGATGGTTCTCTGGCAAAGGTATGGTACTACAATGGTCGTTGGCATCTGTCCTCCAATGGAGCAATTGATGCTACCGAAGTAACTGTTGGTAACAACGTAAATTTCTTCGGTTTGTTCCTCCAGGCTCTGTATGAGTATGGTCTGACCTGGGAATCCTTCACCAAGGACCTGGATAAGAACTATACTTATATGTATGAGCTGGCGACTCAGGATAATCAGGTTGTTATCCCTTACGAGGGTTATCATCTGTTCTATCTGGGCCAGCGTAACATGAACACTTACGAGGAAGAGTACAAGCCTGACCAGCGTATCGAAAACGTAAAGGTTTATAACTTTGAAACCGCAGAAGATGTTGAAGTTGCCGCCGAGCATCTGCCTGACGATGAGGAGGGCTACGTTGTTCGTGACGAGAACTGGCATCGTGTAAAGATTAAGAATCCGACCTATTTCATGCTGCACAAGTTGGCGAACAACGGTAAGCCTGACTTACTGAAGTACGTCCTTGAGCATGAAGAGTCTGAGTTCCTATCTTACTTTCCTGAGTATACCGATGAAGTGCAAGCAATACATGCGAAGTTGGTAAAGCTGGGTCACCTGGCTGATTACCATGCGCATTGTATGTCTCAGTTCTACTTTGTAGATCGTGGACAGTTTGCAAAGTTGGTATTCTCTCGTGGGATACCGAAGTACCTTCATTCCTTTGTATTCAAGACCTATGAAAACCACGAGTTGAATTGGGCCGAGTATACTAAGGATTGGGATTACTACAAGTGGAAGGCGATTCTGTCTTCCGCAGAAGGAGATTTATAATGGCGGATTGGCTCACACAACATGACCTCAAGTCTATTGAGGACATTATACAAGACTTAAACAACAAACTGCACGCTCTGGCCCGTGCTAATGAACGGGCCAGACAGGCTAACGAACTTCTTCATGACGAGCATTACAAAGATAATGAACTCGCCAACATGAAGGCACGAATGGATGAGGCAATTAAAGCCCGACATAATGGCTTCCCTCTTACAGCAGAAGAGAGACAAAAGGCATATGACTGGCAACGCCAGCATGATGCAACTGTTCATAATAACCCTGAAATGTATCATGGCGCTTCTGGTGGCGGCTTTGAATGGGTCTTCTATCCTACAGGCTTAGGCACAACTTGTGACTGTATCTGTAGTGCATGTAAGCGCAAGGCAATTTCCTACGCCGGTACCCAGTGGTACGATAAATGCAAAGAAATGGGTGGCGTTTGTGAAGTCATTGGATGGGAGGCTTTCTAATGCTTACATGGGTATATCTTGATTGGTGCGCAAATAAGCCAGCTTTTGAAGAGCGTCTTAAAGCGCTGTTCCACACTGACCCCTCATTCTATACTAAATGGGGCTGGGGTGATTTGGTAAAAGAGATCATATACTCCATTGTGGATATTAGAATTTCTAGTCCAACTGATCAATGCGACCTGGATAGTATGACATATCTAAAAGATGGACATACGCTCTTCTTCTTTTGGATGGATGACCAACGGCACCTTGGCGACGCAACGAACTTGATGTATACTTACATCGACACAACTGGGCTACAATTATATGAAATTATAGACCATGCTCCTATGACGGATATTGAAGCAATTGAATACATAGCCGAGCATATCATATTAGAGAATCTCGACTATGTTATTCACCAGGATTCGGACGAAGGTTAACCCCTTCGTCCCTTTATTTTTTATAAAATTTTTTATATAATATATATAGAAAGTGAAGGAAAGGTAAGGGTGATTTGTTGATGGCAAGAGGAATTAACGCTTTCGATTTTTCGAGCTTCTACTGCCCCAAGTGTGGCGACAAAATCATGGACTTGCCGCGACAGAAGAGTAAGGCAAAAGAAAAGTTCCACCGCAAAAAGCTGTATTGCCCGCATTGCAAAGCGGTGTTCAATAGCGTGGAATGTAAGAACGATTTTGAGGTCTATGAATTTACCGAAGATTTCCTGAACGGCGTATATGAAAACGATTGCCAAGAATATGTGGAGGTAATGTAATGAAGAAGACTCTGTTGCTGATGGTTGGTCCTTCTGGTGCTGGTAAGTCTTACTGGGCGCGCAAGTTCCTGGATAAGCACCCCAATGCCGTTCTGGTGTCTCGGGACGCCATCCGCTTCGTGATGTTGAAGGATGGTGAGGACTACTTTGCCCACGAAGATACTGTATTCAATACTTTCTGCCAGAATATTCAGACCGCTCTGGATACTGAAGGTCCGGGCTACGTTATTGCGGACGCGACTCACAACAATGAGAAGTCCCGCAATTTGACTCTGAACAAGCTGCGCCTGGATAACGTCAATGTTATTCCCGTCGTAGTTCATGCCGACCTGCGGACCTGCCTGGAACACAACAACCTGCGTACCGGCCGTGCTCGCGTGCCGCGCAAGCAGATTGAGCGTTTCATTCGTACCCATCAGGCGCCTGAGAATGACGCCCGTGAGTATTTCGACATTTGGAATATTACTAACTAAGGAGGTAAGCCATGAGCATCTATTTTACTTCGGATTTACACTTCGGGCACGATAAAGAATTTCTGTGGGGAGGTGCTCGTGGTTTCTCGTCCAGCCAGGAACATGATGAAGCAGTAATCGAGCGAATCAATAGTGTTGTGAAGCCGGATGATCACCTGTTTATTCTTGGCGACTTGATGCTTGGCGCCGATTACGAACCGAACCTGAAAAAGATAAGCGCGTTACATGGCCATAAGATTTTCATTTATGGAAACCATGATAGCCCCGCCAAGATTTCTCAATATCGTCAGCATCATCTGATGGTACAGGACGGATACGCAATGCCTTGGACGTTTGCTAAGGTCAAGTTTATGCTGTCTCATTATCCGATGATAACCGCAAATTTTGATGATGACAAGAAGCCTTGGCAGCGTGTATATAACCTTTGCGGTCATACCCATACGATCAACAAGTTTTGGCATTGGGAATTTGGCTGCTACCATGTAGAACTGGATGCCCATGACTGCTATCCAGTATCTATTGAACAAATTATAGAAGATATGAGGAGTGTAATGTAATGGGCACAATCCATTTTACCCACGATGATGAAACCAGAACTACTTATTGTGTCAGTATTGACAACGACGGCCGCCATTACACTGGCAAGTCCCAGTGTCATGAGCAGGACAGCGAGTTCTATACTCACCTAACTGGTGAGATTATCGCTGCCAAACGAGCAGTAGAAAAGGTTTATAAGGCCGAACTCAAGGAACTCAAGCGCGAACTGCGTATCTACGATAACCTACTCAATACCTTCCGCTGCGGTACCAAATATGACGATGAGCGTGACAGCAACATGTATCGTCAGATTATGCGCCAGCGCCGCCTAAAGCAGGATGAAATCTATGCGGTGCTACGCCTCATTAAAACAAATGAGGATGATCTGAATGAATATTTGCGCGACAAGGAATACTTTTATCAGGAGATGCGCAAGATGCGTGCGCGCCAGGCTCAGTAAATAGGTCAAAACTAAATAAAATACCTTGCCCTCTTTTTAAATCTTATAAGGAGATTAAAAGGAGGGCTTATTATTATTCTGCTTTTAATTTTTATTCTTGGTATAGTATTTATTGAATTACTATTCCCTGTTGCTGAATCTTTGGTTGAAACTTTTCAAACAAAAATGCAAGCACGACAAGCCGACCATGCTTTACATATCGCAGAGATAAATAGCCAGGTCGCTAAATTAGGAGAGGATGATGAACCAGTTAATACCAATGTAATTGGTTTTCAAACCACTCCACAAAATTTATTTGAAGAGGAAGAAGATGACGACTACGACGATGTATAAGTTCTATGATACAAGTGCTCTAATCGACAAGGAAAATTACAATCCGGATGAACAAATCATAATCTCCTCCATTACGTTAGAAGAATTAGAGCATCTCAAAACTTCTAATAATCAAACGGAAGAACAAAGGGCGGGCGTTCGGCACGCTCTGAATCTCATTGATTCTAATCCCGATCAAGTTCACTATATCATGTATGATACTTCGTTTGAAAATCATTTCCCCGATTACACTGGCAACAGAAACAATGATTTCCGAATCATTTTATGCGCTCGTGAGTTCCTAATGGAGCATCCAGATGGATTATTCATTACTAACGATCGTGCTCAAAGACTGCTTGCCAAAAACCTCCTACCTGATTATATCAATCAAATCCAATCTGAATATGCTACTATCCATCCAAACTATTCTGGCTTTAAAGTAGTAGAACCAGATGATAATGAATTGGCTGAGTTCTATCAGGATTTGGAAAATAACAAGTATGGTTTATTGGTAAATCAATATCTTGTTATTAAACGAGAAGGACAAGTTGTAGATCAATACGTATGGACTGGTATGAAGCATGTTCAAGTTCATTATAAAACAATCACATCAACATGGTTTGGTAGTATCCAACCCAAATCAGGAGACTTTTCACAATTACTTGCTATTGATTGTTTAAATCGAAATAAGTTATCATTACTTACAGGACCTGCTGGCTCTGGTAAATCTTTACTATCTATGAGTTATCTTTTCCAGCAATTGGAAAAAGGTAAGATCGACAAGATTATTATTTTCTGTAATCCTGTCGCAACAAAAGATAGCGCAAGATTAGGTTTCTACCCCGGCACTCGTACTGATAAATTACTTGATTCTCAAGTTGGTAATTTCTTAATCAGTAAGTTGGGTGGCCGTGAAGCAGTAGAGAATATGATTGATCGTGGCACCTTAATGCTATTGCCTTTCTCTGACATTCGTGGTTTCGATACTTCTGGCATGAATTGCGGCGTATATATCACAGAAGCACAAAATTTAAATATTAATCTTATGAAACTTGCGCTCCAACGTATTGGCGAGGATAGCATCTGCATCGTTGAAGGTGATGTTAAAGCGCAAGTAGATATGATGACATATGAAGGTGCAAGTAATGGTATGCGTCGAGTAGCTGAAGTATTCAAAGGCGAATCTTGTTTTGGCGCAGTTGAACTAAAGAAAATTCATCGGTCTCAAATTGGTATGATCGCTGATAGAATGTAAGGTGAATTAAATTGGCAAACGAGAAAGTTATTTGGGATACCTTGATGGCAGGTATCAATAATGCTTATGGCGTTGCCGGCGTCATGGGTAATTTATATGCCGAATCTGCGTTATCTCCAATTAATCTCCAACAAACCTATGAAAAGAAATTAGGTTATACAGACCAATCCTATACTGATGCTGTTGATAATGGTAAATACAAGAACTTTGTTAAAGATCAGGCTGGATATGGTTTGGCACAATGGACATATTGGTCTCGTAAGCAAAAGCTATTAGATTTTGCAAAGGAGAAGAATGTTTCTATTGGCGACTTGAATATGCAATTAGAGTTTTTACTTAAAGAATTAAAAGCATATTCGGGTGTATGGAAGGTTATTACTACCGCTACTTCTGTTAAACAAGCATCTGATAGTGTCCTCACAGGATTTGAAAAGCCTGCTAATCAGGGCAGTAGTGTGAAAACTAAACGTGCTAAATATAGTCAGGGGTATTATGATAGTTATGCAAAACAAGTAGTTCCTATAAAGGAGGAAACAACAGTGGCATCTAAATTTGACAAGTATATCCATAGCACTGGCACTCATTACATTAGCAATAGTGGCAGTGATGAACGTGGCAAATATAGCGGCGGTACTGCTGGTGACCAGACTGGTAAAGAATGGTAGTTAAAGGCTTGGTACAATCGTCCTTGGACTCATGTTTTCCGTTATGAGAAAGATGCTCGTGTCGGTGAGACATTAGCTGAACTTGGTTGCAAAGCAGCCCTCAATAATAACATTGGCTATGACCAGTATCAGCGTACCACATATTGGACTCAGCTACAAAAGGTTGGCTATGATCCAGAGAAGATTACAGTAGCATGCGAAGAAGATTGCTCTGCCGGTGTAGCCGCTAATGTTAAGGCTTGCGGCTATATTCTTGGTATTCCAGGATTACAGAATGTTAGTTCTGGTATGTCCAGTCGTAATACAGTAGAGCAGTTGAAGAAAGCTGGCTTTACTGTTATTACAGATAGCAAGTATCTTACTTCTGGTAAGTATTTATTACCTGGTGATATTCTTCTTTATGTTAATCACCATGTAGCTATGAATATTACCAAAGGCTCTGCGGCCAAGGCTGTTACTACTCCTGGCACAACCGCAGGTCAAATCATCACTTATACCGGTAAAGGTATTGGCACCGCCGTGGCAAAAGAAAATATGAATATCCGTTCTGGCTCTTCTACCAATGATAATATTATTGGCACTGTTAATAAGGGTAAGACCGTGGAAGTGTTAGAGATTCTCAGCAATGGTTGGTACAAGATTGTGTGGGAAAATTCTATTAATGGATATGGCTATACTTCCAATAAGAACGGTAAGTTCTATGACTATACTGAAAAACCAGTAACTCAAGTGGTAACTCCACAACGCGAACCTGCTTCTAAGACTAATCCATTTGGCGCCGACGAAGTGCCACAGAAACAGGATAATTCATTAGCAGGTGAATATAAGATTACTGCTTCTCAGGCGATTAATGTACGTAAAGGCCCTGGTATTGAATATGATGTAATTATGGCCCTATCCAAATCTACAAAGGTAACTTGTGATGGTTCCTATAGTATCTCTAATACTGGAGTTAAATGGTATTATATTACCGCCAAAGTAAAGTCGATTACAGTGGAAGGATTCGCCTCCGAGAAGTATCTAAAGAAGGCGTAATAAATGGCTTTAAATTTTTTCCGTAGAAAGACTACCAGGAAAAAAGGTAGTGAGTTCTCTAAAGTGCTATTAGTACAAGAGAGCATATTAGTATGGATTACTACGCTTGCTTTTATTGCACTCGCATTTTTAAGCATAGAGCATGATTTCAGTGGCGAATTACCTTGGCTGGCGACCTTGTGCGGAACATTGTGGGCGGCCTATGGTATTTCTCAGGCTTTCTATTATAACAAAGCCAAGAAAGAAAACACAAAAGGTGGAGTAAAGTATTTAGCAGTAGCAAATAAATTAGGAATAATTGAGAATGATAATGATATAATAGATGAACAGCTTGAGGAAGAATAGTGTGCTGAAGGATAAAAATAAGGGATATAGCTGTTCGGCTATATCCCTTTTATTTGTTAAACCTTTTTTGGCTTTTTGTTTTTTCCTTACAGGAAAATTATCCGTTAAAAAAATATCAAAGTCAAATAATCCGATCGGATATATTGAAAATCTTATTATATATGGTATAATAATAATAGGAGATGATATACATATGATCGAGATATACACTGATGGTTCTTGCTGTGGAAACGGAACAGAAAATGCTAAGGGTGGCTGGGCGGCAGTAGTATATGAGGATGGTGTCCTTAAATGCGCAGCAGCTGGACGTGAAGAAAATACTACTAATAATATTTGCGAATTAAAAGCCATCCTTTGGGCGCAAGGTTATTATGGACATCGACATCCTATTGTATATAGCGATAGTGCTTATGCGATTGGCGCCTTGACTGAATGGCGGCATAATTGGAAAGCGAATGGTTGGCGTCGCAATAAGGGCGAAGTTAAGAATTTGAAATTGATTCAGGCTTTTGATAAGATGGAATCTCTTGGCTTAACCATAACTCTTAAAAAAGTCAAAGGGCATGCTGATTGTGAAGGTAATATCCTTGCTGATAAATTAGCTACCGGCCAGCTAACCGTAGAGCAGGTCATGAAATGATAAAATAGACTTTTGCAAAAAAATTTGTTATTATATATACAGAATGAAAGAAAGTGAGGAAAATCAATGGCTGATAAAACGCTATATACGCAAGACAGTATTCAGTCGCTTGACCCGCGAGAATTTACGCGATTAAAGCCTGGTGTGTATTGCGGAGATACGACTTATTCAACACAGTTATTGGTTGAGGCAGTTTCTAACTCTGTTGATGAATATCGTCTTGGCCATGGTACTGAAATCAATATTGCCGCTTATCATGATGATAAGGGGTACCGTGTTGTAGTTGAAGATTTTGGCCAAGGCTTTATCCCTGGTTCCTTCCGTGACGATGGAAAAACTATTCTGGAAGCAGCATTTAGCGTTATTAATACTTCTGGTAAGTATAAAGAAGATGGCGTTTATGAAGGTACCAGCTTAGGTAGTTTTGGTATCGGTGCTAAACTATGTTGCTTCCTAAGTCATTGGATGGAAGTCGAAACCTTCCGTGATGGCAAAGTAGAAAAGATTACTTTTGACGAAGGTATCTTTGAAACAAGAGAACTGAAACCTCTATCTGATAAAACTCGCACTGGTACATGTATTACATATTATCCCAGCGAAGAGTTCTTTACCAATGTCGAAGTTGAATATACCAAACTCGACGAACTGTTTTCAACCATTACTTGTTTGTGTCCTGGTCTAACAATTAACTTTAGAACTGACCGTAATGGTAATGGTTTAGAACTAAAAACCTTCTTCTCCAAGAATGGATTAAACGATTTGGCAGATGCCGCGATTGGTGATTCAGAAATTATCAGTCGTCGTTTAAATTATCATTTCGAGGAAGATAAGTATAAGGGCGATTTAATCCTAACTTATACACAACATTATTCTTCTACCATTGTTCCTTATGTCAATACTGGTCTTACTGAAAAAGGCCCGCATATCACTCAGATTAAAACCACTATCACCCGTGAATTTAATAAGTTTTATCGTGATAAGAAATGGCTAAAGGATAAGGATGAAAACTTATCTGGTGATGACATTCAGGAAGGCATGTATGTAGTATTCAACCTTACCGTGCCGAATGTCGCCTATAATGCCCAGGTGAAATCTACAATCACAAAGATTGACATGGGGCCGTTTATTTCTGCTTTCGCAGAAGGCTTACAGCAATGGCTGAATTATAACGAGAAAGACATTAAGACTATTTTCGACAAGGCCATTAATGCTCGTAAGGCAAGAGAGGCGGCTAAGAAAGCCCGTGAAGCTGTTAGAGACGCTGGACCAAAAGACAAGAAGAAACAACTACTTAACCTTCCTACGAAGCTCGTTGATTGCTGGTCTAAGGACCGGTCCAAGTGTGAATTATTCATCGTTGAAGGT
>Ga0247611_10001241_pt1 | contig 46324 bp, 85 predicted proteins | sample 177DNAGHGhighgp2_FD_192422 | JGI IMG/M metagenome (GOLD analysis project Ga0247611, IMG submission 192422) | Sheep rumen microbial communities from Palmerston North, Manawatu-Wanganui, New Zealand - 1770 DNA GHGhigh gp2 | ecosystem: Host-associated > Mammals > Digestive system > Stomach > Rumen... | reverse complement strand
TTTAGCATCAAAACTGGAAAAACCATCGAGCCCATTTTTCTGCAATCTCCATTTATAATCTTCACCGATATAAAAAACTGTATTATCTTCTTTTACGAATTTTATTAATGTATCATGCATATGCTTCATTCCTCAATAATCCATACTGCAATTCTTCTCTTAATGCTCTTGCAATATCAGAAGGAGAATCAACAGGTTGTGTGATAGTGATGTTGAACGTATTAACAGTTCCGGTACCATATCCATTGACATCAATATCGTCAATCGATGGACTAACTATAATATTCTTAAAATCAAATGCATCTTCAACTGCTTGATATAAAAGATCTTGATTTTCTTTAATACCTTGCGTAAACAAGTCAATCATATCCGGTGCATATGTATGGAAATTTGAAAGAGGACCAAGCTTAGGTTCAGAGAATCCGATTCTATCTGCAACTCCTTGTGCGAAATCAGAAATCGCATCCCATGCCTGTTGTGCCATTGCTTTCACACCATCGATGAAACCTTGGATCATATCTTTGCCCCATTGAATTGCTTTACCGGGAAGCTCTTCAAAGAATTTAGCAATTCCATCAATGATCTTTGGCACTTCCTTTTGTGCTTTTGAGACCATCTCACTTGTCCATTCAACAAGATTAGCAACTATCTGTAATAAGAAATCCCAAATACGTCCGGGAAGACTGTTCCACCACTCGCAAATGCCCTCAATAATTTCAGGAAGTTTAGTAGTTATCCATTCCCATACTTGCCTATTAAACTCTTCAACTTTTAGCCACAAGTCAGCAATCATATATCCAAGGTTATAAGGCAATTCTGCAAACCATTGCTTGATTGATGCAATAAAATCGCTCCACCAATTTGCAACATCCTGCTTCTTCTGTGCACCCCATTCAGATAATGCTTGTCCTATTTGTGAAAATAGATTTTTATACGTATCAATTATCCAACCAAAGAATGTTACTGTCGCATTTATGAGTGAAGTAATAACCATAGGAATAGCCTGTATTAATGCAGCAATAATTTCTGGTAGATGTTCAACGATGGCCATTACAATTCTTATTCCACCTTCAATCAACATAGGCATAAGAGTTATAAATGCATTTACAATAGCATCTATGATCAATGGCAGTGCATCTATTAAAGCAGTAATAATATCAGGCATTGCTTCTGCAAGAGCAGTAACCAACATAACTAAGCCATCTATCAACATAGGTAACAGTTCAATCGTTGTATCAATTATCATTTGAATGATACTTGGAAGCAATTCAATTATAGTTTCTATAATGCTTGGCAATGCAGTCACAACTCCTTGTGCCAATGCCAAAATCATCTGTATTCCTGCCTTTAAAAGCATAGGCAGATTGTTAATAATTGAATTTACAAAATACTTTAAAATTTCAGTGGCATAATAAATAATATCTGGAAGATTTTCTGTTATGCTTTTAGTGAAACCATTAAAGATATTAGTTATAATCTGCATCCCTATATCCATAAACTGCATATAGTTTTCTTCAAAGACACCGAGAATCCAACTTATAACCTCTAAAATCATACCACCATTTGACTGAGTGGCTTGTAAAAGATTATTTAAAATTATTTCTGCAATATCTCCTATTGCAAAAAGAATAACATCAATATTATCAGTTAAACCTTTTCCAAATGCAATTAATAACTGCATGCCTGCATTTACTGCTTCTGGAAGTTTTGAAACAATCATTCCTAATCCTTCAGAAAGTATTTCTCCGAAGACACTCATTGCTCCTGTTAATCCGCCTTCTTGAAATGCAGCAGTAAGTCTTGAAAGTCCATCAGTTCCAAATTGTACAAATTCTCTTAATGATGGAGTAAGTACATCAGATACTGTAATCTGTGCACCTTCTAATGCTGACTTAAATAACGTTACATCACCTGCAAGGTTATCAAGTTGTGTTTCAGCCATCTTTGATGCAGCACCTTCAGCATCAACTATACTTGCACCTATTTTATTCCAGTCTTGATCAACAGCAGCTAATATTGCTTCAGCAGAAGCAAGATCACGTGCATTGAATAAAGACGTGATAGTTTGTATTTTTTGTTCTTGAGTCATTTTATCCATCTCTGACGATAAGTCACCGAAGATGTCTGCTAATGATCTCATTTGTCCTGAAGTATCAAATACGGCAACGCCCATTGATTTTAATGCTTTTGCACCTTCAGAAGAAGGATCAGATAATTTAGTAATCATATTACGCATATGTGTACCTGCTTCTGATCCTTTAATACCGGCATTTGCCATTGCGGTTAATGCAATTTCAAGTTCCTGTATTCCATCGACTGCTACTTCTGTACCGTCTTCAAGAGTTACCATACCTCCATTGAGTTCCTGTGCTAAACCACCGACAGTTAAGAATGCATCTCCCAACTGTTCAACAGATGTATTACCAGTTGATGCCGCTTTTGCCATCTCATCAATCATCTGAGTGACGCGTTCTATGTCAACAGTTCCATCTTCAAGAACCATGCCTAGTGCTGTTGCAGAATCTGTTACCATATCAGATGCTCTTGCAAGATCCATACTACCTGCTGCTGCAAGATTAAGTACATTGGGTAACATTGACATAGATGTTTCAGCATCATAACCGGCTAATGCCATATAATTCAATGCGTCTGCAGATTGTGTTGCTGAGAATGCAGTAGTGCGTCCCATTTCCTGAGCAAAATCACGAAGATCTTGAATTTCTTCAGTAGTCTTACCCATAGTTGCTGCAACTTGTGACATGGATTTATCAAACTCTGCACCGGTTTGAACTGAATCAGCTCCAAATTTAACCATTGCTGCAGATGCAGCACCAAGAGCTGCAACACCAAACTTTGCAGCGTTCTTCAATCCATTTTCAAATCCACTTGTATCAATTCCGAGAATCGCTTGTAAATCAAATACGGTTGTACTCATAATCAATCTCCGAATTTTAAACCTGCACGTTTTATTACATCAAGTGCAATATCATCACCACTTCTTGTTTCAATTTTTTGTGGCTTTAAAAATTCAGTAAAATCTTTTGTGATAAATTTACTTTGCGGAATTAATTGCAGACTCTTAGTAACAAAAATACGGTATGCCTTATCACGATCATATTCGTTAATTCGTGCTTCGACATACCGTAAAAAGGGTTTTATTTCCCGTCGTCCACGATACTCACCGTAGGCGAGCCAGAAGATTTCTTGTCTGTTTTTGTCTGCTCCGCATATCCGAAAAAACTCTTGATCTCTTCGCTTTGTCCGATATCTGCTAATACAGCAACAAGTCTTACGACAATATTCAAACCATCAATTGGTGTATCATCAATTCTTAAAAGAATTTCTTTTGCTTCCTCTGAATGCTCTTTCAAAATTTCTTTTGCAATGAGCATCTTAGGTTTTCCTGACTGAATCACATCAGCAACTTTCTTATCACCAAGAATCTTTGTCAGTGGTTCAAGTAAGTCTGCCCATAATTCAATCGCTTCATCACCAGTATAATCAGTAAGTTTTTTCATAGAAATGTCCTCCTAAAATTTTAATTTATATCAACTGGGACGGCATACAGGAGGACATTCCTGTAACCGCCCCAGCGATATGTCAATTAAGATGCAGCTTCAACAATCACTGTACAAGTGTCAGTATAAGCAACACCATTAACAGTTATCGTTGCTGTAATGATCGCATTGCCTGCACTCTCGCCTGTTACTACTCCATCAGATACGCTTGCAACAGTTGAATCACTTGAAGACCAAGTAACAGTCTGTCCTGCAGGAATTGTCTGTGCAGTAAGAGTAACAGTATCATTCTCTTCAACACTTGCTGCATGAGTACTGATAAGAACTGAAGGCTTAACCTCTTCTCCACCATGCTGAATATAAAGTTCATAAGGAACCTTGGTCTGATCAGTCATTGAATAGTGACCAGTAAACTCGAATGCAAACTGACCCTTACCTTTATCAGCGGACTGAATCTGAAAACCACCGGTGTTGAGCGCATTTATCATATGAATTGCAAGAAAGCCGGCATTCTCTCCAGTATTCTCATCTGAGTAATCACCAATCCACCAAAGATCTGTGAAATCTGTCTGAAGAAGCTCATTTCTGGGAATAATGTGAGTTGCATCTTGCTCATCAACATCACCAACTGCAACAAGCATCTTTGCAGTTGCCGCTGAAAGAGTAACAAATGTGCCGCTCATCTTAACTTCTCTTGAGTCAAGTTTCTTGAGCTCCATCATGTTCTTGGGACAATTATCGATATCATCACCAAAGTCAGTGTAAGAAGGGGTGTCAGTAAAATTAACACCTCCGGTAGTTGCACCGAGAAGTCTTCCGATAGTTCCTGTAGCGGGTACAAAACTATCAATAAGAATTCCGGCATTCAACTGGATATCCTGAAATGCTGTTGCAGGAATTTGTGTGTACTTCATTTCATAACCTCCTAATCTAAAAATTCTATCTGTACATTCAATACGATTCTTCGAATCATCTCATCAGATGGATCTGCGAGCCTTTGTGCCCAAGGTGATGCTTTACAAATAAATGCTGCACCACCGTCATATGTTATCATTCTCCCACCTCTACCGAGATAATTCGCAATCTGTTGTTCTTTTTCCGTAATGCTTGCCCAGCTGCTATCATGATACCACAATGATGCGGTTTGTGCTAATGTATTACCAAAATCATCACTTGAAACTTCATATGTGAGATATGGCAATTGAGCATTATCTGGAACCGACGTTTCATCGTAGGCTTTTAAACCAAAACTTGACCAAAATGAATGCAATGCCTGTATTTTATTCATACCAGTTTCCACTCCTCACAGCTGTATTGTCTCATATTGAGATTTGCGCTTTCAGGTGTTTTCTTATCATCAGAATTAGAAGTAAGTCTAAATATCCTACCATCATTTTCTCTTCTGATCACTGTATGATAATCAAGTTCAATTGATTTTTTAACAGTAAGAGTATAAACACTTGTAACGCCCATAGCCATTGCAGCTTTCATCTGTGCTGAATTATCAAATACCATTGCACCTTTTATAGTCGCACCATCAGACCAAACAGTTTCAACACCACCATAGCCATCATCAATGACTGACTTATTTAATATGGTAAAATCTTCATATGCTTCTTCAAGCAAACTCATAACTCTCTGATCCTCCGGTATATTTTAAGTCTTGATGCATATTGTGATTGCCATGTGGGTACAGATGAAACACCTGTTTGTGAATTACTGTTTGTTGAACCTTTGGAATATGAGTATCCACCAAAACTTTCACTTTGAAATGGACTCATATTTGCACTATCAGCTTTACCATTTGCTTCCTGCCATGATTCAATTTCTGACACGAGTGTCAAAAAATCTGCAGGAGGTGACATCACCCAAATAGCTCCGTGAAATGTTTCATCTTGCAAACGCATTTCTGAAACTTTGTGCACTCCATTATTCAATCTGCTGCCTACGATTCTGATATAATCTGTCGGAAAATCAATATGTGGTGCAATAACACCGCCTTCGATTTTAAAATCACCAACGTACTTATCCTCCTCATAAGAAAAGTAGTTTTTGATTTCCGCACAAATCTCTGATAACATCATTGCACCACCTTTATTTAAACACCTTTTTTACGGCCACGCTTATTTGTTTTCTTAACTTCAACTTTTTCTTCCTTTATATCATCTTCTGAAAGGATTTCCTGTACAGGCTTTTCAGTCTGTACAGGAAGAACATGAGTATCAGTTTTAGTTTCAACTTTTTCAATCACCGGTGTTCTCTGTCTATTATGATTTCCTAATAACTCGGAAATTCTTTCTTCAGAAACATTGAACCCATTTCTCGGAAAAGTATCACCAGCATTATAAGCGTAACCATTATCCAGTTTATCAGTGAAAAACTTGATCACCTTATACATCATACTGCGGTATCCTTTGCAGCTGCAATGAACAGACTATTAGGATTGTACAGAACAGGCATAAAGAGTGAAGATGCCTTAGTCCAAAGTTCAGCAGGGTCAGCTTCCATCCACTGCATGATGTAAACATAAGGGTTTACGCCAGAACCACTTACATTGTGGAATGCGGCAGCATCTGCTTCGGGTGAATCTCCCCACAGTCCTGTACCAAGTCTTCCGTTAGGATTCGATGCAAAGAAAGTAATTCCGTTCTCAGGGAAATATCTCTTTGTAGTAACTGAAGGTCTGTTATTATTACCAATCGTTGCTGAAGCACCATAAGTAAGGTCATTGACAACGATCTGGTTAATACCAAACTCATCAGAAAGGAATGCAGACAGGGCATTGTTTGAAATAAGCGAACCTGCGCCAACATTTCCATTGATGGCCTTCTGAAGTGCAGCATTCTTTCTCATCTTGGAAAGAACTTTCTTTGAAGTCATTATTCCTGTAATGATAACACCCTTGTCAGTAGCGGCATCAATAATTGCCTGAATATCTTCCATAGGATCTGCGCTTGCAGCAGTCACATCAACCTCAAGACCGATCTGGTCGTTAGGTACTCCGTAATCAACAGTAAGGTCAAGGTTATTCTCCTTGATAGTAACCTTACCGGTTGCCATCAGTTCATTCTTTGCAACCTTAGTACGAGTGATAACCTGATCAGCAAGTCTGATACCATCCTGCATAACGTAATTATAAAGGGCATCATCACCCTGTACTCCTGCTCTGTTAAGAGTACGAAGTCTCTCGGACTGGTTGATCTTAACCTTGATAAGTCCTTTCTCGATGTTATGGGTATCGATAGGAATTCTGAAAGTCTTTTGTGCTTCGGTATCAAATCCATGGAACTGCGCCATTACAGGAATTGAATACTCGCTTGCAATGCTTTCCCACTTTGCAACAAGGTTATCAGTCTTCTCATCACCGAAAAGAGTATCGATAGGGTCATTCTGACGAGTAGGAACCTGTGCTCCTACGTCAAGCCAATCTTCCTTTGAAACTTTTCCGAAAATATTATCTTCCCATCTTGAATTAGGCATAATTTTTCCCTCCTACAAAAATTAATAAGGTCTTGTAACAGCAGGTGCAGACTCAAGGAAAGTAAATCCCTTTGCTTCAAGTGCAGAAATGCAAGAAGCCGCAAGGGACACCTTGATTGCTGAAGTGTAAACAGTTGCAGGACCAACGACAAGTGATGCAGGAGCATCACCAACAGTAACGTCCACATCTTCATAAAGAAGACCTACTGCGCTACCATCGTTAGTAGGATAAGGAGCGCCTGCAGGAATATGCTTCGTTCCGTTTGCATCAGTTACAACAAGTGCGCTGTTCTGTGCCGCCTGCACAGTTTTTCTTACGATATTCTCATCACCATTAGCGATGAAAAATCCGGGCGCATAAGTCTGACCTTTTACATCATCGATAAAACTCATAACTTAATCCTCCTTTGTTGGATTTCCATAATGTTCGTTACGATACTGTGCGACCATCTCTGCCGCTTTGCTTGGCTTCTTTACATCTCCACCATTATTTGCAGGTGGATTGCTTACGTTAGCACCCTTCTGCTGTGTCGTGGAAATAAAATCAGCCCATTCAGTTTTGACACTTTCAATAAGTTTGTCTGCTTCTTCAACGTTTCCGTCTTTATCAAATTTAAGACCGTCAATCGCTGATGCAGAAACTTTCATAACGCTATCAACACGTTTTGCTGAAACTCCTGCTTCTTCAAGTAACTTTTTATATGCAGATTCTTTCTTTGCCTTTGTAGCCTTTGCATCAGCATCAGCCTTGAAAGCATCAAACTCAGACTTTGTGTCCTCGTACTTCTTTTTCCAATCTTCAGACTTTGCTTTTTCAAGTTCTGCTTTCACAGTTTCAAGTTCAGTCTTGATTGCATCTGCATCCTTGCTCTTATCTTTGAGTTCATCAAGTTCTTTCTGTACCTTATCACGTTCATCTTTCAACGCGTTTACAGATTCAGTGTGAGCATTGATGATCTCATCGATCTTTTCTGCAGGAATGTCCATTGCTGATAACATTTTTCTTGTAAGTGCCATAATAATCTCCTTTGCTTCGGTGTCGTTACTTTGACATTAGATTTTTAATTTTGGACAATGCTTTGCCCATTAGTTTTATTGTAATGTGATATTGGAAAAAAATAAATATCAAACGTTTTTTATAAAAACCTGTTAATGTGTAGAATTTAGTACGTTAAAAAAATTTTATAAAAAAGTGTTTACAAACTCCCAAAACTGTGATATTATGTATTCAGAACACAGAAAACAAGCTTCAACAAAATTGAATAGATTCGGGAATGGTTGAATCAATCGAATCCGAATTGAAAGACAGATAGGAGCTGATTAAACGGAGGATATGAATATGAAACACTACATCGCATCAGTCAGAGATAAAGAAACCAAGAAGATTGTCATTATTGAAAGAGATTATCCCAATGCAGCAGCATTCAAGTCTGATCTTTATGGCAATGGCTACTCAGTAAGATTTATCACCACTCCCGATAAGTTTGATGAAGCTTGTGAAAAGTGGAATACCTATTGCGAGATCAGCAAGGCCACTAAGAAAGAGATTTATGCATCTGATAAGCATCATGCTGAGAATTTAGGAATGACCGTTGCTGAGTATAGAAACTGGTTGAAGAATATCTAAGGAGGACATGAACATGACGTTAATTTATACCACATATTATAGAAGCACTGAATCTGGTAATTGGCAAAAGGATGGACAGCGGGAGAGAGAAGTTACTGAAGAGCAGTTTGAGAGTATGAAAGCAAATTGTGGCGAGATCGGAATGGTATATTCCGAAAAATATAATGAATTTCGAATCCTATCATGTGACCGGTTACATGCAACAGTGATCACCACAGTAGAGCAAAATATTTATTAAGGAGGACAAATAATATGAAGATGTTCAGAGTAGCAGTTATATCAGATAAGAGTTATAGAGGTAAGCACAATACCATGTACAAAGCAATAGTATTAGCTAACAGTGAGGAAGAGGCTCTTGAAAAAGTTAATACCTCACTCGGTCATTCTTTAACAGAAGTTTATTTTGGCGGACATGTGAAGATTACTGAAACTCTTAGCGATGTATATACATTTTAAGGAGGATAAATAATATGAAATATACAGTCAGAATTAAATATGATAACGGAAATGCATTTACCTGGGAAACATCAGATCGTCACACCGCATTTTTTATTCTTACTACAAAAATGAAACGCTATGAAAAGCATATCATATTTGCTTTTATAAAGGGGGTAAAGATATGACTAAACTTACACTTACCGGTAATACTTATGGAATCAAAGAAACTCTTAAAGGCTTAGGTTTTAGATGGAATCCTAAAACCAAAGGCTGGACCGGAATTTTTAACAATGATGATGCAGATGAGCTTGCCCATAGATGGCACTCTGAAGGAGTATATGCTGAAAAATCTGAAGCAGTTGAAAAGCATTATAGGATCAAAGAATCATGGATATTTAATCTTGAGAGCATGCATGATAAAATTTTCTGTCTTTCTTATGACATCGAAGAAGGCAAGATCATTCTTCCCTTTGAGGTAGCCGGCAAAACTATCAATGATACGTCTGACCTGTTTGATCTTCTTGATGAGGCTGACGCTTTAAGAGACAAGGCTTGGAGCGACAGAGGTGTTACAGGCAAGGAATACGGCAGAATCCAAGAGATAGTCGCCTGGAGAGTGAATGCCAGATACAATGCATGCATGGCAAGTGGTATGAGTGAGGCAGAGGCAGGAAAGTGTTTTGAGGACATGTGAGAAATGCTCCCAGAACGCGCCAGAACGGCCCAGATTGAATTTTTAAGAGTTAGGTAATATAAAATATTAAGGAGGCTAAAAAGCCTCCTTATTTTATGAATCTAATGCCGATCTCATAATCTCTTTATAGTGATCTGTATGATTAACCGCCGCATCTCTTAAGAAATGAGCTTTGCCGCCACCAAATTCAGGCGGATCATGTCTGGCTTTTTCATTGTATTCAACGTAAGGTGCATATTCTACATTAGTTCCTATATATACAAATTTACGTGGAGGCTTTGCTTGTGCAGTATAATCTGATCCGGTTGCTGGAGATTTTCCTTCACCTTGATTTTCTGCTGTTGCCCATGTGATAGAATTTCTCAATCTACCAGAATCAATCGGACATTCTTCTTTTGCATATCTTTCTGCTGTTGCACCGATTGCCTCTAATGCAGTTTCAACTTTATTATTCATCAGATCTATGACCATTTTTGAATAATCATTTTTTAATTTTATTCCAGTTATTTTATTTGCCATTTATATCACTCCTTTGCTTTTTCTTTTTGCGAATTATATTTGCAAGGTGTTTAATGTCTTTATAAAAATCATCTTTCTCTATTTTCATTTTTTCAATCCTTCAAAAATTTTTATCAGTTCTGGTTGCACTTTTTCTGTATCGCCATTGTAATATGCTGTCCAACTTTCAGCCACATATTCTCCAAAAGAGTGATTTGAATATCCAGAAAGATTTTTTGCATATTCTTTCCAGTCAGATGTTTGAAGTTGTGAAAGTTCCCTGTTGATGTTTGTCATATAAGAAATATGATGTCCAATTTCATGCGTGATCATACCTTCAAGAGAATTATCTACAAGGTTTCTGCCTGCTGTTTCATATACTTTTGCCAATTCTAACTGGCTTCCCGATAATATATTGATATTATCCATGATATATGCAAATGAATTTTCTCCATCTGCAATATATTTTTCAATTGCAGATTCTGATTTTATGATTGTTGTATTCATTCCGATGTTTCCAAAATTTGTTGTGAAAAATGGAGCATCAGAATTTGATGAATATATTTTTTTATTATTTTTGCCGAATGCCTCTAAAGATGATAATTGATCAATGTTGTATTGAGAATAAATTTCATTCAATCTTTCATTGATATGATTTGCAACATCAATATCAATACCTTTATAACTGATATTCTTTCCAGTAAGATTCATTCCCCCACGAACAAAATTTTCATTTGCAAATCTTTCCGCTTCTTCAATTGTTTCAGCAGGAACAAAATGAATTTCTGGTATATTATTCTCTTTTATTTCTTGATCATTAACTTCTTGAGGCTTTGATTCAATTCCTCTTCTTTCTTTTTCCGCTTCCATTTGCTCTTCATGCAAAGTTTTATCTGGAGTATAATTCACTTTTGATATGCTTCCATCTGCTCTTCTAAAGCCAATGATATGATCAGTCATAGTGCATCTGCACATCCATACTTCTTCAGCTGGTCCTTTACCATCACCGGGAAACATACAACCATTTGAAAATACTTTATCTATATCCTGTTCTTCACCATCAATATCAACATGGCTTGGTCTTGTTCTGTCATCAGGTGTTGACATCCATTCCTTTTTCTGCACAACACCTTTTGCTGCAAGATCTTTATATGAATCCAACCGGCCATGATTTTCTGCAGACGTTGTCATTGTTCTTGCGTTTCTAATCGCAGAATTATGACATCTTTTTATAAGATCGCTTACTCCCTTTTCAGTCAGATTAAAAGTATCTTCTCTTGAAAATATTTCAAGAAAAATACTGCTAGCCATTTTGTCAACGCTATCACCGTTTTCAATTCCTTTAAGCATCTGACTTGCAATATATTTTTCATTCCATTGCATGTCTTTAGGAACATCAAGCTTTTTAGTAGGAACTTCAATTACGCCATCTCGTTTTAATCTTTCAACCGTGTGCTGATCGACAAGATTAAACGACACCGCCTCATTATCCATTTTTTCATTTACATATTGTTCTCTACTCTTCGCCATTTACTTTTATTCCTACTTTTTTACATTCAACTGCGACTTGGTTGTAATTATCAGTATATATCGGAACCATTTCAGCATTCACAATATCAAGAGCATCTTGATTTACTTTGGCCATTGTTTTAGTAATCTTCTTAACTAACTTTTGAAAATCTTTTGACTGTAATGTCAATTTTTTTACTTCATCAGAATAAATTTTTTTCAATTCCTGTTTTTTATCCTGATCAGTTTCATTTATATAATCATCATAAGATATTTTAGTTTTCTTTTGAACCATCTTCATGTAATCAGCAAATTCTTTTTTAATAGATTTCAAGGCAGGGTGCATTCTATACATCCTGCCTATCTTCTTTTCCATTTCTTTCAATCGCTTATCAGTTTTCTGACGAGCTTTGTCCAGCATTTTTCTTTTCCTTTCGTCTTTGCTTTTTCCTTAATGCCTCTTTATTACGCCGTTTCCTTTTGCTCATCTTCTTTTGCCTTTTTTGATGTTATTATAAGCATCATCTTTTCTGTTGCTGTAATCTTCTTTTTCTTGCTCTCGCTTTCCTTTTGTTTCTTCTTTAAGATTTTCTTTTTCAGATGCTAATTCATCGCGAATATCGGAAATCATATTGCTTATACGTTCTTTCCATTTTGCTTTTTCTTGCTTGGACATTCCTTTTAATCGTCCGCGTAATTGTGAGATTATCTTTTTAGCTTGCTCTGATAACTCTTTTCTTCTTGCTTTAGATTCATCAGTAATATCTTTATTGATTTCTTTATGCTCTTGTGATAGCTGATCTTTTGCATATGCCCACTGTTCTTTTTGTCTTGTAGAAAAGCCTTTTGTCGAATGCTTGCCTTTTCTTCCTTTAAGTTTCTTATGCTTTTCGTAATATTCATGTGCTTTTACCGGATCGTAATCAACTGCCATATCATTTCTCCTTATAATTGATTTGCAAGTGATTCAAGTTCATCAAGCATACCATTTAATTCTTCATCGTCATCTTCATCTTCACCTCTTACAATCTTTCTTGCTTCTTCTCTACTTATTCCTATCGCAGTTGCGATCATATTAATTGCTTGTTGTTCAGTAAGTCTACCATCAGCAAGCTTATCCATGATAAGAATAAGACTTTGAGTCTGAGCTCCATTAAGGGGTTGACCTTTAACATCTTCTGCAATATCGATCGCTTCTCCTTCAGTTGGAATTTCTTCATTCGTATCTTCATATTCATTTGCATATCTCGCAGCTTCTTCTTCATCTCTGCGCATAAGAATTTTATCGATCTCATCAATGTTAAGAAATGGAAGATGCTTAAGTATTGTTTCATCGTCTAAGTATTGACCAGCAGAAAGAATCATCTGCGTAACTTCGGGCTGATTAGTAGTCTTCCTTCTATGATAAGTAGGAGAGTCTTCAACGCCAATCAATGCAAGTAATGCTTTTATCGCTTCAGTTACACAATACTCATATCCATCACATTTAAGTTCAAGATTTTCATATGCAGAATTTATTGCGGTAGCTGTTACGTTTCCTGCTTGTAACTTATCTGTATCAAGTGCCATCGCATCACGATATAAACTATCGCGTAAGTCTGCAAGTCCTGCTTGTCTTGCTTGATATGGAAGTTCAAGTGTGTGTGCTTCTGCATGAGCTCCGTCGTCTTCAACGACTGCCGCTTTCACTCGTTTTATTTGGTCCATAAATTTTGCAAGGTCTACTTCATCCATTCCGCCCGCATTATTTATAATCCAATAAATCTGTGATGCATCATCGAGATCATTGGCAAATCCAGACTGGATCAAATCATAACCATCAATCTTTTCACGAAGTCCTGTAAGCTCACTCTGATGTTCTCTGTTTGCCCATAAAGGAACAATAGGGAATGACGGATAGTTTTTACCATCAAGAATTTCAGTTCCGTCTGCAACTGATACAGATATAGTTTGTTGATAAGTTTGCTTAGGCTTAAATATTCTTCCGCGTTGTTCAGTAATTTGACCACGGATATCATATTTAGTATCCCAAATGAATTCAGTATAACCATCTTCTTCATAAAGTGTAGCACGTAAAGGTTTGCTTGAATCTATCTGCCAAAAACGAATCCCCGCATGAAGTGCTCCATCCTCTTCACCAATAAGTGGAGCAAACTCTGTAACTTTAAATACATCAATATGGTCAAAGTTGAAAAACAGATATGATACGGCACCCCATAACGCTGATTCTCCTGCTGCATATAACTGTCCATCAAAGTCATCACCGCCAAGAGCATCTTTAGTACCATCTTCATTAAACGTAACTCCATCACCTAAAAGAAAACTATTTTCTTGTCTTATAAATATAGGGAAAAAGCCATTACAAAATTTATAGTTAGCAGAATAGTTATCGGGAACCGCTTCACCTGATAACGTATAAAGTAATTTCTGATACTGAGTAATTGTTACATTGCGCTTTTTAAAATACTCATACGCAGTTACCGCTTCTGTATATAACGGACTGCGTTTATGTGCATAGATAGTATCAAGAACAAAGTCAAATAGCTTTTCTTCATTGTCTTGTGGTATTGCTAATAAATCCTCGTAAAAATTCATTATAGCCTCCTTAATTCACAACCTCATTTTCTTTTATATTATCTTTAAACTCAATTCTAATTCCGGCTTTCTTATATAATCTTCTTGCAAGACAAGCCGCAGAATCAGGACAATCGTCATGCTCTGCATCTTCATTATAATCTAAAATCTGAGATATGTACTCATCATCAGTTCCTTCAACAAATATAACATATTTCCAGATAGCTTTTAAAAATGTACTTATCTTGATGTGTTTATTTGTTGTTTCAGAATATGTGACCATTCGCATTCCGTATTTATTTTTCAGGTCTCTGGCAAGAAAACCTTTATCTGCATTTTTTTCATTGAAACATTTTCCAAGAGTAAACCGATTGTAGTCATATACGATCTGATCATAACAATCTTCAACATGCTTTTGCCAGCATTTTCCATATATGTAAAAGTTTCCATCTTTGTAATTCATCGCGGTAAAGGCAGTATAATCTTCTCCGCCGTATGCCGCATCAATGTGGCACATAGCATCAATAATATTTGACACATTAGCTCCCATAGGTCTTTCCGGAAACATCAGATTTTCATTTGCAATTATCTTGAGCTCATAGTTACATGCAAAAAGAGACGGCGCCATGCTTTCTTTTTTCTCTTGAATCACGGCATTAGTTATGATCTCGCGAACTTGCGGATGATAACAATCATACTTTACTAAATTAGGCATTAAGGTGCTCGCGTCATCTTTATGCCAGATAGTCAGAGTGTTTATTATTCTTCCGCCTCTGTTTTTTAAGTTTTGCAATTCCTGATAAATAACTTTAGTACGTTCACGCTCTGCTTTACTGATCCTATCTTTAAGATTGATAATATCATCAGTAAATATTCGATCAAAGTGTTTACCAGTAAGTGACGATCCGATACCGATACCAACCAGCTGTGATGTACCTTTTGCATCAGTCACTAAGTTTGTTGATATTTCAAAAACAGATTCTACGGTAAGATTAAGCGATACACCGTAAATCACTTGAACAAAATATTGAGTATGAGGATCTTTAAGAATTTTTGCAACCTGTTTTATGATCTCTTTTACATCATCATCAGTCTTACGCATGAACATAGTGCGGATTTTAGGAAGTAAAATAATGATAAGAGCAAGCGCGATACTGTCACAAGTAGTTTTATATGTATTACGAGAAGCAGCAAGACTCATGTCTTCCTTACCGCATAGCATATCTTTGATCCACTTATTATGCAACTTTGTTAATTTTGTAAATCCAAGTAAATGTCCAAACTTATATGGTTTATTTTTTAGAAACAATACTGCATCATTTCGTGTCATCATCATCCTCTAATACTGTCTTTTCAATATCATCGATTATATCCTGACTTACTTCAGCGACTATGATCTTATCTGCAGGCTTTTCACCAATAGTATCACGAATAGTTTCGAAAGCTTTGGTAACTGATCCAGCTTTATTTCCGCTTAAAGCCTCTTCAATAAGTGCCAAAGACATTTTGCTTTGGGTATCACCATCAGAAAGTAGCGCAAGAAGTTCTTCTCTTAAGGTTTTTCTGGCTCTTCTTACTTCTCCGGATTTCTTTCCACCTTTAGAAGCTAATTTTTTCTGTTCTTTTTCTGTTAAAGTATTAAACGGCTTCATATTTTGAGGATTTCCTCTCGGCATAAAATCACCTCCTTTTTACATAAATAATAATGTACGTTTATAAAAAAATAAATGATCTCAAAAATGTTTTATATAATTATAAAAAATATTTTATCGTTCAATAAAGATATCAGACTTTGTGCACAAAAATATCACTCTTTTAAATTTAGTGATACTGCTCAAAGCCTTGATACGACTGACTTTGAGCCTCCTGTATCACAAAGTTCACTAAATTTTCCCCTATGTTTATATATTTATATATTTTCTATATATTCTATATTTATATATTTTATATATTTATATATTTTTTTATTTTTATAAAGAAAAAGAGTGATATTGTGATACTATATAATAAAAAGATCAGTAAAATCAATATTTCGGACAGTATCAGAAAAAGTTCAGAAAGTATCAGAGTATCAGTAAAAGATAAAAAAATAAAGAGATATTGATAAGCTATGTACAAACGCGACTAAAAATATTATAATAAAAAAGCTTAAAAAATATTTGCAAAAATATTTATAAAAAAATTAAAGGAGGACAAGATGTGTAAATGTGACAACTGTAATGAAGTATTTGAGGAGCCCGATACTTACTCAGAAGTAGTAGGAGAATTTTGGGGCACTCCGGCAAGAGAGTACTTTGGCATATGCCCTTATTGCGGATCAGATGAAATAATATATGATTATGAAGAAGCAGAGGAGGAAAACGAAGATGAGCAGGTGCTGGTATAAAAGTGATTTAGTAATAGGTGAGAAATTAAGAGTCCCGAGCAGCCTATTTGTTGAAGGAGAAAAAGCAGCACAAAGATTAAGATATGCAGAATATATCGGAGAGACAAATACAGGAATGTGGATCGATTGCCACTTTGAACCGTCTCTTAATGTTCCGGAAGATAAAGCTCATTATAAGATAATGATAAATTGGGCAAGTATATATTGCGGTCATGTAAATATATATCGTGAGAACGGTTCTGCAGTTAGAATTAATTATGTAAAAAGATAAGGAGTTTTTATGAAAAGATATATCCACGATTTGATTTTGATTGTGATAAGTATAGGTTTTGGAATTATAATTTATGGAAGCATAAATGCTTGGACAACAACAGAGCCTGAACCTATTATAATAACTGAATATCGTACAATAGAAGCTGAACCTGAGATCATAACAGAAACAGTATATGTACCTTGTGAAATGAATGAGTTTTTAAGAAATTTATCCGAAGAAGATGAATGGTATTTAAAAGACATTGCTATGCGTGAAGCAGAAGGTGAAGATGTAATAGGACAATGTTGGGTGATGTATTGTGTGTTATGCAGATGTGAAGTGTTTGGTAAAACTATAAAGCAGGTATGTGAAAGTAGTGCATTTGACAGTTCAAAACATAGAAGCGGTTTAACACCAAATGAGAATTGTAATAAAGCATTAGAGTTAATCAAAGAAGGCTGGCAACCTAAACCATTATGGTTTGCAAGAGGACAATATCATTCAAATCTTGGTTATCCTCTATGCCAGTATGGTAATCATTGTTTTAGTTGTAAATGAAAGGAATAAGAATGACACTTGATGAAGCAATTAAACATTGTGAAGAAGTAGCAGAAGAGAAAAAGGAAAAGGCTTGTAATCTCTATGATACCAAAGCCTATGAAGAGTCAAGGGAGTGCATATGGTGTGCAGAAGAACACAGACAACTTTCTGAATGGTTAAAAGAATTAAAGCAGTTAAGAGAGCAGACAAGATGGATTCCTGTTTCCTCAGAGAGGTTGCCAAAAGTAGCAGATTGTTATGCTGTTACGAGACAAATTGGAAGTGATTTAATAACTAGTGCTTGTTATTTTGACGGAATAAATACTTGGCATAATGACAATTGGATAAATTACGAAAGAAATTATTTAATAGATATTATTGCATGGATGCCATTACCACAGCCTTATAAGCCAGAGAAAGGCGGTGAAAAATGAACGATAGATTGGGTAAAGAAGAATTTGAAGAAGTGTCAAATCTGATTAGTGGGACAATTATTCCCGAACTTGTCAGAATAGCCGACACCTATAACTATGATCGAAACAGTTTAATCAAACATGTTGCTGATTTATTTTCCACAATGGCAGAAGTCGCATCGTTTGAGAATTGGAAAGGCGGTGAAGAATGACCGATACATATTGGAACGAAGAAGATGATTACGAAATTATCTGCCCTTATTGTGGAGAAAAGTATGTTCCAACTTATGATGAAACTATAATAGGTGACGAATGTGTTAATTGCTACAACGAGGGCGATGTTCAGACTGTAACCTGCGATTCATGTGGAAAGAAATTTACTATCGAGCCTTATCAATGCAGATGGAGGTATCGAACAGAAACAATAGACGGGGAAATGACCGAGCAAGAACATGAACAGTATGAGTGAGGAGGAAGTATGAGCGATACAGTAAAACTCATCATTGAGATACCTAAAGATTACTATGAAATCATAAAGCACGAGGTAGATGTTAATCACTATCCATATAGACCATTTGTAATAATTGCCAACGGAATACCACTTGATTCAGTAAAAGCGGAGTTTATAAACGCATATCCCAAGAACTATGCAGATGAACCCGAATTAGGCGGAGCATCTTGTCATTTTTCGTTGAACAAAGTCTTGCAGATTCTTGACAACATAAGTAAAGAAAGTGAGGATAAAAAATAATGGCAGAGTTAGGTGGAATAACCATAAATGTTGGTATCAACATTAGTGAGGAAACTGTACAGAGATGTTGCCAAATATTGCAGATGTATTTAGCTGATAATCCAAACAAGATAGTATCGTGTATACAAGGAGAATATCCTTCAGTATGGATAGGTGAGATAGATAATAGAGTGTATACAGAGGAAGGTAAGTAAATGATACTCATAAAAATATATGTTTCCTTTATCTTGCTTGTTGGAGTAATCACGCATATGTCATTAAAGATTGTTGAGTGGTTCACAGATTAAGAAAGTGAGGATAAACAATGACAGTAAATATACTTGGAACGGATTATGAGGTCATTACACAGACCGAAGAAGAGAATCCTAAACTTAAAAATGCAAATGGTCTTTGCGAAATGTATTCCCATAAGATAGTGTTGAGCGATATTAAAGAAGAACCCGATTGTTTTGAGAACCTTGAAGCCTTCAAGCGGAAAGTTATACGGCACGAAGTTGTCCACGCTTTCTTTGCTGAAAGTGGGTTGAGAAGCAATAGCGACTATGCCGAAAACGAAGAACTTGTTGATTGGATAGCAATTCAATTCCCTAAAATGTTAACTGTTATGGGTGAACTTGGAGTGTTGTATTAAGAGGTGAGTGAATGAAAAAGGACAGAGTAAATAATCCCAAAAGTAAGATAGCACAGCGATTTTGCAAGCATAAAAATACTGGATGGTACTTCAAGAAATCAAACAGTCCATTCAGTACTATTAGTGGTGAGAGAAGATACCTAATCTGTGAAGATTGTGGAAAAGAGATCAGCAGTTTCTTTGCCGAGTATGAGGGTATGGGATTTAAGTGAGGTGAAACATGACAAAAGAAGAAGAAGCAATAGAAAATTTAACAGGGTTATTGGAAAGCAATTATGTTGACAGTTTTGAGGATGCGGAAAACGAAGCCCTTAAAATGGCTATCGAAGCAATAAAGCAAAAGTCTTGTGAAGATGAATATATTAAAGTTCCTAAAAAGGCATTGAAATATAGAACCGCAGGAATGGTAGCATATAACGTTGAATGGCTTAAGAATCATTTTGATATAGAACGTGCTGTTATCTGTGGTGCAAAAATGGAAAGTAAGAAATGATATGAGAAAAGCAGAGACATATTTCACTGTTGAAACAAAAGATGGTAAGGGACTATGTTTTATTACGGAATGTGGAAATCAAATGTATCACACAGGCAATAATCTGATGCGTTATCATGGTGTGCTATGTCCAAAATGTTTTTGGAAAAATAAAAAGGTTACTCTTTATTTGGAAGGTACAGATGACGCAAATAAGTATTGTAATGCACACGATGAAAGCGTTGGGCAAAAGATGTTTGAGCCACAGGAAAGCGAGGAATAAAAAATGATTATAGTATTTATATTATTAGGAATTATACTTTTGGGTATTATATTAGATAAGCGAGGAAATTATGATACTGAAGTTTTTGGGGTTTTAAGTCTTGTACTCGGTTCAATAAATTTAACTATAGCAATAATTGCTATTATATGCATACATATTGCTGCCCCGAAGATTATTCAGGAAAATAAAATAGAATATGACGGCTTATGTAAACGTTATGAGATTGCTATATCAGAATATGAAGATGTTTCTAAATCTGATATAATAGCCGATATAACCGCATGGAATATGAAGGTATATAATACAAAATACTGGACTGATAATCCTTGGACCAATTGGTTTAATCCAAAAGAAATAGCTGATAATCTAAATTATATTCCATTGGAATGACAACTACAAGAGAGAAAGTGAGGTGAGTAAATGAATAGAGAAGAACAAATTGATTGGCTGTGTCGATTAAGAGCAGACTTAAATAACGGAATAATATGTACACCGTGGAACAAAGAATTTACCGAAGCACTTACTGATGTGCTTGATAACAGAGATGAAAAAACGATAGATGCTATCGACTTCGCCATTAAAGCAACAGATTCACAAGATGATTATAGCATAGGTATGCGTAATGGTATGAGATATGTAAAAAGCCTTATTGATGGTAAAGAACCACAGTATGAATTAAGGCTGACTGGTGAAGAAATAAAACTTGGGTTAGACCTTGGGGACGAGGTGGTCGGTGACTTTGGAGCAAAAGGAGTTGTAGTAGGCATAGACACTTACGAAGGTGATGTTGTGTTAGCTCTTTTAATGGGAAATCATAAAGTGCCTCAGCTTGTTAAAGCATCATCATATAAAACAAAGACAGGCAGACACTTTCCGCAGATTATAGAAGTATTGGAGCAGATGAAAGGGGAAGCATATGATAAATAGATTTGTCATAATTTATTGTCCTTATACAGGAAGAAATTATATCTACACCAAAACAATCGTTAACGGCAAGATTTGTGTTGACATAGTAAGGATTGATTAGGAGAAAAGATAATGACAAGAGAAGAAGCAATAGCAATACTTGAAAATGAAAAAGAGTGTGTCAACAGGGCAAACAAGAACGATTATTGTAATCGAGATTGTTATAATTGTGAACTTGTTAAGACCGACACAGAGATACTTACAGCACTTGATATGGCTATTGCAAGTTTAAAAACAGACGAAGCATATCAGTTGGAATATGAGAATAGAGATTTTGTTGAGATACCAAAAGGAATGACTAACGGAGAAGTGATACAGATATTGTTCCCGAACATAAGCGTATATGAACATGGGTCTACTTACTCCGTAAACAATGAATATAATTTCAATGCTACTTGGTGGAACAGCCCTTATCAGAAAGGCGGTGAAGAATGAGCGGAAAAAATGAAAAGGACTGTTGTAATTGCAGACATAATATTCGACAACGTGATAAAGGAGATATGTGTTATTGCGAATGTCAATTAAGTGGAAAGCGAATATCTTATGTTGAGGTTATGGAAAGTCGATGCAGACATTGGGCGAAGGAAAGTGAGGAATAAATGAATAAGAAAATAGCAGAATTAACAGTAAGAAAATCATCAGATTATTATGATAAGGTGGCAAAAGTACTTGAAGATGCGGGGTTTGTATTAGTGCTTGATATAGAAAACACATCGGACATATATTATACCGTTGCAGAAAATGAAGAGGATAAATGCAAGGCAGACATGAGAAAACCTGTAGGTGAGAAAATACGTTGTAACACTTGCAAGAATAATGATGACGAATTAAGCGGCGAATGTTATGAATGTATCAAAGGGATATTTGACCACTATGAGGCAGAAAGTGAGGATAAATGAAACTAATCGTTGAAAAGCAAGGCGAGATCGTCAAAGCAATCAAAGCCGAATACACTCCAGCAGAAGCACTCATTATCAATCACGCTATGCGTAGATATATTTGTGATGAAGAAGTGAACGCAACAGACCGTGAGATTATGGAACAGATGCTTGATGTTCAGCCGATATTCAGAAATATAGGGACAGAAAGTGAGGACGCTCTTGGCAAGATAAGGGCAGAGATAGAGGAAAAATACGGCGACTATGATATCTGCGAATGGTTTGAAGATTATGACTACGAAGAAAACGATATTTCAGAGTACAGCCCGATAGGAAAAATAGCTGATATATTGCAGATTATCGACAAGTACAAGGCAGAACGAGGAGAGTAATGAAAAAAGCAGAAGCAACTTATCAATATCTTGAAGAGGCACATGGAAACGGTATGTTCTTTTATACAGGTTGCTGTGGAAATAGAATGTATAGTGTTGAAAATAATCCTATGAAGTATCATGGATGCTTATGTCCCAAATGTTTTATGCATAATAAATTAGTGACATTGTATTTGCGTGGCACTCCCGATGGCATAAGAGTATTTGAAAATGAACACGTTATAAAAGCAGAAAGCGAGGATAAACAATGAAAGTTAAAGTCTATGTTAGTAATGATAATAAAATAATTAATGGAATGATTGTTGGAATTAAAAAGATCGAAAAAACATCAGATGGAAAAATTCTCACGTTTAATGATTATGATAAAGCATATCGTGCAGCACGAATCTTAATGAATAGCGGATATGAAACAGTACAAATTTTAGGAAAGGTATAAATATGATAATTATTCAGCAAAATGTTCCAATGTGTCCCATATGTGCATCGTTAATGTGGAAAAGATTTCAAGATAATGATTTATATTATATATGTCATGATAATATAAATCATATCTTTAAAATGGTATCAAATGGACAAGCTGAAATTGAATTAATTGTATCAAATAAAAAGGAGGAAAAATAAAAAATGAATTATTTTGAGTTATTTACTAAATCCGGTTTAAGTTATACTGACGTCGCTCATGAATTAGGTTGTTGTGAACTAACAGCAAGAAAGAAAATTAATGGTGATACACGCATCACAAGAGCTGAAGAAATTGTTCTCAATAACTTATTCAAAGGAGATGATGAAAAATGTATGACCTCAAGGCACAATCGTTAATCTTCAAAGGCTATCGCAAAGGTAAAGAAGGAAAAGTACCGGTAGATAGTAATTTATATAAATATGAAGACGTGCAAAAATGTAAATGTTATGGAGGCCAGTGTGCAGATGGAATCATAGATGTAAGTTTTGATGATGTCACATTATTTGATCAGATTCTTAATATATGTGAAGATCTTGATGTTACTACTTATGCTTTATATTCTCCGCATGGTGGTCATACATATTGGAAGTATGATAAAAAATTCAAAGATGGAAAAGATATTATATTAGCTTCAGGAATTAAAGCTGATATTCACAGTAAAGGAACATATATTCCGCTTAAAGTTGATGGTAAAGAACGTAAAGAAGTTTATGACAATATTGTCAATATTCCAGATTTGCCCGATTGGCTTTTACCTGCAAAAACAGGTCAAGATCTTTGGCAAATGAAAGAAGGCGATGGTAGAAATGATGCGCTTAGTAAACATGCATTTGCACTTGGTAAAATTAAGCTTGATGAAGATCAGATTAAAAATATATTTGCAATAATAAATAAATATATTTTAAAAGATTCTATATCAATAGATGAACTTAATACTATTCTTAGACCTGAGACATTTCAAAAAATGTCTACAAGTATGTTCTTTGATGATAACGGAAGATTTATGACCAATGTGTTTGGTCGTTATATGATTCAAGAACAAAATACAATTTATACCAATGGACAATTATGTATTTATGATGCAGAAAAAGGATTTTATGATCCTAACATGCGTTTAATTAAACACACAATGATCAAGCTCTTTGAAAATATTCCAATGAATAAGAGAAATGAAGCGTATGATTATTTGACCATTGAAGCGCCGCAGAAAGATCAGAGTAGCAGACGTTATATCTTATTTAAAAACGGTGTTTATGATCTTGAGACAAAACAGCTGTTGCCGCATTCTCCTGAGTATGTGATCAGCAACCAAATACCTTGGGATTATAATCCTAATGCTTATAGTGAATTGGTCGATAAAACTCTTAACAAGTTAGCATGTAACGATAAAGAAATAAGAACATTAATTGAAGAATGTATTGGTTATTGTTTTTATCGTGATAGCAAGCTTGGCAAATGTTTTATTCTTACAGGTGAAAAGAATAATGGTAAATCAACATTTATTTTTATGTTGAATAATTTACTTGGTGATGACAATTATTCTTCAGTTGATATTACAAACCTTGCAAGAGAACTTGACATTGCATCACTTGCAAATAAACTTGCAAATATAAAAGATGATATTGCAGATAATTACATGGATGGTCTTAATGTAAGTTTATTTAAACAAGTTGCTACTGGTAATAGATGCAGAGGAAAATTTCTTTATAATGATCCATTTGATTTTTATCCTTATGCAACACTTATTTTTTCAGCAAACTCAATTCCAAGAATTAAAGATCCAACTGGTGCTGTTACAAAAAGAATGGTGATCATTCCTTTCAATGCAGTGTTTACCAATAAAGATCCTGATTTCGATCCTTTCATTAATGAAAAACTTTGTGCGACTGAATGTATGGAGTATTTAGTTAAGATTGGAATTGATGCCTTACTCAAAGTAATTACAAGAAATGGTTTTAGTAATTGTGATGCTGCAAATAAAGAAATGGAATTATACAAAGTAAATAATGATTCAGTATTAAGTTTTATTTTAGAGTTTGGCGCAGAGAACATTGAAAATCAAACGATCTGCAGCGTATATTCTGCTTATGAACTCCATTGTTCAAATAATGGCTTAAAACCCACTACTCAAATTATGATGAGTAAGAAAATTAAAACGGCATTAGGATATGACGTCAAAAGAAATCGCATAAACGGTAAGCTATATAGTATATATGTTAAAGAGTAAAGAATAAAGGACCCTTCTGGGGGTCCTTTTTCTTATCTAAAAAAGATAAAAAATTTTTTATAAAAAACTATTTACAAATTCCCAAAACTATGATAATATGTATTTAGAAGCAAACAAGAGCAACTGCTCAGGAGGTAAAAGATATGACATTCACACTTAAATCAAGCAAAAATGATCCTGTTAAAATTTATGTTAGTGAAGATGGTTCTTATAAGATTGTTAAGCGTCCCAGCAAATCAACATATACTCTTATGGGTAACTTCTCCATCTTCAATATCATGGGTGAAGTGATTGGCGAGTTTAATACATTAGAAGAAGCAATGAATATTTAAGGAGGACAAGCAATATGAAAACTTATGATATTTATGATATGCAGACAGATGATTATATCGGAATGGTTGAGGCAAGCAGCGTTATAGAGGCTGAAATAATAGCAAGCGAGACCTTTAATAAGGCAAGTGATCAGTTATATGCACTTACATCTCTTACCGCTCATAACATGAATTTAGTATAAAGGAGGACAATATGGATATTAAATCAGAAGTTTACAATGCACTTGCAGAAATCATGTTTAAGACCGGCGCAAGTGAAGAAGATATGGATCAGGCGATTGAATGGTTTCAGATCCATTTTTATGAAACGGAAGCTGAAATAATAGAGGAGGAATGATTATGACAATGAGATATATTAAAACTCTTATCGTTAAGAATAAGACTTTTGAAATCGTTAAAGATGATCATGGATATTGGGCGATCGAAGATAAATATTTTACTAATGGTAAACTCAACACACAGATTAATGGGATTACCGGCCATCTTAGAGATACCTTAAAAGGATGCATTGAGACCGCTACGATAAGTGCTGAAATTGATTACCTTATAAATGTTGAAAATTGGGATCCCACTGATGCGATTGAAGAAGTGATCTTTGGAAAAGATCAGTAAAATCAAGCCTTTGGAGCCCCTCAAAAAATATTAAAAATTTTTTATAAAAAAGTATTTACAAATCCCAAAAAGTGCGCTATATTAATAATGTAAGTTAAATAAATCACTTCTATTAAGGAGGACAAATAATATGATGACAGTATTAGACGGAAGAAATAGTAATAAGATCCCTACAATAGTTCAGATCTCAGAAGAAGCGATCATTGAAAAAGTAGATGCTACATATAATGGAAAGAATGTATTTTGCGTAATGCTTGATAACTGTTTTGTTCCTTGTGTAGAAGATAACGGTTATGGAAGATATAATTATATTCTTTGTGCAGCATATAAAACTCGTAATGGATTTAATAAATGGGTCAACAGACAGTGCAGATAAGGAGGAAAAATAATATGACACTTGCAGACATACTTTCAATAATTTCAGACAATGATAAGGTAAGCATTCATTCTAATTCTGGCTATGTACTTTTTGATGGTGTCAAGTATGATCTTGACACTCCAGTCAAGAAACTGCTTATCAGAAATCACCTTAACGATCCTGTTGATCGACTAAGAGCTTATAATGATACAACAATAATTTTACTTTAAGGAGGATAAATAATATGAATAAGACATTACAGGAATCAAAGAACTTGCAGAGATAGTTGAAGCAAACAACAGAATTGAAAAAGCAGAGAGAGAAATCAAGAAAATGAGAGTCAAGGAACTCATTGCAGAGGGAGTTGACCCGGAGATAGCAAAGGTAATGGCAAGCGTGGGGTTATAAAAACCCCACCATACGAAAGGAGAAAACATATGAGAACATTTGAAGTCGGCAAGGAATACACACACGGATGGGCAGGAGATGCAGAACTGTTTACATCTTGGACAGTAGTCAAGAGAACGACGGCCACCATCACTATCACAGACGGGCGTGAAACAAAGACTTGTCGGATCATCAAAGGCCTGTCGGAAATTAGAAACGCTGAAAGCATTTTCCCATTTGGGCAGTATTCAATGTGTCCTATCTTATCAGCTTAATTGGTAAATAATTGCTGACCTAACGGCGATACGGGGAGAAAGAGGTATATTATGACAAGAGAAGAAAAACTTTGGAGCATGACCGCAAGAACACTTCAGGAAGTTGGTGAAAAGGCAGGAGTTAAGATTACTAATTCTGATATCAAAAAGGGCAAAGCTATAATTATCAAGAAGATTCTTGAAGCAGAAGCAAAGCAGCCTAAGGAACTGATAGAGACGCCGCCGATCAAGAAGGAGATCAAAACTCAGAAAGATTTTTTAAATGCTGTTGCAGATGTGCTTGATGGTAAGGATCCTAAGACATTTGTTAAGCCCAGTAAGCCTGCAAAGACCCCTGATTCGTCCATTAAGGCATCTGAAGCATCTAAGTCTAATAAAACTACTAAGGAGCCTAAAAAGTCAAATTTGAGGCTTTCAGAGCTTACCCATAAGGGCAGAACTCAGAGCATTAAGGAATGGGCTGCGGAAATAGGCATGTCTTGGCCTACTCTTTACGATCGCATTAATCGTAACGGCTGGCCTATTGATCTTGCAATCGAAACCCCGCTCGGTCAGAGACGTCCTAAAGTCACAAAGTAATATAAATTGCTAATTCTGCACCACTAAATAAGTGGTGCAGATGATTTCAGGAGGACAAATTTATGATCGTTAAACGAATTAAGGTGTGGAATGTACCACAAAAATATGATATGAAAGAAAAGGATAAAAGGCACCAGTCAATACAGGTAAGAAAAACTGTTGAAGACTTTGTACAGTCTTCCGCAATCTGCATTGAAGTTATCGACAATGAAGGGCTTTGGGCAAATTCAAATAATTTCAGACGCAGCTTTCAAAGTTATGTCGATAGCCGTCGACTTAGATCGCGTATCATAGTTACGATTCGTGGCAATAGGGTATTTTTAATAAAAGGGGGGTATGAGGTAGAAGATGAGATTATGGCATAAAGATCTAATTCCAGTTTTACCCCGTCAACAACTTCTTGCTCAATGGCGAGAGTGCTGTCTTATAGCTAAAAATATTTCGTTAAATGGTACTCCTAACCATATTCTTGTTAATAAAATTATGGATTATCCGATTGAGCATTTTCATCGTTATGCGCAAGAAGTAGCATATGAAATGTTACACCGTGGATATAAGTGTGATCTTGATAAGTTCAAGAGTTTTAATAAAAACGGTATAAAATTTGTGAATATGCCCAGCTATACAGAATTATTTGAAGGCTGGCATAATGATAGATACTTCATACAATGCTATCATAATCTTCAAGAAAAATATGACTGTGGCGGAATAACTAAGGTAGAATGGCAAAAAATAGTGACCGCTTACAATAATTATTTTTTATAATATAATTGTTATAAAAAATAAAGGAGGTACCCACAATGGGAAACATGGAACTATTAAGAGAATTTATTGAAAGAAGCGGTATATCACTTACTAACATTGCAAAGCAATTGAACATTACTTATGTTGCGCTTAATAACAAGCTTAAGGGTAAGTATGCATTTACGCTTGATGAAGCGTTATTGCTTAAGAAAATTCTTAAGCTGACTCAATCTGAGTGGAATGCGATCTTTGATGAGGAAATTTAAAATAGTAATGACTCAATCAGAACATGCTCGTTTGCACTTTACAAAGAAAAGAGGTGATGATAAATGAACCTATATCCGCATCAAATAGAGGCTTTAGAATTGATTAAAGATAAAAATAGATGTGCTGTATATTATGATATGGGTTTAGGTTAGCAAAACCTATATAGGCTCTGAGAAAATGAAGGAGCTTGGCAGCAAGATCAATCTGGTAATATGCCAAAAGTCAAAGGTTGATGATTGGATAAATCACTTTGTAGAAAATTATGAAGTATCTGAAGATATGATGATTTACGACTTAACTAAATGGAAAAAGGAAGATTGGACTGCTTTTACTAAAGATTTAATGTTCAAGAATGACTGGCATAATGCGTCTAAATACGTATTAGTTATCAATTATGACCTTGTGTGGCGTAGATCTGAACTACTCAAGCTCCAAGATTTTACTCTTATGCTTGATGAATCATCTTTGATCACTAACCGTACAGCAAACAGATCAAAATTTATTCTTGCATTAAATCCGGTCAATGTCATTTTATTATCAGGAACTCCGACTGCCGGCCGTTATGAAAAATTGTGGAGTCAGCTGCAGCTGCTTGGCTGGAATATTGATGAAGAAACCTTTTTCAAGTCATATGTTGATTATGAATGGGTAGAAACTGATGACGGTTATTGGGAAAAGAAGATCAAAGGATATAAAAACGTTGATCATCTAAAGAGACGCCTTGCTAAGTTTGGCGCTATCTTTAAAAAGACAAATGAAGTGATCGATCTGCCGGACCAGGTAGAGCAAATGATTTATATCCCGCCAAGTAAAGAATACAAATTCTTTAAGAAGAATCATTACTTGGAAATAGAAGACAAGGAGCTGATGGGCGATACTATACTCACCAGGATATTATATGAGCGTCAGCTTTGCGGTCAATATTCTGAAGATAAGCTTAAAGCATTCAGGGACTTATTGGAATCAACTGAAGACCGGTTCGTGGTGTTCTATAATTTCAATGATGAATGGCATAAGCTTGAAGCGATCACTAATGAACTTGGCAGACCGTCCGGGGTTGTCAACGGACAATTTAAAAATCCGGAGGTACTTGATAAATATGACAACAGCGTCATATTTGTTCAGTATCAAGCGGGCGCGTATGGGCTTAACCTGCAAAAAGCAAATCGCATAATTTATTATTCTTTGCCTTTAGGATTAGGATCCTGTGATCTTTGGGAACAATCTAAAAAGAGGATCCATAGGATCGGCCAAGATAAAACATGCTTTTATTATTATCTGTTAGTTAAGAATAGCATTGAAATATGGAACCTTGAATTATTAAGGACCGGAAAAGAACTGACTGATGATCTCTTTGAGAGGATGCCATGAAAGAAACACCGTTCAAAAATAAAGTAGAAAAAATGCTGGATGATCATAATGCCTGGTATATCAAATACTGGGCAGGAGCAAAATACACCAAGGAAGGGATACCTGACATATTAGCCTGCATATACGGAAGATTTTATGGAATAGAATTGAAAGGGGATAGCGGAAGACCGGAATTATTGCAACTTGTAAAATTACGTAATATAAGAAATGCCGGTGGAATTGGTGTTTTACTTTATCCTAAAGATTTAAAAAAATTTGAAGCCTTTATAGAAGATCCGGCGGCATCAGAAAATTATTTGTGGTATCGGGAAAATATAGAATTACAAAAAGATTGGTTTCAAAAATTAAATCTTTAATTTTTTTACTTGTTGGTTAAAAAATTTTTTATCATTTTATAAAAAACAATTTACAATCATAATACAATAATCTATAATATATTTTGCAAGGAGGAAAAAACATGGAAGAAACTTTTAAAATTGACAATGACAAAACTGCTGATTGGGCTATAACACAAATCCATAATGCAGAAAATGAGAGAGATCGTTTGATTGCTCTTGCTGAAGATCAGATTGCTGATCTTAATGATCGTATTGAAGAACTTAAACACAGATGTGAAAATGAAACTTCTTTTCTTAAGTCTTGTTTAGCTGAATATTTCCAAACAGTGACAAGTAAAGAAACTAAAACTCAGAAATCATACAAGCTTTTATCAGGTACACTGATTTTTAAAAAACCATCAACTAAAATTACTTATAATGATGAAAAGCTTCTTGATTATCTCGAGAAAAATGATGGTAACGACTATATTAAACTTAAAAAATCTATTGATTGGGCTGAATTTAAGAAAAATCTTACCATATCAGATTCAGGTGAAGTTGTTGATGTCGAGCTTGGAACTGTTATTCCAAAAGAAGTTTGTGGTGTTGAAGATGTTCCTGCATCTTTCAATATAAAATATTAAGGAGGACAAGTTATGGCAGAAAAAATTTTGATCATGGGTGAGAGTGGCACCGGTAAATCCACATCAATCAGAAATTGCGATCCCGCAATTACAGCAATTGTTAATCCAGTAGGTAAGCCTTTACCTTTTAGGGGAGCTAAGCAATTTACAAGTCTTAGTGGAGAAACAGATTCTGATAAGATTTGCAGTTTTATGAAAGTTCAAGCAAATGCCGGTAAGAAAATTATTATTGTTGATGACTTTCAATATATTCTTGCAATTCCTTATATGGACCGTATAAAAGAAAACGGCTGGGACAAGTGGAATGACTTTGGTGAGAATTATTTCAAGATCATTGATATTTGCAAAGAGCTTCCTGAAGATGTTTGCGTTTATTATCTTACTCACTGTGAGACTCTTGAGAATGGCGTAACTACTGTTAAGTTAATCGGTAAATTACTTCGTGAAAAAATTACGATTGAAGGTCTTTTTACAATAGTGCTTAAGACCGGCGTTAGTGAAGGAAAATATTATTTCTTTACTCAGAACAGCGGTAAAGATACTGTAAAATCCCCGATGGGAATGTTTGATGCTTTTAGTATTGATAATGATCTTGCTTATGTGGATTCTAAGATCCGTAATTACTATGAGTTTGATGATGCCGCATCTGATGTTGAGATTGCTAAGCTTGATGAAGAAAAAGCCGGTGATGTTGAAAAGCCCGAACCTCGTCGAAGAAGATCACACTCAGTTGAAAATGAAAAGGAGGAAGCCAGTAAACCGGAAATTTCAGAGAGTGATGCAACAGGAAATACGGGAAGTGAGGAGACTGATAGACCTGTAGGCCACCGTCGCAGATCACATGCAGAAGCAATTGAAGAAGATAAGCAGCAAAAAGAAGCGGCCGCAGCAGCAGTTGAAGAGATGCTTAATATTCCTGAGGGCGAACCTGAAGAAAAAGTTTTTTCAAATGAGAACAACTCATTAGATTCTGAAAAATTATCTGAAGCCCAAAAAGCCGATGATCAATCAGATATAAATAAGGCCATTGCGGAGGCTGGTGAGATGCCTAAACGCAGGGTCAGAAAGTCGAGGTCATAAATGACAAATGATAATTTTAATAAAATAGTAAAAGATCAGCTCGATTATTGCCGTTTACTTCTTTGTAAAAAAGGCGAAGAATATACACCTGATGGTACTGATCGTTTTGAGGCTTTTAAAGCGGCTGCCTTGTTGCAGGGGGAAACCCCTCAACAAGCACTCGCGGGAATGATGGCAAAACATACCGTGAGCATCTATGATCTTATACGTTCAGAATGCTCAGATCTGACCATATGGAACGAAAAAATCACAGACCATATAAATTACTTGCTTTTACTTAAAGGGCTGTTAATGGACAAATACGGAGGCCAGGATGAATAATATAGAGATCAAGATTCTGAATCCGGAAGCAGTACAAAGCAGCGAGCAGATGATGGTTACAGCGGCAAGATTAACACAGCGCGGACATAATATTCATAATCTACAGGATTTTATGGATTTATATTCAAAGCCATATTCCAAAAAACTTGTTGATGACCTGACGCTTCTTCCTCATCCTACAATCCAAAAATTTGGAGTGATAAATGTTGTCGTCGTTGGGGCTAGCCGAAGATTTTTAGCACAGATAACCCGTCATCAAAATGAAATTAAGTTTATGTCTGCCAGCTGCCAATATAGTGATTACTCTCATGAGGCTGATTTTGTGATCCCATATGAAATTTTAGATAATGATGCAGCCAAGGTACAATATATACAGTCTTGCACAGATAGTTTAGCTATGTATGAAGAAGCAATTTGCAATGGTGTAGATCATGACTCAGCCGCATATATGTTACCTCAAGGTTTAAGAAATATTTTAATTATGTCTGCGACGCCATATCAGTGGAAACATATGATGCTTCAACGCACATGCAGACGAAATACTTCAGAAACCAGATATGTAATGCTCCTGATTTGGCAAGAATTAATTAAGCTTAATCCTGAGCTATTTGCACCTAAAACCACTGGCCCTTTTTGTCAACGCGGAAAATGCTTAGAAGGAAAAATGGCTTGCCACAATCCGATCGTATCTACGATGAGCCCAGCCTATATAATTCTTAGTGATTTTCCTAAGTTAATAAAACAATATAAGGAGGAAAAATGAAAATCAAATTAATTAAGTTCAATGGATTTAAAGCACCTGATAGAGCTCATTATAATGATTCTGGTGCAGACGTATTTGCCGCGGAAGATACAGTTATTCCAGCAGGCAGTGTCAAAAAAGTTCCAACCGGAATTGGGATCGAACTTCCTGATGGATATGATGCAGTTATTCATTGTAAATCGGGATTAAGTTCTAAGGGTCTTTATGCCGCAAATGCTCCAATCGATGCCGGATATCGAGGAGAAATACACGCAATACTTTTTAATACCCTTGATCTTCCGGTAGTATTTAAAGCTGGTGAAAAAATCGGCCAGCTTGTGATTAGGCCAGTTATTTATGCCGAGTTTGTTGATGAGCTTGGTGAAGAGCGTAACAATGGTGCTTTTGGTAGCACTGGTAAATAATTTTAAGGAGGAATTTAAAATGGATTTCAATAAGTTTGACAACATGGTGAACAAGGATGAACTTAAAAAGCAAATGGATGCCGCACCTGAATTTGATGATGTGCCCAAAGGTACATATATGGCTGTGATCGATAAGATGGAAGTTAAGCCCACTAAGGCCGGTGATAAGCTGATGTTTGCTGTACAGATGGGAATTACTGAAACTCTTGATGCGCCTAAGAAGCAGGACAAGCGTAAAATATTCTTTAATAGGGTTATTTGTGGCAACAAAACTACTGAGCGTTGGAATGATGGTGTTGCTATAAAAGGTGTGATCTCATGGATTGAAAAGCTGCTCGATGAGGGTGATTCTATTGAGTTTAAAAATTATTCTCAGTTTGCAGAAGAAATTCTTGATATTTATCAGGACATTTGTCCTAATGTATCACTCAAAGTTGACTATGACCCGGATGCATTTAATCCTGTTGATATTATTGAAGTTTTTGATAAATAAAAACTCTTACTTCTGAGGGTAAATCAGAGGCGGAAAGTGGGGATGCCGATATATCCCCGCATAAAGCCCCTTCGCCAAGCGGTAAGGCATCGGATTTTGGTTCCGATTATCGTAGGTTCGAATCCTACAGGGGTTGTTAGCTTAGAAGATGTTCTGTTGTCTTGAGTTATACTTGTGCTAAGGAGATTGAGATTGTCGTAGAGACTATAAACAAGTGAAGTAATAGGCAAGGGTTATGACGACAGTTCCCCCGGCTGTACCTTGTCCCAGAACAAGGGCAAACTATAAGGAGAATTTATTATGATCTTTTATGACTTTGAAGTCTTCAAATATGATTGGCTTGTCGTTTTTATTGATACGGACACCAGAAAGTGTTTCTCCGTGGTCAATGACTCAGATGCTTTAAAACAATTTTACGAAGTTAACACTAAAAATATCTGGGTTGGTTTTAACAATGAACATTATGATAAGTATATTTTTAAAGCTATTCTTCTTGGTATGAATCCTAAAGAGATTAATGATAAGATTATTGTTGAAGGTCTCGATGGTTGGCAAATATCCAGAGCTTTTAATAAGATCCCTATGATTAACTATGATGTATTTACCTCAAAATCAGTAGGTCTCAAAACTCTTGAAGGTTTTATGGGTAACAATATTAAAGAGACATCTGTTAACTTTAATCTTGATCGTAAACTAACACTTAAAGAGATCGAAGAAACTATTCAATATTGTACTTCTGACGTCGAAAACACTGTGGAAGTATTCATGGAAAATATTGATACATTTAATGCTTTCATTGAAATTATCAAAGCTTTTCCGGAACAATGTTCTTTATTCAATTTAAAAGATTCCAGCGCTCAAATCACGGCCAATGTGCTCGGCTGCGAACGGCATGACTGGGATGATGAATTTGATTTTTTCTTTTTACCTTGTTTACAACTTAAAAAATATAAATATGTTCAAGACTGGTTTGCTCAATTTATTGGTAAGCACTTTGATAGTGAAGAAGAGAAGAAATCTTTTTATAAAAATACGGCGTTAACTACTATGGCGGCTGGTGTTCCTCATACCTTTGGCTTTGGCGGCTGCCATGGGGCTGATGAGGAGCCCATATACGTCCATGGAGGCTTATTCCATGTTGACGTTAATAATTACTACCCCTCTTTATTATTGGCTTATATGTTAGTTACAAGAGCTGCTACAAATGATAATTTCAAAGTGATCTATAATCGAAGAAAAGAATTAAAACATAAGCAAACTACTGCTACAACCAAAGAAGAGGCTAAGCATTTTAAAAAAGCTCAGCTTCCTTATAAGCTGGTTTTGAATGCCCTATCTGGAGCAATGAAAGATAAAAATAATAAAGCATATGATCCCAGAAACAATAATATAATGTGCATCAACGGCCAGTTAATGTTATTAGATCTTATTGAACATTTGGAAGTGATTCCAGGATTCAGACTTATACAATCTAACACTGACGGTCTTATTATTCAGATCCCCGATACTGATGAAACTTTTAATATGCTTGATGATATTTGCTATGAATGGGAAAGCCGTTGCAGTACAGAGTATTGTGATATTTTGCTTGAGACTGATCAGATCAAAGAGATATATCAGAAAGATGTTAATAATTATCTTTGGATTGACCTTGACGGTGGTGTTGAAAGAAAAGGTAAATACGTTAAAGAGTTAAGCCGCTTGGATTATGATTTACCGATCGTTAATAAAGCTCTTGTGGAATATATGGTAAACAGAACACCGGTTGAAGACACAATCAATAAATGTGAAGATCTGATTGAGTTTCAAAAACTAGTCAAGCTGACTTATAAATATGAACACGTAGAGCATAATAACATTAGATACGATTATAAATGCTATAGAGTCTTTGCGTCCATAGATCCCAAAGATGGTAAGATCCTGAAGGTTAAGAATAAGCTTAATAAAAAGACTAACACTTATAATCTTGTTGGCGAGAAATTTGCTGATACTCCGGATAAATGCTTTATTGAAAATGGAGACATTCACAATGTGCCTATTCCGGCTAAACTCGATCGTAAGTATTATATTGATCTTGCAAAGAAAAGACTTTCAGATTTTGGCATAAAATAAGGCGTCACATTAGGCGCCTTATCTTTTTCAATATTTAATTTTAATATTCGGGCGACAACTTTCGCATTACTCCATCATATAATTTTGGACTTAATACTTTTAATGTTGTCATAAGTTCATCCATTATCGGCATGATCTCATCAACATCCATATTTGCAACTGCTTGACCAAATTCTGTTTTACTTTCATATTCGACTTTTTCATTCGTTATAGGTTTACTTTGCATAGAATAAAAATTCACATCTTGCTTTTTAGGAAACATGTTATCACGAATAGTATAAAATGCCGCAAGTTTTAAACAAGTATTTGCTGATGGATTGCGTTGACCTTCACATTCGGCGATGGCTTCTGCCAAATCATGTTCAGTTATCACAGAAGCCACCCCCTTTACATCTCAGACATGATTCTTTGAAGTTTCTGCTTTACCTGCTCATTGGGAGCATAACGCATCAGATCTTCAAGATCAGAACGGAAGTCATCATCCATGCTGTATCCACTTTCTCTGGAGTAACGATTCCTGGAATAATTTTCACTGGAATACCTTCCTCTGCTATCACGTCTTGCATTACTTCCTCTGCCTCTGGCATTAGAATACATTCCCATGCTGCTTCTGTCCATGCTATATCCGTCTTCATCCATCATTTCATCTGATTTGAGAAGATTTTTCTTCGCATGAGCGAGCGTATCCATATATTGGATTTCCTGCATGGAGAGTTTGGTGCCCTTTTCTACTTTGCGCTCAAGCTCTTCAAGCTCGTCACAAATGTATTCGACAAGTTTATGCATACTCTACCTCCTTTATGCCACTCTTGTGATACTCAGACTTCCGTCAATAACATTTATCAACGGAGTGGGAACTACAGTAGGGTCATCAACTGTTCCATTTACATACTCAACAGAAACAGTAAAACAACATCCTTTAGGAACGTCTACCACAGCCCTACTTGTCACGTTTCCATATTCGTCTACTGCAGCAGGAGTAAAAATGCTCCTGCTACCAATACGCTCTTCACCCGAAACTACAATTGCTGTCGCTATCGGAGTAATATCTCCACCATCGGAGATTGCGATATTGCCTGTAAACTCGACTTCATATCTTGCAAAGCACGAAGTAGGATTATTGACTATACCACGCAGAACAAAAATTCCTGTGCCGTTCTGATGAAAGACATAGCCTTTATTGCACCGAATAGAATCAATGAACGGAATCGGAGCGTTTAATGCAACACTCTCAACTTGGTCTCTTGTTAAATATTCTGCCATAGTCAGCCTCCTTTACATTCCACAGCCACATCCACAGCCGCAACCGTTCTGATTACACGTAAAGATTGGAGTGCGTCCATATACGGGAGTAGAGGGAACAGGACAGTTAGAAAGTCTGTTGTAAAGCTGATCTACCTCATTAGCGAATCCCTGTGAGATAAATGCGTTCTGTGCGGTCTGCGACTCACGAAGAGATGCCATATTGAGCTGCTGACGAAGCTGAGCAATCTCATCATTCTTAGCATCGATCTTATCAGCGCAAAGCTGATCAAGAATTCTTTGAGTTCCAGCGGTCTGGCTTGCAATAATATCGCGGACTCCTTCACTAAGAGCCTGACGATCAGCACAGTTTTCAGTGGCAACAGTATACTTAAGATCTGCGAGACCGGCACGATTTTCTCAGCAGCAGTTCTGAAGAGCAGATTGTATACCGAAGATAGATTGCATATTAGCCATCTGTCTTGCATTCGCACCCTGCTCAACACCCGCAAAGCCATTAGCCAGTGACATCTGTACATCGCCACAGCAATTGCAAAGCTGAGTCTGAAGATTTCCGATGCCGTCTCTGATCGAAGTGATACCATCATTGATCAGCTGATCTCTGAAACCGTTATTGGTATTGGTCATGATATTCTGCTGTCCGTTTGCGAGCCAAGGATATTCAGCCCCATAACTTCCACCGAATCCTCCTCCGAATCCGTTTCCGTTATTTCCCCAGCCAAGAAGCAGGAGTAAAATGATCCAGGCCCAATCACCTCCAAAACCATTTCCGAATCCGCCATTATTGCCCATGTATCCACCCGCAGGAGATACAAGCATAGTGGTGTTCATTCCTTCACCATCAGTTAATGCCATAACTTTTTCCTCCTATAAATTTTTGTAGGTTAGAGACATCACTCGTACGCTGTGACATCCGTATATCAAGGTTTGTGCACAACCTTAATATCAGTGAATTCCAAATATATTTTTGATCATGGGATCATTTCTCATTCCCATTACTTGATTAACCTGCGATTGTGATACCTGACCAGAATTAAGTAGATATTGAACAATTGCATTTGGATTGTTTAGATCGATATTTTGTGGAATATTAAAACGCTGTGATAATACCTGCATAGGATTTTGTTTTAATCGTTGGTATATGTCCATAAGGTTATTCAGATTGTTCATCATGTTCATCGTCTCCATCTTTATTGCGTTTATTTCTTCCCAAGTTCTTCAATTTAGCATTTTTAAGCTTATTTATTTCATCCCAGAGCATGTCTATTTGCTCATTTGTTTTATCGATTGATAAAATAATTGACTTAATATCAATGTCATCCTTCTTGGTCAAATCTGAGCGTTCTGGCATGTCTTCTTTTATGAGACGATACTTCTCAATTTTAGGAGATTCCAATTGAGAAAAACCCATAGATTTTTCCATTACAAACGGCTGGCCTTCGATCTTAAATGTCACACAATTACCGAGCGCAACCGGATAGTTTTTTACATATTCTTCGCTAGGAGCAGTTAAAAAACCACCATTTTGAATCTGCTGCTGAACTGTTTGCTGTTGAGGTTGTTGTACTTGATATCCATATTGCTGTGGATAAGGATATGGACTATAATAATTCGGCATGTTTTACTCCTTTCTATACCAAACATACATGGGGATTTCTCTTGAGCTATCCCAAGAATCGAATAGATCCCCATCTACAACAGTTGCTACATGTGTTCCGGTTCCTAAAACAAAAACACCTTTAGGATTATCTTTACAAAAGTCATTGATGGTATAACAATTAGGACAAAAGTCCGGTATAGTTTTTCTATAGAATCCTTTTTCTCTGAGAACAGATCCCCACACGGAATCCGCATGAGGCATATCTCCCATAGCTAAACCATTGGAACATACTAAAATATATACAGTTTCCCAATCGACATTTAATGCTTTTGATAATGCTCTTATAGAACAATCATCGACACTTCTACCGGTTGGGTTTGGATTATATTTTATCCACATAGCTTTTCTCCTTTTAATATAATTACAACATAAAAAAGCCCTTTGGAAAATGAATCCAAAGGGCAAATAATGTGCAATTTTTGTGCAGCTTTATTTTATATTTATATGTGAAAATATTTTTCTTTCACCTTGATAAATAATATTTTTTGTTTGTCTTACAGACAAATTAAATTCTTCAGCTAAATGCTCAAAAGTAATTCCATCAAATAATCTTCTACGAAGAATTGCTCGATTACGTTCTGCATTTTTGCCGATTATCCAATTATCAATCGCTCGATCTAATTCAAATCTTGAAATATCATCAAGTTTCATTTTCTTGCTCCACGACCTACATTTCGAACTCTACCGGTGCCTTTACAGTTTGGGCAAGTATGATAACCAGAATTACCACCAGTTCTCCTAGTTCTTGTGGTTTTAGTTACTCTTACTCTCTGTGCCATAATTTATATCTCCTGTTCCTACAATATTTACACCTTCACCATCTTGTTCTGCTTCAATGGTAGTCGTTTCATAAATAAACTGACTTTCATACCATATCCATAAAGCATTTGTACTTACAAGCAAAACAATAAGAAGTATGCACATAATCCACAACCTCTTTATTGTAAGTGCATTTCTATCAAGAACACTTTCAAATGCAAAAAAAGGAATTATAGTTGAGTTATCTTTTTCATTCATTTTCAGTATTACCTTTCTTATACTTCTTGTACTGAATAGACGAAACACAAAGCATAGTACCAAGGCATACACTTACATATTTAAGGGTTTCTTCAATCTCGTGTCCGTAAGGGATTCCCCATGTATTAAAGATTCCTTCGATGCAAACTCCGAGAGCAGGTAAAGCGATGATTGCTACCCATTTCAAAATGTCATAAACCTTGTTATTCATTTTCATAACCATTCCTCCTATTTGTTGTACACTTCACGAATCGTACAAAGTTTCTTGATCAATTCTTCAACCCATACATCAATTTGCTTTTCAAATTTTGTAGTCCTAAATATAGGGTCAATGTCATAACTAAAAACAATGTATTTAATTGTGGCTTGTTTTACGGAAATATAATCGCTGTCTATCTTGATATGATTAAATGAAATCCAATTAACAACTTCTGCAAAAACCATTTCAAGAATAAACTTTGTGAAGTATCCTTGATATCTGTTATCCGTCATCGGTTGTATGTAAGAATAAAGTCCTGCAATATAAGTATGTGACCATTCTATCTGTTGTCTTATTATATCTCGTTCTTGTACATCAGCGCCAAGAGTCAGGCCCTTGGTGTTGATTGATAATATTCCTCTACGTGATAGTACAGAAATAATGACTACAAGAATAAGTAATGATGCCATAACCATACTCGCATTCGCACTTGTTAAAACATTGCTAATTGTTTCCCACATCTTACACCTCAATTAAACAGCCGAGCGTCCTTCATTTTTTCCAAACGCTACATAATGCCAATAGTACATCGGGTTATCATCACCATATGCATTTCTCAAATCTTCGTAGTTGTCTTTGTAGACTTGTGGATTAAACTCTGCACTTGCCTGTCTAAACTCGTTCATACCGAAAGTGATAAAGTGATTCCACAACGCTTCTGCATTATCATTAAAAGCAAATTTCAAATCTGCATAAGTGTTTGAATAGAATACAGGGTCAAACACAGGCGAGTAGTTATAGCCATTAAGCATATATCCGCTTGCAGGAGTAGGTGTTACTTCACTTTCCAATCTCTGTGTAACAAGCATTGCAATATTAGCCATACATTGTTTTAAGAATGGCCCGGGGCAAGTGGTACTTGCAAAGTCGCAATGCATAGTCATATTTGCTCCGTTCCTATGATTAATCCTATCGCTTTTGTTATCTGACCATACTAACTTTTTAATTCCGTTTCGTTTGCAGATGTCAGTACATAATGTAACAAGCGTATCCATCGACTCAGCTGATATAGTCCAATATGGAGCACATATCTCGTTAGCAACTTCAATCGTTATCATACGCATATCATTTGCTTTATTCGATGAAGTGCAAGCACCATATTTTTCTTCGCAGTACATACCTACGTCTCTTCCGTTTATTCCATAGTTAGAACTTGCATTCTTTCTATGAAATACCTGTCCGCAAGTTTTGACTGATAAGTTACCTGCCATATGATGTATCGTAATACCATCAACACTTTTTCTCGGTCCGTAATTATGTGGACTTATATCAACGTAATTTACCAAAGGTGAATTTGAATACATAGGCTTTCCTCCATCATACTTTGTTAGGTTATAAGTTTCAATAACTTTCATGTTATTCTGAACATAATTTTTACTCGTAGCATATCCACAGTCTTTCAATGCCTGTAAATATCCTTCGGGTGTGGTCTGTGTTTTTGCAGATGCATAATTTCCTGTATCAATGAATTGAAAATATCCTTCAACTCCTGTGTTCATATCAGCAAACGCATACCACTTTGTCTTTATTGTGATATACGTTCCATCGGGCAACTGCTCTTTGCTCGTATCAATAATGTAGCCACTATTACAAGTAACTCTTCCATCACGATACTTCAATCCAAAATAATTATTTGACTGTGCTTTCTTGCTTCTGCCATAAGCAGATTCAAGACAAGCCTGTGCAATAATTGCAGATGCAACTCCCCATCCGTAAAAATCTCTCCACACTTGAACGTAAGGTGCTATCTGATTTATAAAGTCTTCTTGATAACTCATTTCATTCTCCATCAAGTTGATTAATTCTGTTAAAGACATAACCGCCTTTCCTCAAAAGGTTCAATCACATATTTGCACGTTGGTCTATATTTGTTTACAGTTACAGAGAAAAGGCGGATTAGTCATACTTCGTAAGGCTCTCCCGTGATTTCCTCATACTCTTCGGGAGTAATACCATTCTTCTTTCCTACTACGTTGTAGACCATTTCTTTTGTCCACAAACCTTTATCATAATAGCCTTTGATTTTTTCGTAGTTCTTGCTATGCATCTCACACCTCCTTAAATATCGATATCGCTCATAATAGCAACATACTCAATGTCAGCAGAGTTTTGCTCAATACCTGCCCTGTTATCCGCAATATCGACATTTTGATTATCATTTGTTTGTCTGATTCCTGCCTTGTCAGCATCGTTGTAAAAATCTTTTTTGTTGATGCTATTGATTAAAGCATTTACAAGATGTTCAAGATTTTCAACTCTTTTTTCTAAATCCATTTTCTCCTCCTTTTAAACATCTACCCTGCCATATATTTTAAAAGTGTATGCACCAAACCTTGATGCTGCTGATGCTGAAACTCTCTCAACTCTAAAATCTGAATATTCAGCAGGCGAATCAAGAACAATGGTTGCAACTTCATATGAACCACGCCCTGCAGGGAGTGTCATTGAGAGATTATCTTTCAATACAACAGAACCATTGTTTGCGGTGATTCTATAATTAAAAGTTATTTGAGAATTTGATGCATTGAATATAATTAAATAAAATTTTAATGCTTTAATATTTGACGGGAAAGTATATCCAATATATTCACCACCTGAAACAACAGTATTTGATTCCCACTGTGTTTGATTGTTGTTGTCAAATGCCAAATAAGGATATGCTGAACTGTAATAAGAACTTGCATAACACGTTCCGCTTGGTGTTGTGTTTCCTGTCATTGTAGGGATTTTGGCATTATCAACACTTTCATAATATGCACTGTTTTGGATTGCAGTGTTCCATGTTGAATTTGCAATCAAAGTGTTTGATGCATAATTGTTCAATCCAATCAGAGACATTGCATTTTGGTCTGCACATACATTGCTTGCAAATGTTGTTGACCTCACAAGATAATCAATGGCATTGTTGGATGAAATAACTGCAGACAATGTTGTTAAGTCTGCAAGAATTTCTGAAATAGTGGTATATTCACTGTCCCAAATATTTGCACAGTGTAACAATGTGGTTACATCATCTGTAGGAATAACAGTTCTTCCATTTGGTATAAATGTTATATTATAGAGTGCGACATCATTAACAGTTATAATACAAGATACCGTACTACCACTTGATAATCCATTTACAGTCCAATCTCCATATTCCGTAACATCACATTCAAAAATTCCTGTACTTGTTTCAATAGCAGTAATAGTTTTTGAATCTTTTACTACTGTTACTGTTGAGCCTGTATCTGAAGGAATTATAAAATGAGGTTTTAATAATCCGTCAATTTCTTGATTTATTGCATCAATCTCTAACTGCAAATGTCCTGCCGCATCTTCTGAAAGTTGGTCTTTCATTTCATCAAACCACGCAAGAAACTCTGCCTGCTCTTCACTCTTGAAACCTGCAAGGTCAGCCTGTACCTGCTGATAAATAGTAGTAGTATCCCATTCACTTACACTCGATACAATTCCACATCTTTCACTTTCATATCTTGTGTCTGTGATTCTTTCGTTTGACATACTCGTTGTGCCATGAGCAATGAACAAATCAGCAAGACCGATTTCGTAAACAGAACCGCTTCTTGTAAGTTCGGGTCTTACAGGCTCTGATGAAGGAGTTCCTGCTACGATATATAAATCCGCTTCTCTTACATCAACATTTTCATTCCATCTTAAAACGACAGTATCAATTCTGTCATTAACTAAATCTGCCGCACCAACTTCAAGTATCCTTGTTTCTTCTTCCTGCATAAGACCACCATTAATAACAGCGTAACCTGCAGAAACAGAAACAGTCATACCTTCTTCTCCTGCTGATACTTGAAAGCACGTACTCGGATTAGGCATAACTCCTGTCGTGAATAAATCATTCAATAATTTTCTTAATGGCTGTGATGATACTGCCCTGTCATACGTAGGTATTCCACCACTGTATGTTACTCGTGAATCAAAAGGGAAACTTAACATTACATTGAACCTCTCTTTCTGATAATCGGTGTACCAACTTCAAAACTCAAACTCCAAACGCCTTTTTTAATTACTTCATAGCATCCAATAATTTGAACGTCTACGCTTAGATCAATTTCCGGAATTTCAATACTAACGAAATCACCAAGATCAAAGTCAACCATGTACTCATAAGAAGAATTTACGAAGTCAAATTGAATATTGATTTTATCTCTTTTGTCATAAAGATCTTTACTGGCATCTGACATGACCGCAAGTTTATGATCTTTATCCGCTTTTTGAAAGTCTTGAGTGTCATCATTGATATAATCGCTTTGCGCACTCACCATACTTTCAACTAAAAATCTTCCAGTTGAATCTATAAATGTATTTGCAAGCACCAATGTCGTTTCATTATTGGTTCCTACTTGTATGACTGTATCTTTCGTATCTGTTTCACTTACAACTACACTTGCTGATTTTATTGAACCATTAGCACTAGTTAAAACGACTGGATTATATCCTTCAAGATAATTATCTTGAGTCCTGTCAATGCCATGTATGATGTTAAGTGTTTTTGTCTTATTTGCATAATCAAAAACTATCTCATAAGATGCTCCACTTTCCTTTAAAATATCATAAAGTTTATCTCCAAGCCTTTCATTATTTCTCGTATGAACAGCTTGTTTATATGTCCCATGTGAATCATCTATCCTACCAAATATTATATCAAGTTCAAAGTCTTTTGTAACTAATAAGTCACCACTAAAATCACCAATGAGATAGTTTGTGAAATTGATATGCTTAAATCCATTGAAGAAATTTGTAGCTACTACATCTGCTGTGTCATTTTGCTCAAGCCAGTCAGGTGTATCATTCAATTTATTTATTGATACACCATAATTTGTTCCTGCATCATTATAATATGCAGTAGGCTTTTTATAGCAGATCATCTTATTAAGTTCATCTTCTACAAATAAACCAGAAAGCGTGAGATTATTTTTGGTAGGTGTTTTTTTCCAATTAACTTGAGTTATTTTTCCAAGCTCTTTGCGTTTCTCGGAATAAACATATTTCCATGTAGTTTTACTATATGCAACATGTCCTACTGCTCCATCAATTACAAATTGACCCGGCTCATTATATTTTCTCGACCATTGAAGGTCTGAATATTTAAGGATAGTAACTAAATCAAAGTTACTATCCAAAACTTTTACTGAAAAAGGTTTTTCATATTCCGAATTTATCTGCATATCAAATCACCGTATAAAGATTATTGTAATAAACATAAACAGCCATATTATCAGAACCATCTGTCGCATCAAATGAAATAGTATTCTCACCTATCAAGATATACATATCATCAAACTTTGACGCTCTGTCGCATTGTCCGAGTATATTCACATCGTTGTTTGTTATTCGTGGTGGATTTACGTTATAGTCAATAACTATATGGTCATCAACATTAAATGTGCCTAATATCTTTATAAAACCATTATTAATACCAACTGATGGATTAACTACTTCATCATCGAAGTCAATTATAATTTTTGGATATGCGATATTTTCACCTCTATTGATCAGAGGAACTTGCTTTTCAAAGTTGAATACTCCAACAGCAGTTCCGTATTCAATATTACACATCCAAGGAAAACCAAAGTTAGGAACAAGTGATGCGATGTTCTGTCCAAAGTCATCAACGCTTTTATAATACGGACTATCAAAATGAAGTGAGATCGTGGCTTTTAAAAGATAATCCTCATTCGTAGGTTCATTTACTTGCATACGATATAGATCACCTTCTATCCATTTAGTCACGCCCCCGTGCGTGACATAAATAGTATAATGCTTATTGTATTGAAAGAACTCCAATAACTTTTTACGATTAGTAGTATTATTAGGCACGTCAATGTTACAAATCTTAAGTGTCCTATTTTTATCTGCTAATCTTATATTTTGCGTCGTACTTCCGTCGCGATTATAATCTTCGACTGCAGTTATTTTAGCATCAAAACTTGAAAAACCATCGAGCCCATTTTTCTGCAATCTCCATTTATAATCTTCACCGATATAAAAAACTGTATTATCTTCTTTTACGAATTTTATTAATGTATCATGCATATGCTTCATTCCTCAATAATCC
>Ga0247611_10001240_pt1 | contig 46340 bp, 33 predicted proteins | sample 177DNAGHGhighgp2_FD_192422 | JGI IMG/M metagenome (GOLD analysis project Ga0247611, IMG submission 192422) | Sheep rumen microbial communities from Palmerston North, Manawatu-Wanganui, New Zealand - 1770 DNA GHGhigh gp2 | ecosystem: Host-associated > Mammals > Digestive system > Stomach > Rumen... | reverse complement strand
CCTTTTGGAGATCAATGCAAACCCCATTGGAAAAGTAAAATCCGTGGTACCCCTAAAACCGCCTCAAAAAAAACCGCCTATTGAAAATCAGGGATTTACGTAGGCTATAGCTGCAATGTGGGTTAATAGGATTCTTTTCATACGTTTGATTGCTTATTAATGTTGGTTGTTCGCTCTGACTATCTCGCCTAAAGAAATGTCGGGATGACGGTAGCGGGCCTGTGGGTTGCGTTCGCCACGAGCCAGCGTGAGGGCTTTCTGCGAGCAGTTGTGGACGCAGGCCAAACAGTAGTCGCAGTCGCCACTGAATTGGGCCACGTCGTCTGCCATCTTGAAATTTCCGTGCGGACAGACCTTGGCACAGGTGTTGCAGCCTATACAGGCCTCGGTGTTCAACTTTAGCAGCTGCTCGGCAGTCATCGGGAAGTGACTCTTCTGCAGATTTGACAGGAAGCCTTGCGTCTGCTCGTTCATCTGGTCAAACTTTGCAATGAACTGGCGATGTGCCGCAACGTCGGCTACGATGGCCGCCAGGTTCTCAGCAGTGTGCTTCTCTGCCTTTATCTGTTCGTTCATGTCGAACACAGGCAGATAGTTATCCACCATCATCAGTGTCTGGATATACTGGTTCACGACACCTTGCTTTTGGCAATAGTCATCCCACCATTCGGCTACGTTGGCTGCGAAATTGCCAAACGTGATGACAGAGAAAATATATGAAGCCTTCAGCTTTGCCTTCCTCACGAATGAGCGCACCAACATCGGGGCCGTTGCAGCATAATCGGGGAACACGAAACCAATTTCGTCGGATTCGTACTCCAGCTTTCCATCTTTGATGGCCTGTGGAATGCTGACTAACTCAGTGCCTAATGCCTTCGCCACAAACAGGCTATTGCCCGTTGCCGTGAAGTAGAACACCAACCTCCGCTTCCCCATCTGTTTTCCACTCGCGTCCCTTGACGACGCCAGACTGCTCAGCGGCGATGCCATCATAGCCGCTGAAAGCACTGAACATCCCATGATCTTCAGTGCCTCTCTACGTGTCACTCTTTTCTTTTCCATATTTTGGTTTGTCAAAATTATTTATATCCCAATCCTTTCAGCCACTCGTTGATGGCATTGGACTGACTGCCGGCACTTGCCCCCCTCGTTTGGAAACCTGAGGAATTGACTTTGGCTTGTGGCTCCTGCTGACGGATGACGCTGATGGCATCGGCCAGTCCGCTTCCCTCATGGGTGGTGAACACCATTACATTCTTGCCGCTCAGGTCATAGGTGTCGAGGAAACTGTAAACGGGCATCGGCACGGTGTACCACCACACGGGTGTGCCGATGATGATGTTCTGATAGTCGACGAGATTTGTCAGCGTCGAAGTCAGTGCGGGATGTGTGCCTGCTTCCTTCTCGTTGCGTGCAAAATCGGCCAGTTCGTTGTAGGTCACGGGATAGTAGTCGTCGGCCACGGTGATGCGGTGCATGTCGGCTCCCGTGCGGTCTGCAATCTGTTGTGCCACCCATTGGGTTGCCCCCAACTCACTATCTTTGTAATTGAAAACCTGAGTTGCTCCCGTCGAAGCATCCACGCCATCGGGAACGGTCTTGGAGAAATATACGACCAACGTCTTCCCGTTCAGATTGTCGATAAGCTCAGTTGGAGTGTTGTTGTCATCATCACTCGAACAAGCGGTCAGCAAGGCCGCCATCATTACTGCTGTAAATAGAATCTTCTGCATATAACAAATAATGTGTAGGTTATTTGACAATCTTTTTGCCGTCTATGATTTGTATGCCTCGTCCTCCGCTGGCAAGCATCCCATCCGGTGTATATGCTCTTCCTGTCGCTGCGCTTTCATGCTTAACACTACGAATGGCACTCGCCTCATTGGCGGGAAAGAAAAACTGCAGGGCATGGTAGCAGAACTCCCATACGGCATTGAAGTCATGGCGGCCGCCCTCCTTCATGTGATAGGAAAAGGTGTTGGCGTTGAAGGTGTCGGTGAGTTTGGCCATCGCCATTGCCTGGTTGTGGGTCTGGTCGATGCGCACGTCCTCAGTGCCCACGGCATACCACACATAGAAGTCGTTCTTGTAGGGCGAGGCATTGACTATGTCAGCCAGAAATTGTGCAGTTGCGTCAGGATAGTAGGCACCGCCATACATCCCCTGGCTCCAGTTGTCGCCACTCATGGGCAGATACATGCGACTATAGTCGAAAGCCTGCTCGAAGACATACCACGTCGTGATGCTGCCAAGCGAGAAACCACCGATGGCACGATGGGCACGCGAGGCAAGGATGCCTTCGGGTGTCGCCTCTGTCAGATAGGTGGAGTAGTGCGTCTCCACAGCGGGGATGAGGTCGTTTACATATTCCTGCGAGAATACGGCAGCCTCACGAGTCGATTCACCCCAGTCCTTAGAATGGTTATCCTTATCCCATGTGGGCGATACGGCGATGAACGGACGGCAGAGTCCACGCTGAATCAGGTTGTCGAAGATGTGTACCAACCCTGTGCGGCTGCTACCGCTGCGCCCCAGGAAATACTCCTCGGCCACTCCTGTCCAGCCGTGTAGCAGGTAGATAACGTCGTACTGCTTCGACGGGTCATAGCCGTATGGCACATATACGTAGGCAGGTTTTCTCGTTGCGGGACGGCTGCTTTGCGTGTAGTCCTTTGAATCATACTCAACCAACTCAATCGTTCCCTGCTGCGTTGCAGCCTGAAAGAACTCCGACGGCACGGGTGTGGTGTACTGTATCTGGAAATCTGTCGGCGCGTTGTCATTTTCCGAAACGTCTGCTGCCTCTTTTGAAGCACCGTCCGATGAACAGGCTGCACAACCAAACATCGAAGTCATCAGCATCATCATTGTAGTCATTGATTTTCTCATATTCCTATTCCTTTGGAAGTCGCTCGTATTCCTCTTTACTCAGCATCTCGTCAGTCCACACTACGGCTGGACGATCTGGATTGGTACCTACAGCCAGGTGGGCGAAGCGCGAATTGGGTGAGGCACCGTGCCAATGCTTCACATTGGGCGGACACATCACGACATCGCCTGGATGCAACACCTCTACAGGCTGACCTTCAATCTGGTGGTATCCGATGCCGTCGGTTGCTATCAGTATCTGGCCTCCGGGATGGGTGTGCCAGGCATTAATGACACCGGGCTCGAACACGACGTAGTGAAGTCCTGGAGAACCTGCCACATTTGGAGCATCCACCGTATTTTCCAGACGAATCGGCCCGTTGAATGTCGGCAGTGACAGCGTGGAGTCAGGGGCTGCAAACATCAGGCTGTCAGTTGTGGTCTGGTGCGCATACTCCTCCATCTCTAATCCATTGTAATACTCATCCGAAATGGAATTATCGCTGTCATTGTATGTTTCTGCAGGTTTCCAAGCCGAATCATAAATCACTACCTGAGAGAACCAGTTGTCCTTTGTGGCTCCGTGCCAATGGCGCACTCCTGCAGGAATCTGCAATACGTCACCGCGACGCAGAATCTGTGCAGGCTTGCCCTCCTCCTGATAGAGTCCTACACCGTCAGTCACCAGCACAACCATACCACCATGACGATGCCAACTGCTGTGTGCCGCAGGGCCGAACGTCACGACATTGGTTTGTGGAAAATTAAACACAGAATCTACGCTAATCAGCGGCTTCAGATAAGCCTCGCCTGTAAACGCGGGATTGTCTATCCGCTGGCCAATGGGAAAGGATATCTGTTCCTTCGTAATACCCATTGTGGTCTGTTTATGATCGGCGCACGATGCTAGTAGCAGGCCGCTCATGATGATTGCAAACAATTTCTTCATACGCTTAGAATCCTATTTCGGTGAGCCACTTGTCAATCTTGCCATGCTTCTTGTCCATATCCTTGCCACCCTGTTCCTTGGTCACCACACAGATTCCGTCGCGATGGTCGCTCTTAGGTGTGGCACTCACGATATCGCGCAGTGTCGATGACGGACCACTGTAAGCCGTGCAGAACGGGATGACCGTCTTGCCACTCAGATCGTACTGTTCCAGAAATGTATAGACGGGCATCGGAGCCGTGTACCACCATACGGGGACGCAGACAAACACCACGTCATACTGTGCCATGTTCTCCACCTTTCCTTTGATTGCAGGACGCTCGCCTGCTTCTTTCTCGGCCTTGGCATCCTCGGTGCAGGCGTTATACTCCTTGGGATATGCCTTTTCGCGAATGATTTCAAACTTGTCGGCTCCTACCTTTTGAGCAATGTAGTGAGCTGCCTCCTTCGTATTGCCACTCCATGAGAAGTAGGCAACCAGTGTTTTCTTTCCTTTCAAATTTGTCATCTCTTTCTTTGTTGTTTCGTTAGTTGACTCACCAGCCTTTTGGTTGGCTTCGCCTTCGTCCGTCACGACTCGGCCATTCAAGCGAGCTTGATGGCTCTCGCTGCTCCTTCCGTTGGCCTTGTTTGTTTTTGCCGTGCAGGCACTCAGTCCCATTACGGTCAGCAGCATCATGGCTGCCAGAGTTAGAATCTTCTTCATATTGCTAATCTCCAATTGTTCTTGTAAATGCCAATAAAGACAGTCTCCATTTGCCGTCCTCCATAACGAATACCTCAGAAACGATGAAGGGGTTAACCACCTCGTTGCCACCCACAGCTGCTGTCAGATGAATGCGGCTATAAACTGTGGCCGTACTACCGGCAAACTTTACTTCTTGGGAATGTACCTCAGCGTGTTTATACCAGATGCCACCCGAACGAATTATCTGTAGTTCCTGAGCCTTACCCCAGTATCCACCCATATGAACGAACTGCGCATTCTCAAGGAATAACTCACTGAGGCGGTCGGCATTTTTCTCTGCCATCCACGTCCATTTCTGGTTTGAGAGGTCAATCAACTCCTGTTCTTCTTTACTCACCTGTGCAAATGCCGTCATGCTTACGATAATCAGCACTGCGAAAAACATCATTTTCTTCATATCTTGATACGTTTAATATTCGACGGTGCAAAGGTACGAAGAATCCCCGCAACTATTTTGACAATAATTACGGGGATTCTTTCACTTTTTTCCGAAAACAATTCTATTCCCTAAAGTCAGTAGGCGAAGCACCAAGATACTTCTGCACATAGCGGCTAAAGTAACTGGGAGAAGAGAATCCATAGAGATCGGTCAGTTCGGTAAACGAACGCTTCTTGTCGCGCAATTGGCGACTGATGTCAAGCACCGTGTAGCGGTTTATCCAGTAGTTGGCAGGAAAACCGCTAACCTTCTTGCATACTTCGGAGAGGTATTTTGTGGTGACGCAAAGCTTGTCAGCATAATAGCCGATGTCTCGGTTCTTGCGGAAATCTCCACGTTCCAGCAATGCCAAGAAACGCTCCATCAAATCAGCATATTGCGAAGTTATCTTCTCATTCCCATATAGTGATGCATGGAAGTCGAAGAAATCGATAATCATGCACTGGATGGCATTGATCATGGCATCACGGTGGAAGTTGTGAGTTGTCAATACCAAGCGTCGCTTGATGTAGTCGAAGTCGAGTGCGCAGACCTCCTGCTGTTCAGGGTTAAGGTGTAAAATAGGGTCGTTGAATAAGGCCATCGCCCCTTTCATGCCATAGTTGGAATGTGGCGTGGAAACTTCAATAAACTCCGGCGTGACATAAACTACATCCACCTCGAAGTCTTCGCTTTCTTTGACACTTTCCACCAAATCACCACGCCTGATAATAAGGCACTCTCCAGCCTCCAGCCTATACTCATTATTATTATAATTGAACTCACAAAAGCCCTTATGGCAGTAGGCATGACATAAGTAACCAGCAACTTCTCCTTTGCCGATGCCTCTCAGTGTGTCTGCTATTATGATGTCTTTACGTTCATTCACGTCACAAAGGTACTGTTTTTTGTTGAGAATCCGTGTCAATCCATAAGAGAAAGAGCGAAATTAACATCAATCTCAAACTTTTTTTGAGTCCAGATGCAACCTTAAGGTAAGTTCCTCATCGTCTTCTGGCGGATGAATCGCATGGCCTTCTGCTTATGGTTATAGTAGAATTTGTCGTACCGCAATTTTACGATGCCGGTCATTGGGGCCCCGTTGGCCAGATAGGAGAAGATGAGAATCTTGTTATGGTTGCAAAATCACAAATGCCGTTATAAAAATTGTGTTTTATGCAAAATTCAATGCCTTTTTTGCTATCAGATGCTATTTGTCAGAGATGTTTGTGACTTTTTATACACAAAGTGTATAACGAAAAGACGTCTGAAAAATAATGGCAAAAAACCATTGTCGGTTCGTGAAAATTGTATATCTTCGCAGCCGATTTCAAAAATAACCATTTAATAACAGCAGCAATGCAGAGACAAAAATTCGACATATTAGCAGGATGGAACATTCAGGGCGCACGGTGCCTTGAATGCGATAGCTATATGCTATTGTCAAGCATTGCATCCACACGTAACCCGCGCACAAAAGGACTAGGACTCCCCATGTCGGCACGAGGATGGAACGACCGGTTCCGTCCGTCTAACAGAAGCTGATAACACATGAGAATAAAAGTGGTTGGAGAGTCGCAATGCTTTCCAACCACTTCTTTTTTGTGCCGATCACAAACGATGAAAAACGCTGACTTACCACCAGCCTTACTTCTCCTCACCGCTCGGCCTAAGGCACAAACCAAACAATCATCATTCATTAACCCGCGCAGCGATGCGCACAAAACGAGGAAAAAATGTTAGAATTCAAGAAGTACAACTCCATCGAGAACTCCTTTAGCAGGGAGTTCATGGAAAAGGTCGTGGCAGAGATGCCCGCCGACCTGGAATATGTGGTGCAGGAAAAAGTGCATGGCGCCAACACGAGTTTTCTCTGTGACGGAGAGAGCGTGAGGTTTGCCAAGCGTACCTCCTTGCTGGAGGATGACGAGAAGTTTTACGACTACCCCGAACTGCTCGAGAGATACCGCGACAGGGTCATCGCACTTGCAAAGGATGTGATGGGCAGGTATGCCGGTACGAGGAGCGTCAATATCTTTGGTGAGATGTTCGGCGGCACCTACCCTCACAAGGACGTGCAGCCCAACCGCAAGGTGAACATCATACAGAAGGGTGTGTGCTACACCCCAGAGCATGAGTTCTATGGTTTCGATATCTATCTTGTCGGTGATGAGAGCAATAGATACCTGTCTGTGGATGAGGCGAACGAACTCTTCGAGAAGCACGGGTTCTTCTATGCCAGGACGCTGTTCAAGGGCACGCTCTCCGAATGTCTGAAGCATCCCAACGCTTTCCCAAGCAAGATAGCCGAATGGCTCGGCCTGCCTGCCATCGAGGACAACATCTGCGAGGGCATCGTCATCAGACCCGTCGTGCCAATGTATCTCAGGAACGGCAGCAGGGTGCTCATCAAGAGCAAGAACGAAAGGTTCTCCGAGAAAAAGAGCGTAAAAAAACGCAACAAACTGTTTGCCGAACCTGTTCCCTACAGCGAGGCGCTGAAGGCTCTTGTTATCGAGGTGGAAGCCTATGTTACAGAGCAACGTCTGGCCAACGTGGTCAGCCACATCGGCGAGGTGCATGTGCCCAAGGACTTCGGCAAGATCATGGGTCTGTTCTCCAAGGACGTGCTCGAAGATTTCCTGAAGGAGCATGGCGGTGAATACGGTTGCCTTGAGAAGAGCGAGCAGAAACTGCTCAACAAGGAACTGAACAAACTCGCCACCGCTCTGGTGAAGAAGGCCTATATGAGCCAGGCCTACATACTCGATGAGTGAACATATTAACGTACTCTCCCCGTGCCCCACATGGAGCATGGGGAAAGTCATAAAACAAATACGACAATGAGAATACAATACATGAGCGACCTGCACATGGAGCTTGCAGAGAACAGCAGGTATATCAAGCACTGCGGCTTTCCTGTCACGGGCGAGGTGCTTGTTTTGGCAGGGGATACGTTCTATCTGAAGAACAAAGTTCCGCCTTTGGGGGATTTCTGGAGTTGGGCCTCGGAGAATTACAGGCAGGTGCTGGTTGTCCCCGGCAACCATGACTACTATGGCTATTACGACGTGATGGAGCGTGGAATGCAGTGGTCGTGGATGCTCAAAGAGAATGTGGGATATTACCAGAACCAGGTCGTGAGGATTGACGATGTGGACTTCATCCTCAGCACCCTATGGTCGCATATCCCGCCAGAGGATGAGTCTGCCGTCTCGCATGGATTGAACGACTTCTATCAGACCGAATACGACGGTCATCGGCTGACGGTGGCAGACTACAACGGGATGCACCGCTTCTGCCTGAATTTCATCAAAAAGAGTGTTGCGGAGAGCACGGCGAGGAAGATAGTTGTTGTGACCCATCACCTTCCTACGTTGCAGGTGGTGGCACCACAGCACAAAGGCTCGCCCATCAACAGCGCCTTTGCAACCGAGTTGGGCGACTTCATCGCCGGCAGCCGCATTGACTGCTGGATATACGGTCATTCACACACCAACATCGACACTCAGATTGGTGACATGATAATTGTAAGCAACCAACTGGGCAATGTTTTCCAATAGGAGCACTTGCATAATTCGTTTAGCCATCCGAACTTGCTCGAAGATGGCCCGTTATTGGTTCACCATCCATCCTCGCGGACCGTTGGAAGGGCTCTGGAGAAAACTGACATGGATTTAATATCACAATCACATCGTCACGGGTTATTCTCACATTTTGTTTTTCGCATTCAAAGCAACGTCATAGTCACACCATCTTGCTATTCGTTTTTCGACTTGTAATACTGGCTGGGGGCGACACCGTAGAACTTCTTGAAGAGGGCAGAGAAGGAGGTGGGGCTTGAGAAGCCGCAGGAATAGGTGACCTCCGAGACGTTCATCTTGCCGCTGGCCAACAATTCGGCGGCCTTCTTCAGGCGTACCTTGCGGATAAAATCATGTGGTGTCTGTCCTGTCAGGTCCTTCATCTTGCGGTGCAGGTGGACACGGCTGAGGCCTACTTCACTGGCTATCAAGTCCATGGTCAGGTTTTCATCATCCAGGTGGTCATTGATGGCCTTCATGATGTTGGCAAGGAGTTTTTCGTCAGGCGACTTGATACTATCAGGCTTGGTCTTTCCTTCCAACTGGTCAGTATGTTCATATTTCAGGCGGAGGGTACGTGTCCGCTGTATCAGGTTGACAATGGTCTGGCGGAGGATTTCCATGTTGAACGGCTTGACGATGTAGGCGTCGGCACCCGTAGTCAGACCTTTCAGTCGTTCCTCGTCCATGCCCATGGCCGTCAGCATCACGACAGGTACGTGGCTGGTTGCAAGGTTTGAGCGCAGACTCATGCAAAGCGTGTGTCCATCCATGTCGGGCATCATCACATCGCTGAGCACCAAGTCGGGAACGGTGCGGATGATTTCAGCGAAAGCCTGCCTGCCGTCAGCAAAGGCTTTTATCTCATAGTCTGCACAGAGTTCCTGCACCAGGTAATCACGGATTTCCGCATCGTCCTCGGCAATCACCAGCAGAGGCCGCTGACGGGTGGGCGACTCAATAGGTTCTTCTGTGGTCTCGTCAGTATCTTCCACTTCTGCCAAAGTCAGTTGCTCAGCAGTCTCCACGTCGGGCTCAGTTGCCATCTCATCGGCTTTCAGGTGCTCACAACCTAATGGCAGTGAGATGACGAACTCACAGCCCTTGTCCAGATTGTGGGCCGAGATGGTGCCATAATGCAACTCTACCAACGAGCGGGCGAGGTCGAGACCGATGCCCGTTCCCGTTTGCTGACCGCTTGCTTTATTCTCCGACTGATAAAAACGTTCGAAAATCTGCTCCAGTTTGTCCTCGGGAATCTTATCACCATTGTCTCGGATGGCAATAATGGCATTCTGCTTGTCGTGGCTGACGCGGATGGCAATCTCTCCACCCGTCGGTGTGAACTTGAACGCGTTGGACAGCACGTTGACGATGACCTTGTCGAAGTAGCGACGGTCAATCCATACCGGCAACGTCTCAGAATCATGGTCATACAGGAAACTGATTTGCCGGTTATGTGCCTGGTGCTCAAACAGCGAGTATAATTCCTGGATAAATCCCACGAGATCGGTCTCCCTCATGCGCATTTGCATCTGTCCCTTGTCAATCTTGCGCAGATCCATCATCTGGTTGATAAGTCCCAGGATGCGCTCGGCATTGCGGCGCATGATTTCATAGATGCCCCTCTTCTGTGGGTCGCCCTCGCGCTTGATGAGCGAGAGCAACGGGGTGACGATGAGCGTCATGGGCGTGCGGATGTCGTGGCTGAAGTTCATGAAGAAGCGCAGTTTAGCCTCGCTCAGTTCCTCGGCGTGGATATGCTCCTGCAGTTTCATGCGCTCGCGCTCACGATTTCGGCGGTAGGCGATGTAGCGCCACACGATGAATGCAAGCAAGGCAGCATAGAGCAGATAAGCCCACCACGAACGGTACCACGGGGCATGCACCACGACGGTAAACGTGCGCTCGGCCGTCTCAGTACCCTTGTAGGATGCCTTTACGCGGAAATGATAGGTGCCGGGAGCCAGACGCGAGAACGTGATTTCATTCGTTCCCTGCTGTAGTGCCACAAACGGGTCGCCGTTGATGCTGTACAAATAGGTGATGCGCTCGGGTGCATCGAATGTCAGTGTGGAAAAACTGACGGAAAACGAGTTGTCGCTGTGGTCCAGTTCAAAGTGTTGGCTCCGTGTGACGAGCGTGTCGGTCACCTGGTAACTGCCCGAAAGCGTGGTCTGGTCGACTGGCACGCCGTTGATGGTGAAGGCCGTCAGGCTGACGGTGGCGTTCCATTCCCGAAGGTCGATGTCGGCCGGGTTGAACCAGGTGATGCCGCCCGTGCCGCAAAATAGTAGTTGGCCGTCGGGCGTGGCCCATGAGCCGCCCGTAGTGAAATAGTTGGCCTGCAAGCCGTCCTCCACATAGTAGTTTTGGAACCGACCGCTCTTTACATTCATGCACGAGAGTCCCATGTCGGTGCCTAACCAGAGTTGTCCCATCTGGTCTTTCTCGATGGACGCGACATTGTTGCTGGGCAGTCCGTGTTCCCTGGTATAATGACCCAGTTCCCGTTTGCGCAGGTCGTAGCGGTACAATCCCTCGGTGGTGCCTATCCAGAGCGCATTATTGAATTCTCGTGCCATGTTGACATTTGCTCCCGGCACCAGGCACTTGCCGTCAAAGATGCCGTTCCATGTCATGTTGTCAAGTTCCAGACAGTTCAGTCCGTTGTCTGCAGCCACATAGAGACGATGGCCGTCGGGCGACAGCGACAGTTGGGAAATGTAGTCATGAGAGAGTCCTTTTCCTGTGCCGTCAGTCGAACGGTATTGCCGGATTTCCTGACCACCCTTGGTGAACATCAGCAGCCCTTGGCCCATCGTTCCTGCCCATATCCGTCCTTGGCTATCCATGGCATAGTCGGTGATGCTGAGGAAATTGTTTTGCTGGCTTTTCACAGGATGGTATTGCGATGTCCGTGGGTCAATCCATCCGCCACCTTCACCATAAGAGCCAATCCAAATGCGGCCCTCGGCATCCTCGCTGATGGTCAGTACGGTCGATGGGAAGCCTTCTGCATAGTGCCTGACGAGATGGCCATCCTTGTCCAGGCAATAGATGCCGTCCTTGTCTGTACCAAGCCATGTGTTGGCTTTGCTGTCTGCAAAAACGCAGCAGATATTGGCGGTGCCGATTACGTTCTTTGCACCCGCCTTATGTCCCATAAAACGGAAGCCTGACGACGAGGGCGGCTGCTGGAAAATCCCTTTCTCGCTCAGTCCCAGCCAAACGTTTTCGTTGTCGTCCTCTATGATGGCATACACCTTGCTCTTCGACAGTTCCACCTCGTGACTATAGTAAGAATTGGCTGTCAGTTCGCCTGTTAGTGGGTTATAGATGCTCATACCCTTGCCGTCGAAACCCACGAGAAGGTTGCCCGTATGGTCAGTATAAAGGGCAGATACAGGAATGTTGCCCGTTACCGCCACGTGGACGAACTGTTCACCCTGCTTGCGGAAGAGTCCTCGGTTGGCCGTTCCCACATAAACGTTACCCGACATGTCGGTGCATACGCAGTAGAACTTCATGCCGTCGCCATCGTTCATGTATTGCTTGACACGCTTGCCGTCGTAACAGAACACACCATTTTCTGCGACAATCCAAAGTCGGCCGGCATTGTCCTCCGCCATACTACGGATTTCCCCGCATCCAGGCAATTTTATGTTCATCTGGCGGGCAGTGCCATCGTTCTTCACCAATAGCAGTCCATCTGTTGAGGTTCCCGCCACCATTTCCCCATTCTTGCGCTCAAAGAGGCAGTTCACGTTGCCATAGACGGACTCGCCCTTCCCGTTCAGTTTCTTCACGTCGCGGAACTGCACGCCGTCGTAAACTTGCAGATTGGCGTATGTGCCAAAGTAGAACAGTCCGTTGCGGGCTTGCGCCATGCAGAGCACGTGGTTGTTGCCCATCCCTGCAGCGTTCTTCTGCCCTCGCTTGAACACTTGAAACTGGTAGCCGTCATACTGCACGATGCCGTTGCTGGTCACTGCCCACAGGAAACCGTTCCTATCGATATATAGTTGGTTGATAAACAACCCCGACCGCAAGTGGTCTATATCGAAGAACTTTCCTGCCTGTGCTCTTGCCGTCAGTACGGCAAAAGCCAGGAGCATGGTCATGGGTATCAACAAACGTTTTCTCATTTTTCTTCTCCGATGACGACACCCCAGGGTTCAATGGTGATATTCTGCCCTTGTGCCAGTTTCTGGCTGTCGAGCAGTGACCGGCTTGCCGGATAGGGATAGGCGACTGTTTTCGGTTCGTAGGAGTAGTTGAAAAGATAGTGCAGTTTGCCACCCTTGTCATTGATGCCTGAGCGGAGGACGATGGGAAACCGGTACTGTCGCTCCACGGTGGCGATGCCCTTTCGGTCGGCAGCGCGGGCAATGAGCCGATAAAGAATGTCGGTGGAGGGCACGGTGCCTATATAAATGAGGTGCCCCTTGCCATACTGGTTCTCCGTGATACACGGCCATTGTCCGAAGAACTGGTGCTCTACGGTGGCCAAAGGCTGAGCCGTTGTCGGTTGCAGGAACTCCATCCAGGTGTTGACGGTATTGTCTGAGGCACCGATGCTGTTGGGCTTCAACGGCAGCGTGTTGATGCTCGAATACTCCTGATAGGTGAAGCCGCAGGCTTCGGCCAACGGGCCTGGAGCCAGCACGGGACGCACGGCATTGTCGTAGTCGGTATAACCGCTCTTATAGAGCATCACAACCTCGCCGCCCTGTCGCACGAAATCGCTGATTTTCCGCAACAATTCGTCGGTAGCTACATAGAGCGAGGGCACTACGAGCATGTCATATTGCGAGAAGTCCTGCATCTCGGGTTTGTCGACTGGCAGGATGTCGCATTCAATATTCTGTCGGTAAAGCGCGTCATACATCATGTTCACCTTGTATTGGTCGCGGTCGGTGTAGGGCATGAAGTCGAGGGCGTGCTTTGAGTCATGGCTGAACAGCAGGGCCACGCGGTTCCGCTTTTTCAGATTCACCAGTCGGTCACCGATTCTGTCCAGTTCCTGGGCACCTTTCTTGAACTCACGATAGACACGGTTGGGTTTGCCGTCGTGGCCGAGGATGCCGCGCCAATAGGTTTCCTGACCATAGTGCAGCGTGCTCCAGTGCCAGTATTCCACCATGTTGGCGCCACCTGAGAGGAAGGCATACATGCTCTGCCGCAACTGTCCGTCGTAGGGCGGCCACTGGTTCTGGCTCGACCAGCCCGTGCCCTGGGCATTGGTCTCCGTGATGAGAAAATTGTGGCTGCGGCTGACGGTGCGCATATAGTCGCATGAGTAACTGATCCACTGACCGTCCTGTCCGTTCTGCATGGTGTAATAGACATTGATGGCGGGGTATTCCATCTGTCGGAATGCCTCCACCTGGTCGATGTCGTGGAAACTGGGCATGAAGCAATGCATGATAAACTGGTCGGGGCGTTTGTACTCGTTCACGATGTCGGCCTGCCAGTTGAGGAAGTCGGCCGTCGCCTTGCGGTTCCAGCGCTCCCACCAAACTTTATATGAGGGGTTCGTCACGCCCTTGCGGTCGTAGAAGTCCTCCCAACGGTTGATGTTCATACCCCAGTAGTTCAGTCCCCAACGGCGGTTCAGTTCCTTCAGGTTGCCGCCAAACTCCTGCTTGATATACTCGCGGAAACCCTCGAAATAATCGGGATTGTCAATCTTTCGCGCCTCCACCTCGTTATCTACTTGATAGCCGATGATGGCGGGGTGCTGGGCGTAGTGCTCCATCATCTTGCGGATGATGCGCTCCGAATAGCGTCGGTATGTGGGGTTCAGCAGATCCATGTTCTGACGGATGCCGTAGTGGCTCTGTCCGCCGTCCCACGTCTGCGACAGCACCTCTGGATGTTCTGCTGCCAGCCATGAGGGAATGCTGTAGGTGGGTGTGCCGAGGATGACTTTGATGCCAGCCTTGTGCAGCGCATCGATGATGCGGTCCATCCATGCGAACTCAAACTGTCCGTCCTGCGGCTCAAACAACGACCATGTCGATTCGCCCACGCGCACCACAGTGAGATGTGCCTCCTTCATCAGTCGGATGTCCTCGTCCAACCGGTCTGTCGGTGTGTATTCAGCATAGTAGGCTGCTCCATACAGCGGTTTGTCAAACTGGTAAACCTTCGTCTCTTTCTGGGCAGATGCCGCCATGCAGAGCACCCATCCCGCCATTATCAGTATAATTTTTTTCATCGTCTTTGACATTTTATAGCGCAAAGATACTATAATATCATCCAGTATCCAAACGATTTCAAATCTTTCCTTTCGTCTTGATACAAATGAATAGCCATGCGTTACAGATGGATAGGCAGATGGGGTGTAAAGACCTTACTTTTGCATCCGAAAGCAGATTACAACTTAAAAAAATAGAGATGATGCAGAGTTTAAAGAAGTATTGTTTATTTGTGCTGTTGGCTGTGGCATCGACGGCACAGGGGCAGTCGTTCCGCGACATCGAGGAACTTAAAGAGATGCGTAAAGACTTGCAGACGGAGGACTCGCTAATGCGCTTGGGCATCCTAAAGGACGAGACCACGGGGTTGCCGTACTTCACAGGCTATAGTTACAATGTGCTGTACGACTGGGACCAGTATTTCGAGGCCATCGTGCAGATTTACATGGGCTGGCCGTCGGAGTATATCAAGAACGGCGTGCAGCTGTTCTTGCAGAACCAGCGCGAGGACGGTTTCATTGCCCGCTCGGTACCTTCCAACCCTTCGCACGACAACGAACATGTAAAACCTTTCCTCTCGCAGATAGCCCTCCTTGCCGTACTGGAGTACGGCGAGAAGGATTGGATTCTGGAGAAGAATACCTTTGAGCGACTGAAGAAATACTTGGACTACTGGCTTGTGAATATGGACGAGGACGGCAACGGACTGAGCGAGTGGATGTCGGCGCCGCATACTGGCATGGACAACCAGCACGAGCGGGCCGGTTGGTGGCTCGACCGTTGCTCGGAGGGTGTTGACCTGAATTGCTACCTTGTGCGCGAAATGAAGGCTTTCGCCCGACTCGCGGAGATGGCGGGAAAGAAGAAGATAGCTGCTGAGTACCGCCAGAAGAGTGCCGAACTGGCCGAGCGCATCCGCACGATGCTGTGGGACGAGGAGGACGGCTTTTATTATGACCGCCGCCATACGCCCGATTACTGGTTTGCCAAGAGTGCCGCCGTCGTAGCCGACGTGAACATCCAGAAGTGGAAGAAGAAAGACCTGATTCCCGTGCGCTCGGTGGGGGCGTTTGCCGTACTATGGTCGGAGGTTGCCACGCCCGAACAGGCAACACGCATGGTGCGCGACTATCTGTTCAACCCTAAGGAGTTCTGGACGGGTGCCCCCGTCGCTGCTCTGTCGCGGTCGTGCCCGTGGTACACCACCACCAAGTATTCGTCGGACATCGGCTGCGGCTGGCGCGCCAACGCATGGATTCCCACCAACTACATGATTTACCATGGTCTGCGCTATTACGGCATGAAGGAGTACGCCTCGCTGCTGGCCCACTACACTACCAAACTCGTCCGTGAGAACGGCAACCGCGAGTACTACAACTCCGAGACGGGCGAGGGCTGCGGCCTCGACCCCTTCTGGGGATGGAGCCTGTTGGGCCACTTCTGCGAGTTTGAGAATACGTTGGAAAAGGATATTACGATAATACGTTAATTGACCATGAAGATGAAGTTCAGACAATTGATTATATTGGCGGTAGCACAAAGACAGCTGGCTCACTCCAACTGACGGCCATTTCCGACGGTTTGAAAGAGAGCATACTGACTCTCAAAGCGCAATAATGTAGATTGTAACAAATGAATAGCCTCGCGTTACAAATGAATTTGCCCATATGCATATGAAATACTATCTTTGCAACGAAAATTGAAAACTAAAACGAATATGAAACGGATTCTGAACCTTCTACTGCTTCTGATGGCCACGACATCAAGCGTTACAGCTGCCGAGGATATCACACTTTCGGTCAGCGACATCGTCTTCGACTGGGGTGGCTGGGGTGGCCAGGCCAACGCCAGCGAGAACAGCATCACCTTCCCCAACTGGGCAAACAACTATTGGGTCATCGACAACCTCAGCACCGACGAGTACACGCGTCTTGACATGGTGTTTGCCCAACCCGTGAACTACTATCGTATGGTGGTAAAGGCCGTCTATAGCGATAATGGCGAGACAGAGAGCGTGGTCAACTATGGTGCCATGAACCACAGTCTGAAGTTCGAAAAAAACAAGACGCTCGTCAAGATTGTGATGTTCCAAGGCGATTGGGAGGGACTCAACAAGGTAAACGGCGAAGACGTGACGGCCAAGGTCTACTTCGAGAGCATCACCATCCTCACCAAGGAGTCCGCCGACAGTTCCATCATCAAGACAGTGGTCACCTCTCCCAAGTTAGGCACAGGCATGGCCAACCCGCTGTTGGATTTCCAATTCTGTGCAGACCCCACGGCTGTGGAGCATAACGGCCGTCTCTATGTATATGGCACCAACGACCATCAGCAGTATGACGAGGGAGCCGAAAGCAACACCTACGAGCGCATCAAGTCGCTGGTGATGATGTCGACCGACGACATGGTGAACTGGACCTACCACGGTCTGATTCCGGTGGGCACGGTGGCACCCTGGATCATGGCCTCATGGGCACCCAGCATCATCAGCCAGCAGCAAGCCGACGGCAGCACCCTCTTCTCACTCTACTTCTCCAACAGCGGATGGGGCACAGGGGTCATTCAGGCCAAGTCGCCCGTTGGTCCATGGACGTCACCACTCAACACCAGCCTCATTGATGGTAATAACGAGACGGTGAAAGGCAGCGGTGCCATCTTCGACCCGGGTGCCGTCATCGACGACAATGGCGACGCATGGCTCTCCTTCGGCAACTCTCAGGGCTGGATAGCCAAACTCAACCCCGACCTGCACTCTTTCGCTGAAGGCCCGGTAAAACTGCTGTCACCTTATCATTTTGAAGCCAATGAATTGAACTATATCAATGGCACATACGTCTATACCTACAATAACGACTGGAGTGAGCACACCCCATGGAACTGGGGCGGCGAGAAGCCAACGCAGTGCAGCATGAACTATTTCACGAGCAAGACACCGCTTGTCACCGACTCATGGGTCTATGGGGGCAACTACTTCAAGAACCCCGGCGACAACGGCATGGGCTACACCAACAACCACAGCCACCTGCACAAGTATCAGGGCCATTGGTATCTGTTCTACCAGACCAACTTGCTTGAGCCTTCATTAGGTTCCAAAGGCGGTTTTCGCAGCATATATGCCGACGAGATGGAAGTGGATGAAGAGAATGTCATCCTCCATGAGTGCATCCCCACGAAAAAAGGTGTGAGTGCCATCAAGAACCTCGACCCATATACCATGCAGTACGCCGCCACCTCTGCCGCCACCCTCGGCATCCTCTATCAGCAGACCGAGGAGCCCGGACACATGGTAGCCACGGTGGGCACCACCTGCATCACCGCCGACACACCAACCGAAGGCATTATCGAGGTGCGCAATGTGGCGTTTACAAGCGGCTCCAACACGATGAAGTGTCTGGTAAAGGGAGAAGGCAGCGTCACATTGCGACTTGACGACAAAGATGGAGCCGACTTTGCCACCATCAGTAGCACCGGTGATGGCTGGCAGGAAAAAACTGTCAACACATCCAGCACCTTGAGCGGCACACACGACATCTACCTGATTCTTAAAGGCGACGTGCAGTTCGACACCTGGCAGTTCGTTGGCTCGCCAGACGGACTGGAGAGACTCACTCCCAGTTCCTCTCTGAAGCGCGGAGAGAGGATATATGACCTTCTGGGGCGCCGGCTCTCCACAACATACCCCAACAACATCTGTATTGTGGACGGTAAGAAATACCTGTCCAAGTGAATGAGAAAGGAATGAGACGGATTCTATCAACCTTCATCTTGCTTTGTGCAGTCGCCATCAGCGTGGCGACTGCACAGACTGCTTATTGGATAACTGCCGATGATTCACTGCGCAATGAACCGAATACGTGGATGGAGTTCCGCAAGGATTTCACGCTGAAAAAGAGACCGAAGAAGGTCGAGGCACGGATTGCCGCCGACTCGAAATACTGGCTGTGGGTGAATGGGGCGTTAGTCGTGTTCGAGGGAGGGTTGAAGCGGGGCCCCAACCGCACCGACACCTATTACGATGTGGTTGACCTCTCACCATATCTGAGGAAAGGGCACAATGATGTGCGGGTGCTGCTGTGCTACTTCGGCAAGCCAGGCTTCTCGCATGTCAGCAGCGGACAGTCTGCCGTCATCGTTGATGCCTCGTCCATCGGACTGGTAAGCGATGCCTCATGGCAGAGCCAGCGGTTGAAAGCCTATCAGACCTGCGGCGAGCCATACACCAATTTCCGTCTGGCAGAGTCGAATATACGGTATGTTGCGAGGATGGAGGGACAAAACGACCTGAAACCATCGCTCGAAATCGGCACATGGGGTGATGGCGCTTGGGGCAAGTTGGCTGTGCGCCCCATCCCCCAATGGCGCGATTACGGCGTAAGAACCGCTCACTACGACACGGGTGAAGATGACCAAGGCAATGTGGTGCTCTCCGTCCGACTGCCCTACAACATGCAGATGACACCTTGCATTGACGTGACCGATGAGGCCGAAGGCACCTGCATACGCATTGAGACCGACCATGTCAGGGGCGGTAGTGACAACTGCGTGAGGGCAGAATACATCACCCGCAAGGGACGGCAGCGGTATGAGTCCTTGGGCTGGATGAACGGCGACGTGCTGCGCATCATCTATCCTAAGTCGGCACGGCTGACCGTTCACAGCATCAGTTACCGTGAAACAGGCTATGACTGCGATTTCGAGGGGACTTTCACTTGCTCCGACAGCATCATCAACCGCTTCTGGCAAAAGGCCATGCGCACACTCTATGTGAATATGCGCGACAACTACTTCGACTGTCCCGACCGAGAGCGTGCACAGTGGTGGGGCGATGCCACCATCCTGATGGGTCAGAGTTTCTATCAACTGTCACCACGTGCCAATGCCTTGGTGCGCAAGGCTATCCACGAGTTGGTGGATTGGCAGAAGGAGGACGGCACGCTCTTCTCGCCCATCCCTGTCCAGAACTGGGACCAGGAACTGCCTGCACAGTCGCTGACCTCCATCAGCACCTATGGCTTCTGGTACTACTATATGCACACTGGCGACCGCGAGACGATGGCGTATGTCTATCCCGCCATGCGCCGCTACCTCTCCCTGTGGACGCTCGATGACGACGGACTGACCTATGAACGGCAAGGCGGATGGCCCTGGGGCGACTGGGGTACCGACGTGGACATGCGCCTGATACTCGCCGCATGGCATTATCTCGCCCTGCAGTCGGCCATCAATGTAGCCGAACTGACCGGACACGAGGAGGATGTCTCCGATTACAAACAACAAATGCAGTCGGTCATGACCGCCTTCAACCGTTGTTGGAACGGCTACGCCTACCGGCATCCCACCTATCATGGCGCCACCGACGACCGTGTGCAGGCGATGGCCGTGGTCAGCGGACTGGCAGACAGCACGAAGTACGAGCGTATCTACGAGACCATTCGTTCGCAGGAATATGCCAGTCCATATATGGAGAAATATGTCTATGAAGCCTTGATGCTAATGGGTCATGGAGACTATGCCCTGGAACGATTCAAGAAACGCTTTGGACAGATGATTGCCGACACCTGTCACACCACACTCTATGAGGGCTGGCAGGAAGGCGGCTATGGTGGAGGCTCCACCAACCACGCCTGGAGCGGTGGTATGCTCACCGACATCTGCGAGCAGATTCTGGGCATACGTCCCACCGTTGCAGGTTGGAAAGAGGCCATCATCCATCCTGCTGTCAGTCCCATCCATGAAGCCACCATTGCCATCCCGACAGTCAATGGCAAATTGATGTATGGTTTCAAGGACGAAGGCAACATTTTCCATGCCACCATCAGCATCCCCAAAGGCATGACAGTCCTCTTCATCGCCCCTGATGGCTACGCATCAAACAATGGGCATGAAATGTCGTTGAAATCAGGGACACACGAACTCGTATTCCACAAGCAATCACCGTAAACAACACTCATTCTGCGTTTTGTTACAGATGAATAGGCATATGTTGCAGATGAATATGCCCACACATGGTAGAAAGGCTACTTTTGCAGCAAAATACTATTTCATCTCAAAACAAAACGTATATGACACTAACAAGAATTAAAAGACGAACCGACCGTCAGCAATGGAGAGTGGTACTTGCCGCACTATTGTTGGCGGTCGGCTTTGTGACAGCCTCGGCACAGAACCGGACTGTAACAGGCAAGGTGACCGATGCCGCAGACGGGGAACCTCTGATTGGAGCCACCGTGACGGTGAAGGAAACCAAGGCGGGTGTTGTGACCGACCTTGACGGACACTATTCGACGAGCATCGCCAAAGGGCAAACACTGGTAATATCGTACATTGGCTACGACACTAAAGAAGTCAGGTACACAGGACAGCCGACCATCGACGTGTCACTCTCTGTCGATGCCGGCACGCTCGACGAAGTGGTGGTGGTGGGCTATGGCGTGATGAAGCGCTCCGGCATCACTGGTTCGGTGGTGTCGGTCGGAGAGAAGGACATCAAGAAGTCGGTCATCACATCGGTGGACCAGGCTCTTCAGGGGCGTGCCGCCGGTGTGCAGGTGACACAGAACTCTGGCTCACCCGGTGGTGGTATCTCCGTGGCCATCCGTGGCGTGAACTCGCTCAATGGCAATGAACCCCTCTATGTCATCGACGGTGTGGCCATCGACGGTCAAACCAACGGCAACAGTTCGGCACTGTCGAGCATCAATCCCTCTGACATCGTGTCGATGGAGGTGCTGAAGGATGCCTCTGCCACGGCCATCTATGGTTCGAGGGCCTCGAATGGTGTGGTGCTCATCACCACAAAGAAGGGTCAGATTGGCAAACCGACCATTGGCTACGAGGGTTACTATGCCGTGCAGAAGATTCCCACGAAACTCGAGACAATGAACCTACGCGAGTATGCCGTATTATATAATGAGCGTGTAAAGGCATTGGGCTGGGGAGAGCGCGAGGAGTTTGCCGACCCCTCCGTGCTGGGCGACGGCACCGACTGGCAAGGTGAGATTTTCCGCAGTGCACCGATGCAAAACCATCAAGTATCGGTTAGCGGCGGCAGTGACAGCGGTCAGTACCTCATCAGTGGCGGCTATCTCTCGCAGGACGGTATCGCCGTAGGGTCCAATTTCAAGCGTTTCTCATTCCGCATCAATGCCGACTCGAAAATCAACAAATGGCTTCAGGTGGGCGTGCAGAGTTCCTTCTCACGCACAAAGAAGACCAACACCATTGACAATGGCAATGTGATTGAGACTGCGTTGAAGCAGTTGCCTGAAATGCCAGCCCGCAACCCCGACGGCTCATGGGGCTATCAGGAGACCAACCAGTTGGCCACCTACTATTCCAATCCGCTGGCCGATGCGCTGACCCGTGAGAACTACGACAAGGGCTTGCAACTGCTACTCAATGGTTTTGCCAATGTAACTATCTGCAAGGGTCTGTCGCTGCGCATGGAATATGGCGGCAGTTACAACTACGGCAACGGATATTATTTCCAACCCAATATGACTTTAGGCAGTTGGTCACAGACCAGTTCGGGCAGCCGCAGTGCGTCTAACAGCAGTTACTGGTCTTTCAAACAGTACCTGACCTATATGAACACATTTGCCAAGAAACATAGTCTGAACATCATGGCGGGTCATGAGGCTCAGGAGTCGGAATGGGAGAATTTGTCGGCCGGGCGCACCGGTTATCTCTTCAACAGCGTACACGAACTGAACGTAGGCGACGCGAAGACAGCCACCAACAACAACCAAAAAGGCTCGTCGAGCATCGAGTCGTACTATGGTCGTCTGAATTACGCCTTCGACGAGCGCTATCTGCTGACAGCGACGCTGCGTGCTGATGGCTCATCGACATTCGGTTCGGACAACCGGTGGGGTTGGTTCCCCTCGTTGGCTCTTGCCTGGCGCTTCAAGCAGGAGGCTTTTCTGAAAGACGTCGGATGGTTGTCTAACGGCAAGTTGCGTTTCGGCTGGGGTCTGGTAGGCAATCAGAACGCCGGTGCCTATGCCTATGGTGCTACGATGGCCAATGTGCCCACCGCCTACGGCACAGGCTTCTATCCCAACAATTTTGCGAACAGCAAGTTGAAGTGGGAACAGACAAAGGCATGGAACATCGGTTTAGACCTGAACTTCCTGAACAACCGCATCGAGTTCATCATCGACGCTTACCTGAAGAATACCGACAATCTGCTGATGCAAGCTGCCTTGCCCACATATGTCAGCGGTGTCATCAGTTCTCCCTGGGTGAACTCCGGAGCCATGCGCAACAAGGGATTCGAGTTCACGCTGAACACCGTGAACATCTCCAACAAGAACTTTGAGTGGACCACCGGTATCACTTTCTCGCTGAACCGCAATAAGGTAACACGCCTGTACACAGAGAGTGCCGGCATGCAAGGCAACATTAGCGGCCTGACATACACCTACACTACCGTTGGCGAGCCGGTGGCTCAGTTCTACGGCTATCAGGTCATCGGAATGTTTGAGAAGGAGGACGATTTCTTCCAGAAGGACATCAATGGCGACTACCTGCTCGATGCCAATGGCGACAAGATGATGGTGGCACTGCCTGAAGGTAAGGAAGTGAATGAGGGCACAGGCGTCTGGTATGGAGACTACATTTACAAAGACTTGAACGACGACGGTGTCATTGATGAGCAAGACCGTTCCTTCATCGGAAACCCTGAGCCAAAGTTCACCTTCGGCATCAGCAACAACTGGCGTTGGAAAGGCTTCGACATCAATCTCTTCATCACCGGTTCGGTGGGCAACAAGGTGTTCAACTACCTGGCTCAGCAGCAGTCGAACCCGACAAACAGATGGGTGACGCTGAAGTCGGTGTGCGACTTCGCCAAATACGACCTGATAGACCCCGATGGGGAGCGCACTTTAGACAACATGCGGATGACAAACCCGGGGGCAAGCACTTACCGCATCGACCAGGCAACGGCCAATGAGAATGACCGCATGAGCAACATTTTCATAGAGGATGGCACATACGTGCGTATCAAGAACCTGGCCATCGGTTATACTTTACCGAAGACGTTGCTGCGGAAGGTAAGCATCGAGAACGTGCGCGTCTATTTCAATGTACAAAACCTCTACACGTTCACCAAGTACAATGGTTATGACCCCGAGGTGGGTTCCTACAACCAAAATGTGCTGCTGCGTGGTGTTGACTACGCTCGCTATCCCTCACAGCGAATCTTTACGTTTGGTCTCAATCTGAGTTTATAATCCTTTAACAGACAAACAAATGAAACACTTTCCATATATCACGATAGCCACGGCGCTGCTATTGGCGATGACCGCCGTCTCGTGTGGCGATGATTTTCTGGACAAGACACCGGAGGGAGAATATGTAGAGGACAACTTCTACGATTCCGACGAAGCCATGTATGCCTCCACGGCTCCGCTCTACAACCGTGCCTGGTTCGACTATAATACCCGCGGCATGTTGCTGCTCGGAAGCCTGAGAGCCAACGATGCCTACTCTCCCTACAACTGGCCGGAATATGGCATGTTCACCGTCACTGCACTTAATGAATACCTGAGCGACATCTGGGCAGGCTTCTTCTCCGTGGTCACCATGGCCAATGCAACCATCGACAACATCGAGACCAAATCAACCGCCAATGTCTCCAAGGAAGCCAAGACGACAGCCATCGGTGAAGCCCGCCTGATGCGTGGCGTGGCGCTGTTCTATGCCATGCACGTGTGGGGACCCCTGGTGTTGTTTGAGCACAACCAGGAGGTGGTCGACAATCCCGTTCGTCCCCGCAACCCGGAGGAGGATGTGTTTAGGTTCATCATCAACGACCTGACGTATGCAGCGGAAAACCTGCCCGACAAACCCTTTGCTGACGGCCGCGCCACATGCTGGAGTGCCAAGGCGATGCTGGCAAAGGTCTATCTGGCACGCTCGGGCTGGGACAAGGCGCAGCGCGACGAGGCGGATCTGGCACAGGCCAAGAAGTATGCTCTCGACGTGATAGAGAGCAGCGGTGCCAAACTGCTCGACGACTATCACAACCTGTTCAAATACCGTTACAACAACAACGAGGAGTCGTTGTTGGCCTGCCAGTGGTACAAATCGACCACCTTGCAGTGGTACGTCTGCAACTGCACCATCTCCGACCTCTGTGCCGACAGTAAGATGCTGGGCGGCGTGATGTGTTGGAGCGCATTGAATGCTTCGCCTGACATGCTGATGCAGTACCGATACAAAGGGGCCAACGGTGCCTACAAGTGGGAGGTGATACGCCGAGACGCATCCTTCTGTACGCATGGTGTCTATTATGACTATATCTGCAAAGCCGACGGTGGCTATACCTATGAGGGAACGGCAGCACCCATCAAGAAAGGCGTGGTGGGCGGACCCGATGACGACAACGACGGCTATGTGGCGATGATGTGCTCGCCGCTCAACACCTATATCATCCGTCTGGCCGATGTCTATCTCATCTATGCCGAGGCCTGCTTAGGCAACGATGCTTCGCTGACAGGAGAGGGTCTGCAGTACTTTAATGCAGTGCGCCGACGTGCGGGCATCGACGAGGCCAAATCCATCACGTTTGAGGACATCATCCGCGAGCGACGTGTGGAGTTTGGCATGGAGTTCCTCAACTGGTACAGCATGCTGGAGTGGTACAAGTGGAAGCCCAACTACATGCTCAACTATCTGAACAACCAGTATCGGGGCTGCACCTACAACGAACTGAGGGTAGGGGACAAGAACGAACTGTCGTTCTACCACAATCCCGACAACAGTTGGGAGAACACCGTCAGCACCGAATTCGGAGAACTGGTGTTGCCCGACGTCACACCCACCATCACCAATGACAATATTTTCCTGCCCTATCCTGAGGCCGACGTCATTCAGAACCCGTATCTGAAGCGCGAACCGGAACATTACAATTTTAACGAATAACACCCACCAGTATGATGAACATATCAAAATATATCCCAATATGTCTGGTGTCGCTGATGGCTGTCTGTGCCACCCTGACTCTGACAGCATGCAGTGACGACGACAAAGAGGGTGGACAACCCGTCATTGAGCGAGTTCGTCTGACCGACCCCGAAAAGGCCGACTCCGCCTTCACGGTGGGCAGGCTTGGACAAATGATTCTCATAGAGGGTCACAATCTGGGCCACGCCTTGAACATCTATATCAACAACCAAGACTGCTACTTCAACGCCAATTACAACACCGACACGCATATCATCATGACCATCCCGTCGGACCTGATTGTTTACGGCCAGGACAACACGCTACCTATGGAAATCCGAGTGGAAACGACGCATGGCACGGCAGTATATGCTTTCCACGTCATTGCAGGCGTGCCTTCCATCGATTTCTACAAGGCCGACATGGTAGAGAACGAACAGGGAATACCAGAGATACAGCCTGGACAAATCATGGAACTGCACGGTTCGTTGTTCCACGAAATCCAATCCATCTATGTGGCAGGCCTCGACACCATGAAATTGGCCGACTGCCCTTCGTGGGAAGTGAACGACAGTTGCACGGTGGCGTATGTGAAGATGCCCAATGTCATTCCTGCCAACGGAATCATGGTCATGGAATGCTTCTCTGGAACAGCCTACTGCGGATTCTCGAAGTCGCCCATGAAACCGGAGCTCTACGACATATCGTCCGACATGCCTATCCCAGGGCAGACCATCACCCTCTTCGGCAAATACCTGGCCGACCTGACCAGCATCAATATCGGTGGTGAGATTGACATCGACATCAACACCGTTACCGTAAGCGCAGAGATGGACAAGGTGACCTTCACTATGCCAGATAAATTGCCCTCGACCGCAGCCAACGGCACCATCAGACTCAAGACCTTGGGCGGAGTGGCCGAACTGCCTTTCTATCGCTACGACTGGATATTGGAAGACTTCGACGGCAATGGCACCAACCAGAACTGGAACTGGGGTACCGACACACGTGGCGGTTGGTGGGATGCTGCAACGTTCACCGTCTCGCCTGTATCTGGCAACTGGCTGGGCTTTGAGAACTACACAGGCTGGTGGGACCACAATGTACAATTCAACGGCAAGCAGGCTCCCAAGGGCATCGATGCCAGCACTCCGCTCTCCGACCTTGAATTGCGCTACGAGGTCTATCTGCCAGAGATACCCTCTGCCACCTGCTACAGCAAGATTACGTTCATGGGTGCTGAGGTTGACAAGATTGCCATAGCCGACCGCATCACAGGTCAGACAACCGCTGGCGAGTGGATGAGTGTGGCCATCCCGCTCACACAGTTTGGTACGGGCACCTATGGCGACCTCGTAGGTTCTGCTCCCGGCGACGACGGCAACTTCAAGATTTACCACAGTTACGACGAAATCGGCATCTGGTTCTCCATCGTCTATGACAACTTCCGTATTTATCAAATCAAGTAAGCCATATGAAGACATTTAAATACATGCTATTAGCAGTTGCCGCCATCCTGACGGCAACTGCATGCAGCGACGACGACATCGAGAGTGTGACCAATCCGAAGGTGCAGTTCTGCGTTGTCAACGACACGACCTCCGCCATCAGTCAACTGACATTCATGAACTGGCAGGGTTTCCAAATGGTGGATGTACAAGCCAACACCAACTGGCAGTTGAGTTGCAACGCCGACTGGATCACGCTCTCCAACCATTCCGGAGTGCCTATGACGGGCAAGACACTTCACCTGAAAGTGTCGGTGGCAGAGAACGCGACGGGGCAGGACCGCACGGCCGACATCATCCTGACGGGTAGCGGACTGACCTCCAAAATCACCGTGGTGCAGAAGGCGGCCTACATAGATCCCAGCGGATGGATTTCTGCCGAGGATGCCAGCAACGCCATGAAGATAGGCCTGAACTTATACAACACTCTTGATGCTTATGGAACATGGTTTGACTGGACGGGCGACCCTATCGAGACATTTCAGACCTGCTGGGGTAATCCGCTCGTCACTGCCGACTGGTTCAACGCCGTGAAGGCCAGCGGTTTCAACGCCGTGCGCATTCCCGTGACGTGGTTCCCTCACATGGACGAGGACAACCAAGTGAGCGAGAAATGGATGAACCGTGTGGAGGAGGTGGTGAAATACGGACTGGATGCCGGACTCTTCGTCATCATCAACGTACACCACGACACGGGTGGGGAGTGGCTGGCAGCCGACCTGAGCAATATCGAGTCAATCAGCAAGAAGTATGTCGCCCTGTGGACGCAGATTGCCACCCGCTTTGAGAAATATGGCGACCACCTGATGTTTGAGAGTTACAACGAGATTCTCGACGAGAACAAAGCCTGGGTCAATGCTGCCGGCGACGCTTTCATCGCCGTCAACCAATTGGCGCAGACCTTCGTCAACACCATCCGCGGCCTCGGCGGCAACAACAAGCACCGCAACCTCATCGTCAACACCTATGCCGCCAACGGCTCCCATGACATGCTCGACCCCTTCGTCATCCCCACCGACGAGACACCCGTCCACTTGATGGTGGAGGTGCATAACTACTCACCAGCCGAATTTGCAAGGATGACGATAGACTTGGATGAAAGCAACATGCCTGTATGGACGGAAGACTTCCAGAATGCTCTTGCTGCAGAACTCGATGTCGTGATAGCGTATGCCAACACCAACCACTTGCCCGTCATCATCGGCGAGTTTGCCGCCAACGACAAGATTGCCGAGGAAGAACGTGCCAAATATGCCGAGTTCATGGTGACCTACTGCCGACAGCATGCCAACATATCCCTTTTCTATTGGAACGAAGTCATCAGCCGTACCACCTTCCAACCCACTTATCCGCTTCTGATGAATGCACTGCTGAAGGGTAATGACTATTAAATGGTGGAGAATCAACTGTTATACGATGACCTACTTATTGAAAAAAGGCTTAACTTTGCAGCAAAAACATGAATATATGAAGAAACTGATTCTGATATCCTTTGCATTAGCACTCTCATTCGGGGGTGCTAATGCCACCGACCGCTACCGCAATCCGGTAATCCCCGGTTTCTATCCCGACCCGAGCATCTGCCGTGTGGACAGCGACTATTATCTGGTGAACAGTTCTTTCGACTACTTCCCAGGCGTACCCTTGTGGCACAGCCGCGACCTCGTGAACTGGGAACAGATAGGACACTGTCTTACTCGCAAGAGCCAGGTAAACCTGAAAGGAACCCTCTCATGGGGCGGCATCTATGCCCCCACTATCCGCTACAACGACGGCACGTTCTATATGATTACCACCAACACCACCAACGGCGGCAATTTCCTCGTCTATACGGACAATCCCCGAGGCGAATGGTCCGACCCAGTATGGTTGGAGCAGGGTGGCATTGACCCCTCGCTCTACTTTGAGGACGGCCACTGCTACATGGTGAGCAATCCCGATGGTGGCATTTGGCTCTGTGAGATCAACCCCAAGACAGGAAAGACATTGTCGCCCTCGCGCCGCATCTGGAACGGTACTGGCGGACGTTATCCCGAGGGGCCTCACATCTACAAGAAGGACGGCTACTACTACCTGCTCATCTCCGAGGGTGGCACGGAGCATGCCCACATGATCACCATAGCCCGCTCACCCAATATCGACGGCCCGTACATCGGCAACCCCGCCAACCCCATCCTGACGCATTGCAACCAATTGGGCGAGAACAGCCCCATCCAAGGCACCGGACATGCTGACATGGTAGATGCCCCCGACGGCTCTTGGTGGATGGTCTGTCTAGCCTTCCGCCCTCAGACGGCGATGAATCACCTGACAGGTCGCGAGACTTATCTGGCTCCTGTGCGGTGGGACACGAACGCATGGCCCGTGGTGAACGGCAATGGTACCATCGCCCTCGACATGGCAGCCAACTTGCCAGCCAAGCCCGCTCCGCAGAGGGATTTCTCCAGCGACATCCGCTTCAGCAACAAACAGTCGCTCGGCTTCGAATGGATTTATCTGCGTAATCCGTTGATGGAAAACTATCAACTGACTTCGAATTCCCTGCGTCTGACCGGCACATCAGCAACGCTGAACAGTCCCGACCTGCCCACATTCGTAGGACGCCGCCAACAGCATATCGGCTTCGAGGCCACCACGCAACTGAAACTCACCGAGGGCAATGCAGGCGACATGGCAGGACTGAGCGTGTTCATGGATATCTTTGCCCACTACGACATCGCCTTGCGCCGAGAGGCTAATGGCGGTAACACGCTCATCGTGGAGTATTGGCTGAGCAGCATCCACCACGTGGCAAAGGAGATTGCCTTAAAGGGCGGCAAGCCTTACCTGCGCGTCACCGGCACACGCGACCACTATCGCTTTGCCTATTCCGAGGACGGGAAGACTTTCACAGAGGTAGGCGTGGCCGACACCCGTTATTTGAGTAGCGAGACGGCAGGTGGATTCACAGGCATCATCCTCGCCCTTTTCTGCCAGTCTGGCAGTGAGTCCTCCAAGCCCCAAGCCGATTTCTATTCATTCATGTATCACCCTGCAGAATAATCATATCTATGAGAAAGAGTATTTTTTTGATGATGCTGGCGGCCACAGTCCTGTGCCAGGCCAAGGATGTCACGGTGAAGTCGCCCGATGGTGCATTGGAGGTGACGGTGAGCAACAACGACGGACGGCTGACGTATGGTGTCGCACTCAACGGAGAGACCGTACTCCGTGAGTCGGCATTGGGACTGCTGACGAGCATCGGCGACCTGACGCAGGGGCTGATGCTGACAGACACGAAGGAGAACCGTGTGGAAGCGCACTATGACATGCAGAAGACGAAGGCCAGCCATAGCGACTACGTGGCCAATGAGATAACGGTGACGCTGAAGAACGACAAGAAGCAGGTGCTGCAGGTGACGTTCCGCGTATCGAATGATGACGTGGCATTCCGTTATAGCATCGCGGTGGAGCATCCAGAGCGCGAGGCCGATCTGAACAGGACGCTGATATACGGCGAGGCCAGCAGCTTCAACTTCCCGGAAAGCACCACGACCTACCTTTGTCCGATGGCAGCACCAGGCATCCTTTGGGCGCACGCACGACCGAGTTATGAGGAGGTCTATACGCCCGACGCACCGATGACGGCAAAGTCGCAATTCGACCACGGCTACTCATTCCCCTGCTTGTTCCGTCAAGGCGACACGTGGGTGCTCGTCAGCGAAACGGGTACGACAGGAGCCTACTGCGGTACGCACCTCTCTGACTATGAGGTCGGACGGGGTTATGCCATCGCCTTCCCTGACGAGCAGGAGAACGGTGGTTTCGGCTCGGCCTTCGTTGGTTGTCAGTTGCCGTTCACCACGCCATGGCGCACCATCACCGTCGGTTCACTGAAGACGCTTGTAGAATCGACTACGGCCTACGACCTCGTGGAACCGCGTTTCGAAGCGGGCGCTGACTACAAGCCAGGCTGCTATACATGGAGTTGGCTCGTATGGCAGGACGAGTCTGTCAATTGGGATGACCAGGTGCAGTTCATCGACCTCGCCGCCACACTGGGATTTGAATACTGCCTTGTGGACAACTGGTGGGACACGCAGATAGGACGTGACCGCATGCCCGAACTCGTTCACTACGCCAACCAGAAGGGTGTTGACCTGCTGCTGTGGTATAGCAGCAATGGCTTCTGGAACGATGCGCCACAGACACCACGCAACTGCATGAACACGGCCATTGCCCGTGAACGTGAGATGAAATGGTTGAAGTCCATAGGCGTGAAGGGCATCAAGGTGGACTTCTTCGGCGGTGATAAGCAGGAGACGATTGGGCTCTACGAGGACATCCTCAGCGATGCCAACCGCTATGGTCTGCAGGTCATCTTCCACGGCTGCACCCTTCCGCGTGGCTGGGAACGCATGTACCCCAACTATGTGTCGAGCGAGGCCGTGATGGCCAGTGAGAACGTCTATTTCACCGAGGCGGATGCCGAACGTGAGGCTTTCGACCTCTGCATGCACCCCTTCTGCCGAAATGCAGTGGCCACGATGGACTGGGGAGGCGTCATCCTGAACCGCCATCTCAGCCGCGACAACAAAAGCCGCCACACGCGCAAGACTACCGACATCTTCGAACTGGCCTCTGGCATCACCAACCAAAGTTACATCCAGTGCGCCGCCCTCTGTCCGAACAATCTGACCGAAGTGCCGCAGTTTGAACTCGATTTCCTGCGCGGACTGCCATCGACATGGGATGAGACTCGCTTTATAGACGGTTACCCAGGCAAGTATGTGGTGCTGGCACGCCGTCACGGCGACCAGTGGTTCGTCGGTGGACTGAGCGCTCTGAAAGAGCCACTGAAGTTGACGCTCGCACTGCCCATGCTGGCTGGCAAGAAACTGAATTGTCTGGTGGACGACAAGCAAGGCCGGCCCACCAAAACCACGCTGAAGGTTGACAAGCAGGGTCGCGCCAAGGTCACCATACAGCCCAACGGTGGCATCGTTCTTGTTGAGTAGGCAAATGGTTGAGCCAATCAAGCAGGCACCACCTCTGAACACACTCAGCGGCAAGACTAGCACCAAAATACAAAAATACTCTGATTCGTTAATGGCAACAAGGATAAAATTGCGCTTCACCTGCCATTATCATAAAATTGTCCTATTGGGACTATGCCTCGAACAAGGAACGCATCGACAAGTTCTTCCGCGAGGGCATGGAACGCAACAAGGCCTATGACAATCTCGTCACCATAGGCATGCGGGGAGACGGTGACGTGGCGATGGGCAAGGGAGACGATGCAGAAAACATGAAGACGCTCGGCAAGGTGATTGAAGGACAACGCAAGATCATCAAGGACATCTATGGACGTGCTGGTGCCGTACCCCAGTTGTGGGCCATCTTCACCGAGGTGCAGCGTTACTACGATGCGGGATTCACCGTGCCTGACGATGTGACGCTACTGCTCTGTGACAACAACTGGGGGTATATCCGCCGCAAGGGGCGTGACTTCGAGCGAAAGCGCAAGGGCGGTCTCGGACTCTATTACCACATCGACATGAACGGCGGGCCATGGAACGACCGTTGGGTGAACACCACGACCATCCCAAAACTCCGCGAGCAACTGAACCTTGCGTATAAGTCTGGGATAGACCGCATCTGGATCATCAACGTGGGTGACCTGAAGCCCAAGGAAGTCCCCATCGACTTCATCATGCACTATGCATGGAATCCCGATGCCATCCAGCCCGGTGACGAACAGGCTTGGCTGGAAGGTTTCACCCGCAGCATCTTCGGTGAGACATACGCAAAAGAATGTGCCGACATCATCGCCAAGTATTCGAAATACAATCTCTGGCGCAAACCTGAGGCGCAGGTGCTAGGTCTCTTCAACTACGAGGAGATGCTTCATCTTAACGACCTCTGGCAGTCGCTCGTGGTGAGATGCGAGGCGCTCAAGGAGCAGATGCCGGCAGAGGCTCAGGATGCCTTCTATCAATTGGTATATTATCCCGCTGTGGCCAGTGCCGGTGTGGCGCAGATATACAACGCCGCCACCATGGGCGACAGCCTTGCCGTCAATCACCTGATGGAGAAGGACAAACGTCTGACGGACTGCTATAATAAGGCTTTGGCTGGTGGCAAGTGGAACGGCATGATGCTTGACAACCATATTGGCTATACCAAATGGTCCATCCCTGACAAGAACTACCATCCCATGACCCTCAGATTTAGGGTGATGCACGACTTGAGCGTTCCAAAAGAAACAAAGGAATATTCCATCCCTGCATGGCAGTACACCCACAAGGACGATGGTTGGATTTTCTTGCCCGACCTGGGTCGCGGTCAGGGCTGTATGGGTGCCACGGATGTAATGATGTCATCAGACGAGAACGGACATGGCCCTGCTCTTGAATATGAAGTTGAACTGACAGAGGAAGGACATGTGGCTGTCGGCATCCTTCCCACTCGGGACCTCCTACCTTCACGTGGCTTGCGCATAGGTCTGCAACTCGACAATGAGCCGATGCAGGTGATTGATGCCCGACGTGGACTGGTCGACACTTTCTCGGAATACACTCAGCAAAACCTTTCCGTGTCGAAAGTCCTAAAGCCATTGCCCAAACGCAGCAGCCTTTCGCTAAGTGGTAATGTTAACGGCCGACAACTTCTACGCCGTGACGAAGTGTTTGATAATCTACGTTGGCTCGATGCGTCTTTTAAAACCACCCTAGGCAAGCATACACTGAAAGTTATCATGATAGACCCGGAAATTGTTGTTGAGCAGATTGTTGTCAATCCAGACAACAACCACTACAGTTATTTCAGTGCTGGTTTTCTATGGAAACAAGAAAAGTAACCCAAAGAATGATGTTCCAACAAGAGCACTTGCATAATTGGTTCAACCTTGTCAGAATGATTGGGAATTGAGGAAGATTGTGATGTATGTGGCAAGATAATACAGAGTACTGCTTTCTTATTTTCACGCTAATCTACCACTATTTATCACCATCAATTTTAGGAAGAAAACAGAGGCTGACGAGTTCCTTCTTTTTTCTTTTCGTCATACTTGCCAGACCTGTCATTGCAATGGCATCATGCTCTTGTGTTCCCTTGCGGATGATGTACTTCATGTTTCTTCCGTCTATTGTAGCAACTAGAAGGTAATTGCCTTTGTACTGGAGTTCGATGTGAAAATCTGTAACAGTATGTCCTCCTATTTGCATGGCGGATGATTCGGTTCCTTCCTCCCATATCCCCCATGCTTTCAAATGGCTGGCGATTGTGGTCTCCACTCTGCCTACCCACTGTTCGGATACGCCGTAGTGGCAATGGCACGGGTGCGCAGCACACGGCTCAGAGGAAGGAAGAAAAGATTGGTGATGATGATCAGCAGGGCGGGCATGCTGACAATAAACTGCACCAAAATGGCGGGGGACTCGCTGAAATGAGCCTTGATGATACCCAGCGCGGGTGCAATGGAGGCTCCGGCCATCACGGTGAGCAGCGACATGGAAAGGATGGTAGCCGTCACTCGTCTTGAAACGTTTGTCTTTGTCATTTTCAATCGGAGTTTTCGAGGATGCGAGTCATCCCCAGAGCTCTACCAGGCTGCTACAAATTTAAAAATCGTGTGCAAAAGTACGAAAAAAAAATGGATATTCCAATCAGAAAAAATGCAAGAACTACAATTTTGATTTTGGTGTCTGCGTCTTGTGAAGAGCAGCCCTTTCACTTAACTTGAAAGGAGAGGATGGCTATCGATGGCTCAATTTCGTCGTGTCGCCGCAACGGATGCCAGCATCGATAGGACGAGGACACCAAAAATGAATGCCAGGCTCGCCAATGTGGGAACCTCGATGTGGGGCACGTGGAGATGGAGGCCCACGAGTTCGCCAAGGGCATTGATATACTCATTCATGGCCAAGAGCATCTTCAGACCGACAAAGATGAGAATGATACCGAGGCCGTATTTGAGAAATTTGAAATACTTGGCAACGGCAGCAAGTGCAAAGTAGAGGGCACGGAGGCCGAGTATGGCGAAGATGTTGCTCGTGAGCACTATGAACGGGTCTCGGCTGACACTGAAGACGGCAGGGATGCTGTCAACGGCAAATGCCACGTCGCTGGTCTCGATGACAAGCAGGGCGACGAAAAGCGGTGTGGCCAAACGCCGGCCTTTCTCGACAACGAAGAAATGGTCGCCGTGCATCTTGTCTGTCACGGGGTAAATTCGTCGGAACCAGCGCACGATGATGTTCTGCGACAGGTCGGTGTGCTGCCCGTCGTCATGGACAAACATCTTCGCTCCCGTGTATAGTAGGAACAGGCCGAACAACCCCAGCACCCACTCAAAACGTTCCACCATGGCGGCACCCGCGAAGATGAAGATGCTGCGCAGCACGAGCGCACCGAATATTCCCCAGAACAACACTTCATGCTGATACTTCCGCTCCACTCCGAAGAATGAGAAAAGCATCAGGAATACAAACAAGTTGTCCATCGACAGAGATTTCTCTATCAGATAGCCCGCAAGGAACTCCATCGCCTTTTCGTGGGGCTCGACGGGATAGAACAGATATATGCCTGCGCAAAACAACAGTGACACCGCTATCCAAATGCCGGTCATGCGCAACGCTTCGCTGATATTCACCTCGTGCTGCCCATTCTTGCCGAACATCCTGAGGTCTGCCACCAGCATCAGCAACACCAACACATAAAATACAATCCAAGCCCATAAGGGCATTCCCATAAATACCATTGTCATTGTTTTCTATTTTCCAAACCGGGCTTCTACGACATTGACAATGTAGTCGCCGAGTTTCTCCAGTTCGTTAATCATATCCACATAAAGGGTGCCGACGCTATAGTCATATTCATGGTCGTTGACGGCAAAGACGTTCTCTTCCTTCAGCCGTTTCCGCATCTGGTTGATGTCGTTCTCTATGCGGTAGGTCTCTTTGATGTCGTGGTCGGAACGGCGGCCATGCATCACGGTGTTCATTTGTGCGAGTGCTTTCCCGCAGAGCGCCATGAAGGTCTGCAACTGCTCGTTCTGATGCTTGACGAACACCTTGCCTGACTCTTGCTTGCGGTCTATCGTCCGGGCCAGTTTGTAACAGGCATCACCGACAGACTCCAGTTCACTGATCTCGCGCATCATCTGGCGGATTTTCCTTTTCGTCTGGTCGCTCAGGTGGTCGTTGCTCACCTGCTCCAAGTAGCGCGCTATCTCCACCTCCAACCTGTCGGTGATGTTCTCTTCGTTCTCTATCTGGCCGAACAACTCCTTGAAACGCTTGGGGTCGGACTCTTGGAACAGTGTACGCACCATGTCAAACGTCTCACCGACACGCTGGCCAAAAGCAGCAGTTTCTTTCTGTGCCTGAAGAACTGCTATTTCGGGTGTCTGCACGATGTTCGACTGGATGTATCGCAAGCGAAATTCCTCCTTCTCCGGTTTTTCTTTCTTTTCAGGCAACAGCCAGCAGACCACACGCTCCATCTGCGGAACCAGACCGATGAGGATGGCGGTATTGATGACGTTGAAGCAGGTGTGGAACATAGAAAGCACCACAGGCAGTTTCGTGGCCTGTCCGCCTTCGGCCACATCATAGCCCACCAGGCGGCACACCATATTGACAAACGGATAGAACACGATGAGTACCCACATCACACCGAAGACATTGAACAGCAGGTGTGCCAATGCCGCACGACGAGCCTGGGTGTTGGCACCGAGAGCCACAAGGTTGGCCGTTGCCGTCGTGCCGATGTTCTCACCCATCACCAGCGCAATGCCCAAATGTATGGGCAGCACCCCCGTGGAGCAAAGCAGGATGGTGATGGCCATGACGGCAGCCGATGACTGCACGATGCAGGTGATGAGTGTGCCAATGGCGAGAAACGCCAGGATAGTGAGGTGACTCGACGTGTCGAAAGAGGCGAAGAACGAAATCACATCTCCGTTGTGTTCCAAATCCATGGCTTTGCCTGCGCCGCTCAGCATGACCAGCGCAAGGAACAGAAAAGCCGTACCAAACAGGAAGTCGCCCACATTGCGGTGCCGCTTTCTGTAGATTAGAATCACTCCTATCAGGAAGAAAGGATAGACAATGGAGGTGAGGTCGACATTGTAGCCTAATGACATGATCCATGCCGTAAGCGTCGTGCCAATGTTGGCACCCATGATGACTGAGATGGCCTGTGCAAGTGTCAGCAGTCCGGCAGACACAAATGAGACAGTCATCACCGTTGTTGCCGATGACGACTGCACCGCGCAGGTGACGAGTGCTCCCGTCAACATTCCTGTCAGGCGATTGGTGGTCATCTTGCCCAAAATGTGTCTCAACTGAGGTCCCGCCATTTTCTGCAAGGCCTCGCTCATCATCTTCATACCATAAATCAGCAGACCCAGTGAACCGAGCAGCTGCAACGCCAACATAAAATAATTGTGATTTGTTTCCATTTCATATAAAATTTTGTGGCAAAGGTCTTAATTATCCTTGAGACCACATGAAAAATCGTATTACCATATCATTAAATTTTATCAAGTCTTCGGGAAATTAAAGAAGACAAGAAGTCGGCAACCTGGCAGTGCCCAAATTGCCGACATCCTTTTTTTCAGGAACTATTCTCTTTCGTCAAAAGAAGATTTTGCGCACCACCTGCGCCTCCTTTCCCTCGAAGACAATAGCAGGAGTTGCAGGCTCATAGTTCATACGCTGAAACTGCAGCAGCATAATGGCAACAAACTCCCCGTCTTGCGAAGAGCAGAGTTCCGTCAGATAGTTGCCGTTAGGTACCGGAATCGGATGGAAATCGCCAATCGCTTCCACCAATTTTTCCACGGGTGCCTCAAGGATGCTGAGCAGGCGGTCGCCATCCTGAGGGGTGTATTCTATTGTCTTTGCATCGATAATGCTTTGTGTTTTTTGATAGATAACCGTCGTTTTCAGTCCCAGCATCGTCTTGCGTATGCTCACACGGCTATCGTTGCAGATGTCGTCCCACATCCGCAGTTTTTTGATATTTGCCATATTGATTCTTTTTTCTTTGTTATTAGTGTTTTCTGTTGCCTCCTTTCATCTCAGCGAAAGGTGACGACGCTAACAAAGAATGCGCCTCAACGCTATGACATAATAATAGCGAGGAAGCGCCGCACCTCCGCACGACTTGTACAGTCGTAAACCAAGGCACCGAAAAACAGGAAATAAGTGGTTGAACGAATGATGTTGTTCACCGCTACCAAAGCTGCGTCCAGATTTACCTCCTTGAGTGGGAAATAGTCTGGGAGTACGGGAAGAGCCAACGCGCTGCAATGGCAACGTCTTCACAAGGGCCTCACCATAAGGCCGCTGCCTTTCATCTGCCTGAGAGGTTCCGAGCACGTCACGCTGCTGAACACTCTCCTCCTGCTGTCCATGTGATGCAAAAGCTTGGGCGCTGACCCTTTCAGAAGGAGCAGTTGTCGCTACAAGCAGGGCTATCACGGCCCACAGTCGGAACAAGATTTTCTTCATACAGCCTTTCACGGTTTTGCATTTATCGATGCAAAATTACACAATTCTGTTGCCTTTTTATCAACAACTGATGATTTTTTGATGACTATTTTCTTTCTTTTATGGATGAATGGAGGGAATCCTTTTATTTCGTCTGTTTGAACAGCCAGTCGCGCACGGCGGCAAGTTTGTAGGCAAAGTCGAATGAAGCCATGTGCTCCATGCCCTTGCCTGATTCGGGCAGTACGCTGCCTGCCTCCCACTTGATGAAGTTGATGTTGCCGCCCTTTGAGATCAGTTCTTCTGCACGCCGTTCCTGGTCTTCCTGTGGCAATTTCGCACTCCAACTTGCAGAGTCTATACGTGCACCGTTGTCCTTCAGCACTTTGGTCAGGTTGCTCATGCCGCCCGATGCCTTCTTGTCGCCACCTGCGACAATATAGAAAAACCGTTTCTTGCCAAAATCCTTCATCTTTGTCGTGTCCCATTGGCTGCTGACAAACAGTGAGGCAGCAAAAAGGTCGGGATGTGTGATGTTGAAGTAGAACGACATCATGCCTCCCATCGACTGGCCTGTTGTATAGAGTCGGTTCGTGTCAACCTTGTATTCTTTGCAGATGGTCTGAAGCAACCGGATGGTCATCTCCACCTCGTCAGAAGTGCTCCAGTCGTCCTTCACTGTCCACTCGGTGTACTGTGGAACAAACACAAATGAGGGATGTTTTTGCTGGTCACGGTCGGATGCGAACTCCAATGCACCATAACCCTGGGTGAGTGGAGTGGTTACGTCCTTGCCCACTGTGCTGGCATCAGCCATGAACAACACCAGGGGGAAACTCCTCGTGCCATCGTAGCCGTCAGGCACGAGCAGGTTGTATTGCATCGTCTTGCCGGTCACACTGTCCTCATAGGTCAACTGCTTGAACTTTCCAAGCGTCTCGTTTTTCAAAGCCACAAACGTGGAATCGCCCTCTTTCGACTCCATCTTCATACCGCCACCCATGCGTGGTCCTCTCTGTCCCATCTGGTTTTGTTTCTGGGCACAAGCAGCGAAGCATACAGCTACGACTGCCATCATTAAAAATATCTTCTTCATAATGTTGATGGAGTGTTTCGAGTCGTGGCTCTGGTCTCTACCAAGACCTGTTCTTGTTAAGTCAATAAAATGGTATTAGTGACACATGCCGAAAGAATTGCCCCTATTTTCCCAAGGCGCAGGCAGAGGTCACCCATCTTTCGGCAAAGATACGAAAAATCTTCGACACAGAGTGAAAGCGTTGAAAATTTAGTATTTTTTATAGCAAAGCTACACGTTGTTTCACAATAAAATAGCATTTTGACAAAAGAAGTTGAAAATGCTCACACTCGGCCATTGATGCAAGAATCATGGCTCTCACCCAATCGCACTTTTATGCAAAAAGTGAAAATTGTGACGTAATTTGTGAAACTAAAGCATCGAAAATTTGCTGTACCTTTGCACTCGGTTAAGAACAGCTTGCGAAGATGCCCATGCTCGGTATGGTTCGAGTTGTTCGACTCAGCATTCGGTTTGCCAGGGCATTTTAACCAGAATAATATAACATAAAACGGATAAATATGAGAGACTTTGTATTTGAGAACAAGACCAAGGTGTATTTTGGCAAAGAGCAGTTGTGTCACCTGCACGAGGAAGTGACACATTTCGGCAAGCGGGTGCTGCTGGTCTATGGCGGCGGCAGCATCAAGAAAATAGGGCAGGAGCAGTAGTGACAAAAGACGTTGAAGCGAACACTGTCGTGGGAGGAAAACCTGCCAAGGTTATAAAGAGATTATAACTTTTTGGCATGGATGTCCGCCCTCGGTCGCTTTATCAGTTGTGCCGACTTTCTGATTGACGGCGATTGCACAGCCTCTTATTGGTACGGCGACTTGCAATATCTCAAGGCAACATATTAAAATCCGCTTTTTCCCGTTATTAGATAAACGAATAGATGTTATGGAAGAGACATACGGATGCAATCTGATCAATACAAGGCGCGAAGGACGACAAGTGACGGAATTCGTCGGCAAATACCACGTACACATCCTTGTGCGCCAGGGTGAGATGTCTTTCTCCGACGGAAAGAACTCTTTCACATCCCGGCAGGGCGACCTCGCCATCTGGCAGATGTCGAACACCATTCAGCGCATCGTGTGCTCCGAGGATTTCGAGGCCGATGTGCTGTTGCTGTCTTGGCAGTTCCTCCAGCAGTTCAATCCCGAGATGGTGTGGGCATCGAAGGGTTTCGTTTTCATACGCATCAATCCTTCGTTCCATCTTGACGAGGAGGGGCAGCGGTTGATGGACGATGACTTTGCCCTGTTCCGCAACCGTCTGGCGATGCCGGACTCCAGTTTCAAGCGTGAGGTGTTGGGACGCGTGATGCAGATATTCATCTACGACTTGTGGACGGTGTGCCAGCATGGCCTTTCCCAGATGGACACCTCGGACAATGCAGCACGGATTTTCCTGCGGTTCCTTGCTCTGGCTCAACAGAATGCCAGGACGGAGCGCGAAGTGGCCTACTATGCCGACTTGCTCTGCATCACGCCAAAATATCTGTCGCAGGTGAGCCGCACCATCACCGGGTTGCCCGCATCGCAATGGATTCAGTATTATGCGGCCTTCGAACTGGTGTCGCTGCTGAATGACACAACGAAGACACTGACCGAAGTGTCCGACCTCATGCATTTCGAAAACGTGTCGCATTTCTCCCGTTATGTGAAGAAAACACTCGGCAAGTCGCCCAGTTCTTTCCGTAGCAAGTGAGAGTAGAGTCAAGCTTGCTTGATTTAAGTCGAAATCCTATAAAGATATACCTGAAGACCACGTCTTTAATAATCGACATCACATATTTCAACATCACCATCCCTTAGTAGGTGGCTAATTATTCCCCTCACCCCCGGAGAAGGGCCGGGGGTGAGGCTTTTTCCGCAAAATGTGAAAGTATAGAGGCAATCCGTGTAACAACGGGTTGCCTTTTTCGATATACCTTTGCAGCGTGAAATCAATCAAACAGACAATGGATATGAATATTTTCGAGCAATTAAGATCTGGGGCCGACGTCGACATGGCAACGCCCGAGTATGCAGAGGCCATTCAGGAGATGGGGCGCTGCGGCAGTATCTGTTTCAAGGTGAACACTACAGAGCCAAAACCGGAACTGGTTCGTCCGTTGGAAGAGCAACTCTTCAATGGCGGTCTTGACAAGACGAGTTATCTGATGCCGCCCATTCAGATTGACTTTGGCTGCCAGATGAAGATAGGGCGTGGCGTGTTCGTCAACCACTCGCTCACGTGTATGGCGGCAGGCGGCATCACCATCGACGACGGGGTGATGATTGGTCCCAACGTGCGCATCGTCACCGACAACCACGATTTCGAGAACCGCATGGTGCTGCGCTGTAAACCCGTCCACATCGGGCGCAATGCGTGGATTGGCGTGGGTGCCATCATTCTCCCCGGTGTTACCATTGGCGAGAATGCCGTGGTGGCAGCAGGTGCCGTGGTGACCAAGGACGTCGCCCCGAATACGATTGTAGGCGGCAATCCGGCTAAATTCATCAAGAGTATATAAACGTGGAATTAAAATAGGAGATAAGAATATGGTATTTGACAGAAACGAACAAAAGCAAGTAGTGGCACTCTTGGGTGCCGGTAGCATGGGAACAGCCATCGTACGCCGTATCGGTGCAGGCAAGAAAATCCTGCTGGGCGACATCAGCGAGAAAGCATTGGAGCGAGTGGGCGATGATTTCCGTCACTGTGGTTACGACGTGGAGACTATTCAGGTGAACGCCTTGCAGAAGGACAGCGTGGAGGCTTTCGCCAAGAAGGCCGCAGAACTTGGTCCCGTGATGTACTTCATCGACACGGCCGGCGCATCGCCCAATCAAGCTAATCCCGAGCATATAGTCGACCTCGACATGGTGGGCACAGGCTATGCCTTGGATGCCTTTGGCGAAGTGATGGCCGAGGGTGGTGCAGGGCTGATCATCAGCAGTCAGGCTGCCTATATGTATCCCATCCCCAACGATATTGAGTTGCAGTTGGTGAACACTCCGACCTCACAGCTGAAAGAGGTGAAGTTCATTCAAGAGGTAGCCATGCAGAATTCTGGCTTTGCCTACATGATTGCCAAGCGAATGAACCATCTGCAGGCTCAGCGTGCGGCAGCCACTTCGTGGCGCAAGCGCCGTGCACGTATCAACACCATCTCGCCAGGCGTCATTGTCACCCCACTGGCTTACGACGAGTTCAATGCCAACGGTGAGGGCTACCAGCGCATGATCGACGCCTCTGCCGCACAGCGCACGGGGACGAGCGACGAGATAGCCGAAGCAGCAGCCTTCCTTTTGGGCGAGCATGCCCGCTTCATCACTGGCACCGACCTGCTCATCGACGGTGGTGTCATTGCCGCCATCCGCACAGGAGAATATAAATTAGGGTAATAGTTGCCGGCAGCAAGCGGGAGGAGGCTTTCGTCACCTCAAAACTTTGGACGTGCAGTCTGGGCAGCACAGCGCCTGGGATTCCCGTCAATGCTACCAGAATGGCTCTGATGATAAGGATGAGGTAAGTATAGACATGGCTCAGCGCTTCTTTCTTACGGTTTGGGTTTAATGTATTTGTACTCAATAGGGATGAACTCTCCCATCAGACTGTTGAGGTAGACTTCCAGGGCTGTGTATCCCTCGCGCGTAATCACCAACCGGCCATCGTCGGGATTTTGGGGGTCTAATCCGTTGTTTGTCTCCCATGCGTCGGCCATGCCGTCATGGTCATCGTCGGCAGGGGCTTCTGCTTTCTCATATTCCACCCAACCTTCTGCATCGAGTGGCGAGTCAATGAATCCCGCTCCTTTTTTTGAGTCACCTTGATAATATGCCTTGCCGTTGGCCACCTCTCTGATGATGCGCTTTTCCACCTCGTCACGGTTGATGGTGCCCACATTGGCGAGCACATGCTCAAATGCCTGCTCTGCGCTTTCCGTCGGTGTCTGATAGTCGGCGTAGCCATATTGATTGCCTCTTGGCCAGTAATACTTTTCCTGTCTGGTGATAAGGGTGTCGCTCCGCAAAGAGTCCAATGTATAGGAGGTGCTGTTTTGCACTGCTTGCCAGTTGTCTTTCGTCGCATTGGTGTTTCCCTCCATTACATTGTCGCTAATATACCATCTGGATGGACCCGTCGAGGTTTTCCTGTTCCTGTTGTTGGTGATGTTGACAAACACGCTGCCCGTCATGGGTGAACCGGGACCTGGCTTGTAGTAATTGCCTACAAAGTTGCACTCATGAGAACTCTCGGGGCCGGCTTCGTTCTCACCTCCGTAGCAGGCGCCCGGACGTCCCCAGTTGTAGTTCACATTGTTGTAATACTCCAAAAACACATTACGGTCGCGCTCATTGTTGCTCGCCCCATTGATACGGGTGGAGCGGCTCATGTTGTGGGCCAGCAGATTGTGATGGAAAGTGGCTGGTGAACCGCCCCATTGCGAGCCATAGCCGCGTGCGCCTTTATGGTGGTGGGCGTTGTACAGGCCCTCATGCACCAGACACCACTGAACGGTGGTGAAGTGGTTGTCGTAGATGGTCATGTTTTCTTCGGCACTCCATCCGAAACAGCAGTGGTCGATAATGAGGGTGTCGGCATTCTCGATGCCGATGCTGCCGCCTTGGCGGAAGTTTTCACCGTACATGCCTATACGTCCCCGTATGTTGCGGATGATGAGGTTGCTCGACCCGCCAAGGTTGAGTTTGGCTCCCCGATAGAGAATACCTGTTCCTGGTGCTGTCTGTCCAGCGATGGTCACGTTCTTCAGTTTGGCGCGGATATCGCTTTTCAATTCGATGGTGCCGTTCACCCTGAACACGATGGTGGCATTCTCGCTGCCTTGTTGCAAAGCCCAACGGAAGGAGCCCTCGCCGCTGTCTTCCAGATTGGTTACTTCCACCACTTTCCCGCCGCGTCCGCCGCGTGTGTACTTGCCGAACCCGCGGGCTGTGGGGAATGCGAGTAGTCGGGGCTCCAGTGGGGCATAGTCATCGGTTGTGGTCTGATGACTGGCGATGACTTCCTCGGGATTGAAAGGCTTGGCGCCTCGGAGAGCGCAAAAGCGTTTGTCCACTTTTTCCCAGGTGTTCACTCGCTCATAGTCGTCGCGGTCCAACTGCCGGCTCCAACTGATGCGTTTTGTCACATTCACGGGCTTTTCGTCATCACTGGTACTATTGTATTCGCCGAAAAACGAGTCCTTTCCTGTGTTGCCTCCCATCTCTGCCCATCCCGCTGGATGAATGGCATTTCCAAGGTGGCAATTCAGGAATAGACTGCCACACTTGCTGGGTGCCCAGCAGCGTCCTAAATAGATGCTGCCATCATCCACATCCGCTTCTTTGGTTATGGTGCAATTGGAGAAGATGAAACCGAGCTGGATGTGCTTGTCGGTCGATGAGGTTATATATGGCTCTATATCCTCGGGTGCGGTGATATAGCCTGCGCCCACACAATGCAGTGTGCAGTGGTCGAACCAGCAGGTGCCGCCTGCATAGATGTAGTCAACTGCGCCCTCTATGATGCAGTCTTTGTAAAAGCTGCGTGTATGTTTCTTTGTACGGTGGGTATCCTGATAGCCTGCTATACGGCAACGGTAGTAAGTCTGTCGGTCACCGGCCACATAGAGGGCAAGTGCCTGTCCGCCGTCACGCCCCGCAGTGTTTTGCAGGGTGAGGCCCTCGGCATAGAAATCTTCTGCATAGACGCTAAGCGCCGGTGTCTGGTCGAATCGGAGGCCCGTTGCCATTCCCGCGTTGGATGTGATGATAGTCTTGTCGATTCCGGCACCAATCAGACTGATTTTCTTGTCGGATGGTGCTGTCTTCGAACCAATCACTACCTGCTCGGTATAGATGCCTTCATTGATGTGTATAGTTGTCTTCTCGCCAATCGGTGCAGCATTGATGGCGGCCTGTATGGTGGTGAAATCTCCGCTGCCGTCTTGTGACACAATCAGTGTTTGCTTTCCATTCACAACGCTAAAACTTGCCAAGGCTAGCAGAAGGCATAGTATTTGTCGTCTCATTCCTTTTTAATGTTTTATTAGTTTTCTTGTTCTTATAGGATGAATCCCCCCGTTTTTCGTAGATACTGCAAATATAAAATATTTTGGTTATATTGCATCACTTTTTTCCTTTTTTGTCAAAAACGAAACGGTTATTTCTCCATATCGCTATCGAAATCTTTCTCTTTTGGCTGAAAAAATAGAATAAACCCTAAAATCCGCAACTTTGCATTTTGGCTGCCGATTTGTCGTCAAAAGTTATTTTTGGCCTCTCTTGTGCTATGATATGCGGACAAGGGCGATTAAAAATGTCTTCTCAGTGTATAAATTCCCCTTTCCCCATCAGGCATTAAAGGGGCTTTATGCTGTTTGTGGACCCTCGATATAATATGTTCATCCATCCGTAATTGCAAAAGCGTTTTTGTATGCATGGTTGCTGGTATAGATGTTCAGTTCGTAGTGTCTGGATGTTCTTATCCATTTTGCTGGCACGCTGATGAACTTGAAGACGAAGGCCTTGATCCTGCTGCTCTTCTTCAGTCCGAAGGCTTTTGTG
>Ga0247611_10001239_pt1 | contig 46359 bp, 42 predicted proteins | sample 177DNAGHGhighgp2_FD_192422 | JGI IMG/M metagenome (GOLD analysis project Ga0247611, IMG submission 192422) | Sheep rumen microbial communities from Palmerston North, Manawatu-Wanganui, New Zealand - 1770 DNA GHGhigh gp2 | ecosystem: Host-associated > Mammals > Digestive system > Stomach > Rumen... | reverse complement strand
CCGAGAACGGGATAAAGTATCCGTTGATGTTGAGAACGGTCAGAAGACGGGATTCTTCCTGGATCAGAAGTATAACAGGTCAGCCGCGGCGAGGATAGCAAAAGACAAGAATGTGCTCGACTGCTTTACACACACGGGTTCGTTCGGTCTGAACTGTGCCGCTAACGGAGCCAGACACGTAACCAGTGTCGACATATCGTCCCAGGCTGTCGAAATGGCAAAAGCCAATGCGGTAAGAAATAACCTGGAGGACAGGATTGATTATGTCTGTGAGGACGTTTTCGAGCTGCTCACAAACATGGCTGCGAAGAAGGATCACTCGTACGATTACATAATCCTCGATCCGCCCGCATTCACCAAATCCAGAGATACCGTAGATTCAGCCGGCAGAGGCTACAAGGAGATAAATCTGAAGGCGATGAAACTGCTCCCGAGAGGCGGTTATCTTGCCACTTGTTCATGCTCGCATTTCATGACGGATGAGCTTTTCAGGAAGATGCTTTCTTCTGCGGCGAGAGATGCCGCAGTCAGCCTGAGGCAGATAGAAGCAAGAACACAGGCTCCTGACCACCCCATACTTTGGAATGTGCCTGAGACCGATTATCTGAAGTTTTACATATTCCAGGTCGTGTAAAAGGATAAAAGCGCTGCCTGTTGTTAAAAATGCCGCAAATGGCGCCGGATAAAGGGTTTCCTGCGTTTTTTGTTGTTCCCGTGCCTCATTTTAGCCTGCTTTTTCTCACAATCTTGTTGTCGTTTTGATGCTGATATGAAGATGATTTGAAATTTCGCCCCCTTAATCTGTATACAGAAAGTGAGGTGACTCTTATGTGCGACGAACTTTTCTTTGAGAATACAGATAACAATTGTTGTTTTGATAAAAACGCCACCCTCGTTATAAAGAAGGAGGCTATCGTAAACAACGTGAGATATATTACGAAAACGGCAGAAGCGAAGGTGATCGCTGTCGTAAAGGAAAACGGCTACGGGTTGGGAGTCGCAAATCTCTACAACATCATAAAAGATGAGGATATCTATATGTATGCCGTTACGTCTTCCTGCGAAGCCGTTGCATTGAGAAGAGAGGGCTGCAAGACCGACATCCTTATGCTGACTCCGATTTCCGATTTCAGCGAACTGATGATGATGGTAACGCATAACGTCGTTATTGCCCTGGGAAATAAGAATCAGATCCCCGAGCTGCTTTATATCCATGAGCTTACCGGAAAGAGACCGAGAGTACATATTCAGATCGATTCCGGTCTCGGAAGATACGGTTTCAATGCAGATAATCTTCCGTATTTTAAGAATTACGAGGACTTCATCTCTTTCGAAGGGTGCTTTACACACCTTGCCGGCAGCAACAGCAATTACAAAAAGAGCGTTGAAAAACAGATACGCGTATTCAAGTCGGCCTTGGAGCGTATCAGAGCTATGGGTGTTGATACCGGTATCTGTCATGTCGCAAATTCAAAAGCGGCGCTGACCTTCGGTTCTCTCGGCTTTGATGCTGTAAGGGTAGGCAGTGCGCTTCTCGGAAAATCATCCGTAAAGAGCGGGCTTGAGGAAGCGGTATGGCTGGAATCCGAAGTGTTTTCGGTTTACAACAGACAGGAAGGCGAGCATATCGGATACAGTGGAGAAGCTTATCTTAAAAGAGACAGTTCACTTGCGGTAGTAAGGGTCGGAACAGGCTGCGGGATCGGACTGATCCAGAAGGGGACAATGGACTTTTCATTTTGCAGCATAGTCAAGAACCTGATGAGAAGGATCTCATCAGATCCTGTATTAAGCGTTTGGATCAACGGCAGACAGAATCCGGTCATAGGCAGGATCGGCGTATCCCACATGACTGTAGATGTTACAGAATGTCAGGTAAAAGAGGGGGATGTTGTCAAGGTTCAGGTAAACCCTTTGCTCGTACATCCATATGTCAGGAGACTGGTGGTCTGATTCAGATCCTCTTATAAAGATTATATCCTTCAAGGATCGGTTCACAGGTGAAGTCTATGTAGAGGTTAGTCTCTTCCTGGATCTTCTCGTAGTTATCCCAATGTTCTTCCGGGAAAGCATAGGTGATTATGTAGTCGAAGTAACCTTCTTCTATCAGTCTGTTCTGTTCTTCAAGGATATAGGGATAGGAATCACAGATGTTGAGGTAGCAGAAGTATTTGTTCTGCGGCAGTATCCCGGCAGCCGTATAGAAGCCGGAGTCGATGACACCGTATACCAATACCTTCGCGTCTGGTGTCTGTCTTATCGTTTCCGCGATCCTGCATTGAGAGGTGAAATCTTTGGGTTTGAACATAAGATATTTGTTCTTACCCATGTAGACTGTAAACACATATAATATGGCAAGCATTGCAGCAAGAGCTTTGGTTATGAATCCCGGATTCTGTTTTGAAGCGGTTACGAGCTTCTGCAATCCTTTAATGCAGGGGATAAGTGCCAGACAGTAGATATAGGACAGAAGATATCCGTAATAATATACATAGACATTACGGGAGAAAACAAATCCCAATGACAGGGCGAACGTCAGGAAAAAGAACAGGAATACTCTTTTTCTGTATGATCTGTTCATCATCACGAATGAGATGAGTGACAGCAGTATCATGACGCATGCCGAGGGGTATTCCAAAGCCATTTTGACAAGCCCTGAGCAAGGATAGTATAAGGTCCTTAAAACTTTGAGATATACAGGCATGTTTTCCGCTGTTCCACCATGATAATAGAACAGATTGGTCCTGAAATATCCTTCCCAAAGATCGCCCAAAGCTCCGTTCGCAATGAAATAGATAAGCACCGGGGCGGTAAAGACCGTTAGGCCTGCAAAGAATCTCCAGATGAGTGACCAGAGCCTGCCGAACATCTTCTTTCTTATAACCATTATGATTATGAAGATGACAAAGCCTGCCATAAATCCCAGGAATGTGTATTTTATCCAGAAAAGAGCACCGGAAATGATACCGCATATGAGCGCGTCGCGGTCAGCGGGTATACCGTTGCCTTTTACTGCCGCTCTAAGCCCGAAATAGAACGCAACTGCAAGAAGCGGAAAGCAAAGTTCTTCGGAGTTGCCGCCGAAGTTGAACATCGACATCGTATAGATAACGCCGGAGAAAAGCGGCATAACTGTTATTGTGAACTTCCCGGGATCTGTAAAGAGTTTTACGGTCTTCCATGAGAATACCGAGTAAACCGAAGCGGCGGCACATTCGATTAACCATACACCGGCAAATGACCGTTCGGATATAAGGGCCGCCAATGCATAAATGAAATGCAGAAGCGGACCTTTATGGTCGAACAGATCCCTGTAAGGCACAAGACCATGGATAATGCCCCTTCCGATCACGAAGAAGACGTTTACATCATCCCACGGGTTGAACGGAAAGAGCGGTGAACAACAGGACACGAATGATATCGTGACTGATGCTGAGGCAATTAAAAAGATAAGTTCAAATCTTGAGAGCTTGATGTTGTCTATTGTTGTTTTAGTCTCCATGAACGGTCCGGACCGGTGTTAAGGATATCAGGCCTCTGCCTTCCAGAGCCCGTGGAGGTTGCAGTATTCGTAAGCTGCTATGACCTTCTCATCAGAACCGATCGTAAAAACGGCCTTGGGTTCTTCGCCGGGCTTGAGCTGTCTGATAACGGCGCCCTTGTCTGTTTCCAAAGCAACGAAGGTGATATAGTGCGCATCCATCATGGGGTGAGCGACTTCACCTACGGTTACAATAACTTCCTGTCCGTTGACGGAGATAACAGGCACATGCTTCTCGCCTGCGGCATCGGTGGTATTGGGGATAAGTTCTTCAAGAGAACCTCCCTCACATTCTGTCTCGAAAAGCTTGGTTACAACAGTTCCGCACTTGCCTTTGAAAAACTTCATACCGTTTGTCCTCCTGCTGATTTTTAGGATGAATACATTATAGCATTTTGTGCGGCAGAGCTCTCTTGCGGAGGAGAATTGAAAATCATTCGAAAGGCTATATTTGCAAACGATAGCAAAAATTAATGGAAACGACACAGGTGGGACCTAAATTGCTTAAAAAACAAGAGTTTCTGATTTTATCGGTCACATAGTGTTCTGTATAATCTTGGTGGAGTTAAAAAAGCTCCGGCCAAAAATATCAACAGAGGTGGAATGGATATGGCTAACATTTTTGATTTAACGGGAAGAGTAGCGGTTATTACCGGTTGCTCCACGGGACTCGGTGTTCAGATGGCTAAGGCTCTTGCAAATCAGGGCTGTGATATCGTGGCCATTGCACGCCGCCAGAATCTGCTCGAAGAAGTTTGCGCAGATATCGAAAAGACTATGGTGTAAAGACGCTTGCAGTAAAGCTCGACATCACTGATACGGATGCAGTCAATGCGGCTGTTGATGAGATCGTCGCTAAGATGGGCAGGATCGACATCCTTGTAAACAATGCAGGCACAGGCGCTGTCGCACCTGCAGAAGACATCACGGACGAACAGTTCCAGAACGAGATCGACATCGACCTCTTCGGTTCTTTCAGAATGGCTAGAGCCATCGCGAAGAAGGCTATGATCCCCGCAAAGTTCGGCAGAGTCATCAATATTGCTTCAATGTACGGTTTGGTAGGAAACAAGGTTGCTCCCGCATCACCTTATCACGCAGCAAAGGGCGGTGTTGTAAATCTTACAAGAGCACTTGCTTCCGAGTGGGGTAAGTACGGTATCACCGTAAACAGCATCTGCCCCGGTTATTTCTACAGCCCTCTTACAAAGGAAACTCTTGATTCAGAGTTCTTCCAGGCTAATGCAAGGACTATGATCCCTCTCGAGAGATACGGCAACGACGGCGAGCTTGACACTGCAGTATGCTTCCTCGCTTCTCCCGCTACAACTTATGTCACAGGCGTAAATCTTCCTGTTGACGGCGGATATACCTGCATGTAAAAAGAACAGGTCTTCCGCATTCATACGGAAGTGCCGGCTGATATAGAAGTTCAAGGCTGTCTCAAAAGTGCAACGGTCACTTTATGAGGCAGCCTTCATTTCTTACAAAATTATTTATATATTATTTGAGTCATCAGTATTTTTTGTTAGAATATGCCGTAATGAGGGTAGGTGGCATTTTTGGAAACGGACAGATTTACATTTTCGCGCAAAGAACTGAAACGTGATGCTAAGACGAATTTTAAGCATCACTATCTGATGTATGTTGTTGCATGTATTATCGGTCTTATACTCCAGACAGAGTTCGTTGCTTCGGATACCCTGATCAGTATCAGGAGGCAGGTGATCGAAGATGCGATCGGAGCCGTCCATGAATTGACAGATTATGAATTGTCAGATGTTCAGAGTATCCAGCGTATCGAAAATGCCTACAGGGAGATCGACGGTGATGCCGATTCGATCTATACAGGCATCGAACAGGCGCTGTACAGCAAGACCTTCGATGATGAGGCGACAAATGAAGTCTTCGGAAGGACCAGGGGAATACTGAACCAGGTCATCAATTACATCGTCGAAGACACTATCATCTCCAATATCTATTCTGTCGTTACGCAGTTTGTCGGATCGGACAGCGTTGCACAGGTGCTGATGCTCCTGATGACCCTGTTCTTTGCTTCTTTTATATGGCTTTTTGTTCGTAACGTTTATCTGGCTGTCAGCAGAAGGATATTCCTTGAAGGGCGCATTTATAAAAAGGTCCCGTTCTCAAGGTATCTGTACTTCATAAGAGTTAAGAGATGGGTGCGTGCATCCATAGTAATGGGTCTCAAGACCGTTTTCGAGGTCATCGGAATGTCGACGGTGGTCCTTTATCCTGTTATCCACTGCGGTCTGGTTCTTGTTCCTTACATCATTGCGGAAAACCCTGATGTCAGACCTTTTGAGGCGATCCTGCTTTCGTGGAGGATGATGAAGGGTAATAAGATGAAGATGTTCAAACTGTTTATGAGCTTCATCGGCTGGTTTATTCTCGGATTCTTCACGCTTGGAATATCCAATCTCCTTTATGCAAATCCCTACTATATCTGCTGCTATTCCGAGTTCTATGCAAGGATAAGAAAATATTCAAAAGAAAATAATCTCAAGGGAACGGAGATACTTAACGACGAGTATCTTTTCGTAAGGGCGGATTCAAATACCCTCCTCGATACATATTCGGATGTTAAGGAAGAGCTTGCAAAGCCCGAGTATTCAGTTGAAGGCCTCGACAGCAGAAGAGAGAGATTCTTCGCCAAGTATTTCGGCGTTGTCCTCTGGAACAGCAAGGATGAGATCGAATATGAGAACCGCGAGTCCCGCAAGATGAAGATGATGGCTTATCAGAATGAAGCTGAAGGCTTATCCTATCCTTCAAGACTCTCTCCGATCCCTGAACAGCGAAAGATACCTTCACTTGAGAATATCCATTATCTGAGACATTATTCCGTCGTATCGCTCATCATGATGTTCTTTATATTCTCGTGCTTCGGATGGACATGGGAACTGCTTTATTACTTCCTCATGAAGGGCAAGCTGATAAACCGCGGTTTCCTTCACGGACCATGGCTTCCCATCTACGGTTTCGGCGGACTGATAGTCCTCATTCTGCTCGCGAGCCTCCGGAAAAGACCGTTTATCTTCTTTATCGCGTCCGTAACGCTCTGCGGTACCGTTGAGTATTTTACCGGGTGGCTCCTGGAGACTGTTTTCGGTCACAGATGGTGGAATTATGAAGGCTATTTCCTTAACCTCAACGGACGTGTATGCGCCGAGGGCCTGTTCGTATTCGGCGTCTGCGCAATAGCGTTTATATACGTGCTCGCGCCGCTTCTCGATTCGGTTATACGCAAAATAAACAGAAGGGTCCTGCTTGCGATAGCAGTGACCCTCCTGGTGTTGATTGCTGCTGATTGTGTTTACTCCAATATCGTTCCGAATACCGGATACGGTATCACGGGCAGTTTCGATAATGATGAGGACACCGTGGCAGTAGAGACTGTGATCGAGACAGGTTAACCACCCGTAACCGAAGATATTGCGCCTGTAAAGAATGCGATCGCGAATATCAGCAGTGCGACAACACATACGATGATCGTATAGCAGAAGTAAGATCTGGCGAAGTTCTTCTTGTTTACGTTCCTGGCACCCAATGCCATGACGATGAGGCAGATGAAGCCGATAACGGGAATAGAGAATAAGATCTCATATCCGAAATAGCCCCACATGGATATCGGACGATACTCTTCGGGAATGCTGTTCTGATCCATAATTTATAATCCTCCCTTAATTTAGACGGCACACGGATTCCGAACGAATCTGACCGCCTGTATTTGAATGTAAATATAACACAAATCTCTTGGTTTTTGTGGATAAGGCAGTAATGTAAAGACAAAGCATAGCATCAGATTAAGGAATTTAGATCGATAGGCTTTTAATTAATCCTGTCGATCTTTTTCGTTTTTTGACCCTGTAGGGCGCCTTGACTTTTGATGCGCAGTGTCAAAAGTCATAAGGCGTTACTTCTGGAAGAAGTAATAAGACTTGCTTACGGCCTCATTGTTTCGGGTTTCAAATTACTTCGGAACGGACGAACAAGCAACGCGCATGTATATACAAATGCGCGAATAGCCTGTCAGGGAATCCCTGAAACCCTTTTCATCACATTTGTGGATATGCACATTTTTATGTTCGACGAAAACGCTTCGGGGTCTCAGGGGAAGTGTACCCTGACAAGCTTCCAGGCATTGGTGGTACACAAATGCGTTTGCTTGCGCATCCGTTCCGAAGTGTTTTTCAGAATAGCTGATAGTAAATATATAGTTGTAATAGTTGAATTATTGATAATTGAGTCTTGTGTGGTATTATGTAGATGAAAAGAGGTGTTACCCACTAGACGGTTACCTCAGTATTATGTCAATAATGACCGCAACTTTTGGTACAGGGGCGGTCATTTTTTTATGTACTCAATGATCAAAGTTACTACTATTGTGATAATGGTCAGGACCACGATCAGAATTTCATAATCTCTCATCAGCACCACCTCCTCGACCTTTTTTCAAAGGCAACTAGAGGTAACCGCCTATGTCGTGTGGATAACACCCGGGATTATTGTATCTCTAACATACAGGAGCATCGATGTACATAACTCTTATATGCGGACAAAATTGAACTGAATAATAGCATTATTGGTTGACTCGTGTCGACCAACGTAGTATATTGGTAAGCAATAGTAGACCAACGCGGAGGAATGATTATTAATGCGTTTAACTGATTCAGAATGGAAGATCATTAATTGTCTTTGGACTAATAAATCCATGACTTTAATGGAACTTACAAGAGCCTTAGATGCAAAGACCGGATGGTCTAAGCAGACAATTATAACTTTGCTTAATCGTATGGTTGAAAAAGGACTGGTTTCCTATGACCAGGAGGGGCGAACCAAATGGTTCCGTGCTGCAGTAGATAGAACGGAAGCTGAACTGGAAGAGACAACATCTTTTCTGGACAAAGTATATGGCGGTAATGTTGGATTGCTTATCTCAAATCTGAAGTGTTCAGACAAGCTTACAAAAGAGCAGTTAGAGGAACTTCGTAGAATAATCGAAGAGGATTGATATGTTGCGCTACATCATTGGCATTACCATATTAACAATAGGCATTATTATTGTACGGGCTTTGTCGAACGGAAAAATACTCCGAAAGTATCAATATGCTTTTTGGATTGCTATTCCACTCTATATGATTTTAATGCCATTTGTAAAGATAAATGTTCCTGTAGCAGATATTGGGAATGCTCTGTTCACTTCAAAAACTGAAGTTGTGACGCAGGAAGTAGAAGAAGATGTTCCTTCTACATTTATGCTTGGAGATATGGAGACTGAGCAATCTCTTTCGGATAATCAGTCTGTTGTAAATTATGAAATGCAAAGATCTTCCGGGAAATCCTATGAACGTGAGCAGATAACGGATAATCATGCAGATATATCAATAATTAAAACAAACGAATCTAAGAAAGTAGGTGCAACACTGAGGAGTAGCAGTGTTCTTGTTTCTGTTGTTCTTATCGCAGCATTAGTAGTGTACAACACTGGATTTATATCCTATTGCAAACGTAACAGGAAATATATCGGCAGAGATCCTTCAAGTGGTCTCAAAATATATAGTATCAGACATAAACAAACACCATTCCTTCTCTTTAATAAAATCTATGTTGATAACAGTTCGGAGAAGATTAACGATTTTGTAGTTTGTCACGAAGTCAGTCATTATAAACATGGTGACTATTTATGGGTATTAATCCGATATTTGGTTCTGTTTCTTAATTGGTATAACCCAATAATATGGTTAGCTTTTATTCTTTCCGGTCGGGATTGTGAATATGCGTGCGATGAAGAAGTTATGAGAGCTTATGGCATTGATTCTTATAAAGAATATGCAAGAACACTGGTTGGAATGCTCCAGCAGCAGTCAAGCACAGCAACACTGTTTACACTTTCAAACGGGATGAAGAGCGGATATGAGATGATGAAGAAGAGGATCATCAGTATTAAGAGACCTGTAGATAACAGCCGGAAGGCTCTGGCGTTGAGCATGGCGGCTATACTGACAGTTACAAGCTGTTCTTTTGTAAACACTTCCAGAAATGTCAGAGAAGTCGCTGCAAATGATCCTTGGTGGAATGATACTGAAACAGTTATCACGCCGGACGACATCAAAAAAGAAGCAAACAAGGAGTTTTGGGATCTGCACGGCAATTACTTTGCTGCCGATGAGGATTCTGTAATTCTTGCTTTTACGATCTGGAATAAGGATTCAAACGATGCATTATTGAGGCATTATTCATATGATGGAGATTTGCTCGGTCAGGTATGTCTTTCCGATTTTTTTGGTGAAGGTGTTGTTTTCTATGCTCCGGAGACGATATACAAATTGAATAATAAGTATTATGCGGTTATCAATCATTTTGATGCCCAATTGAATTCTCTTGTTAATACCGGTTATGAGATTGATTTTGACAATGCAACGTTGAAGAATCCGTTTTCGATAGAACTTCCTGATGATGGAAGCCTGTTCTCACAAGTAATATCGATGACCGGAGTAAATGACAAGCTCGTATATCTCATGTCTATGGGCGACTTTGATCACCATTCATACAAGATTTGTGTAGTTGAAGACGGGAACACTAGATTCTTTGCTCCCGATTTCGGAAGTGATGTTCAGATTAACTATATCGGTAATCTTATGAAATACGGAGACGGAGTCTCAATCACTGCTGAGATTACCGATAACGGTATTAGTAAATATCTTTTTTGTGTTGTGGATTTGAATTCTTTTGAGATGCAGATTGCAGAGACAAAGGATAATCTGAACTGGGTGGACTATGTGCCTGATTGCGGTATTTTCGAATGCCGTGACAATAAAGTGGTCTCGAAAACAATCTCTGAAACAGAAGAAGAAAATATACTGACAGATCTACACGATACTTATATGCTTGGCAGATTTGAAGATTACGCAGTTGTGTGGGCAAAAGACGATACTGTCGTGCTTTTTGTTGATGATCAGTCACCGACAGGCGGCATGTCTACTACACATCTGATAAAACTGGAAAAAGCGGCACAAAACCCTAATCATGGTAAAAAGATACTCAGTCTTGCATATATTGATTGGATCAACACATTTGAATATGGCGCTATCAATGACTTTAACAGGGACTCAGGCCAATATTTCATTGAAGTAACTGATAAGTACTATGATGTTGCAACTAGTGTTTATGATAATGATGCATTCATTAACGACCTTACGTTGATTACTGCTTATGAAGCTGACGCAGTGGATCTTCTTAAGGCTGACATCAGGGAAGGAGACGGACCTGATATAGTGATTTACAGATCAGATAGCGCACAGCTTAACAGTCTGGATTATCTTGTTGACCTTACCAAGCGCATAAACTCTGAGGAAAGCCTTATTAATGGTGATTATATGGAGTTTGTAACTGAACCCAACGGACGTGACGGCAAGCATTACCGCTTGGATTACGGCTTCAATTGCACAGCATTAATGATTAATAATTCTTTTATAGACGAGGGTTCGGCTGGATTAACTTTCGATCAGTATGACAATATCATAAATGAAAGGAATGCCGGCAAGAGTATTCTCTATGATGACAATCTGGAGTTGATGAGAACGTTAATGAAAAATTCTGACAGTATATCCTATTCTAAAGATGGAAAGCTTATGCTTGATAATGAAGACTTTAAAGTAACAAATGAGTATATTGCTTCAATCCCAGGTGTCATGCCATATGATAACCAAAACTGGATGCAAATGAAAAATATGCAGATCATAGAGGGTGTGACATTCGAATCTTTTGTGTATTTATATGGGAAAGCGTATAAGAACTATTCCATAACAGGTCTTCCTTCATCGGATGGACATGCTGAGGTTATCAGCGGAAGAGGCATAGGTATTACGAGCTGTTGTGCTCTGCAGGATGCAGCATGGGAGTTTATGATGTCTATGATGTCTCCCGAATATCAAAACCGGGTAAATATCTACTTTGACCCTGTTCTTAAAAGTGCTCAGAAAATTTCGTTTGAGAACTATATAGACCTGAAGAATTCCAGACGTAACCCTTATGATGCATCTGATATTCCGATCTCAACAGATATCGTTGATTACTATATTGATCAGATTTCAGATGCAGTTACAGTTCCGGATATGGATTCTGGAATCTTAGTTATAATGAATGAGGAAATGCCTGCATATTACAGTGGTCAGAAGTCTCTGGATGATGTCATAGAGATAATTGAGAATCGAGTTAATCTTATGCTTTCGGAACAAGGTTGATAAGTGGTCGCAATTTGGGGATAAACTGTTTTTTGTGAAACAGTCCATTAAACGGACTGTTTCGCTTTTTATGTGGATATGGTATTGACATGCTTTATTCAGCCCTCTGCAATTCGAGCAAACGTTTGTTCTGTTTGCGAAAGGGATTAGATTATGAAAGAAGATAGCGAAGCAAGAAAGAAACTGATATATCCTGACCTTTTCGAGCCTATAGAAAAGTATGGCGAGCAGTCTTTTGTCATAAATGCAGGAAATACTGTGTTCGAGATAGAGACGCATTATGACCCTAAAGGCCGTGTAGCCGTAATGAAGCAGTTTCAGGACTATCTTTTGAAAAATGTAGGCGCTTCCCAAATAAGGGAGTATTCTGAAGGTACTGATGCTATGCCCGGTTGTCAGAAAGGAGCAACGTAATATGACAACATCAGATATAAAGGGCAATGACATTATAATAACAGCGCTTTACTGCAGATTATCAGTTGATGACGCAGACAAGCAGTCAGATGAGGAATCCAATTCCATCAAGAACCAGAAGCAGATACTTCAGGATTATTGTAAGAAGAACGGATATCATAACACGAGATTCTTCGTTGATGACGGTATATCGGGAACTACTTTCGATCGTCCGGGGTTCAAGGAGATGGAAGAACTTGCGGAAGCCGGTAAAATCGGAACGATAATCGTAAAGGATCTGTCCCGATTCGGGCGTGAACAGACCGAGATGGGACGTCTTACACAGATCGTCTATCCTTCCCTGGGTATCACATTCATTGCGATACAGGAGCACGTAAACACCGCTACAGGCGAAGGCGTAGAGATAATGCCGTTCCATACAATATTCAACGAATGGTATGCGGCACAGACTTCCAAGAAGATACGACAGGTGTGGAAGACAAAGTCTGAACACAATATGCGTGTATCACATCGGATTCCCTTCGGTTATGTCCGCGATGTGGATGACATGGAGAAATGGCTGATAGACGAGGAAGCGGCTAAAACCGTAAGACGTATCTTTGATCTGTTTCTTTCAGGTTTGGGAACAGCGCAGATAGCAAGTAGACTCGAAGAAGAGAAGGTGCTCACACCCAATGCCTATTACGATTCGATTGGTCGGAATTATTCTGTTCTAATTCCCAATAACCCATATGGATGGGGAAGTTCGACTGTAGCAAGTATCCTTGATAATAGGAAGTATACTGGTTGTATGGTAAACAATGCTTATTCAACTGTGAGCTACAAAGTTCACAAGATAAAGCATATTCCTGAAGAACAACGGCAGATTATTCCGAATCAGCAGGAAGCTATAATCTCTGAAGAGGATTGGCTTAGAGTTCATGAGCTGCGCCAAAACAGGAGAAGACGATTAAAGATCGGTAAAACGAGCATGTTTTCAGAACTTATCTTCTGTCATGACTGCGGATCCAAACTTCACTTCTGCTCTAGCAAAACTTTCGGACCAAGACAGAATTTCTACAGATGTTCAAAGTATAAGGGCAGCAAAGATTCCTGTTCGATCCACTTCATCAGGCATGAAGTCCTTGAGCGGATAGTGATCACGGCTATCAGTGATTTGGCAGATTTTGTGCGTTGTTATGAAAATGTATTCATGTATATGGTTAACGAGAGAAACAAGCTCTTGAAGGCTGAAGCTCTTAAGGCTGAGAAGATGAGACTTGCTCAGGCTGAAAAGAGACACAGCGAACTGGATTTCTTTTCAAAGCGTGTATATGAAGACAATGCTTTTGGGAAGCTTTCAGATGAACGATATGAAAAACTCATCCAGTCTTATGAAGCTGAACAAAAAGAAATTGACAAGACCATCACGGATCTGCAGGCAAAACTGGCAAAGACAGAAAAAGAAGGTGTGGAGTTACGCTATCTTTTCGACAGGCTTCGTACGCTTTCACAGATAACAGAACTTGATCCGGTATTAGTCAACACTCTGATAAAGAGGATTGAGATTCATGACAAGGAAAAACGCGATGGCAAGAATTATGTCAAGGTGGATATCTACTTTACCGCAATCGGAATGTTTGATAAACCATCAGAGAAAGAGATTAATGAAGTCATGAAACGCATGGAAAGCGAAAGAAAGACTGCATAAATCTTAGGCTATCGATACTGCCTTATCAATATAATCCACTTGTTTTTCGCCCGATAAAATGTTAATTTACCTCATATTGTTTTTTAGAGGGTATAGTTATGGAGAAAAAACCGTTTGTAACCAAGAGCCAGATCGAAGAGATAGCAAAGACACATCCCACGCCGTTCTATATCTACGATGAGAAGGGAATAAGAGAGAACTGCAAGCTCGTCAAAGAGGCATTTGCCTGGAATAAGGGCTTTAACGAATTCTTCGCCGTAAAGGCAACACCCAATCCCTACATTCTCGACATCATCAACGATTACGGATTCGGCTTTGACTGTTCATCCGAAGCGGAGCTCATCCTGGCAGACGCCGTCGGCGGTCCCATTATGTTTTCCTCGAACGATACTCCGGCAAGAGAATATGCTCTCTGCGCAAATCTCGGAGGAATCATCAATATCGACGACATCACTCACATCCCTTTCCTTGAGCAGATCCTCGGACCTGTTTTTCCCGAGGTGATGAGCTGCAGATATAATCCGGGCGGAGTATTCAAGCTCAGCAACGGCATCATGGATAATCCCGGTGATTCCAAATACGGAATGACAAAGGAGCAGCTCATAAGCGCCTATACACGGCTCAAGGCACACGGTGTAAAGAAGTTCGGACTCCATGCATTTCTTGCAAGTAACACTGTTACAAACGAATATTATCCGACTCTTGCAGGCCAGCTCTTCGAACTCGCAGCCGAGATCTCCGAGAAGGTCGGCATTGAATTTGCTTTCATTAATCTTTCAGGCGGCGTAGGTATCGGATACAGACCTGAAGATACCCAGAATGACATCATGGACATTGGTGAGGGCGTAAGAAAACAGTTCGAGCGCGTTCTTGTTCCTGCAGGCATGGGCGATGTCGCCATCTATACGGAGATGGGAAGATTCATGCTCGCTCCTTACGGAATGCTCATCACAAAGGCTATACACGAAAAGCATATCTATAAGGAATATATCGGCGTTGACGCTTGCGCAGCTAACCTTATGAGACCTGCAATGTACGGCGCTTATCACCACATCACCGTTCTCGGCAAGGAGAATGAACCCTGTGACCATAAATACGATGTAACCGGTTCTCTCTGTGAGAATAACGATAAGTTCGCTATAGACAGGATGCTCCCGAAGATCGAGATGGGTGATTATCTTGCCATCCACGATGCCGGTGCTCACGGATTTGCAATGGGATACAACTACAACGGCAGACTCTGGTCTGCAGAACTCCTGCTCAGGGAAGACGGTTCCGTAGAAGAGATAAGAAGGGCAGAGACCCTGAACGATTACTTTGCTACATTCGATAATACGAAGTACGCTTCAAAGCTTATCAGCGACTGACGTCTGAAACAGTTCGAAAACCTTTGTTTATAAGGCTCCGCCGGGTATTTTGCCCGTCGGAGTTCTTTTATTTCGTTGTGCAATATGCACAAAAACAAGGCTGTTCGATTATGCAACTTGTTTAACAAACCAATTGTTTGAAAACGGGAGTAAGTGTACCATTTAGCTGTCCAAGGGAAAGCCTTGGGGATAGTAAAAAAGGACTACATACCATATCAAGGAGGTATTACTAATGAAAGCTTTTTACTTAGACAACATTGATGTTGCAACTCTTATGAAGGCACTTGATGAGTGCAAGGGCAGCGTAATACTTCTTACGGATGAAGGTGACCGCTTCAACCTTAAGAGTAAGCTCAGCCAGATCACAGGCATCATGAAGCTTATCGAGGGCGGAATCGTATGCAATGCAAAGATCTCCTGCTCCGATCCTGATGACGAGGCAATGCTCTTCAGACTTAACCTTTTCGGAAAGGTCGACGAGGAAGACGATAAGGCTTGATGAAAGCCTGATCGTTTGATCTCAAAAAGTGAATCAATAAAGGACTGTCTCATTGCTGTGAGGCAGTCCTTTTGCATTATCCGGTTTTTCCGAAAAAAGAGCGCTGACAGAAGACTGCCAGCGCCAGAGGTTTAAGTTACGAAAGAATTATTCGCGTTCGCTGATCGGATGGTATTCGACTCTATCCTGAACGCTCTTGTAAGCAGGGCGTATGATCTTGCCTTTGCCGTTGAGCTCTTCGATCCTGTGTGCAGACCAGCCGGAGATCCTGGCGATCGCAAACAGGGGAGTGTAGAGCTCCATGGGGATGCCGAGCATCGAATAAACAAAGCCGCTGTAGAAGTCGATGTTGGCTGAAACGCCCTTGTAGATGCGGCGTTCTGCGGCGATGAGCTCTGCGGAAAGTTTCTCGACTCTCTCGTAGAATTCGAATTCCTTGGTGCGTCCCTTCTCGGCGGAGAGATCCCTGACGTAACGCTTGAATATCTGGGCTCTGGGATCCGAGATCGAATAGATGGCATGTCCCATGCCGTAGATGACGCCTGAATGGTCGAATGCATCCTTGTGAAGGATCTTCTCGAGATAAGCGAGTATCTCGTCATCGTCTTCCCAGTCGGAGATGCTCCTCTCGAGTTCCTTGAACATTTTAACGACCATGATGTTTGCACCGCCGTGCTTTGGTCCCTTGAGCGAACTCAGGGCAGCAACGACTGAAGCATAAGTATCCGTGCCGGAACTCGTTACGACGTGAGTCGTGAAAGTCGAGTTGTTACCGCCGCCGTGCTCTGCATGGAGCATGAGCGAAACGTCCAGTATCTTTGCTTCGAGCGGTGTGAACTTGTTGTCGGCTCTCAGCATGTAAAGGAAGTTCTCGGCAGTCGATAAGTCCGGTCTCGGTCTGTGTACAACCAGTGAATCGCGGTCGAGATAATAGCGCATTGCATTATAACTGTGGACAGCGATGCTCGGGAATATTGATATAAGCTCAAGCGACTGGCGGAGTACGTTCGGGATCGAAATGTCCGCAGCCTGCGTATCGTAAGCGTACAGATTGAGGACGCCTCTCTGGATATTGTTCATCAGATCTGATGAAGGTTTCTGCATTATAACGTCCCTGAAGAAATTCTTCGGCATCTTGGAACGCGATTCTGCGAGAAGCGCGCGGAAATCCCTTAACTCCTGTTCATTCGGTAGTTTTCCGAAGAGAAGAAGATAGGTGGTCTCTTCAAAACCGCAGTGCATTTCCTCGGGCTGTCCCTTGATCATCTCTTTGACATTGATGCCGCGGTAGAACAGCTCGCCCGGAGCCGGTACTGTCTCGCCGTTTACGACTTGAGTTGCATTGACTTCGGAGATCTTGGTAAGTCCCGTAAGGACGCCTTTACCGTTAATGTCTCTCAGGCCGCGCTTGACATCATATTTGGTGTAGAGCTCCGGATCTATGGCATTTGACTGACAGATCTGCGCAAGACGCAAGATCTCGGGTGTGATCTTGGAGTAATTATTTGTAGCCATAAAAATCCTCTCCTTTCTGAGGCATATTTACTGCCGCAAAAATGCGCGACAATTTTAATATTTTAAATGATTGAAATCAACAAAGCAATTAAATCAGGAATCCGCCGTTTACGCCAATTATCTGTCCTGTGATGAACGAAGCCTTCTCAGACTGCAGGAAATAAAGGGTTTCCGCGACTTCCTCAGGAGTACCGAGTCTGCCTGCGGGAGTTTCCGCGCAGAGTGCGTCCCTGTCCTCATCGCTGTAGCATTTCATCATGTCCGTATCAATGACACCGGGTGATACGGCATTGACCCTTATGCCTGAAGGACCGAGTTCTTTTGCCAGTGATTTTATATATGAATCGACAGCGCCCTTGCTCGCTGAGTAGAGTGCCTCGCAGGAAGCGCCCGTCTGTCCCCACATCGAAGATACTGCAAGAATTACGCCAGATCTCTGTTCCACCATGCCCGGAATAACTGCATTTGCCAGATTAAAGAGTCCGCCGAAGTTGGTATCCATTACGTCTCTGTAATCCGTGAACTTCATGTCCTGTGCAAGCCCTGATACCGAGATGCCTGCGTTCGAGATAAGAACATCCACTGCACCAAAAGACCTTACCGCGCTTTTTACTGCGAGTCCGACCTCTTCGGGATCTTTTACGTCACACTGATAGTAAGTGACGCCTTCGATGATCTCGTCAGATCTGCCTGAACGGCTTAATGACGATACCTTATAGCCATGGCTGGCGAAAAGCTTAACGCAGGCCTTGCCGATACCTCTTGTACCGCCTGATATCAAAAGATGTGCCATTCCCGTATCCCCCTTTGAAATGAGCGTTTCTGCAACTATTTTACACGATTCGCGGTTAACTTGCCCGTTCCCTGTTTTACAAGAACGGACTTTATCACTATAATAGACGCGTCTAAGGGGAGGATTCCTATATGTCAAAACAAAAAAACAAGGGTAAAAAGCCCAAGAACAATGATATAGAAAACGAAGTTAAGAACGCCGGAAACATCGCTGAGGCGGATGCCGCTGAAGAAACGGAAGAGGTTTCTGCGGAGGCTGTGGAAGAAAAGTTTGAAGAGTCCGTTGAAGAAAAGTCAGTTGATGAAGATACTGCAGAAGAATCTGTCGGTGAAGATGAGCCGGATGAAAACGAATCCCCGGAAGAGTCTGAAGAGGACGTGGACGGAGACGGTTCTGAAGAAGAAAAGGACGAAGGTTCTGAAGATGACGAAGGATCCGAAGAATCTGACGGAAAAGAATCTGACGGCAAGGAAAATGCAGTCGATACCATCCGCATAGCCGGAGCAGATGAAGAGACTAAAAAAGCCAATGAGGAGTTCAGAAAGCTTTCTTTCGGCGAGAAGTGCAAGAGGGATCCGCTCATTCCCATATCGCTCCTGCTTGTATTTGTGGCTATCGTTGTCGGTGCCGCATATTTCATCCTTCCCAACATTATCTGTCCTTCCATGGGAATGACGCTCGAAGAATTCAGGACCAGATTTGATGCTGCGGATATTTCCAAGGCGCTGATGAATAATGGCCTCGACATCGGCTTCATCGGTATCGATTATGTTGATCCTGATACAAATCCGAGCATTTTAGGCGATAAGGCGATCGTTTCCGCGAACAGGTCTTTTGCAGACTTTTTCGAAGGTGAATCCAGGAGCTATCTGGTAAATTCCGGAATCGACGGTGCGACGAGAAAGACCGACAACGAACTGGCTTATGTCAGGATCTATATCGAATATGCAGAAGACGTAAACCCTGTCTGGATGTACTTTTCGAACATCCTGCTAACGCTCTATCCCGATCTGACGATGAATGATGCCATGGATATTGCACTCAAGCTGATGGGTGAATATAACGGCAGTGATGTAAGGTTCGATTCAAGGGGAGATTATGCCTTCAGGATGGTCCCAGTCACAAAGAACGAAGTCAACTATATCGCATTCGATGTGGTGCCCAAGGCGCTGCTTAGCAGCTCACAGATAAGATATAACCTTGATACCGAAGAAAAATTCGCAGTCGCATCTTCTGCAGCTGTTTCCGAAACAGTGCAGAATCTGTACAGGAGTCCGTACAGGAATCCGCTGCTTCAACCTGACATACAGCATCTGTTTCCGTTGTCTGTTTACAAAATTGCCCCGTAATCTATAATATTTTTCAGATTGTTTTTCGGGGGTAGGGGAATATGGCCAGCGGAGGATTTCACGGCGGCGGAGGCCACTCAGGCGGACATCATGGCGGCGGTTTCGGCGGCGGCTTCGGTGGAAGCGGTTTTTCCGGAGGCGGTTATTCCGGCGGCGGTTTTTCGGGCGGCGGTTATTCGGGTAACGGGGATGAATCCTTAACGGGATGCTTTTCTGCGTATGCCATCGTAGGTTTTGTTATATTCTTGTATATGTTGGCCATGGTCTTGGAAGGTTTTCTTCCGGGACTTAACTGGCTGAATCTTATAATATTCCTTGTCAGCATTTTCTTCTATTTGTACGGTCTAAAAGAATATGACCGTACATCGGTCGTATCATACTTCCTGAAGGGCTATGTTCCGTCCTTCGGTATGAGAATATGGAAAGGCGACAGACCTTACGGTATCTCCCGTGACAGAAAATCCTGGGCCAAGTCCAAAGATTGTTTCTGCATATCTTTTTTCGACAAGGAATACGGAGAGGAAAACAAAAAGAAAGTAGGCGAACTGATCGGCAGGACTCCGAAGATCTTATGGCTGAACCTGTTTATGTGGATGTGGATCGGCTTTGTATGCATGGTGGTCAATCTTTTCTTCTATGAAGCCGTTATACCCTTTTTCGAGAGGGCGACGATGAGCGACCAGGCATTTAAGTTCTTTGACGAGTTTATCTTTTACCTTCCGTCGCTGTTGTGTTTGCTAAGTTCACTTATCTGCTGCCTGATAGTAAAGATCAGGGACAAGCTCTTATATCAGTGCGCGGTCAGAGTCGTCGGTGATATCGATGCCGCAGAAGAAAGACTCAAGACCGAAGAGTTCATAACATCGCAACTGAGCAGGAAGTGGTATTACAATAACTGCCCGAACTGCGGCGCGGAGGCTTCCAAAGCCTTAAGGTCATGCACGTTCTGCGGGGCTTCTTTGGAGGTCAAGTCTTTTGATTACGGATTATCGGGTGCGGTCCACCGTATCTCGGCAGCAGACGAGGAAGCGGATAAGCATCCGGGAAGGAGAGGGTGATGGCAGACAGATTTTTCAAGTTTTCCCTTCCGATAGGCATAGCGGGGATCTTATTAAACCTTTTTCTCTTTGCCACTAACTTTTACTATGAACTGGTCATACCGGTTTTCGAGAATTCGGGCCTGGAGGGTGCGCCCTTCGTCTTCTTCGATAACCTTGTCTTCTATACGCCCTGTATCTTTATGGTTCTTTTTGCCGCGTATATAGTTGCGGGTCAGATCTATAAGAGAAAAGCGCAGACGAAAACCGAAGACGAGGTTACGGAAAAACTTGTCGAAAAAAATGCGGCTGTCCAGAAGGAGTTGGATGAAAGAGCCGAGTTCCTGAAGCACAAGTATTACACCAACTGTCCGAACTGCGGTTCCGTCAGGGCGGAGAATGAAAGCGTGTGTTCTTTCTGCGGCGCATCGCTGATAAGGAAGAAATAGCCCGTTTTTGGGACAATTTGATTACAAAAAAAGAGTTCCCGAAGTATCGGAAACTCTTTTTGTTGGCAGGGGAGACACGATTTGAACGCGCAACCGGCGGTTTTGGAGACCGCTGCTCTACCGTTGAGCCACTCCCCTATGTGCAACGTGTATTTTATTCGTTGGTTTGCACTATGTCAAGGGTAATGTTAAGATTGTAGCGCTTATCTTATATATAAATAAGGAGAAAAGTTATGAGGTTGGCAGTTATCGGTACCGGGAACATGGGAAAAGCTCTTTTGGGCGGTTTTGTTAAGGGCGGAGTCATCAGCCCGTCGGAAGCCTGGTGTTTTGATGTTTATGAGGAGGCGTGCACCAAGTGCGCCGAAGAACTCGGAGTAAATGCCGCATCTTCCGCTCAGGAAGCGGTCAAAGGTGCCGATTATATCCTGATGGCAGTAAAGCCTGTCCATTTCGACGATGCGTTAAAGAGCATAAAGGACAGTCTTGAGCCCGGTGCTATTGTTCTTTCCATAGCCGCAGCCGTAACATGCGACAGGATCGGGAAGATCCTCGGTGAAGGCAGAAAGTTCGTAAGGATCATGCCGAACACTCCCGCTCAGGTAGGACTCGGCGTATCTGCTGTCTGCCCCGTGGGACTGAGCAGTGAGGAATCTGATTTTGTAATAAAACTTCTTAACACATGCGGAGAATCGATCCTCTGCGATGAGAATACGCTGGACGCGATAGGATGCGTGTCCGGAACCGGTCCCGCCTATGTCATGCTCTTTATCGAAGCGATGGCAGATGCTGCGGTAAGCCTCGGCATAAAGAGGGCAGACGCTCTTAAGATCGCCGCTGCAACCGTCGCAGGTTCGGGCAAGCTCGCTCTCGAGACGGGAAAGCACCCCGCGGTACTTAAGGATATGGTATGCTCACCCGGAGGAACCACCATTGCCGGAGTAATGGCACTCGAAGAGAACGGCCTCAGGAATGCGGTCATCAAGTCAGTTACGGCCGCTTACGACAAGACCCGGGAGATGAAGGGCAATAAATAAGCCCGCCAATACTCTATGGCAGTCATCAACGAAGTTACAATCTATACAGACGGTGCCTGTTCGGGTAATCCAGGGCCAGGCGGCTGGGCGGCTATCCTCATGGCCGGCGGAGCAAAAAAAGAACTCTCCGGAGGCGAGGATAATACGACCAATAACCGTATGGAGCTTATGGCGGTCATAGAAGGCCTCCGCGCTTTAAAACGTCCGTGTAAGGTAGATGTCTACAGTGACAGTGCCTATGTGGTAAATGCGTTCGCTCAGGACTGGATAGGCAAATGGATAAGGAACGGCTGGAAGAACAGCGCCAAGGCTGAAGTTGCCAACAGCGACCTTTGGAAGGAACTGCTGGTACTTACTTCAACCCATAAGGTCGTTTTCCATAAGGTAAAGGGACATGCAGACAATGAGTTCAATAACCGTTGTGACGAGCTCGCCGTGGCTGAATGGAAGAAGATCAGCAGCAATAAGGGGAAAGATTGATGGGTAAGATCAATTGCAGTGACGATATGTTGTTTGAGAAGACAGTTTCTTCGAAAACTGTTTTCGAAGGCAGGATCTTTGACGTAGAGGTAAAGGATATCACTACTCCCGAGGGCAGAGCTGCCAAGAGGGAGATCGTAAAGCATCCGGGCGGAGCATGCATCCTTCCCGTTGATGATGAAGGCTTCTGCTATCTTGTAAAGCAGTTCAGGAGCCCCTTTGAGAAGGTAATGCTCGAAGCGCCTGCCGGCAAACTCGAGAAAGGTGAAGAGCCTCTTGCCTGCGTTACCAGAGAGATTACTGAGGAAACAGGATTTGTCGCAGGAAATATCGAGAGCGTCGGCGCCATGGCTGCCACTCCCGGATACTGCTCCGAGATCATCAGTCTCTTTATCGGGACAGGTCTGGTCTATCAGGGAGGAAATCCCGACCAGAACGAATATATAGCTACAGTGAAGTTACCGCTGAAAGAAGCTCTCGAGATGGCCGAAAACGGCTCGATAAAGGACGCCAAGACGCTGGTCCTTTTGTATAAGGCTGCCAGGAGGTTCGGAATTTGAGCAGAGACACGTCACGCAAAGAAGCTGCCGGGATCGTTCTGTTCTTCGCAGCGATCGCTATAATCCTGATCTTTTATCTTCCGGTATCCCTTACGGGTATAATCGGTTCAGCCGTTAAGTCGTTTTTCCTCGGACTTATCGGTGTTGCTGCCTATGCGATCCCAGTTTATATACTCTATGTTGCGCTTGATGTTTTTTTCGAGAAAAGACAGGGTGTATCCGGAATCAGAGTCAGGAGCGTAATACTGCTTCTTGTTTCCGTATCGGCGCTCCTTGCGCTCATCTCGATGGACATGATCTATTTCGAGGGACTGTGCCAGAACGCCGAAGGCAAGACATCGGCGCTTAAGGCTCTTTCGCTCTTGTGGGAATCGGGAACAGACATAAACCTTATCGGCAACCCTGCAAGTTCTTCTTACGTGCTCACCGGTGGCATCATCGGAGGCGGTATAGCTGTAGCTCTTTATGAGGTTACAGGCAAAGTGATCGGAGTAATGACAATAATTGTCTTCCTGCTAACTCAGATCCTGCTCGTGTTCAGGGTATCCATAAAAGCAACCGCAAAGAAGACGGCCCAAGCCATCAGCACCGCATCAGGCAAGGTATACGATTCCGTCGTCTCACACAAAGGACATAAGCAGGGAGATCAGAATTACAGGATCTATTCAGGCAACGGATACGGTGATCATGAGCCTCAGAGAAGAAATGCTTCAGGAAGGACTGCTGTCGTAACTTACGGCAACAACGGCATGATCTCGGATAATAACCGCGCAAACAGCGGTTCGCGCTTTGTTCAGAACGGCGGAAATCACGAGAAACAGGGACCTTTCATGACAAATCTTCCGATCGACGGCAGTTCGGGTTTTACAGATGTCGATAAGCTTACCGGAGGACAGGTGCATGCTGTTGACCAGGAGCCCGGAAAGATCGCTTATAACGAGAAGGAATACAATGTATCGGAGGGCCGCGATCCTTCTGCTGATTTCGGATATACTACAGACCCTCTGAGCGTTCCCGGCAAGGCAAAGAAGGCAAAGGCCAAGAAGCCGCTTTCTTTCCTCGATTCCAAGAGCAACGATTTCTATGATCTGACTCCGTCCGAAAACAAGGGCGGTCAGGAAACATCAGCATCTGATGAGGAAACAGATATCTACAGCGGTTCTGAAGACCCTTATGAGATAAGGGAGGAAGCTGAAGGTTCCGGCTATGACTATTCAGAACCCGAACGTTCGGTAAGAGAGCCGTGGATCAGCCAGTTTGTGAATAACCAGCCGGCTGAAGCACCGGGACAGTCTGTTCCTGTACCGGTTCCACCGGCCGCACCCGTTCCGGCAAAAGACCCCGGAGAGATAACCATTAATGCGGGCAATGAAGACAGAGAGGGTTTCAGCAGGACCGAAGGCAGGGTGTTTAAGGATGCCAGGAAGGATAATGCCGTAAAGAACGTTCCTGACATTGAGTATGCTGAAGAGACTAAGAGGCATGAAGCAGCGCTTCAGATGCAGAAGAGAAAACTCAGAAATTACAGACCCGCACCTGTCAATCTTTTGGCACCTGATGAGAAGCAGCAGGCCGACAAAGATCTCGACAGAAAACTCAAAGAGAAGGCAAGAAAACTCGAAGAAGCCCTTAAGAGCTTTGGCATTACTGCAAATGTCATAAATATAACGCATGGTCCGTCGATCACGAGATTTGAGCTGACGCTCGAGACAGGTACGAAGGTATCGAGAGTCACGGGACTGCAGGATGACATCATGCTCGCAATGGCAGCGATCTCCATAAGGATCGAGGCGCCTATCCCCGGAAAGAGTGCGATCGGTATTGAGATCCCTAATGATGTACCGACTGCCGTTCACCTGAGAGGCCTGGTCGAAACAAAGGAATTCAAGGCATCAACGCCGCTTACCGTAGCTCTCGGAAGAGATATCCCGGGAAGACCGATCTATTGCGACCTTGCAAAGATGCCACACCTCATGATCGCCGGCTCCACGGGTTCGGGTAAATCGGTATGTATCAACTCCATACTTACAAGTATCCTTGTTCATTCTTCGCCGGAAGAAGTGCGCATGATCCTGGTCGACCCCAAGGTCGTTGAGCTTTCTGTTTATAACGGCGCACCGCATCTTATCATGCCGGTCATCACCGATCCGAAGAAGGCTGCAGGCGCGCTTAATTGGGCAGTTGCTGAGATGCAGAGGAGATACAAGCTCTTTGAAGAAGGCCAGGTAAGAGACATAAAAGGCTTTAATGCAAAGTATCAGGACGTTCCCGAAGCAGAGCATCTGCCGCTTATCCTTATAGTTATCGACGAGCTTGCGGAGCTCATGATGGTCGCTGCCAAGGAAGTCGAGACATATATCTCCAGACTTGCGGCGCTCGCAAGAGCAGCGGGAATCCACCTGCTGATCGCAACGCAGAGACCTTCCGTTGATGTCATTACAGGTGTCATCAAAGCCAACATCGGTTCCAGAATAGCATTCGCCGTTACGTCAGGCGTGGATTCCAGAACAATACTCGATCAGTACGGAGCCGAGAAACTCCTCGGTAAGGGCGACATGCTCTATGCTCCGATGAGCGCTCCCCAGCCTGTAAGAGGCCAGGGTGCATTCCTGTCTGACGCTGAGGTCGAATCCGTTGTCAACTTCCTTAAGAAAACTTACGGGTCAATGTATGACGAATCGATCATTAAGGATATCGACAGAGTAACTTCTGGCGAAGACCAGGGTTCCGGTTCTTCTTCGGGCGGCTCTTCAGGCGGATCTTCTGACGGCGACGATCTTTTCGATCAGGCTGTACAGACGGTAATCGAGAACGGAAGCGCGAGCGTATCCGTACTCCAGAGAAGACTCGGCATCGGTTATCCCAGAGCCGCAAGACTCATAGATGAACTTGAGAAGGCGAAGGTCATCGGACCTTTTGAGGGAAGCAAGCCCAGAAAGATCCTTATCACCGAGACCGAATGGCTCGAGAGGAAAGCGAGGAAGGGCAATGACTGAGAGCGAAGGACTTAGTCTCAAAGCTGAAGAGCTTGTAGAGTTTGCTTCGGATAAGAAGATCACTTTCGGGTTTGCAGAAAGCCTTACCGGCGGCATGATCTCTTCTTCAGTAGTCAATGTTCCCGGAGCATCCGCCGTCTTTAAAGGTTCGGTAGTCTCATATACGAATGAAATCAAGGAACGTGTCCTCGGCGTACCCGCTGGGATAATAGATGCCAATACCGAGGTGTCGGAAGAATGCGCAGTGGCCATGGCCGAAGGCGCGAAGGACATATTAGGAGTTGATCTGGCGGTTTCCGTCACCGGAATAGCAGGCCCAACCGGAGCGCTTCCCGGTAAGCCCGTGGGTACGGTCTTTGTGGGATACAGTTATTCGGGTCCGAATGTAGATGGCTGCATTTCAGGTTCCTACAGGATGGACCTCGGGGGCGGAAGGGAACTCATCCGTACTACGACCGCCCTTGCGGCTTTGAATACCGCTATTACACTTATCATGGAAGGTAGAGAATAAGTGGCTGAGAATAAGGGAGCAGAAAATAAATCAGTTGCATCACCCAAAAAGAAGAGGGGGATGAGTTTCGGATTAGCCGCTTTTGTAGTCGGTCTTGGCAGTGTCATCGTAAAACTTTCAGGTCTTATCCGCGACGTCATAGTCGCCAAGAAGTTCTGTGACGATGCAGGTGTCTACCGCGCCGCATATTCACTCGCATTCACGATACCCGATCTGTTCTTCAATCTCCTGATCGGCGGAGCGATCTTTTCCACCGTTGCGCCTTATCTGAGTGCACAGCTTGCGGTTGGAAAGGAGAAAGAGGGCGTCCGTACGATAAGCATCTTCGTTTCCGTGGTAAGTGTCGTAATGCTTGTAGTATGTACTCTCGGAACCATATTCTCGGAGCCGATCTATAACCTTTATGCGATAGGAAAAGATGACATAAAACCTGAGGTCCTGACGCTTGCCGCTCAGGCATCAAAGTTCTTATTTCCGCAGATCTTTTTCATTATGCTGGCGGCCTTGTGCAACGGTATCCTGATATCGTACCGGCGTTTTACCATCACGTCATTCGGACCGCTTCTTTATAACATCCTCGTCATCGTCGCCGTAATTATCTTCGGCGGCAATTCGCAGAAGAATCTCGTGTTGACGACAGCCGGCATCCTTGTTGCTACCGCGATCTATTTCGTTTGCCAGTATTCGTTCGGTTTCAGGCAGATGAGACAGTTCAAGTTCATATTCAAACCAATGGACAGGGAATTCCTGATGCTGTTCAGGCGTGCAATACCGATCCTGATCTCGGCATCGATAATTCAGATAAATACTGTTGTTCTGTACCGTTTTGCGCTTCAGTTCGGAGAAGTCCATGTATGGGGTTACAGAAATGCATCGACTATCTGGCAGATACCTTATACCGTTTTCGTAGTGGCTATTACTACCGTAATGACACCTGAACTTGCGGGTGCTTACAAGTCGAAGCTTTATTCAAAGGCATCTGATCTCGTATCGCGTTCGATGAAGAGCGCACTGTTCATGACCATTCCCTCGGCAGCCATCATCGCCGTGCTGAGTGTCGATGTTGTCAAAGCCATATATCAGTGGCCGTCATCCAATTACACTGAACTCAATGCACAGTCAGCTTCGACGTTCCTCCTGGGTTTCTGTTTTGCGATCGTGACTGCTACCGTGGTGCATGTTTTCAATCAGGCTTTCTATGCGATCGGTCAGACGAGGATACCTTTGATATCCGGTCTTATCTCGCTGGTTATGACGCCTCTGTCTTGCCAGGCGCTGGTATCTATGGGTGCCGGTCCGATCTCGCTGTCCCTGGCATATTCTTTTTCCAATGTCTGCCAGATGATAATGCTCGGCATCACTTATTGCAGACGTAAGGAACTTGCTCCGCACGGGATAGTAAGATTTCTTCTGAAGGCTGCACTCTGCGCCGCTGTCATGAGTGCTGTCGTATTTATTGTAAATATCTGGCTTCCCGCAAACGGCGGAAAGATCATGCAGCTCATGATCGATGCCGTCAAGGGAGTTGTTGCGATAGTCGTTTACTTCGCCATGGCTGTTATACTGCGCATGGAAGAAGCTACCGAATGGATCAATAAGTTTAAGGCCAAGATCTTCAAAAAGAGTGCAGTCAGAAAGGCGTGACACCGCCCGGATTTGCATTTCGCGAAACCTCATTTGCAACAAGTGAAGGCTCTTATTGTCTGCTGCATTTGCTTAAGTTACGATGCGCTTAAGTAAACCGAAAGGAATGCATGTGACGATGATCAGAAATATTATTCTTGCAGCCGTGATGCTTTTCGTTGATCTTACTTCTGCGGCTGGAACCCGAAGCGGCATCGACGGTCTCATATCTGATTTCAAGGCGGAAACAAAATGCAGAGATGTGAGCGTTGTTGTTTTCGATCACGGTGAGACGACTTACTATGGCGATAGTGAGGCTTTGTACCAGATCGGTTCCATGACGAAGGCTTTCACGGGCCTTGCTGTGCAGAAACTGATAGATGAAGGCCTCATAAGCGGGCAGGATAAGGTATCTGACCTGATACCGGGTTTTAAGGCATATTACATGTCTTCAGAAGCGGACATAACTGTAGATGATCTCATGACACAGCGCAGCGGTTATACGAACAGCGAGACTGACTATCCTTCGGCGGATGAGAACATGACTCTTGCAAAATGGGCGGAAAGCATCTCGGGAAGGGAACTTGCGAGCATGCCCGGTACGGAATACGCATATTCAAATGTTAACTACGATCTGCTCGGACTGATAATAGAGAACGTTACCGGTACTTCATACCGTGACGCGATGACAGAACTGGTGTTGGAGCCGTTTGGACTGGATTCGACTTATGCAGGAATTCCTGAAAGCAGGGAAAGTATAGTTACCGGCACGAGACTCGGCTTCAGGACCGTCTTCGATTATGAGATACCTGTAATGGAGGGAAGCATACCCGCAGGTTATTTCTATTCGGATACATCCGATATCGGCAGATGGATGGAGGCATGGATCGGCGGCACCGATCCTGATATGGAGCAGGTGTTTTCCAGGCTGGAGAACGAAGGGGATTACTATGCCGGCTGGGAAATGTTTGAAGGCGGCGTTACCGGCCACTCCGGAGGCACGCCGAATTATTCATCAAGGATCGTATTCTCAAGAAGCAGTCAGACCGGTGTGTGCGTGCTTACCAATCTCAATGTGGCGGCAACCACGGACAGCCTCTGCGACAGCATCTTTTCAATGGTCTCTGGTCAGGGAAAGAGCGGTTTGATTTGTGATGTCTGGACAGTATTTGATATTATATTTACTGTGATATCGGTATTGGGAGCCGCAGGACTTATCTTTGCTTTCATGACAAGGAAGAAGGTTCTCCTCATCGTGACAGGATCTGTACTTGCGCTGATAACGGCACTGATATTTATACTTTTCCCCGTGATCTTCGGAGCAGGGATAAAGGCTATAGCGCTTACATGGGCTCCATGGAGTTTCCTTGCGGGGATCTGTCTCCTTATTGCCGATGTGCTGTGCATTGGAATGAAGATTGTTTTGGCAAGGATTAATGAGGGTAGAGCATAGACAGGTTAAGGATCAGCCGCTTACGGTTATCGTTGAATATCCTGAGTACGACAGGTCTGTTGAAAGGCTTATCTCCAGGATAAAGAACATCGGCATAGGCTTTACCGGCAAGGCTGACGGGAAGACCGTGAGCATTGATATCTCGGAGATATACTACATAGAGAATGTCGAGAGAAAGACATTCATCTATTCCCGTAAAGATGTTTACAGATACGACGGAAGCATGTCGGACATTGATTCCGCGATCGCGGATACCGATCTGGTCAGGATATCAAGAACATGTTTCATGAATGTCTCGCACTTAAAGGAGATCATGCAGATAAAGAACAGCCATCTGGAGGCTGTGCTCGATAACGGTGAGAAACTCATCGTGTCCAGAAAATACCTCAAGGACATAAAGAAGATCTTCAGGAGAAAGCTGTTATGAGAAAGATATTGAGAGATACATGTATCTTCGCAGCGCTCATGATACTGACGGTCTTTGCTTTTTCAATCACGGGCGTCGGTTTTACGGAAGAGATTAAGCTCGTATTCCTGCTTTTCGGACTGGCGCTTATCCTCTCTGTCGTAAACTATGTTTTCGATGAGATAACGGCATTACCGATCCTTACTGGATATATCATCAAATACTTTGTGATCACCGGGATAGTCATCGCTTTCGGATTTATAGCAGGGTGGTTCTATCCTTCGAACTTCTGGATGGCGTTCATATATGTCGGAGCGATAAGCGTTGTCGTTTATGCCCTCGACTCGGTCAGGACCGAGAACGACATCGAGGAGATAAACGATATGGTAAAGCGCAGCAATAACGAGAAGATAGAGTCAAGACCGCTTAAGGCGCGGAAGGGCTGGAAAGTATTGGCAGTCCTCATCCTTGTGATGACCGTATTGTGCGGAGCTTGCGTTGCGGGTCTTGTATGTGTCTCGAAAAGCGTATCCGATACGCATGCCCGTCAGAAAAGCGAAGCGGAGAGTGCGGGCTACGGTAAGGTCTATACCGGATGCAGGAAAGAGGATAATGTGCTGATAGACGGTAAACTTTACGAATGCTACAGTACCGTGGAATGGCTCTTCGCGGGTGATATCGGCAGCAGGGACGTGAATCTCCTTTTTGAGTACGGGTCATCTTATATAGACGGAACTGAAGGCGAAGAGGAAAAACTCCGAATATATTGCAGGGACAAAGAGGGCTCTTACGGAGATGAGAGGTTCATCGAGCCTTATTCCATATATAATCCCGGAATGCAGAAATATGCGGATTACTGCTTTGACGGTTTTGAGATAACGGGTGCCGCCGTTTTGATCCTTACAGTCGTACTCATAGTGTATATTGCCGTTTATCTTATCCGCAAAAAGACTTCGTCCGCAGTGTGATATCCGTTCATTCAGGGATATTAAAAAGTTAATAATCTGTTTTCGAGCGTTCGGAAAATGATGTGTTATACTTATCATATAAAATTGACGCATTATCATGCCGATATAAGGAGGAATTCAAATGCTGAATATCAAGAAGACGGTTAATGGGAACAAGGCTGTTTTTGCTTTGGAGGGAAGACTCGATACCAATACATCAGTCGAGCTCGATGAAGCTCTCAAGCCCGTTGTGGACGGTGTTGATGAATTGCTGTTTGATCTCGGAAGTCTCGATTACATTTCATCTGCAGGACTCCGTGTTCTTCTTGCCACTCATAAGATCTTCTCAAAGAAGAACGGTATGAAAGTTACCAATGTAAATGAAATGATAATGGAGATCTTTGAAGTAACAGGCTTTTCTGATATTTTGACGATCGAGTAATCTTTTGCTGAGGCCAGAAGGCTTATGATCATAGATCTTGAATCCAAGAATTTCAGGGTTAGAGCCGGACTGGGTTCTTTGATCTTCGTGCTGGGTGTAGCATTAGCTGTCGGCGGCATGTTGTTCTTCCATATAGAGCAACTGCCGCCGGTTTATATTGTGAACGTAACTATGGATCTCTGTGCCATGGTACTGGCATACATCCTTTATATCTGCTGCATACTGGATAAACAATGGAACGGTGACAACCTTAATTATTTCCTTTTGCTGCTGGTAACGGACTTTGTCGGACTCAATGCCGACATGCTCTGCTGGCTCGTCGACGGAAAGCCGGAATACAGGATCCTGTGTGTTGGCGCGAATACCGTGTTTTACTGTGTCTCGCCAATCCTCGCGTATATATTCTGGCGATATGTCATCACATTCCTCAACGTGGAGAAGCAGAGAAGCCGTAAGTACGATGTCATATTCAGGACAGGCCTTTTCATGGCTATTGGCTTAAGGCTGCTCAATATATTCTTCGGTTACTATTTCACAGTTGATGAGAACGGCGTATATCACAGAGGCGATTTCTTCACTGTGGCTTACATCTATTCATTCGCCGTAATGATACTAACGCTTATACTTGTCGTATTTGCGCGCAGGAGATTCAAGCCGTATCAGATAGTAGCATTATTCGTTTACTCATTCGTGCCTGTCGCAGTCGGCATAATATCGATATTCTTCTACGGCATATCACTTTTATGTCCCGTGTTCATGACGACGTTCCTATTGATGTACTGCATACTTAATGTAGTTCAGGGTAAAGAGAAATCGGTAGCCGAGAATGAACTGCACATGGCGGCAGTTATTCAGGAGAACATGCTTCCGCGTATCTTCCCTCCGTATCCGGACAGGACGGAATTCGATATCTTTGCATCCATGTCTCCGGCAAAGGAGGTCGGAGGCGATTTTTACGATTTCTTCCTTATCGACGACGATCATCTGGCATTGGTCATAGCCGACGTATCAGGAAAGGGAATACCTGCATCTTTGTATATGATGGTATCAAAGTCGCTCATCAAGAGTCAGACGCTCGCCACAGGCAAAGAGGGCAGCACATCAAGGATATTGGGCAATGTAAATTTGCAGTTGTGCGAGAGCAACGATCTGAATATGTTCGTTACCGTATGGCTTGGCATCCTGACGGTATCCACAGGTGAACTTACATATTCCAATGCCGGACATGAATACCCGGTATTCAAGAAAGGCAAGGAACCTTTCAAGGTCGAAAAGACCAAACATTCACCTCCTTTGGGCTGCATGGACGGTATTCGTTTTAAAGAGGAAAAGACCAGGCTTGAACCCGGCGATATCATCTTCCTTTATACGGACGGTGTTGCCGAGGCGACAAACCGCGATCAGGAACTTTTCGGTCTGGACAGGCTCCTGGCTTCGCTCAACGACGAGACCCGCGGAGAGAGATCTGCGATGGGTATAGATTTTGACGTTAAGTACAGTGTTGATATGTTCGTTAACGGTGCACCGCAGTTTGACGATATCACGATGCTGACATTCAAATACTCAGGAAAAAGTAAGGCGGATAATGTTATGGGATACGATGAGATTACGGTAAGAGCGGAAGTTGATAATCTTGATAAGATCCAGGGCTTCATCGAAGAAAGACTCGATGCGGCGGAGAGTTCTCCGAAAGCCGCAATGCAGATAAGCGTATCTGTCGAGGAGATATATGTGAATATCTGTCACTACGCATACAAGGATAAAGGCGGGGAAGGCGATGCAACCGTAAGGATGAGGATCGTCGACGGAGTTGCCGAGATTGTTTTCGAGGACTCGGGAGTCCGGTATGATCCGCTGGCCAGAGAAGAACCTGACGTGACGCTGCCGGCCGAAGAAAGAGAGATAGGCGGTCTTGGGATCTTTCTGACAAGAAAGTCCATGGATGACGTTTCTTACGAGTATAAGGACGGTAAGAATATCCTGACTCTCAAGAAAAAGATCTGAAATCTCCGGGAGGACTGTTATGACTAATCTTAAGTTCAAATATGTCAGGATACAGGGCAAAGAACTTGCACGCAATACAATGACCGGAAAGGGTATCTTCAGCATGTGCTGGGATCTTATAAGAAACGACACCATGGAAGAGGAGGATGCCCAGCTGTTTCAGGAGATCGATGCCTGGTTTGCGGAGAATCTTCCGTGGCCCCCTCAGTGTATGAGGCAGGAAGCGGTGGTCTGCTGGTTTAAGACGGAGAATTCAGAAGACATGATGAAGATGATCCGTCCCGCGCTCTGGCTACTTGAAAGGTATAACCATCCGTACTATCTGGTATATACGAATTCACCCGGAGAGATCGTCTACGAGGATAAATATCAGATCGTGGCAAAAGCAGACGTCAGGATAGATGACGTCCCGAAATCCTGGGCTGAAGAATCAGGTGCCCCGAAATTATCAGAATGATTTAATGATAATGATCTCCACGCTCTTGTTGACGATGCTTACCTGAACGTCGTCGGCGAGATTTGCGACTATGGATTTCTCCAGTTCATCCTTGGCTTCCTGGGCCTGAGGTTCTGTGTCATAAGCCTTGTCAATGGAAGCGATGTAGCTTGTCATCGACCAGGAATACGTGCCTGCATATCTGCCCATCTGGCTGCCAAGAGCCATAAGTCCCAGAGCCTGGTCTGCCATGGCTTTTGTCTCGGGATCGTCGGGAAGCGTGGCAGATGCGATCATCTCGCGGATCTTTCCCATAAAGCCTTTAGCGGCAGCGTTCTTTCCAGAAGATGAAACTGCGAGGAGTTCGCTTCTGGTCTTTAAGTCCATTTCTATATCTGTCTTAAGATGGATCTCTACTTTATTATCTTCAGTCTCGAGCCAGAAATCGCCCTTCAGGTCTTCAGTGAAGGCTCGCATGAATTCGATTATCTCCTCTGACAGTAAACGAAGACGAAGTCCCGCTTTGTGGTCGAGGCCCATGTAAGATCCTGTTCTCTCGCTGATCTCCAAAGCCTTGTCCATTCCTGTGCCTGATGCATAGATGCTGATGATATCCGTCTTCATATTATTGCCTCCCGGTAATCTTATAGTAAAGATTATAACACTTAGATCCTGATAAAGATTAAACGGAGCATTTAGTTAACCTTTTGTTTAAGAATCGGTGACATTAGTGATAAGATGTCCTTAAAATCAGTTCGACTGTGAGACTTGTTGATGTGTAAGAAACTCTATCTGAAGATCTTCTGCCTGATCCTGACTGCCGCAACAGTCTTGTGCCTTTATGACGGCGGAATGAAGGGAACCGTTGAAGCGGCGTCCTCCGAAGAGGCGGAAGTTACGGAAGAAGAGGAGATCGATGAGAAATACTATCAGTTTGTGGGACGTCTTTATGCGATCGTTACCCGTCAGATGCATGCGGATGCGGAAGAGAAGACGGAGCTTGCAAGAAGTCTTGACGGCGGCATCTCTGCAGCTTATGACGTGATGTATCATTTCTATTTTTCAAAGGAATACAAGGACCTGAAGCAGAGTGACGAGGAATTTGTCGAAGATCTGTACAGAGGCTGTTACGGCAGGGAGTCGGACGAGTCAGGCAAGGCATATTACGTATCAAAGCTCGAATCAGGCTACAGCAGATATCTCGTTTTCAGGGAATTTCTCTCTTCTAATGAATTCGTCCAGCTTTGCCGCTCCTATAATATCTGGATCAAAAAGATCCTACTGAAGAATTATGTCGGTCACCTTAATGGCATGACCTGCATCTGCGACGACTATTACGATCTTGATGAGGACGGCAATCTCGGCTGGTGCTATAAGAATGCCGCGAAGCACGTCCGCTGCATTAACGAACAGCTTTTCATGAGCCCTACCGATTACTATATAATCGCCGATATCGATAACTGCTATATAGAGATCTTTAAGGGAAGCGTCGGAAACTGGTCCTTGTACAAGATATATCCGATGTCCTGCGGCAAGTCAGGTCATGAGACACCCCGTGGAAACTACAGGGTAACGGGTCATAAGTCGTATTTCTATTCCCACGGTTCACTCTGTTACTATGCGACCCAGTGGAACGGTCCGTACTACCTCCACAGCGTTACATATAATTACAACGGAACACTCCAGAACGGTACGCTCGGCAAACATATCTCAGCCGGCTGTATAAGGCTTGAATACAGCGTTTCGAAATGGGTCTACGAGAATATCCCGGTAAGTACGCCGGTGAAGACGGTGTGAGTTTTTTCCATGAAGATAGTAGTCATTAATAAGTTACTGAAGGATACGCACAGGGAGCAGATCAGAAAGACTGCTGCCGGGATCGGCGGAGAAGTTGTTTTCGTTGATAAAGAAGAGGATATTCCGTCGGATTTCAAAGAATGCGAGGTCATTTACGGATTCGGTATGGAGACCGCGCGTACGAGCAAGGCTCTCAAGTGGCTGGCCGTTCCTTCCGCCGGGGTGGATTATCTTATGAAGCCCGGCGTTTTCGCGAATGAAGACTGCATTATTACCAATTCGTCAGGTTCGTACGGGGTAACCATCGCAGAACACATCATCGCAGTTTCACTTCTTATGATGCGTAGGCTGGATGTGACATACCGTGATTCGCTTAACGGCAAATGGGGAAGCCCGTTGCCGCAGAAGTCGCTCAAGAACGCGAGGATCCTTGTGCTCGGAACGGGTGATATCGGATGCTGCTTCGCAAGAAGGGCGAGGGCGTTTGAACCGCTTAGTCTTACAGGAGTCTGCAGGAGCGGAGAATGTGATGAGCCCGTTTTCGATAAGGTAATGAAAGTCTCTCAGCTTGACGGACTGCTTCCGGAGACCGATCTGCTCGTAATGAGTCTTCCGGATACTCAGGAAACGAGAGATATCCTGTCCCGTGAACGGATAGGACTTCTTCCCGAAGGTTCATATGTTGTCAATGTCGGCAGGGGTACGGCCATAGATGAGGATGCGCTTGCTGACGCGCTTGACTCAGGCAGGCTTGCTGGCGCAGCTTTGGATGTATTCAGGAACGAACCTCTTCCTGAAGGCAACAGGCTCTGGAAGACGCCGAACCTCATCATCACACCGCATGTTGCGGGGAATCTCACGCTCGACCATACTCTCGATGTGAATGTCGGACTGTTCTGCGCGAACCTCTCGAGATACGGAAAGGGCCTGCCGCTCGAAAACGTGATCGACAGGACAAAGGGATATTAATATCTGATATCATAACTGTTGTTTTGAATTCAGGAGGATAAATATGGGAGTGCAGGAGATCTGGGATCTTTACGACAGAGACGGGAATAAGACTGGAGAAACCTTTGTAAGAGGCTTCGGGAACTTTCAGAATATTCCCGAAGGCAGATATCATCTCGTGGTGGACATACTGGTTATTCATGAAGACGGTTCATATCTATTAACGAAGAGAAGCGAGGAAAAAGATGTCTATCCCGGATTCTGGGAGGCTAGCGCAGGCGGTTCTGCATTAACGGGCGAAGAACCTTTGGAGGCTGCAAAAAGAGAACTGTTTGAAGAAACAGGAATATCAGCGGACTCTTTGGAACTTGTTGGCGTTCTGTTCAAGGATACCAGCCATGCGATGTATTATTCCTATCTTGCCAAAGTCAGTTGTGACAAGAACAGCGTAGTCCTTCAGGATGGTGAGACCACTGAATACAAGTGGGTGGACAAAGCCGGATTCCTGGAGTATGTGGATGCCGAAGACTCCATGAAGGCGCATAATCAGAGATACGCTGAATATATAGAAACGCTCAGGTAACGGTGCGGAAAAGGTATCTTCCGGTATATATTTCTCTGTCGTATTCTTGCCGGTTTTGTCGGTATTTGTCGGGTTTTGTCGTTTTTGATGCTTCAGGACCCGTTTCTGGCACTTTGTGTTTAAAGCGAAGTTCAATGATTTCAAGGCCTCCGGGCGTTTGTTTGTGAAGATGTGTACGATTAATGGACCTTGTCTATATTTGTTCGAATTTGTAAGGTAAATCTTGTTGACAAAAGTGTATCATAAACATAGAATTAACTCATAAATGAGAACAAATGTTCAATCCGAGGAGGTCACAATGGCTAAGAGTAAGAATAACGGAAAGGGCTCGGTTGCCCAGGTTCAGGATAAAGATGAGAGAAGAAAGGCTCTTGACGCTGCCATGGCGCAGATCGAGAAGCAGTTCGGTCAGGGTGCCGTAATGCGCCTTGGCGATAAGTCACAGGTTGAGATCGATACGATCCCCACAGGCGCGCTCACACTTGATATCGCACTCGGTATCGGCGGACTCCCCAGGGGAAGGATCATCGAGATATACGGACCTGAATCTTCAGGTAAGACGACTGTTGCCCTTCACTGTGTTGCAGAGGCACAGAAACAGGGCGGTACATGCGCATTCATCGATGCTGAGCATGCACTTGATCCCGTATATGCCGGCAATATCGGCGTTGACGTCGACAATCTCCTTTTGTCACAGCCCGATACAGGTGAGCAGGCACTCGAGATCTGTGAGACTCTTGTAAGGAGCGGATGCATCGACGTTGTCGTCATCGACTCCGTTGCAGCTCTCGTTCCGAGGGCAGAGATCGAGGGTGAGATGGGTGATTCCCACGTTGGTCTTCAGGCAAGACTCATGAGCCAGGCTTTAAGAAAGCTCGCACCTGTTGTTTCCAAGTCAAATACCATCTGTATCTTTATCAACCAGCTCCGTGAAAAGGTCGGAGTCATGTTCGGCAATCCCGAGACCACACCGGGCGGCCGTGCTCTTAAGTTCTATGCTTCCGTAAGACTTGACGTCAGGAAGGTGGAGACTCTCCGCAACGGTTCGGATGTCGTAGGCAGCCACACAAGAGTTAAGGTAGTTAAGAATAAGGTGGCTCCTCCGTTTAAGGAAGCGGAATTTGACATTATGTACGGCAAGGGTGTTTCGTCAGAAGGCTGCATCATCGACCTTGGTGTTGAGAACAACATCATTGACAAGAGCGGATCCTGGTTTGCTTATAACGGTGCAAAGATTGCTCAGGGCAGAGATGCCGCTAAGCAGTATCTTATCGATCATCCCGAAGTCAGGGACGAGATCGAAGAGAAGATCAGGGAATCTTATATGCCTGCAGATGACGACGATTCCGATATCGGTGCATCCGGTGGTGTTGATGCCGCTCCTGAAGATGATGCTGATGACGATGATATCTTAGGTATCGATGTCTGAGGATATTAAGACCAGAGAAGCCGTGACCTGTGCGATCAGGCATATCGGTACAGGCATATATTCTTCCGGCAAGATACGTTCTTATCTTATTCAGAAGGGATATACGGAAGATATTGCGGTCAGTGCAGTCAGGCACCTGATCGATACCGGATATATCGATGATCTGCGTGCTTCGCGCAAAGTGCTCGCGGTCCGTTCAGGGAAAAAGCAGGAGAGCAGGCATTATATCTGCAGACGTCTTTTGGAAGCCGGTATAGATCCTGATTGTGCCGATACCGTTACGGCATCACTTCCGGACGATGCTGATACCTGCCAGGCCCTTTATGAGGCTTCTTTCGGTAAGAACTGCGGTGATGACGTCTCCGCCAGGGAAGAGGAATTCTTAAAACTAGCGCAGTTAAGAGGCTACAGCCCGGAGACAGCCAGGTCTGCTTTCAAACGCTATATGGAAGGTTGATCCGGTTCTTCCTTAATTTGTTTACGACTTGTTTACTAAAGGCAACAGATACAGCGTTATCTGTTGCCTTATCTACATTATCGTTACGAATTGTTTATTGCTGATATGTATGGTGATGGTTAAAATAGGGTCAAGAAGTAAAACAATTTTAAGGGAGGACAAAGCTATGAAAGATGATAATAATGAGCTTAATATTGAACAGCTTGACGGCGTGGCAGGCGGTACGAGCCCCGTATTGCCGAAAATCGTATACCGCAGCAAGCCGCTTCCGAAGGGCTCTCACATGGAAAAAGTCCTCGGCACTATGCGCGACTCGATCGAAGAGACCGGTAAAGGTCCTTTTACGGAATGCCCTAATTGTCATTCTCAGGCAGTAAGGTACAATGAGGTCGAAAAGATATGTACATGCCAGGATTGCGGATATCTTGAGACATTTGAGAATGACTGACAGATATTTGATTATTCAGAATAGGAGTGCAGCTTAAATGGAAGAGAAGAAACCCGACCGCAGATCACGTAAGACACAGACCGCTATATGCAATGTTTTGATGGAGCTTCTTACGCAGAAGGAACTGCGAAAAGTTACGGTACAGGAGATCACGGATAAGGCGGATATCAACCGTGCTACATTCTACAAGCATTATCTGGATGTTTATGATCTTTATGACAAGCTTGAGCAGGATATACTTATTGAATGGGGTATGCTCGTCCTTAAGCTTGCAGAGCTCAGGACTGTCGAGTTCTTTAAGAGCCTGGTCGATTATGTTGATAAGAACCGCTTGGTGTTCAAGATGGTTTTCAGTGAGAATTCCCCCGGAATGCTCCGCACCAAATTCGAGAAACTGTTAGAGGGTCTTCTCATGCAGATCGAGGCTGAAAAGACACTTACAGATATCAAGGACATCAAACTGTCCTATCAGACAAGCTACCGTGCCCAGGGATGCATTGCGATCCTTACCAGATGGGTGGATGACGGTTTTGACCAGCCGAAGGATTTCATCGTCAAGGTTCTTGCCGAGCTCGATGCCAATACTGAGAAGATAATGTAACGGCGCAGAACAATTGCGATCGGAGGCATATTATTTGGAAGAGAATAAGAGTGAACAGAAGAGACAGCAGATCTTCCGCGAGAAAACCATAGAACGCATCTCTTCTCCTGATAAACTGACGGAACATTTAAGGGTAACGAATCCTGCGATCTGGATCGTTCTTGCTGCCGTGATCCTTCTGCTTGCCGGGATGCTCGTATGGGCGACCATCGGCACGCTTGAGACCAAGGCGGATGTTAAGATCATCGTCGAGGATAATGTTGCGACGGTTTCGGACGGTTCGGCGGACATTACGGAGGGCATGCCTGTCTATATCCTTTCGGAGAAATACATTATCGCGACTACCGTTTCCGATGATTTCGGAAGAGTATACGGATTAATGGAAGTCGCTTTGCCTGACGGTGTCTACGACGGCACTGTTGTTACCGAGCAGGTAAGACCTATAGATTTCCTGATCGAGAGCAGGTAGGACCGATGGCCGCAGTCAAAGTTAAGAGCCCCGTCAAAAAAGGTGTTGCAAAGGTTCCGGTTGTAATGCAGCTGGAAGCTTTGGAATGCGGTGCCGCAGCTCTTGCTATGGTAATGGCTTTTTACGGGAAGTGGGTTCCGCTCGAACAGGTCCGCCTTGATTGCGGTGTGTCACGAGACGGTTCAAAGGCTAAGAATATCTATCTTGCCGCACAGCATTACGGCTTTGATGTCAAGGCTTTCAGGATGAGCCCGGAGAGTCTTAAGGCGGAAGGCACTTTTCCCTGCATAATCCACTGGAACATGAACCACTTTGTGGTTTTAAACGGCTTCAGGGGTAAAAATGTATATATTAACGATCCCGCACGCGGAACGATAAGGATAACCTGGGAAGAATTTGACAGGTCGTTCACGGGTGTTGTTCTTATACCCACGCCTTCTGCGGAGTTCAAGCCGAGCGGTAAGCGCAAGAGTACTCTGAGCTTTGCCGCAAAGAGACTTGTTGGTGCCGGAGCCGCTATCGTATTCGTAATGCTGACCACCGCGATCTCATATCTTTTCGGTATCGCGAACTCGGTTACTTCAAGAATATTCATGGACCGTCTGCTTACCGGCATAAACAGGGACTGGCTTTACCCGTTCATAGTATTCATGATAGTCCTTGCTCTGATAGAGCTGACGGTTACATGGGCGCAGACCATTTATTCACTCCGCATCAACGGAAAGATGGCTGTCATAGGAAACACTTCCTATATGTGGAAAGTGCTCCGTCTTCCAATGGAATTCTTCTCGCAGAGACTTGCCGGTGACATACAGTCACGTATGGGCATGAATGCTTCCATCGCAGGCACGCTGGTCGGAACATTTGCACCTCTGATGCTGAATACAGCGATGATGGTATTCTATCTGCTCCTCATGCTGAAGCAGAGCCCGATGCTTACGTTGATCGGTATATCTACTCTGATAATTAATGTCTTCATGTCCAGGATAATTTCGAACCGCAGGATCAATATTACCCGTGTCCAGATGAGAGATGCGGGAAAACTCGAGGCCACCACTGCAAGCGGGATCGAGATGATCGAGACGATCAAGGCCAGCGGTGCGGAGAGCGGTTTCTTCCAGAAATGGGCAGGTTATCAGGCTTCGGTAAATGCCCAGAACGTCAAGGCCGCAAAGGAGAATCAGTTTATCGGGCTTATTCCGGCATTCTTCTCGACCGTGGCGAATTATGCGGTTCTCATAGCGGGAATCTATCTGACTATGGAAGGTAAATTTACGCTCGGTTCAGTATTGATGTTCCAGGGATTTTTGGGTTCTTTCATGTCTCCTGCCATGACGCTGATCGAAGCAGGGCAGACCATCCAGGAGATGCGCACGCAGATGGAGCGTGTCGAGGATGTCATGGAATATCCCGATGATCCTTCCATCAATGTCGAACCGACGATTACAAAGCTCGAAAAACTACGCGGAAACATCGAACTCAAAAATGTCACTTTCGGTTATTCGAGACTGGAAGCACCGATAATAAAGGATTTTTCCATGAGCCTTAAGACGGGCGAACGTGTTGCGATAGTCGGCGCTTCCGGAAGCGGCAAATCCACGATCTCAAAACTCATTTCGGGACTGTATCAGCCCTGGAGCGGAACGATCCTGTTTGACGGTCATGAAAGAGGTGAGTATCCCCGTGAGGTAATGACGGGATCTCTTGCCATTGTCGATCAGGACATAATCCTTTTCGAGGATACCATCGCGAATAATATCAAGATGTGGGACAGTTCCATCATGGATTTCGAGATGATCCTCGCCGCAAGGGACGCAAGTCTTCATGACGATATCATGAAGATGCCCGGAGCATATCAGCATAAGCTCGTAAGCGGCGGTAAGAACCTCTCGGGCGGTCAGCGCCAGAGAATGGAGATCGCGCGTGTTCTGGCTCAGGATCCGTCTCTCATTATCCTTGATGAGGCAACCAGCGCGCTGGATGCCAAGACGGAATATGATGTCATCAATGCGATCCGTGACCGCGGAATCACATGTATAGTTATTGCGCACCGTCTTTCCACGGTCAGGGACTGCGACGAGATAATCGTTCTAGATCACGGTGTGATTGCAGAACGCGGCACGCATGATGAACTAATAGCGGGCGGCGGCATCTACGCCGACCTGGTAGCGAACGAATAAGGAGCATTGTTTAGTGGGTCATTTCGAGAATCAGATTCAAGAACGCCGTGAGGCTGAACAGCAGCTCCTGGAGGAATCGCTCGTAAAGGTTGCGGGCATTGTAATGGGACGCCGTACCGCCGAGAGGATGCTCGACGAACGTATCATCACCAAAAACGCTATTGACGAGATACTGAAGTATTATCATTGCAAACCGGTTGAGATCCCTGAGAACATACAGGGTACTTCCGAGCAGGTGGGATACTGCCTGCGTCCTTACGGACTTATGAGCAGGGCGGTTGAGCTTGAGGAAGGCTGGTATAAGGATGCCTACGGCCCGATCCTTGCATTTTCCAAAGAGGGAGGCATTCCCGTGGCGCTCCTGCCGGATGCTGTCATCGGATACAGCTTCAAAGATCCTTCCACTGGCAACAGGACCAGGCTGAACCGTAAGACAGCAGCGATGTTTGACATCGATGCGCTTTGCTTTTACAGACCGCTCCCGCAAAAACAGCTGACCATACCTGATCTTCTCATATATATGAAGAACTGCGTGTCCATGAGTGACATCATACTGATAGTCGTTTCAACATTCGTGCTGTCCGCAGTGGGTCTGCTCATGCCGAGGATAACAAGACTCCTTACCGGTCCCGTGCTTTCTTCGGGACGTCAGAATGTCCTTATCGCCATCGCCATATCCATGATCTGCGTGGCGCTGTCTTCTCAGCTCCTGAGCGGTGTGAAGATGCTGATTCAGAACAGGCTTAGTATCAAGACGTCTCTCGGAGTGCAGTCTTCGATGATGATGCGCCTGATGTCACTGCCTGCAAATTTCTTCAGAAAGCACAGCCCAGGTGAGCTCAAGAGCCGTGCCACTTCGGTAAACAGCCTGTGCTCGCTCATGATGAACATGGTCATGAGTACCGGTCTTACGTCGATTACTTCGCTTATCTATATCGGACAGATCTATAATTTCGCTCCCGCGCTCGTTATTCCTTCGCTCGTGATAATTGCCGTTACCGTTGCTTTTTCGATCGTATCCACGTTGATGCAGATCAAGATAAACAGGAAGCTGATGGAATGTTCCGCAAAGGAATCGGGTCTCAGTTACGGCCTCATCACGGGTGTTCAGAAGATCAGACTGTCAGGGTCCGAAAAGCGCGTGTTTGCAAAATGGCTCAATGTTTATTCCGAAGGCGCTGAGCTTTCTTACAACCCGCCGATGTTCATCAAGATCAATTCGGTAATATCCGCAGCGATCAGCCTTTTCTCGAATATCATCATGTATTACATGGCCGTTCAGAGCAATGTCGATGTATCGTCCTACTATGCTTTTACGGCAACATACGGAATGCTGATGGGTGCGTTCATGTCGCTTTCGAGTATTGCCCTGTCTGTTGCACAGATCCAGCCGATACTTGAGATGGCCGAGCCGTTCCTTAAGACTGAGCCCGAGACCAAGCAGGGAAAAGAGATAATCACGCAGATCTCCGGTTCGGTCGAACTTAATCACGTGTCATTCCGCTATGACGAGAACTCGCCTTATGTTCTCGATGACATCTCGCTTAAGATCAAACCCGGCGAATATGTTGCGATCGTAGGAAGCACGGGATGCGGCAAGTCCACACTGGTAAGGATCCTTCTCGGTTTTGAAAAGCCCGAGAAAGGAGCCGTCTTCTACGACGGAAAGGATATGACCGGCCTGGATCTTCCTTCGCTCCGGCGCAAGATCGGCACTGTAATGCAGGATGCCGGTGTCTTCCAGGGAGACATTTATTCAAACATCGTTATCAGCGCTCCCCAGCTTACAGTGGATGATGCCTGGAAAGCAGCTGAGAAGGCAGGGATCGCTGATGATATCCGTGCGATGCCGATGGGCATGAACACGATGATCTCTGAAGGACAGGGCGGAATATCGGGCGGTCAGAGACAGCGCATCATGATAGCGCGCGCAATAGCTCCCGAGCCGAAGCTCCTTATCTTCGATGAGGCCACGAGCGCACTGGACAACAAGACGCAGCGTCAGGTATCCGAATCACTTGATGCAATGGGATGCACAAGGATAGTCATAGCGCACAGGCTCAGCACGATAATACACTGCGACAGGATCCTCGTGCTCGATAAGGGACACATCACCGAAGAAGGCACCTATGACGAACTTATAAAGAAAAACGGTTTCTTTGCAGAACTCGTAAAGAGACAGAGAACGGACGGATAAGAATATGGAAAGATCAGAGATAAAGATCACGCTCCTTGCATTGGGATGTTCGAAAAACCTCATCGACTGCGAGAACATGTCGACAGAACTGAGGAACGCAGGATACGATGTCATCAGTGATGTGGAAAACTCTGACATCGTGGTAATAAATACCTGCGGATTCATAGAATCGGCTAAGAAGGAGGCGATCGATGCCATCCTGGTGTGTGCCGATCACAAGGTTCCTGAAGGAAATGTAAAAAAACTGATAGTTACGGGATGTCTCTCTCAGAGATATCCTGAAGACATCCTCAAAGAGCTTCCTGAGGTCGATGCGGTCCTCGGTACTGCACACTACGGCGATATCGTCGGCGTTGTTGACAGGCTTGTATCTGAGATGGATGTTCAGGATGCCGAAAAGATCAATCTTACATCGGGTGTCGGAGGATTTTCGCACCTTGTAAAGGACAGGGATCTTTCCACTGAGGCTTATGCCTGGCTGAAGATCGGGGAGGGATGCAGGCACAGATGCAGTTTCTGCGCAATACCTCTCATCAGAGGCACATTCGTATCGCGTCCGATGGAAGACATAATCGAAGAGGCGAAGATCATTGCTTCTAAGGGAGTAAAGGAAATCGTCCTCGCTGCACAGGATACGACCAATTACGGTATCGAACTCTATGGTGAGAGGTGTCTTTCCAAGCTCTTAAGAAAGCTTTCGGAGATCGACGGCATCGAACTTATCCGCGTTATGTACGGTTATATGGATGGTATTACTCCGGATCTCATCGAGGAGATGGCTAATAATCCCAAGGTCGCTCATTATCTTGACATCCCGGTCCAGCACGGTTCGGACAGGATATTAAAGGCCATGTACAGAAGAGATAATGCTGAACTCATCACATCAAGACTCGAGAAGATCAGGGAGGCTATGCCTGACTGCATAATCAGGACCACCGTGATGGTCGGTTTCCCGGGTGAGACCGAAGAAGATTTTCAGGTAATGAAGGAAAATCTGAAGAAGTGGAAGTTCGACAGGCTCGGATGCTTCATTTTCTCGCCTGAGGAGGGAACTCCCGCATATGATATGCCTGACCAGGTCGACGAGGAGACAAAGCAGAGACGTTACGATGAGATCTATGAGCTTCAGAAGGAGATATCTGCGGAACAGACGAAGAAGCGCCTCGGCACCGTGACAAAGGTGAATATCTGCTCCGTATCCGATGACGGCATATTCTATGTCGGCAGGAGCTACGGCGAATCGCCTGAGGTCGATCCTGTAATATATGTCGCCGCTCAGGAAGATGAACTGAAGATCGGTTCGTTCGTCGAATGCAGGATAGTGGACTGCTCTGACGAATATGACATGACGGCCGTGACTGTCTGAACTGTTAAGTACAGTTTGACGTATTCTTTTTTTCGTATATTATTATTGTTGTTTTATCCGGGATAACC
>Ga0247611_10001238_pt1 | contig 46359 bp, 46 predicted proteins | sample 177DNAGHGhighgp2_FD_192422 | JGI IMG/M metagenome (GOLD analysis project Ga0247611, IMG submission 192422) | Sheep rumen microbial communities from Palmerston North, Manawatu-Wanganui, New Zealand - 1770 DNA GHGhigh gp2 | ecosystem: Host-associated > Mammals > Digestive system > Stomach > Rumen... | reverse complement strand
ACAATTCATCAGTCCAAATCCGAAGCCTTTGTTCTGCTTCAGGTTCTCATCGTGTTCCACGTCACCAATCTGACTGGAGTCGTACACCTTATCCTGACAGATGGTACGCACGTCTTCCTGAGAGAGCCCTCGACCAGTATCTGTCACCGAAATCTCGACATAATCATCGGTTTCGTCCACTCGGATGCCTACCTCACCTCCTTCTGGGGTATATTTGCGGGCATTATCGAGCAGGGTGTTCATCATGAACAGGGTTAAAGCCTTGTCGGCCTTCACCACGGCATCAGAATCTTTCACGGTAAGTGTCAGACCCTTGTTGACGAACGAATTACGGTTCTTGCTCAAAGTGTCGAGCAGCGACTGAATGTCAAAACTCTCGATATTAAGTGTTACCAATCCTTGACGCACTTTTATCCAATGCGACAGTACCTCGTTATAGAGATTGATGCGGTCAATGAGTTCTGAAAGGTAGTCAATCCGTTCTGCACGCACCTCATCGGGTTCGTCCGACGATTTCAGTTTGTTCAGTTCGTTGATGGCTCGGTCGAGGAACGGTGTAATACTATACACCAACGAGAGACTCGTACACTTGTCGATATAACTCCTTTTGTTCTCTGCGATATGCTGTTCGTGAATATAAGTCTGACTATCGACCATTTTCTCTCGCTCCTCCAACGAGTTGTATAGTGCCTCGTTCTCATCCATCCACTTACGGAACGACGTTTCTACGTTATCGATGTCGTTCGCATACGACTTCTCTGTCATACGCTTTAGGTGACGGATATAGAGAAAGACCGAAACGAATGCTACGAGTGAGAGAATGGCAATTACCCAAGCCCATGCCGTCTGATCCGACTTAGCTTGTTCGAGTTCTTCTATTTGGAAATCCAACCGTTTGTCCTGCCGGATATTGTCCATGATGCCATAATAGATACGTTTGTTGTAGTTGGCCGCCGATTCCATTCCCATCTGCTCAAACAACGAACTGAGGTGCTGACGAATGGTGGCTATCCACTCCCACGCACAACTGATGTCTTTCCGTTTCAGCCACGTCAATTCTGTCGGCTCCACATCTTCTCGCGAGGAGAATGGGGTGAGGAAGTCGATATCATCGCCATAGATGCCCATGTGTTGGATATTGACAAACTCGAGTGCTTTCGTGGCTGTATCGAGTGCCACTTCAAGCATATTGTTCTGTGCATAATAGTCGGAAATGGTGAGATAGGTAGTCGCACGACTGTACAACGACCCATATTCGCGGAAAAGCCTCAAGGCATCTTGAGCAATGAAAAGGGCAAACGGAGGTACCGAATCGCCATATTGAGGGTCGAAGCGGTTGATGATATCTTTGGCTACATGTTGCGAAGCACTCGCGAGCATATAGGTTAGGTTGAACTTCATGCCTAACTCGCGGCCTGTCTCATAGTCACCTAACAGAATGTAATAGCGTGCCAGCTGGGCAAAGTCGAAGTTGACCATCCCCATGTTGTTCTCCACCGCTTCCATTTCGGCTGCCGCAAGTTCCGGATGCAGGATATTATCATAATAGGTGGCAGAAGCGAAATGGAATTCACTCCTTGCATAATTGAGGAACGTGTATTGAATGGGCGACAGGTTCATCTCGTCGAGCGATTCCGACAGGCGGTTAAGCTTCAGTTCGGCATCGTGACGATAGTTGAGGAACTCGTCGTTGTGTCCCGTGATATGGCAAATCTTCATCAGGCCTACATCTGCCACCACCTTCGTGATGATGTTCTTCGACATCTCTGCACTTTGGGTGTACAACGCAGTTGCGCTGTCGTAGTCCATCAACATATATTGCACAAACGCCAGATTCGCCAAGGCTTCGGCTCGTCCTTCATTGTAGAGTGTACCATCGGCTTTCTGCGAAGCGTCGTATGCCATCTGGGCATAGCGTGCAGTTGTGTCCAGTCCCACATATCGGGTGTGATAGGCCAACAGGTTCAGCGAGTCAACCTCATGACGTTGCGCCACATCTACCCCATCCCTGCATCCTGCGATACAGAGGAGAAGGATTGACAGGTAAGGTATAATCCATTTCTTATTCATGAGGGAGACACACTCTGATGGGGTTAGTTATTGTTTCTTAAATGCGGTTTCTATGTCTTCGGCAGTCAGTTCGGTCAGTTGTCGTTCGCTTAGACCTTTCTTTCCAGAGAAGCGATTGGCCTGACACTGGATGGAGCGTTCGAACAGGTTTCGGATGTATCGGGCGTTACCGAAGTTTCGTGTTTTGTGCGCCACCACATATTCCACATTCGCACGCAACAGTTCCTCAGCGTCTGCCGTCATCGTATATTCATTTTTCTTCAAATACATCTTAAAGATATCTACCAACTCGCCTGCAGTATAATCGGGGAAGTTGATGTAGCGGTTGAAGCGCGACTGCAGTCCTGGGTTCGAGTCGATGAATCGCTGCATTTCCTTTGGATAGCCGGCAATGATGACCACCAGCCTGTCACGATTGTCCTCCATGCGTTTCAGCAGTGTCGATATAGCTTCCTGTCCATAGTCCGAACCATATCCGTCCTCAGGAACCAAAGCATACGCCTCATCGATGAACAGCACGCCGTCGAGTGCGCTATCGACCAGACAATTGGTCTTGACAGCAGTCTGACCCATATACTCTGCCACCAAACCCGAACGGTCTGTCTCTACCGTATGTCCGCGTTTCAGAATGCCTAAGTCCTTATAGATGCGTGCCACGATTCGAGCAACTGTGGTCTTACCCGTACCAGGACTTCCTGTGAATACCAGATGATACGACATCTTCGGAGTCTTCATCCCCTTTTCCTCACGTTGCTTCTGCAACTTCACGAAATTAGCCAACGATGTCACCTCTTCCTTCACCGCAGTCAAGCCGATCAGGTCGTTCAACTCCTGATAGGGATCGCCCTCCATTGCTTCCTCAATCACGATGTTCGCCGTATCTTTCTGCTCCGACTGCTCAACATCAGTTTTCGTCGTCTCCTGAACATCTGATGTCTCATCGCCTGACTCACCTATAGCAAACGTCAACACACCCATCACAATGAACAACACTACGACGGAAACAATAATAATCGTAACTTGTTTTCCAGAAAAGAATGCCATAAATATCTTTATTCTTTTTTCAATACCACTACCAAATACAACACATACGGAGCCATATACGCTACAATATCCAACCAGTCGAACGTTCCACTCAGCCATCCGCAAGCCTGCAACGCCTCCGACACCACTCCCAAAACAGGAATGACTGCTGCCAGCAGCAAACGCAACTTGACCGGCCTACCCCTCATCACACATTCGACCAACAGCACATAGGCTCCAGCCCACAAAGCGTCGGGCAGACAATTCACCACCCAGTTGGGCAACACGATGCCCTCTACCCCACTCCTCAGCTGAGTGATGAAAGGCGACAAACCCATCGCATCGGCGACATGAAAAAGAAGCAGTGTGCGAGGACGGAAAAGCAGATACACCAATCCACCCAACATCAACATCATCACAATGGTGATGATTCTACCTCGGTTCGCCTTCAGCCATTGTCTCACCAGATCACATTTTTAGTCCTTGCAAAGTTACAAATTAATTGACAATTGACAATTGATAACTGCCAATTTATTGCAAAAACCCACAATTTATCGTCCTTTTAAAATAAAATTTTAAAAAATGACCGCTCTTAACCCACGAAACATTCACCATGAACCATTAGAAATAGACTTTCCTCTTCGTAAGGCGGAAGGATATGATAAAATCATGCGGGGCAACCTGTTCAACCATAGAGATACCCATAATAAAACCATCGGCAACAATAAAATGTTGAAGTGCTTCTTCAACATCATTGGCGTACAATGAGTGAATCGTAAGGGAAGCGTCATCGCCTTGAAGAGAAATAGGAAAAGTTGTTTTTAAAGCTTCAATACCAAATAAATAAATATGGGAATCGCCAATAAGGTTCAAGGTAGCCTTGTGAACAATGTAGATTTCTGCTTTCGTATTAGTAGGATAACATCCCGTTTCTAAGGTAAAGTTATCGAAAGTGATGGAATCACAGGTAACATGTAAAGTATAGTTTTCAAGAATGCCTTTGAAACAAGTACCATTTTGTTCGACTGTTATGTTTTCACTATCTTGTTTTGCGTCAGGAGTGATAGAATAAGATGGCCCGTAAGCGTCACTAGGAATGTCAGAAACTGGGTTATCTACTTCAACATCACAAGCAGTGAATGATGTGGCAGCAATGATGAGCGCCAAACTGAATAAACGAGATAAGATTGTACGCATAACGATTAAGCATTTATTGGTTTTCAGTTGCAAAGATAGCAAGAATTTTCAGATTGGCAAAACATATTACAGAAAATGATGCTTTATTTACACTTTCACGAATTCTATAGCACCAAGCATACCTTGCCATTATTACTCGATAGTGGTTGGTTACTGGCGGATAAGGGAGGGTTTGGGATTATCGCGCGGGCCCTATATTGAGATATTGATTATTGAATGTGTTTTTTCTTGAAGCGTATTTTTGTGTAGAGTTTTTTATAGTAATTATTATAAGTTATTATATATTAATTAGTTATATATTATTTACTACTATTTTTCTTACATCTTACCCTCATTACAAAAAAAATGAAATCAATATTCAATATTTCAATATAACTCAAAAAACAGCGGAGAAGGTAGCTCTAATAGCAACGTGAGACGTAACGCAAGACGATAGAGTTTTCTGCCTTCCAGTTTCTTATACTTAGTCATGTAGTGCTCATAACAACGCTTAATTGCTTCTCAGATATAGAGAGCCGTCACTTAAGCTATGCCCACACAAAAAAGGCTACCCCCTTGCTTCACGCATAAGAGTAGCCACAACACAAACACAAAATAAAACACGACAAAACTAATTGTTTACAAGACTTACATCAAAGGATGATCATCCGAAGATGCTTCTGCCCATTACTCTATTTTCACAAATTAGCTTAGAGCTATCTTGTAACAATATAGTACCATTATTTTTTATTCAACAATTAGCAGGTTTTAAAGTTGAGACAATATACCTGCTTTTGATGTTGAGTTGCAAAAGTAGATATTTTTTTTATATCTTCAAAACTTTTTCGGATTTTTTTTTACTTTTGTGCGTTTTTTGCTGTAAAAGTACGTTTTTGACACGTCGTTTGAAAGTTGGGGTTTGAATTGCTTGCCTCAAAACAGCGTGTTCGATAAGTAGATAAATCTTTAATTGTTTCGAAAGAAAATCAAATTAGTTTACGCAATTCTTCATAGAGGCGTTGAACAGGCAGTCCCATCACATTAAAATAGCTGCCCTCAATACGAGTGACTCCTATGTAGCCAATCCATTCCTGTATGCCATAAGCTCCTGCTTTGTCGAAAGGACGGTAATGGTCAACATAGTGGATGATGTCTTTAGTGTCCAACGAAGCAAAAGTGACTTTCGAGACAGACGCAAAGCTTTTCTGGAGCGATTGGGTGGCAAGAGTAACGCCTGTAATCACTTCGTGTGTCTTTCCCGATAAGTCAGACAGCATCTGAATAGCCTCTTCCCGATCGTGGGGTTTCCCCAACACCTTTCCTTCAAGCATCACAACCGTATCTGCAGTAATGAGGAGTTCGTCTTCAGCAAGTGTAGGCAGATAGGCTTTCGCTTTCTGGGCTGATATATAAATGGGAATATCCTCGCCTGTAAGCTGTGCAGGATAGCGCTCGTCTATTCCCTTGAGCACACGCACTTCGAAGGGGTATTCCAAGCCTGCAAGGAGTTCCTTACGACGTGGAGAATTACTTGCGAGAATCAGTTTCATATCGTTGTTATTTTCGTTTTATTGGCCTCATGGGGCTTATTGGCCTTATTGACTTATTACCATCCAAATGCAGCAGAGTTGTGCATCCAAAGATTATGTGCTTTCAGCACTTGTTCAATCACATCGCGGGCACATCCTTCTCCCCCATTGTATTCAGAGATATAGGTAGAGATGGCCTTTATCTCAGCACATGCATCAGCCGGACATACAGGCAGTCCGCAACGTTGCATGACCTCATAGTCGGGGATATCATCGCCCATATACATCACTTCCTCATCAGCCAACTGATACTTTGCACAAAGCTCTTCGTACTTGCTGATTTTCTGTGCTACACCTTGGTGAATTTCCGTCAATCCAAGTCGCTCGTAGCGTTTCTGAACAGCCTCTGTAGTACCTCCTGTGATGACTGCCAGCAAAAACTGATGCTTCACTGCATGTTGCATTGCATAACCGTCCTTGATATTCACCGTACGCATAGGTTCGCCCGAAGGATGGAGGGTTATGGTCTGACGACTGAGCACACCATCGACATCGAAGAAGATGGCGCGTATCTTGGTTAAATCATAGTTTATCATTGGCTATATGTTTTGACATGATTGCATATATTTCCTGTAACTGCGGATTGTTGTCCAACAGGGCGAGATGATGACGGATGACATTTTCATCGTGACGAACTGCAGGTCCAGTCTGAGCTTCCTTAGGACTAACCTCATGAACTTTTGCGGCAACCTCATCGACGAGTGGGAGCATCACAGAGAAAGGTATTCCATGCTGACTCAGAATCTCTGCACTCATCGCATAGCAATGGTTGACGAAATTGCTACAATAAACAGCTGCCAGATGAAGATAAAGCCTGTCTGCAGAAGAAAGTCTATACACCTTATTATTTATAGTAAGGGCAAAGTCGGTCAGAAATTGCCAATCGTCTTCAGAAGTAGCCTCAACAAATATGGGGATTTCCTGAAAATCGACGATACGTTGTCGAGAGAATGTCTGCATCGGATAGAACACACCCCTACGCTTCAATGGAATGACATCCATCGGAATGCTTCCAGCCGTATGAACCACTAACGAATGGGAAGGAAATGCAGAATAATCGAGCGAAGCAAGTGCGGAATCGGTGATGCTGATGATATAGATATCTGCATCCTGAGCCAATTGGTCCAACGCAGTAACGGCAGAAGCCCCTACCCTTTGCGCCAATTGTTCAGCAGACTGATGTGTGCGGCTGAAAACCTGGATGATGGTATGTCCAGACTTCTGCAACGCAACAGCGAGGTTGGTTGCCAGATTGCCCGCTCCGACCAATACAACCTTCATCGCTTCACACAATCCCAGTTGAGTTTCTCTTCGTCTTGTAATTTCCGTTCAATAGCAGGATGACCGATTCCCAGCACACATTCCACCTCGATGTTTTCTGGTAGATGAAGCAGCTGTTTGATGGTCTCAGATGCACTGAATCCTTCTGCATTACCACGAAGACGAACCTGACACCAACAACTGCCGAGTCCAAGATCTGTAGCCTGATACTGCATAGTGACTGCAGCAATCGACGCATCTTCAATCCATACATCGGTTACAGACGCATCATAGCACACCACAATCGCAACTGTTGCATCTTTCACAAATTCACTTCCTGCAGGACGACACTGAGCAATGACCTGAAGAATCTGAGGATCATCAACTACCACAAACTGCCAGCCTCGTTGCCCATGTCCCGTAGGAGCCATCAGTCCGGCACGGAGAATGAGTCGAAGCTGCTCTTCTGTCACTTTCTCTTCCGTAAACTTACGGATACTTCTGCGTTTTTGTACTAAATCCTTAAAATCCATCTTATCGCAATCTATCGAGTGAACGCACCAAAGCCTCGTCTTTACGAATTCCATGAATGGCAAGACAGTTGAGGATGATGCTAACTACTGGTAACACTGCAGCAAAACACAGATGATACTGCACTTCTGCATTGATTTCTGCTAACTGAAGTTGGAACTTCCACGCCAGAAAAGCATAAACGAGCACATATCCCACCAACATCAACGTACTGAAAATGGTGAGACGCAACTGACGCATCCTGAAGCGGAACAGCATAATGCTGACGAACGTCAACAGCAAGACGATACCCATCAGCACTACGAAAGCTAAAGGAGCCAAACTGAAAGTGCCGACTGCATCATATCCCTTTGTGGCCGTGTATGCAAAATTGTTGAATGATGCAACCATTGTGGTTCCAACATAATACTGGGCCAAAGGAAGACAAAGCCCCAGTATGCTGAGAACGGCAACAAGGGCTAAGTAAACGGTTTGTATTCGTTGTATCATTAGAATCTGTCTTGTGTATCCTTAGATGGGTTACGGAAATACACCTTGTCTTCGAGGAACTCTTGAGTAGCAATGAGTGTAGGCTTTGGCAGTTTCTCGTAGTGCTTTGACACCGTGATCTGCTCATCGTTGTGGAACTCCTCCTGCAACTCGTCGTTTGCGGTTCCAAACTCATCGAGTTTACGTTTGATTTCCTCTTTCATGTCTGCAGCAATCTGGTTGGCACGTTTACCAATGATAACCACACTTTCATAAATATTACCTGTTTCTGCACTCAAATCCATCAAATTACGGGTTACCGTATTTGTAGGAGCATTTGTTTTCTTAAAATCCATTGCCATAATCTTTATCTATTCTTTACATTTTCACTTTCGAACTACAGAACTTAAATATCTTATCAGCCTCTTTCTTATACTTACTCTCCGGGAATTCATTCTTGAATCCATAGTACTCGTCGATTGTCGCACGATAGCGTTCCTCTGCTCTGCGCTCAACACTATTCAATGCTAACTTGTAGCGTGACTTGAGCACCAGCATCATTAACTCTTCGCGAAGATTGGTATATGGGTAGAGTTTCAGGGTGTTCTCTGCTGTGATGATACATGCATCATAGTTATTTCCACCAAAGATACAATTACCTGTATAGTTTCCTAAATTATAATACAACTTTGCTGACTCATATTCCTTCTTTGCCAGACGTTCTTGCAACTGATAAATCATATCTGTCACCTCTTCACGACGCTCAGAATATGGATAATACTCAAGATATTCATTCAAGCAATTGAGCGCCGTATAGGTTGACGACTGGTCGAGACGCGAATCGGGCGACTGCCTATAAGCAGCAACACCTGCATAGAAGCGCGACAGTTCTGTGTAAGTTCCTTTAGGGTAGCTTTTATAATAACGTTCGAAGTAATCGCTTGCAGAATCATAATAACGAAGGTTGAAATAACACATAGCAAGCATATACAACGACTCTTCTCCCTTATCGGTTGCTTTCAGCAAAAGAATCATGTCCTCCAGAATCTGGTAGCAGTGGGTGAATTCCCCAGCAGCATAATATTCCTTTGCCGCTTCATATCTGTAATCATAATCTTCGGCACGCAACACATTGTTATAGTTACTGCACGAACTCAACAAAAATGCAACAGCACACAAAGTTATGAAAATCCTCTTGTTCTTCATTCTTATTCAAATTACGGTGCAAAGATACAAATAATTTACCATTTAACCATTTACTATTAACTATTTTTCTCTATTTTTTCATTTTTTAATTCTTTAAGTTTTATTTTTTTCTTATCTTTGCAACCTATTTCGATTTGCTCACAAATAATGGACAGAATTCACATTCTTGACAAAGACTTTGAAGTTTCGATAAAAAACGAGACAATACAGGAGAGAGTTAAAGCATTGGCTGAACGTATCAACCAAGACTACGAAGGCAAAAATCCTATCATCATCTGCATCCTCAATGGTGCATTCATGTTTGCTGCCGATTTGGTACGCTACCTGACGTTTCAGCCCGAAATCTTGTTTGCCCGATTCTCTTCTTACGAAGGAACTGAAACTACAGGACAGGTGAAAGAAGTGATGGGCATAACCACCAGTTTGGCAGGACGGGATGTCATCATTGTTGAAGATATCGTCGATACTGGTATCACAATGTATAACGTACTCCCTCTGATGCGTCAGAAAGGTGCATCCTCAATCAAGATTGCCTGTCTGCTTCAGAAACCAGAGAAACTTCAGGTAGATTTGGCTGTAGACTATTGTGCAATGGAGATTCCTAACGACTTCATTGTAGGCTACGGATTGGATTATGACGGATTTGGACGCAATTACAAAGACATTTATTCATTAGCAAAATAAAACCTACAACAACATGAAGAATATTATTATCTTCGGTGCTCCAGGCTCAGGCAAAGGCACCTATAGCGACGAAATTGTCGCTCGTTACGGAATGGGACATATTTCAACAGGAGATGTGCTCCGTGCAGAAATCAAACAAGGCTCAGAACTCGGAAAGATTGCTCAAGGCTACATCAGCAACGGTCAGCTTATCCCTGACGAGTTGATGATTGACATATTGGCTAAGACTTATGACACAATGCCAGCAGGCAAAGGTGTTATCTTCGACGGATTCCCACGCACGATTGCTCAGGCAGAGGCTTTGAAGAAGATGCTTGCCGAGAGAAAGCACGAAATGGGTGTGATGGTTGAACTCATTGTTGACGAAGAAACCCTGATGGCTCGTCTTCTCAACCGTGCTAAAGAGCAAGGTCGTGCAGACGATAATGAAGAGACCATCAAGAAACGCTTTGAGGTGTACCACAGCCAGACAGAACCACTTGCAGCTTGGTTCGAAAAAGAAGGTATGCGTCACACTTTCACTTGGGAAGGCAGCAAAGAACAGATGCTTGCCAATATCTTCGCTTTCCTCGATACGCTATAAGAAAGGGTTCAAGGTTCAAGGTTTAAAAGTTTAAAAGTTTAAGAGTTTAAGGGTTTAAGAGTTTAAGGGTTCTTTTTTAATAATGGAAACCAACTTCATCGATTACGTCAAAATATATTGCCGATCAGGTAAAGGAGGCAGAGGGTCTGCCCACATGCATCGAGCCAAATATATGCCAAAGGGAGGACCTGATGGCGGAAATGGTGGCAATGGAGGCAGTGTGGTGTTGCGAGGAAATCACAACTACTGGACGCTGCTACACCTTCGCTATGATCGTCATGCATACGCCGAGCACGGAGGAAACGGTTCGAAAAACAAGAGTACTGGTCAGAAGGGTGCCGACAAGATTTTGGAAGTGCCCTGTGGTACCGTTGCCTATAATGCTGAGACGGGTGAATACATTTGTGACGTAACCGAGCATGGACAAGAAGTCGTACTGCTGAGAGGAGGACGTGGAGGTTTGGGTAATTTCAACTTCTGTACCCCAACCAATCAGGCACCGCGTTATGCACAACCAGGCGAACCCATGCAGGAAATGGAAGTAATCTTGGAGCTGAAACTCCTTGCCGATGTTGGTCTGGTAGGATTTCCCAATGCAGGAAAGTCAACCTTAGTATCCTCACTATCATCAGCCAAACCAAAGATTGCCAATTATCCCTTCACAACGCTGGAACCCTCATTAGGTATCGTCTCCTATCGCGACGGAAAGTCGTTCGTGATGGCCGATATACCTGGAATCATTGAGGGAGCTAGTCAAGGAAAGGGACTCGGACTGAGGTTTCTTCGTCATATTGAACGAAACAGCTTGCTCTTGTTCATGGTACCAGGAGACACTGATGACATCAAACGTGAATATGATATCCTGCTCAACGAGTTGACCACCTTCAATCCCGAATTGCTCGACAAAGGCAAAGTGCTCGCTGTGACAAAGTGTGATTTGCTGGACGACGAACTGATTGAAATGCTACGCTCTACCCTACCTCAAGGTGTACGAACCGTCTTTATCTCTGCTGTTACAGGATTCGGACTCGATGAGCTGAAAGATGTACTTTGGGAAGAGATGAACAGCGAAAGCAACAAGATTGCCGCTATTGCTACTCAAGAAAGTATCGTGCATCATGCAAAAGACTATCTGAAGATACGAGAGGATTTTGCCGATCAGGATGAGGATGAAGGATTCGAGGCTGTTGATGATGTCGAAGATATTGAAGACCTGGAAGACTTTGAATACGAAGATGAGGAATAGCAACCCTGAACTCTCTCTATGATGCTCTTTTATGACATAGCAGAAAATGTAACCGCTTTTACGACCACACGTGAAGGCGGTTGTAGTATGGGTCAGTATGCCAGCATGAACGTGAATTCATATTGTGGAGATAATCCTGAACATATTATCGAAAACAAACGACGGTTATGTCATGAACTGGGCATTCCCACCGATCATCTTGTGATGCCCCATCAGATTCACAAAACGAAAACGGCTGTTATCACTCACGATTTCATGAACTACTCTTCCGAGCAACAAGCCGACTATCTGGAAGGGATAGATGCCATCATGACTGACTTGAGAGGAATCGCTATAGGGGTATCGACTGCCGATTGTGTTCCCATACTCATTTACGATACACGTCATCATGTGGCTGCTGCTATTCATGCAGGATGGCGAGGAACCGTTCAGCGCATCGCAGAAATGGCAATAGAAGAGATGACTCGTGTTTACGGCACAAGGGGTTCCGATTGCAAAGCTGTTATCGGGCCAAGCATCAGCAGAGAAAACTTCGAAGTGGGTGATGAAGTCTATGAAACATTTCGTGCTGAAGGGTTCAATACCGAACAGATCTATTCAAAGCAAAACGGGAAATGGCACATAGACCTTTGGGAGTGTAACCGTCTTCAGTTGCTCTCGAAAACAATAGATGCCCACAACATTCACGTTGCAGGCATCTGTACCTATCAATCGTCCGACCGATTCTTTTCTGCCCGACGTTTGGGCATTCAGTCCGGGCGATTGTTTTCCGGCATTATCCTCCGATAAAATTAGTCGTCATCATCGTCAGGGAATTCCTCAAATTCCTCAATCTGAGGAGTCTGATCCTCCAATGATTCGTCGTCTTCGTCTTCTGCCTCACGATCCTCATCTGTCTGATCTTTCAAATCATCTTCGCCGTCGTCGTCGTCATCATCATCGTCATCATCATCATCATCGTCAATTGACTTACGTGAAGAATCCGTAATGACTTCAAAACGACGTTTCTCCTGTCTTGGCTTGAACTTCATGAAAACGGCTTCAATCCAGGTTCCGCGTGCAATCTCCAGCACTTCGTAACCGTCATCCTTACGACGGTCAATCAATCCACCGACTCTGTGCATAGCTGCCTCAGGCAACACACTGCAATCAACATAGAAAGCCGTTTCGATAATATCCTGAATGGCAAGTGGAAGACCCTTCCATCCTGTTCCCATATTCTCATCAATCAAAGTCAGCACTTCTGCAGCAGACAAGTGCAGGATATTCTCCATCGTCAAGTCTGTAATCTTCTTGATCTGATGTTTACGAATAGCTATACTCGTCTTTTTGTCATCGCGCGATTTTGGATATGAGAACACCTTATAATTAGCTTCCTCGAGCGAAGCAACCAACTGTTTGTTGGTGTTATCAATAATCTGGACATCAAACACAGGAGCAATGATATTCATGTAGTGTACACGATTCTCAGCCCAGTGTTCAGTACGACGTCCTTCCATCAGCATCTGGTAGATTTCATCAACATTCGATGCCCACACATTACCTTTAGTCAGAGACGAAATCGATGCGCTGTCATCATCAATCACAAACTCACCTTCCCCAGTATCTTTCTTTCTGCCCTTTGCACCTCTTCCTCTTCCAGAAGGAGCATTTGGTTCTGAATGGCTGACAACCGGAACCTGACGTTTGATTGGACGTGGACGATTGTCTTCGTCATCTTCGTCTTCCTCAATCATTTTGTCATATTTAGCAAACGGTGATCCGGCAGCAGGCATATCATCATCACTTTCGTTCGGCTGGTCCACAACCGCCAATATATCAGTTGTCTTGCCGAATTGTTCAACTTTATCGAGCACGGCCAAAGACATAGCATCTTCCTCAGCAAGTTTCTTTGCGATTTCCTCCGATGGTTCCTTTACGGGCTCCTCTGATGGTTCCTTGACAGGTTCCTTTACCTTTGCAGTTTTTTTTGCAGGTTTCTTTGCAGGTTTCTTTGCGAGTTCCTTTTCAGGTTCCGTCATAGGTTCTTCCGTGATTACCTTTTCGGCTCTTGTTATTCTTCTTTTCTTAGGTTTAGGTTCTGCGTCAACCACATCGTGGTCAACACCCATCATTTCTTTAGATGTTTTTTTCTTCATTATAGGTCAATTTATGAATAACTTCACTTATTACACTCAACAAAATAAATGCGTACTCTCTCAATTTGACGACAAAATTACGAATTTAATTTGATATGACAATAAAAAACACAAACAATAGTCGAAATCTTTTCTGTTTTTAGCTGATAGTATTGAGTTTTTTTGTAACTTTGCAACTTGTTAACGAATTATTTATTTTAAATAAGGTTTAAAATGACAGAACTTGAGCTGAAGTATGGCTGCAATCCGAATCAGAAGCCATCGAGAGTATTTATGGAGAAAGGCGACCTCCCGTTTGAGGTGTTGTGTGGACGCCCTGGTTATATTAACTTGCTCGACGCCTTCAACAGTTGGCAGTTAGTACGCGAACTACGTGCAGCTACGGGTTTACCTGCTGCTGCATCATTCAAGCATGTAAGTCCTGCTGGCGCAGCTGTGGGTGTTCCAATGAGCGACACACTCAAGAAGATTTATTTTGTTGATGATATCGCCCTACCTCTCTCCCCTATTGCTACCGCTTATGCAAGAGCCAGAGGAGCTGACCGCATGTCAAGTTTTGGCGACTTCATCGCTTTGAGCGACACATGCGACGAGGCAACTGCTTTGCTGATTAAGCGCGAAGTGAGCGACGGCATCATCGCCCCCGACTACACTCCCGAAGCTCTCGAAATACTAAAAGCAAAACGTAAGGGCACCTATTGTGTCATCAAGATGTCAACCGACTATCGTCCTGCTCCAGTAGAGCGCAAGCAAGTGTTTGGCATTACATTCGAACAGGGACGTAACGAAATCGACTTGACAAGCGATGAACTCTTCAGCAACATCCCTACAGCCAACAAGCAACTCCCAGAAGCAGCAAAACGCGACCTGAAGATAGCACTCATCACACTGAAATACACCCAAAGCAATTCTGTTTGCTATGTAAAAGACGGACAGGCAATCGGAATCGGTGCTGGTCAGCAAAGCCGCATCCATTGTACTCGTCTGGCAGGACAGAAAGCCGATCTATGGTGGTTGCGCCAATGTCCAAAGGTGATGAACCTACCATTCAAGTCCGACATCAAACGTGCCGATCGCGACAACACTATTGATGTGTATATGGGCGACGAATACGAAGACGTGCTTGCTGAGGGAACTTGGCAGAACTTCTTCACACAGAAGCCCGAACCCCTCACACGCGAAGAGAAAAAGGAGTGGCTTGCAAAGAACACAAAAGTAAGTCTCGGAAGCGATGCCTTCTTCCCATTCGGCGACAATATCGAGCGTGCCCACAAGAGTGGAGTTGAATACATCGCTCAGGCAGGCGGATCTGTTCGCGACGATCATGTCATCGATACATGCGACAAATACGGCATCACAATGGCATTCACAGGAATACGCCTTTTCCATCATTAATCAATCGACAAAATGGCAAGCGACAGCGAAATCCTATACGCCATGATGAATGGCATCAACTTCGGAGGAAAGAAGAAAGAGAAGACCGACGAACGCGTGAAGACCAAAGCACGAAGCAAAAGCTACAAGACAGGTGCTCACGGGTCGGGTGCTGCACGCCATAAAGCCGACATCAAGCAGAAAGTACGCGCCCGCAAAAGCCAACGCAGGAAGTGACAACCAATGTATCATTGCGGAAACAAACAACGAAATAATTGAAGAAACAATAAATAGTCAATCGTCAAATAGTAAACAAGACTATGTTAACACTCAAATTGATAACAGAAGAGACCGAACGAGTCATCAAAGGTCTGGAGAAGAAACACTTTGCAGGAGCAAAGGAAGCCGTCGAGAAAGCAATTGCAATCGATAAGACACGTCGTGAAGCACAAACAAAACTCGACGCATGTCTGGCAGAGCAAAAGAAATATGCAGCACAGATTGGTGCCCTGATGAAACAAGGGAAACGCGACGAGGCAGAAGCAGCTAAAGCGGAAGTTGCCAAGTTGAAAGAAGAATCCACCCAGCTACAAACCAAGATGGGCGAAGCAGAACAGGAACTCACCGCTCACCTATGCACCATTCCGAATATCCCATACGACGAAGTACCCGAAGGCTCATGTGCCGAAGACAACGTCGTTGTGAAGTCAAGCCTGCGCGAATGCAAGCCAGGCGACACCGTAGGCAACTGGGACACTGTACCCACCAACGGAAATGCCAAAATACCACATTGGGAACTCGCAAAGAAGTACAACCTCATCGATTTCGACTTAGGCGTGAAAATCACAGGAGCAGGATTCCCCGTATATATCGGCAAAGGAGCACAACTGCAACGTGCACTCATCAACTTCTTCCTTGCCGAAGCGAACAAAGCCGGCTACACCGAAATCATGCCTCCAACGGTCGTGAATGCTGCATCAGGATATGGAACAGGTCAGTTGCCCGATAAGGAAGGACAGATGTACCACTGCGAGGTCGATGACCTCTATCTCATCCCGACAGCCGAAGTGCCAGTCACCAACATCTACCGCGATGTCATCCTCGACGAGAAAGACCTCCCTATCAAAAACTGCGCATACACCCAGTGCTTCCGTCGTGAAGCAGGCAGTTACGGGAAAGACGTACGCGGATTGAACCGTCTGCATGAGTTCAGCAAGATAGAAATCGTACGCATCGACACCCCCGAACACTCGGCTGAAAGCCACAAAGAGATGCTCGACCACGTTGAGGGACTCCTGAAGAAACTCGAACTCCCCTATCGCATCCTCCGCCTGTGCGGAGGCGATCAGAGTTTCACATCAGCCATCTGCTACGACTTCGAAGTCTATTCCGAAGCCCAAGGACGTTGGCTCGAAGTCAGCTCAGTCAGCAACTTCGACACCTATCAAGCCAACCGCCTGAAATGCCGTTATCGTAATGCCGACAAGAAAGTACAGCTGTGCCACACCCTCAACGGTTCTGCCCTCGCTCTACCACGTATTGTCGCATCTATCCTCGAAGACAATCAGACGCCCGAAGGCATCCGCATACCAAAAGCCCTCGTGCCCTACACAGGATTCGAAATCATTGATTAAACGACGAAGACCGAGCAAATATGCCCCCTAAGCTGGCCGGTGGCCATTTATGGCGGAGGAGTGTGTCTTAGTTCTTAGCACCAAGTTCCCACTCCCCTCCCTCGCAGGGAGGGGCAAGTGGGATGGGTCTTCTTTTCAGACATCCCATTCAATTTGAGACGTTAGCAACATGCCTGTAGCGCAGACGAGCCTAGCAAGGCTCCCAATACGGTGATGATGAATCGGATGATCTCTACTACCGCTTTCTTCTTGTTCTCGTTCATACATTCTTACTTATTGACCATTGATTATTGACCATTGACCATTGACCATTGATTTATTGACCATTGACCATTGATTATTGATTATTGACCATTGACGCATTTTGATAGCCCTGAAAGGGCGAAATATCGTAGGATAGGGCAGAAGCCCTATTTCGGTTTAATCACCCCACCCATCGCCCTGTAGGGGTGAAATATTATGTCGCACTTTCAGCGCTTTTGGGTGGTGGGGGTGTCGTTCCGATAGGGTTGACACCCTATCCTTTGTTATGTCACCCCTACGGGGTTCTTGAACCACCCACAGCTCCTCCCCTAAGCTAGGGGAGGGGGACCATTTATGGTGGAGGAGTGTGCAATCTTATTTACGATTTGACTATTGATTATTGACGATTTTTCATACGCCCCCGCCCTTCGGGCACCCCCTCTTCTCTCCCCTTGGGGGGAGTGCGAAGGGGGAGAAATTCGCTCTTGTCCCCCCTCAGTCCCCCAAAGGGGGAAGACTGAGGGGGAGCTTTTGAGGGTTCCCACTCCCCTCCCTCGCAGGGAGGGGAAAAGGGGGTGGGTCTTCTTTAGTTTCCACCATCAAACGGTTCGTCGCCTCCTTCGTCACCACCCTGGCTGGTGTTGCCACCTTGATTCTGGTTGCCGCCGTTACCCGTAGATCCGTTGTTTCCTGAATCCGTAGATCCGCCATCGTCCTCACCGTCCTCCACGTCGCCACCTTCGGTAGTGATGCGCTTCACGATCTGTCCGTTGCGGTCGTAGCAGATGATGTTGATGCTGGTAGCTGCCAGTTCCTTCTTGATGTCCACGCTTGGAGTGAACACGATGCGCTTCGACTTGATGAGGTCAGCACCTACCTTCTCCACGTTCGCCACTGCCTGTGCGCGTACAGCGAAGCGGATGGTACCGAGACCTGGGAGTGCCACGCTGTGACCTTCGGTAGCCCATGCCTTGATCACCTCACCTGCTGCGTCCCAGCAAGCCTGCATCACGCCTTGGCTGACACCGCTGCGAAGAGCAGCTTCGCGGATTACCTTCTTCTGATTGAGCGCCAGGTACAGTTCAGGAGTCATCACGTAGTAATAACCTGGATTCTTTCCGATTTTCAGCTCGGTTTCACGAGCATTGATTTTAATTGCCATAGTTTTTAGATTTTTGGTTAATGATTTGGTTGATTTAGTTTACCGCTTACGGCTTACCGCTTACGGTTGGTTATTTGGTTGGATGACCCTCTCTTACTGCCTTCCGGACGACAGGTGGGTCTGCCTTTTTTTGTTCCCCTTAAGGGGAATTTTTGTTACCCCTAGGGGCTGCAAATTTTTTGTTCGTGAGCAACGCTTTGCCCATCCCTTGATTTGCACTGCAAAGTTACGACATTTTTGCAACATAACAATGGATAAAACAATAATATTTGTGTAATCGTTATAAAAACATATAGAAACGTGCAATTTTGCAATGTGTAGATAGCAAATTGATATGTTGTTGATATAACACACTAATTGGTGTAATATGACACACGATTATCGGTTCTGCTACAGTTGCTACAGTTGCTACAGTTCGATTTCCCCCATTTTTACAAGCGAAAAATAAGTTATATATATTATATATATAAATATATATAATATATATAAAATTTTCTTTTTGACTTTTCATTACCTCATTTTTAACTGTAGCAACTGTAGCAACTGTAGCGCAAGGAAGAGAAAACCCATCTACAGGGCATTGTAGAGGGTGCCCCATCAAAATGTAGGTTGAATGGATGATGTCATAAACCCTTGTTTTCGTTGACTATTTCCCCTGATTTGGTTGACATTTCCCCTGAAAAAGTTGACTTTTCACCCATAATCACCCATTTCAAACAATGAAAAAAATCACATTTTTTTGGTGGTTTCGTGGAAATGTGGTACCTTTGCTATCAATTAAAACAAAGTATAAGAGAAACGAAATCAATTAAAAAGCATTTTATCACAGTTATGAATTATAATAAAGGGAAAAAGCTGCTTTCCGAAAGATTCTACTTGACATGGGCTGGAGAACAGATGTCATGGACAGTCAGAATGACACTGAAGATGAAGGATCCAGTTGACGGTGATTTATTGCGTAAGGCAGTAAAATCAACGAGCCAGCGTTATCCATACTATCAAGTGAAACTAGGCATAAGAAAAGATACTGAAGGTACGGAATATTTCGTGTATGAAGACAACTGTGATCCGTGGGTGGTAAACGAAGGGGAAAAACCTGTGAGACTGATTGCCCCAGAGTCGAACAACCATCTGCTGGCATTCTGTTTTTGGGACAAGTACATCGCATTAGATTTCTTCCATTGCCTAACCGACGGCACTGGGGCATACAACATCCTACGCACCTTGCTTTATGAATACTCCCGCCGTCGCTATAATCCGACATTGAACAGGGGTATGGCGAACATTCGTGTGGCTGGCGACACAATAAGCCCTAAGGAATGGGAAGACCCTGCAGCAGAGGCTAAGCCTGACCTCCTGGATCCGTTCCCCCTTCCGAAACGCCCGCGCTGCATCAATCTTATCACACAATCCAAGACGACGGTAAACGAGGCCGTGGAAACCGTCAACATTCTTGTTGAAGAGCAAGAGATGATGAAGTATGTATCCTCAGGCGACACATCGCCCGCTACGCTCGTGTCGCTACTGCTAACCCGTGCCATCGCTCGTTTGCATCCCGACACGACGGAAGGTGTGCCGATGGTGGCTCTAGCCATTAACCAACGCCCCGCACTTGGCTGTCCACAGGCCGGACAAACACTGGCAGAATCGCTCCGTCTGACCCTGAACGACGAGATGCGACAAATGGATCTTGAAACGCAGCAGACCATATTTCGAGGCATGGTGGTTCTGCAGTCAAACGAAGACAACGTCATTGAGAGTTTCTGGCAAACTCAGAATACACAAGACATGTTCGAGAAGATTCCCACCCTTGAGGGTCGCCATCAGGCAATGGCCAAAGCCTTCAGTATAGCACCATCGGCAGCCACAGCCTGTGTCAGCTACGTCGGCAAGGCGAATATGGGTGCCGCCGAACAATACGTGAGTGAGATGTACACAGAGGCAGACACGCCCTTTGCCCTCACTATAGAGATGAGTGCGGTAGGCGGCACGTTCTGTTTCAGCCTGATGCAGCGGTTTGCTGACGACACTTATCTCGAAGCTTTCTTAGACGAATTCAGCCAAATAGGCATTGATTATCGTATTGCTACGCGCCATCCGATGATAGTGGCACCCATAGCAGACTATCGCGTGCATAGGGAGCAATAACAAAAGGATTAGAGTTAAGGTTAACAGGGGCGTAGCGGTACCCCATTTCAAACAATGAAAAAAAATCACAAATCGTTTCCTGCGAAGCTTTATTCCTCTTAATCTTTTATCTTGAAACTTAAATTCTGAAAACATGTTTTGTCATTTTTCAACTATTAAAATATTCAAACCATAGGTGAATAAGGCAGAAAGAATGTTTTTTCGTGATTACATGCAAGAAAGTTTACAAATTGTTTGGTAATTTCGATTATTTTTCGTAACTTTGTAGCGTAAAGAAAATGATGTTTATGAACGAAGGAGGAAAGCGCTCTCCAAAGGAGCTTGGGACAGAGAAAATAGGTAAGCTTTTGATGCGATATGCAATTCCGGCAGTCATATCGATGTTGGCAGCATCGGCCTATAATATCGTGGACCGTGCGTTCCTTGGACAGTTTGTTGGTCCGCTTGCCATCGCTGGTCTCGCTGTCACTTTCCCCATCATGAACCTTAGTGCTGCTTTCGGGGCAATGATCGGTGCGGGAGGTAGCACTCTCCTGTCAATCAAACTAGGTCAGCGTGACTATGAGACGGCTGAACGTGTGATGGGCAACATCATATCGCTGAACGTGGTTGTGGGTTTTGTGTTTGCCGTATTGGCTCTTATCTTCATCGACGAGATTCTCTACTTCTTCGGTGCCAGTGAGGCTACCCTACCCTACGCCAAGACTTATATGGTGATTATCATCTACGGTAACATCATCACGCATCTGACACATGGTCTGACGAATGTGTTGCGTGTCATAGGGCATCCTAACAAGGCAATGGTGTCGGTGTTGTTTGGTGTGTTCATCAACTTGCTGTTCGACTACATCTTCATCAACGTCTGTGGATGGGGCATCGCAGGAGCTGCCTACGCCACCGTACTGTCGCAGACGCTTTCGACCATATACCTCGTTTGGTGTCTGTGTAACAAGAACGACCGCATTCACCTCCATAGCGGCATCTATGCGTTGAGGAAGCGGATTGTGAAGAACATCATGGCTATCGGCATTTCGCCGTTCTGCGTCCAGATGTGTGCTTGTCTGGTGGTAGTGCTCATCAACCGAGGATTGAAGGACCACGGAGGCGATATGGCCATCGGAGCTTACGGCATCGTGAACAGCATCACGTTCATGTTCATCATGATCGTCATGGGCATCACCCAGGGTATGCAACCGATAGCGGGCTACAACTACGGAGCACAGCGATTCGACAGAGTGTCGCAAGTGTTGAAGGTGGCAAGCATCTATGCTACGATCGTCATGACCTGCAGCTTCGTCCTCTGCCAGTTCTTCCCACACCTCTGTGTCTCCATCTTCACCGACGACGTAGAGACGCATGAACTCGCCATCGAAGGTATGAGGGTCATCACCCTCGTCAGTCCGCTGGTAGGGTTCCAGATTGTGGTGGGTAACTTCTTCCAAAGCATCGGAATGGCCAAGAAGAGCATCTTCCTCTCCATGAGCCGCCAGATGTTGTTCCTGATACCGCTGCTGCTGATTCTCCCCCACTACTATGGTACGGTGGGTGTATGGGCAAGTATCACCGTGAGCGACGGCATATCGATCATCGTTGCAGGTGTGATGCTGTGGATGTTCTACCGTCAGGGAGCATTCAAGACAGCGAAGAACGATATTGGCATTTGACATGAAGTAAAGACAAATAGATAAAAACTGAACAAATAAGCAAACATAAACAAGGAAGCAATTATGGAAAAATTCGTTATCACCATCGGACGAGAATTAGGAAGTGGCGGCAAAGCCATCGGTGAAATCATTGCAAAGGAATTGAACATCCCTATCTACGACAGCTACCTCATCGATATGGCTGCAAAGGAAAGCGGATTCAACCCCGAACTGTTCAAGAAAGCAGACGAGAAGGCAGGAAAGGGTCTGGCATCAGCCATGATGCGCAGCATCGCCTCACCATTCTCCACACTGAGTAACTACTACGACAGCAGCGTCAGCAACGAATCGCTGTTCCAGGTACAGACCGACATCATCCTCAAGAAAGCCGCAGCAGAAAGCTGTATCATCGTAGGACGTTGCGGCGACTACATCCTGCGCAACCACCCTCACCACCTCCGCATCTTCATCCGTGCCGACTATGACGACCGTGTGAAATTCGTATGCGAACATGACGGAGTGACCCCAGCTAAGGCACGTCAGACCATCGACAAGACTGACAACCAACGTAGCGAATACCACAACTTCTACAGCGAAACCAACTGGGGAGACAGCCGTGCTTATGACATCTGCATCAACAGTTCTTTGCTCGGATTGGAAGGAACTGCAGATTTTTTGCTGAATTTTGCTCGAAAATACTTGAAGATTCAATAATTTGTTATAACTTTGCACCCCGTTTTTAGGAAGGTAAAAAGAAATACGCAAAGTTTAAAGGAATAATGGATTGGTTAACGGAACTTTTTACCAATGGAGAATCGGTAGCACACATCCTGTTGTTGTACTCTATCGTTATCTCCGTTGGTGTCGTTTTAGGTAAAATCAAGATTGGAGGAGTGTCGCTCGGTGTCACATTCGTGTTGTTTGCCGGCATCATAGCCGGACACATCCTACACGAGGAAAATATCACGGAGCCAGCGATTGTGCTCAATTACGTCCAAGACTTCGGACTGATTCTGTTCGTCTATGCCATCGGACTTCAAGTTGGTCCGTCGTTCTTCACCTCGTTCAAGCAAGGAGGCATCAAGATGAACATCATCGCAACGGGCATCATCCTGCTCAACATAGCCGTCATGCTCGGCCTCTACTACGGATGCTGTGACACACACAACCCACATTCACTACCGATGATGGTAGGCGTATTATGTGGAGCGGTGACCAACACACCAGGACTTGGTGCTGCAAATGCAGCGTTAGAGCAAATCGGAGCCGACAACCTCGGAGGAAGCATTCCGACAATCGCAAACGGATATGCATGTGCATACCCTTTGGGCGTTATCGGAATCATCCTATCCATCCTCTTGATTCGCCTGTTCTTCAAAATCAACATGAAGAAGGAAGAACAATTGTATGACGACCAGAACGGCAATCAGAAAGCCGTAAAACCACACCTGATGAGCATAGAGCTTGTCAACCCCTCGCTGAACGGAAAATCCATCCTGCAACTCCGCGAGTATCTCGGACGCGATTTTGTGTGCTCACGATGCCTGCACGACGGACATGTGATTGTTCCGAACCGCGACACCCTGCTCTTCACAGGCGATAAGATTTATGTCGTATGTGCTGAGGAAGACGCTGAAGCCATCATCGCCTTCATGGGACAGGAAACCAAAGTGAACTGGGAGAAGCAAGACACACCAATGCTCTCGAAGCAGATTCTGGTGACTCGCGACAAAATCAACGGTAAGACGCTCGGAAGCCTTCACCCCAGCAGCTTACACGGAGTGAACGTGACACGCATATTCCGTTCGGGTATTGAACTCTTTGCACACCCGAATGTCAACCTGCAAGTAGGAGACAAACTGGTTGTCGTAGGTCCCGAAGATGCAGTCAACATCTTTGCCGCCAAACTCGGAAATCAAAAGACCCGACTCGACAAACCGAACCTGCTGACGATATTCGTAGGAATCTTGGTGGGTATCATATTCGGAAGTCTGCCTATCAACATCGCAGGCATGTCCGTCCCCGTAAAACTGGGCTTGGCAGGTGGTCCGCTCATCATCGCCATCCTCGTAGGCCGATTCGGCTTCAAATTCAAACTGGTAGCCTACACCTCAAGTAGTGCATCGCAGATGATACGCGATATCGGACTGGTGCTGTTCCTTGCCAGCGTAGGCATCAAAGCAGGCAGCAACTTCGTCGATACGGTCATGAATGGCGGACTGATGTATGTGCTCTACGGATTCCTCATCACCATCATCCCGCTGATTATCATGGGAATAGTGGCACGATTGTATTACAAGGAGAACTACCTCTTGCTGATGGGCATCATGGCAGGAGCCACAACCGACCCACCAGCCCTCGCCTACTCTACGCAAGCAGCCAACAACGACATTCCGTCAATCGGTTATTCAACGGTGTATCCGCTTTCGATGTTCCTTAGAATTGTAACTGCACAAATCATCATACTGATGCTATGTTCATAATATCAGCATTCATATTAGGATTGCTGGTGGCGTTGAACCCCTGTCAATTGGCCATCAACCTGTCAGCGTTGACTTACCTGAACAACCGTTCGGATAAGCAGCACCCGTTGATGCCCAAAGGGATGATTTACATAGCAGGCAGAAGCATCACATACGCCGTTCTGGGCATCGTACTCACCATACTGATTCAGCAAGGGATGAACATCGACGGAGTCAAACCGCTCATGAGCAAAGGTGAAGCACTCCTACCTTATATATTTATAATAATAGGTGTGTACCTGCTCTATCGACTCTTCCATCATCACGATCATCATGGCGAAGATTGTCACAGTTGCGGAAAGACCATCAAACGTAGCGGACCGTTAGGAGCTTTGGCTTTAGGACTGATGCTCGCAATGGCGTTCTGTCCCGAAACCGCCATCATGTACTTCGGAGTGTTGCTCCCCCTAAGTGTAGCCAACGTGTTCGGATGGATTGCCCCACTGACATTTGCCATCGGGGCAGCCCTTCCCGTCATCGCGATGGTCTATCTACTCAGCAAAGCCACAGAAAAAGCCCGTCAGTTCGAAGCGACCTTCAAACACTTCCAGCAATGGGCGAATGGCATCTTCGGATTGGCATTTATCACCGCAGGCATTATTTTGTTAGTCGCATGAAACGGATAGGATTACTCTCAGATACCCACGGCTATTGGGATGCTCGCTACGAGAAATACTTCGCCGAATGTGACGAGATATGGCACGCAGGCGATATAGGAACAGTAGAACTGGCTGACCGATTTGCCCAACTGAAGCCATTCAGAGCCGTTTACGGCAATATCGACGGAGGCGACCTCCGATTGATGTTCAAGGAAAAATATCGCTTCAAGTGTGAAGACGTGGATGTGCTGATGAAACATATCGGAGGATATCCAGGCAACTACGACCCCTCAATACGCGGAAGCATATTTGCCAACCCGCCTAAACTGTTTATATCAGGGCATAGTCACATACTCAAAGTGATGTACGACAAGAACCTCAATTTGCTACATATCAATCCAGGCGCAGCAGGAATCTCCGGATTCCACAAGGTACGAACTCTGGTGAGATTTACGATTGACAAAACAGAAATCAAAGACTTAGAAGTCATCGAACTTAGAGACAACGAAGTAAGATAAACAATTGACACTTATGCGTTCAAACGAATCAAATAATAACTACAACAATAAATCGGGCAGCGAAATGTTATCCGAGATAGGACGCTTATTGTGGCAGTTGTTTCTGAAATGCATCGCCCGTCTGCTGAAACTGATACAAAAAGGCTTTCTCCTTTGCTTTGCATTACTGAAACTGCTACTGCAGGCTTGCATCGACTTCTGGAACGATAACAGCACTCAAGAAATGCTGCATATCATCAAAGCATGGTGCATAAAAGCCATCAAAAAGCTTGGCTCGTTATGTATCGCTGGCTGCATCGCACTATGGAAGGGCATTCTATGGACCATCAGAGCCACCATTAAAGGCATCATCCACCTAAAGCCAACCCTTATCTATCTGGGAAATCTCTGCAAGAAAGCAGGAAAGGCAATATGGAGAGGAACGGTGATCTGCGGAAAGAGTATCCGGCTATATTTCCTGAAGAGGCAGCATGCATTCAGACGATTCCGTCGTAACAAAGGATTCAAAGGACTGCTCATCGACATCAAGGAGTATCTTCAGTCGATGCTGAACAATTACATGGAAGAGGATAACGATACAACCAGCAGCGATGCCATCAGTTACGAGGAATACGTAAACGGAAACAAGACGAACGGAAAGAAATCGTTCAGCAGCAAGCTTTATCAAGAAATGAATAAACTAATAGACAACTGATCATATCATGAAACGAATCGTCCTTTTTTTAACAATCGCCTTGCTCACCTTACGCAGTCGCAAGCCGTACTGAAGGAGAAAGACCTTGCCAAAACGCTCAACATCCTACGACTGGAGTTGAACATGAACTATCGTGAGCAACAAGTCATGATGCAACGATACGAGCAGCAAAGTGCCGTTCAGCACAAGCAGTTGATCGACTACATGCAACGATGTGACCAAATCAGTCTGATGCTGTATTCTCAGAAGAGCGATCATACGTTCGACATCGCTTACGCATGTACACAAGCCACAAAACTATACAAGGAACTTGGAACAAACAACATTCCATACGGAAGAATCAGAGACAGAATCACCAGCGAAATCGCACGCTACGATAGCCTGATTACCGCTCTCAAGGAACTTCCACCAGCTATTGGGAATATCACCAACACAGCTGCGGATTCTATCAACCAACTGATAGCAGAAGACAACAACGGATTGGCGAACTCGCAGCGAACGATGCCTTTCGAACTGAACGAACAGGAAAGGAAAGACCGCGACGAGTGTCTGACCTATGCAAAAGCACTTCGTAACAACCTCAGACGCATCCTGAAATCAGTAGAGGAAGACAAAGACTATTACGACGTAGTGACCAACAAAGTGAGCAAACTCTATCACTACTCGCAGCGCAAATACAAAGACCTTCGCAACAATATCTTCAACGATGGAAGCTCAAACTATTTCAAACTGCTGAAAACATTACCACAGCAACTTCAGCATGCAAAAAGAGACTACGACGAGAAATACAGTCCGCTCGGAGAGGGCGAACGTGCAAGATCGGAATGGAGAGGCCCTATCGTGCCAGCAGTGAGCATCTTCATGCTTTTCTACATTCTAGTAGCAACCCTCCTGAGTAACATCATCATTCGCTGGGTTCCCACACTCATCAGCAAGCTTTTCCCTAAGTTTTCGCATCGGGCAGAACGATGGATGAAAGAGAGTGTGCTGAATATTGACAAGACGAACTACAAGCAGCAACGCAGAATCATCATCCTGGCTCTCGGACTGATCATCTTCGTTTTGGCAATCACCATTGCCCAGCAATTCCTCAAGCCCAACCTGTTCCTCATGGCTGCCAAGCTGATGATAGACTTTGCGTGGTTGTTCGAAGCTATCCTCATCTCTATGCTCATCCGCCTGAAAGCCGAGCAGTGTAATCGGGGAATTGCCATCTACATGCCATTTATCTCAATGGCTTTGATCATCATCTTCTTCCGCATTCTGCTGATTCCAAACAACATCATCAACCTGATTTGTCCACCTATTCTTCTTGGACTGACCATCTGGCAGTATTTCTCAATCAGGCGCAACAAATCGTACCTGCCTATGAGCGACATCCTCTACTCTACCATCTCGCTCATTGTGTTGGTGGTTTCGTGTGTCAGCTCATGGGTTGGCTACACACTGATGGCTGTACAGATCATCATCTGGTGGACATTCCTCCTGGCAGCAATCGAGACCATTACCTGCTGCTACGACCTTTTGGAGATGTATGAGCAAAACGTGCTGTCGAAACGAATCGTCATGGATGCACCTACATATAGCAAGCGGAAAGAATTGGCAGAAATGCGCAGAAGCGGAGTGCTGTTCAGCAGAATGGAGAAAGGACGCTTTATCCACAAGACTTGGTTCTACGATTTCATCAACAAAGCCCTCGTACCGATGGCAACCATCTTTGCTATCGTAGCCAGCTTCTTCTTTGCTGCAGACATCTTCGAGATGACTGAGTCGTGCTACGAACTGTTCATGAAAGTAATCATCGACGAACCGAAATACATCCGCCTGTCTGTTTACATGGTGGTCATTGTAGCGGGTCTCTATTTTGCCTTCCGATACCTCAACTATCTGCTGCGTTCATTCTATCATCTCTACAAGACCAAGATGACCGAAGAAAGCGGAGAAGACTTCAATGAGACTTTGGCACGAAACGTAATAGCCATCGTCATCTGGGGATTTTACATCATCCTTGTATTGGTATTGCTGAAGGTACCGCAGACAGGTATTTCCGTCGTAGCTGCAGGTTTGGCAACAGGTATGGGTTTTGCGATGAAAGACCTCTTGGAAAACTTCTTCTACGGCATCTCGCTCATGAGTGGACGTCTGCGTGTGGGCGATTATATCGAATGTGACGGAATTCAAGGAAAAGTGGAAAGCATCACCTACCAAAGCACTCAGATTATTACACTTGACGGTAGTGTCATCGCTTTCCTCAACACCTCGCTATTCAACAAGAACTTCAAGAACCTGACACGCAACCACAGTTATGAGCTTGTGAAGATTCCTGTAGGAATCGCTTATGGTAACAATATTCAGCAAGTGCGGAAGATGCTGCTTGATGCCATCAAACCGCTATGCGTTGTATTGCCAGACGGAAGAGACGTCGTCAATAAAGAAAAGAGCATATCCGTACTCTTCTCCGACTTTGGCGATAGTAGCGTAAATCTGATTGTCGCCATGTGGATATTGGTGGACCAAAAACCAACATTTATGGCGCAAGTGAAGGAAACGATTTATGATACACTGAACAAAAATAATATTGAAATTCCATTCCCTCAACATGATGTTTATTTGCATACAATTGCTAATGATTCTGACAAATAAGGCATAAAAATGACAAGTTTTCAACTTTTTTACAAAAAAAATGCAAATTGATGAGTATGGAATAAAAAAAAAGTATTACTTTTGCGACTGATAGAGAAGAACTATTTATTTGACAATAAATAAAAACAGTATAATTATGGAAGTTAAAAAATCAAAGAAAGCCGACCTTGAAGGACAGAAGAGTACCAGCATGCTGATTGGTTACATCTTCGCATTAGGTGCAATTTTCGCTGCTTTCGAGTGGACAACTCGCGAGTATAAAGAAACTGAACCTGTTGTCTTTGCAGCTTACGCTCAGATGGAAGAGGAAGTTCCACCTGTAACTCAGCCTATTTTCCAAATGGCTCCTCCACCTCCACAGGAAGTACCACAAGTTCCTGAAATCTTGGACATTGTTGACGACAATGAAGAGATTGAAGAAGAAGAAGTTCAATCAACAGAGGACACTAACGAAGCAACCACTGGTCCATCTGCTCCTGTTTCTGGTCAAGTAATGGGTCCTGTTGCTACAGCTGAGGTATCTGACGAGGAAGAAATCTTCCAGGTCGTAGAGGAAATGCCTGAATTCCCAGGAGGTGAAGAAAAATTGTTGGAATATCTTGGAAAGAACATCCACTACCCAGAACGTGCAAGGGAACAAGGAGTTCAGGGAAGATGTGTCATCGAATTCATCATTAACAAAGACGGATCTGTTGTAGAGCCAAAGGTCGTAAAGTCACTGGAAGCTCAATGCGACAATGAGGCTATGCGTGTCATCAGGTCAATGCCGAAATGGAAACCAGGTAAGCAAAGAGGTAAACCTGTACGTGTAAAATACACCGTACCTGTTCAGTTCAAGTTGACATAACACAAAAAGGTAACAACTTAAGGTGTGCCAGACAACACTTGGCACACCTTAATTATATATAATAAAGTATGTTAAGTTATAACGAACTATACGATAAAGTCAATAACTACATTGACAACATGTCGTACAATGCACAACCCGAAGGATTATATGCTCCTATCAAATATGTGCTGTCCTTAGGAGGAAAGCGCATCCGCCCTATCTTGATGCTGATGGCATACAACCTCTACCACGAAGAAGTAGATGATATTCTGCCAAATGCTATCGCATTAGAGACTTACCACAACTTCACACTACTGCACGACGACCTGATGGATCGTGCCGATATGCGACGTGGTAACATGACGGTTCACAAGAAATGGGACGACAACACAGCCATCCTCTCAGGCGATGCGATGCTAATCATGGCTTACAAACTATTTACAGAGAGTAGCAAAGACTTTGAATCCAAACCCTATCAGACACACTTGCTGAAAGCCCTTCAGACCTTTAATGCAGCAACGCTCGGAGTCTGCGACGGTCAGCAATACGACGTAGAATTCGAAAGCAGAAATGATGTCCGCGAAGAGGAATATATGGAGATGATACGACTGAAGACATCACTATTGCTTGCTTGCGCACTGAAAATAGGAGCCGAGTTAGCGGATGCTTCAGAGGAAGACGCAGAGAACCTATACCAATTTGGAGAGAAGATGGGACTCGCATTCCAACTGCAGGATGACCTACTGGATGTTTACGGAGATCCTGCCGTATTCGGCAAACAAATTGGAGGAGATATTCTCTGCAACAAAAAGACATTTATGCTGATTAATGCCTTCAATATGGCAAATGCAGAACAAAAGAGTCAGTTAAAAGAATGGATTAGCAAGACCGACTTTGTCCCAGCAGAGAAAATAAAAGCCGTAACAGCCATTTACGACGCTGTTGGTATCAAAGAAGTATGCAATCATAAAATTGAGTCTTTATTTACCCAAGCCCTTCAATACCTATCTTCGGTCAACATCGAAGAGACGAAGAAAGGCGAACTGAAAGCATTTGCCAACAGGCTACTGAAACGCAACAAGTAGTCATGATTATCGATACGCATTCACACCTTGACGGAGAAGAGTTTGCCGAAGACCTCCCTGATGTAATCCAAAGAGCCAAGGATGCACAAGTGGACAAGATTCTTGTTCCAAACGTCAACCTACAGGGATTGCAGCATCTGATAGATGTATGTAACACCTACAAAGGCTATCTGTATCCTATGATTGGACTTCATCCCGAGGAAGTCAAAACCGATTATCAATCACAGCTCGATCAGATGCTGGCAATACTCGAAACCAACCCTACCCTATTTACCGCTATCGGTGAAGTCGGATTGGACTTTTATTGGGACGAGACTTATCGGAAAGAACAGATCGATGCATTCGAACAGCAAATCGAATGGGCTGTCCGTTTCGATATGCCCCTGATGATTCATGCACGGAATGCTTTTCAAGAATTGACCGAAATGATGGAAACCCATCGGAACGAAAAACTAAAAGGTGTGTTCCATTGTTTCACCGGAACAGAAGACGAAGCTCGAAAGTTGCTGACGTTCGAAGGATTCAAATTGGGAATCGGAGGAGTGCTCACTTTCAAGAAGTCAACACTGCCCCAAGTTCTGAAAAATGCGGTCCCTTTGAGTCGAATTGTTGTCGAAACCGACGCTCCTTATCTCGCCCCCGTTCCTCATCGTGGCAAAAGAAACGAAAGTGCATTTATAATTGAAATTATAAAGCGTCTAACTGAAATTTACGCATGTAATTGGGAAAATATTGCCATCGAAACGCAGAAAAATGCATACTTTTTGCTAAGATAACAAAAAAAATGCGTATTTTTGTTGCTGAAATAGTGCCTAAGTCGTAAAAAAGTTGTAATTTGCAACCGATTTCGGAGACAAAAGGCCGTTTTCGCAGAAAAAAACAAACTAAAAAAACAAATCGTAACAACGAGAGATCATAAACAAATTTCAAATAAAGTATTAATCTTAAAAACTCAAACGAAATGAAAAAAGTATTTGCAATTATTGCACTTATGGGAGTCTTCACTTTTGGAATGACTCAGACAATGTCAGCACAGGACGAAGAAACTGTAGACACAGCAGCAGTTGAACAAGTTGACTCAGCAGCAGCAGTTGAGGAAGCAACAGAGCCAGAAGAAGTAGCAGTTCCAGAAGCTACTGAAGAAGAGGTAGGCATGTACAAGACTTTGAAGACTAAGTTCATCGAAGGTGACGCAGGCTTCATGGCAATCGTTGCTATCGCACTCATCATCGGTCTTGCTTTCTGTATCGAGCGTATCATCTACTTGGCACTTGCAGACGTTAAGACAGACAAGATGCTTGCAGAAGTAGAAAAGGCACTTGATGCTAAGGATGTAGAAAAAGCAAAGACAGCTTGCCGCAACACTCGTGGACCTATCGCTTCAATCTGCTATCAGGGTCTCATGCGTCTCGAGGCTGGTGCTGATGCTGTAGAAAAGTCAGTTGTTGCATACGGAGCTGTTCAGGCTTCTAACCTTGAAAAGGGTTGCTCATGGATCACACTCTTCATCGCAATGGCTCCATCTCTCGGTTTCTTGGGAACTGTGATCGGTATGGTTCAGGCGTTCGACGCTATCCAGACTGCAGGTGATATTTCTCCAACAGTCGTTGCCGGCGGTATGAAGGTGGCCCTCTTGACAACAATCTTCGGTATCATCGTAGCACTTATTCTCCAGGTATTCTATAACTACATCCTTGCTAAGATTGAATCAATCACAGCACAGATGGAAGATGCAACCATTTCACTCCTTGACCTCGTTGCTAAATACAACCTTAAGAAATAATAAGGTGTCAGAATGACTTTAAAGCCTTAAAGTCTTCAAGACCTTAAGGACGATTTATTAACAACTAAAACAAGGAGACAAACAATGAATATCGAAAAAATATCAAAGATAACTCTTTGGGTATTGATGGGCATTAGTGCCATTATATTCATCCTGTTCTTCGTTGTCAACTTTGACAATAAATGGGAAGAAAACCCAAAGATGAACGACCCTCAGTTTACAGATGCACTGATTATCTGGTCATTAGTACTCACTGTAGCAACATTCATTATGATGCTCGTAAGTTTCTTCATGTACGTCAAGGAGTACGGCTTCAACAAGTCTTACCTCTATACATGGGGACTACCAATCATCACACTGGCAATCGGTGCTGGAATCGGATTTGCACAGAAAGACGAGCACATGCTCATCAACAACGAAGATTGGAATATACCATCTGACATCATCGTCACCGATGCATGTATCGTTTCAATTGCCATTCTCGCTGTCATCACTATAGGTGCCATCATCTATAGCGTCATCCTGAAGGCAAAGCAGTAAAAACCTTTTAAACTTGAGTAACTATTATGGGAAAAAAGAGAAAAATGCCAGGACTGAACACCAGTTCAACAGCAGATATTTCATTTATGTTGCTCATCTTCTTCCTTGTAACCACCTCTATGGACACAGACCAGGGTTTGGCTCGTACACTCCCTAAGCCACCAGAGGACGAAGACGCTAAAAACGAATTGAAGGTCAAGGAACGTAACATCCTCAACATCCGTATCAATAAGGACAACTACCTCATGATCGGCGATGATTACGTTGGTTTGGATGAAGTTAAGCCTAGAGCAAAGGAATTTATTGCGAACCCAAATAATAACGCCAACCTGCCAGAGTTGAAGCCAAAGAAATGCGGTATCTTAGGTACACGTATGGTAACACTCAACCACGTTATCTCTGTACAGACCGACCGTGGAACAAGCTATGGTGTTTATTTCCAGGTGCAAGACCAATTAGTAGCTGCCTATAACGAACTTCGTGACGAACTCGCTAAACAAGAGTTCGGACTCAAGTATGAGTTCCTGACGAAGCAGGAAAAGGAAGCAGTACGTGATGTATATCCTCAGAAGATTTCCGAGGCTGAACCAAAACAATACGGTAAAAATATGTAACTATGAGTAGATTTAACAAAGGCAAGAAAGAAATGCCGGAACTGAATACATCGTCACTTCCTGACTTGATTTTCTCAGTGTTGTTCTTCTTCATGATGGTAACATCAATGCGTGAGGTGACATACTTAGTTAAGTTTGACCGTCCTTCAGGTACTCAGCTTGAGAAACTCGCACGTAAATCATGTACGTCGTTCATCTACATCGGACGTCCTGCAACCGACCAATTGCGCTCTCAATATGGTAACCAAACAAAGATCCAGTTGAACGATGCGTTTGCAACAGATGCGTCTGAAGTGTACGATTTCGTCATGAAAGACCGTAACACACTCGCAGAAATTGACAAACCATTCTATACTGTTTCAATTAAGGCAGACCATGAGACCCCAATGGGTTACATCACCGATGTGAAGCAGCAACTACGTAAGGGTTACGCATTGAAGATGGTTTACTCTGCAACTAAGAAAGACAAAAAATAAGCAAACCATTCAAATTCTATAAAAAAAAGAGTGAATCACTTTATTGGTTCACTCTTTTTTTGTAACTTTGTAGCCAGAATACAAAAAGGAAATTAAAATGAAACAATATCTCGACTTACTGAACAGAATTCTTACAGAAGGAACAGAAAAGAGCGACCGAACAGGAACAGGAACAATCAGCGTATTCGGCAACCAAATGCGGTTCAATCTTGAAGAAGGATTTCCACTCCTCACAACCAAGAAGCTACACCTCAAGAGCATCATCTACGAACTCCTGTGGTTCCTGCGTGGCGACACAAATGCCAAATGGCTCCAAGAACGTGGAGTGCGCATCTGGAACGAATGGGCAGACCCCGATGGCGACCTCGGACATATCTACGGCTATCAATGGCGCAGCTGGCCCGACTATAATGGCGGACATATCGACCAGATAACCGATGTAGTCAACCAAATAAAGACCAACCCCGACAGCCGCCGACTGATAGTCAGCGCTTGGAACGTAGCCGACCTGGGCAACATGAACCTCCCACCCTGCCACATACTCTTCCAGTTCTATGTAGCAGACGGCCGACTGAGCCTACAACTCTACCAACGTAGCGCAGACACCTTCCTGGGAGTACCATTCAACATCGCATCCTACAGCCTTCTGCTCATGATGATGGCACAAGTGACAGGCCTCAAAGCAGGCGACTTCGTCTATACGACAGGCGACACCCACCTCTACCTCAATCATCTCGAGCAAGCACGTCTACAACTCACACGCGAGCCGCGTCAGTTGCCAAAGATGCACATCAATCCCGAAGTCAAGAGTATCTTCGACTTCCAGTTCGAAGACTTCACCCTCACCGACTACAACCCCTACGACCACATCAAAGCAACCGTATCGGTGTAACTCTAAACCGTAAACCGTAAACCGTAAACCGTAAACTAAATATGACACTATCAATCATAGTAGCCATCGCAAAGAACTTTGCAATCGGCAAAAAGAACGAATTGCTCTACCACATGCCCAACGACATGAAGCGATTCAAGGAGACCACCACAGGCCACACCGTCATCATGGGAAAGAACACCTTTGCCTCCTTCCCCAAGCGCCCCCTACCCCGTCGCCGCAACATCGTACTAGCCCTCCCTAACGAAGTACCAGTCGATAAGGAAGGAGCCGAATGGGTAAACTCACTACAAGAAGCACTCGACCTCTGCCGTGACGAAGAAGAAGTATTCATCATCGGAGGAGCCTACGTCTATTCGCAAACCCTTCCAATAGCCGACAAGCTCTACCTCACCGTCATCGATGATGCACCCGAAGATGCCGATGCCTACTTCCCCACCGTCAACTACGAAGAATGGGACGTAGAAAAGCAAGAACCCCACAAAGCCGATGAGCGCCATGCCCACGACTATGTGTTCCTCGACCTCGTCAGGAAAAAGTGATTCTGTTTCCTGATGTGATTGACGGGTGTTTTCATGAAGATATGTTCATTGTGCGTTCCAGATATGTTCCTAATGGTAGGGAACATATGTCCGTGAGCCGATGAACATAGGTTGAGGAAAAGACGATGTTCAATGCATACTCAAGCAGTATGGATTGAGCCAGCTAGGTTTTGCGAAGGAAGCCCTCCTTTGGTGCTCCTTTAGTCCTCCTTTGGTGTTCCTTGGGTTAGGTATTATTATCTCGTTAAACTCCGCAGTATTTTGTTTTCAGTTATCTGTCTGACGGCTGTTTCAAGTTGACAGGTTGAGTTCAGTTCGTTTTTGAACTGTAGCAACTGAAAAGCAATAAGGAACAGCACTTGAAGAATGCAACAACTTGATGAATGTGTGAGTTGGATATTCGCATCAACTGAAATCGAAATCAGTTTCGTATGATCGAAAGTAACAGAGAATTTAAAATTTTTGTTTATACCAAATCTTAAATACAGGGTCTTCCAGATAGACCGTGTCCTTGTCAAAGTCTATCATCTCTTTATCTTGTAGTGCAGTTTTGATGCGTGAAATGTTCGACTTGCTACCGAGATTATATTATTCAAGGATAGCTTTACTACTAAATTCGGAACTCACGCCGTCACATAAGGCGCGTAAAAAGTTAATCTGGAAACCAGTCAAACTTTTTAACTGTTCTTCGAAAAGGGCTGAGCATTGAGCCAACAAGGCTTCTACTCCACGGTTGAAGTCATCTTCTGTGGCAACCTTCTCTGTTTCCGCCAACACGTCCCAGGCCAGTTGCTGAACATAGGAGGAGTTACCATCTACGGTCTCACAAATACGCAAGGCGAGTTCTTCAGATATCTGCTTACCCTGACTCTCAAACCTCGAGCAGATAAAGGGCACCCAGTCAGTTGTAGGAATCTTATCAAGATACATCATCTCTCCAAACTGATAGAATGGCATCTTGCGGTTCAGAAACAATTTGGTCATCCTGTGCTTCTTACTGCCAAAAAGACAATATGACACATTGCGCTGATGCTACCAAATACCACGCAATCGCTTCTGAATGGTCAGCGAGTCAGACATCTCGCCAATCTGCTGGAACTCATCGATGCATACCACAATATGCACCCCCTGAGCCATACCAATCTTTTCAGGTAGCTGAAGAATTTCTTCCGGCTCGTAGTTCTGGGGGGTGATGCCCAATGAGAGTGAATACTCAGAAGTAGGCTCTGGCTTAAAAGCAATCTTGGGAGTCAGTCTGACCAAAAATTTCTTTATATTCTTGATGACGTGTTCTGTCTTGTGGGCTGTCTGTTTCAACAACTCAGCAGCAAAACGGTTATAGAAATCGTACTCACTGCGACAGTCGTAGATATCCATATACACAATCTTTATGTTTGGATTAGTAACCTCCTTCATCACTTTTCGCACGATAGAACTTTTCCCGATTCGACGGGGAGAAACGAGGATGACATTGATGCCATTTTCAAAATCCATCTTCAGACGTTTTGTTTCGTTTACCCTGTCCGTAAAGTTTTCTCCCTCAACAGACATGCCATATACAAAAGCTTTTTCCATATCTATCAATTTCTTTGCATTTTCGCTGCAATTATAAGTAAAAAACTAATAGTACACAAGTTTGTGGTCCACAATTTTGTGTACCGACGTAAAAAATAGCTCAAATTCCTTGTTTTTCAAGTTATAACACACAAAAACAACACATACTTTCCCGCTTTTACTTCATTTCTGTCAGAATACAGCATAATGTAATTTGCCTTTTTTCTCACGTCAACTGAAATCGAAATCAGTTTCGTAGTAGTCGAAAGCAGATTGGTTAAAACGAATTAGAAAAAAGAGTATAAGGAGAGCCCTGAAGGGGCGAAATAATTTAGGATAGGGCCTATTTATTTACTATTTGACCATTGACCATTGACCATTGACCATTGACCATTGACCATTGACCATTGACCATTGACTATTGACAATTGACCATTGATTTATTTGATGATTTTAGACAGCCCTGAAGGGGCGAAATAATTTAGGATAGGGCGGAAGCCCTATTACGTTTTAAACACCCCACCCCATCGCCCTGTAGGGGCGAAATATTATTATATGTGATAGGGTTAAAACCCTATCCTTTGTTATGTCACCCCTACGGAGTTCTTGAACCTTTGAACCTTGAACCTTTAACCATCTTAGCTCTTAGCTCCTACTTCTTACTTCTTACTTCTTACTTCTTACTTCTTACTTCTTACTTCTTACTTCTTACCTCTTACATCTTACATCTTACATCTACCCTCGGGGGTGGCTCTTGGTTCCCAATAAGGGAACGTTATTGTCCAATAATGGGACCTTATTCAACCTCTCGTGCCACCTGCTGACGAAGTGAAGCTGGTACAGATAGCATGGGGTTTCAGTCAGATATACAAGAATGTCCCCAACTATCTTCAGACAGAGGCACGTCGTTCCGTCAAGCACTACTTCAGTGGCAATGGTCCCTACTACCGCTACCATCACGGCATGAACAAACTCACGCCTGCTCAGCAGAACGCCATCCTGGCCATCCTGTCCAATTACGGCAGTACAGACGGACTCACGTTCGATCACTACGAAACAGATTTCGACTTCAGTTGATGTTTTGTGTCTGTAATCACACGAAGGGAGAGTTGCATCTCCCTTTTTCTATATGAAGCGGCTTGTTTTGAGAAATTAGCTGAAGAAGAAACAAAAAAATGAATGATTTTCTTACAAATATTTGTTTGATTGGAATAAATTCCTTACATTTGCAGCATGAATGACGAAATAAGAGAGACATACCACTCAGAAGAGTACGAATTGTACTATGCTAACTTGGACGAAAGAACGCAAACGAAATATGACTATGTGGAGTCAATCATTAAGACTCAATATGTGGTCAATCAAAAATTCGTCAAGCATCTTGAGAATACCGAATTCTATGAGGCACGTGTGTCTATTAAAACAAATGAGTATCGTACAGTACTATTTGCTGTAGATTCCACGTCGTTCATGGAGAGTAAACGCGTTCTTTTCCTCAACTCATTTCTCAAGAAAGACAATAAGCAATACAAGAGCGAAGTGGAAATAGCTCGTAAGATATTAAGTAAATATAAACAGGAGGGTAATGAAAATGATTAAACTAGACGAAAAGAAACTGGCCCATCTAAAGACAGGGACGCAACATTTAGCAGAGAAGTACGGAGAGAAAGATACTCCAAGCCGTGAAGAGTTCGATGCTCGCGCCAAAGCGTGGTATTTTGCCGAATTGTTACGCAACGAGCGAAAACGTCAAAAGCTGACGCAGCAGCAGTTAGGAGAGCGAATTGGCAAAAAGCGCGAATATATATCCTCGCTTGAACAGGGTCAGACCGATATGCAACTTAGCACATTTATGCTCATTGCCAATGCACTAGGTTTAAGATTCTCCTTAGTCGTAGGATAGAGACTTTTCCTTCTTCCTTATTCACAAGGTGTAGCCCTAATAAGCGCTACACCTTATTTTATTAGTAAATGTGCCATCAACCTAATAACCAACTAACCTATTAACCTAATTATCAACTTTTAACTATCAACTAACAATCGTCTATGTCTTTATAGCATTTTCAATTCCACAAGCCTTGTGAAATAATATTATTTGCATTTTTTTTGATACAAACATTCATGTTTTAATTCTTTTTACTATATTTGCAGAGTGAATAAAAGTGATATGGCAAAAAGACGAGAAATAAGGAATAGCACAGCGGAATTCCTGATCTTTCAGATTGAGGGAAAAGAACAAGGTGTGGAGGTTTATTACAAGGACAAGACCGTATGGTGCACCCAGAAGGCAATGGGTATGCTGTTCGATTGTGATAGAAGTGTAGTAACCAAGCATTTAAGGAATATCTTTGATTCCTGTGAGTTGAAGGAGAGTGCAGTTTGTGCAAAAATTGCACATACTGCTTCTGATGGGAAAACATATCAGACTCTATTCTATAGCCTTGATGCCGTTATCAGTGTAGGTTATCGAGTAAATTCGATACGTGCTACTCAATTTCGTACACCGCCTTTTCCAAAGCGACTTTGACAAGTACCTTGAAGAGTTGCCATTCATAGAAGAACAACAATAACCATCCCTCGCATGTACCTTTGGCAGAAGGTGATTCATTAGAGCATTTACAGTTTCGCAAGGCTTGTGAAATGCTGTTTTTTAGCATTTTTCTTGATAATAGCACTAGGTTTAAGATTCTCCTTAGTCGTAGGATAGAAACTTTTCCCTCTTCCTCATTCACATGGTGTAGCACTTGATGCTACACCTTATTTTATTACTAAATGCACCATTAACCTAATAACCAACTAACCTATTAACCTAATTATCAACTTTTAACTATCAACTAATAATCAACTATAACTTTAGAGCATTTTCTTTTTCACAAGCCTTGTGAAACAATTATTTTTGCGTTTTTTTTGATACACACATCCCAATTTTAATTCTTTTTACTATATTTGCAGAGTCAAATCCATTTACGATGAAATAGTGTTGCCATGATGCCTTTTCCCCCAAAAACAAAAGCCTATGACACGTGAATTAAGAACAGCTATTGCTCGTATTATCAGCGACATGATTAAGGCTGATAATATTATTGAGGAGAGCGAGATAAAAGACATGAAGAAGCTCATGTCTGAATACGCTATCACCCATCAGGAGATGAATGATGCACGTAAGATTCGTTTTACTGATGCTGTCAATACGTTGACGGAACTCCCAATGAAAGATAGAAAATCCTTTTTCGACCAAATCTATAGTATTGCTCTTAGTGATAATGTTTGTGTGCCTCGAGAAGCTCTTTTGCTGATCGCTCTTCAGTATTGTTTAATTGATGAAAGGAAAATTCATAATGGCATGTCATTATCTAAACCGTATCTTATTTCTTGCCCTACAGGTGAGGCCAGTTTCAATGATCAGTATATGGTATATCTTGAGAGTGGTTACGATGAGGAACGCAATGCGGAACTGATGCAGCATTTTAGACTTCTGGTTACCATCACTCGCCTGTGTGGCTTCAACTTTATCTATATCCCCAAGATGGTGGAAGAGTTCCGTGGAATGAACGAACAATATGTGAAGGATGTCATCAGCTACATGGCTCCCAATCTTGAAGAGTCATTTATCCAACAGGTATATGACAGATTGTGCGACCTGACAACAGTAGATTTTTTCCGCAATGTGCTGTATGAGCGATTACAAGTCAAGGCACTTCACAACACGCCACCTTCATTACTTATAAATATAGGTACGTCTGTTGTCCCCTATTGCAGTGCCGGTGGCTCAGTTCAGTATTATACAGAGTTTTTGTGCATTCCCATCTCTTCAAACATTCTCTCTTTGGTGGATGACATCTTAGGGTTCTATCAGAGTAAAGTGAGCATCCGTCAGTCTATCACGATTAATGATAGCAAGGGTCAGTTCAAGTATTTCGGATTCTATAAAGCGCTGTTCGATTTTCTCGTTGCCCCACCTCCAATAGCCCCCGACTTAGTATTCTTAGGTCAGGACGTGAAAACAGGTAGGTATCAAGTGGCTTTCAAGTTTGGTGAAGGCAACGAGAAAAAACTATGTCTCACTCCCAGAGAATACGATGCATATTTCCAAGTTGCATTGAAATCATACAAAGGGCGTACCAAGGGCCTACCCGTATCATGCGATAAGCATATCAAGCCAACCATTGCACATATAAAGGGCAAAATCAGCGATGAGGTTCCTGACTTGACTTATTCAGACCAGTACAAGCCTGAAAGAGAGGGAAATGCCTATGTCCTGCGTTTGGATAAATCAAAGGTCTTTATAAGAGTTCGTACTTCCAACAGTGGTTGTGACTATGAGGATATCCCCATTGTAAAGTATGACAAGAAATGATTTTCATACCCGTCGGCAACGTTGCAGCGACAATGGCAAAAATTTGTCATCTTCACATGGCAATGTTGCCAAATTGATGAATGATACCAATATAATCCATATCTTTGCAGCAAGAATTTTAAAACAATAACATTATGATGATAGATGATTTATTGAAAGGAAACAATAATCCGCCTGAAGGAAATGTCATATTTGACTCTTCAGACCACATTCGTTTTCAAAACGGAAAGGATGTGTCAGGTCACAATTATGGGTGCAACAGACGCTTTGTAATAGAAAAGAACATTGAAGGAGGTGAGGGATATACTGTTACTTTGTATAATCTCGATGGTAATCATCCTTTATGGCAGAATAACATTCAAATGGCCCCCAAGCGTATGCGCATTGTTTCAACAAATGAGAATATCGTTGAACTGCGTGGATATGGCTATGACGAAAATGCTTTGGCTTTGGGTGCCCCTTTGGAAGATGCTTCATTTGCCAGTTATGGCGTTGCTCTCTTGATTGAGGATGGTGCCATTAAGAGGCTACAACTGAACATGTACGATAGAGACATCAGCATAGTATATATGAAATAAGCAACATTAGAACACATAACTCATTATATCACAATGGCAGAATTAGTAATTAGACAGCCTAATGAAAGTATCTATAGCAATGTTGAGGAGAAGGAAGTTCTTCCATTGTTTATAAGATACACCAGTAAAAACGTAGAGTATCACGACAAAACATCATCTGTTCTTTTTGACACTATCGTTTCGATATTGTCAGGTGTTCACACTTGCATTTTTATCCATCGCAAACAAAAGGGACGTAATGCAAAAGAATACGATGAATTGTCCATTAAGGTAGACGATGAGTCATTTTGCATGACTGCACAATTGTCACGCGATGAGTTTTCGCTAAGGGAGCCGCACTTTAGTCAAAAGAATATGGTTCTCCCTGAAGAAGAGGAGCAATATCTCGTTAGAAAATGCGATATAAAATTCGTAGATTTATATGAAGACACTTTAAAACTGTTCAATTCTGCAGGTTCCTATTGGGTAGGCCACACTAACGATGTCAAGGAGTTTATTGCAAGTTGCTTTGCGCTGACTATTCCTCCCATTGAGATTAGGGTTGAAGAGGATAAAGAGATGTGGCAGGCCTATTTGGATGGACTCAATGCCATTCTGGAGAATAAGCGTGATCTCATCAAAATCTCGTCAGTTCATAATCAGAAGGTTGGCTTAATTAAATTGGTTTTCGACATGGAGAGCTATGGAGAAAACTTAAAAAATGCCATTATTGAAAAGCTATCCAGTCAATGCGAACAGAAATTTGATGTTGAGATTGGAAATGGAGAGTGTCACATCTCTTTTGAAAGTTATCAAGCCATTTCTGAGGAGATTATTGAGGACATTAAAGCGACAGGTCGAGATTATTGTTATACATCTGAAGCAAATCCTGTAAATGTTGTTAGCGGTAAAATCGCAATTGTTTCAAATCCTGACGAATTAAACAATATCCTGTCTGCAATAGATCAGGAACTACATGATTTTGGGACTCAAATAGAAAGGACAGACAATGGTGAGTTCAAATTGTCGTCAGACAAGGACTTTGAGTTCTTGCGCAAAATCGTTGAAACTGGCCACAAAGGGATAGCAGAAGTTGTACCTACTACCAAAATGATCATGCGTCTGGTACCAACACCAGAGGGGGTAGACATTGAGAAAATTAAAACGTGGCTGCCAGATAGCGCAAACATAGTACCTCATGGGAAGCATTTTGTGGTGTCTTCGAAGAAACCATTAGACACGTCGCTTGGTGTCTTCAAAAACCTGCAATTTGCAAGTTGTATGGTAAGTATTAGTCCTTCCAAATCTATTGATACTACCATTGCAATAGAAGGCGCGACAATCAAAGGAAACGCATACCAATGGATTATAAATGATTCCCATGAGTTGAATGGTTTGGGAAGATTGTTCAATGAGGTAAGAAAAGTATATACAGATCAATACATAAACAGCACTTTTCATTATGCTTTCGCGCCACAAATTGACAAAGCTGCATTACAGGAGCTAAAATTAAACAATTACGGGAAAAAGTCTATAGTTGTCGACGTTCCGCGTTCCTGTGTAATCTTTTCTCCGCAATCAGAGGAAGATTATAAAGCTTTACAAGAAGACATCCTCCAGCAATTGGATAGCACCATAATTGCAGAAGCTCCATTATATGAACCAACTGCAAAAATCGAGTTCCTTTGTGAGAATGAAAACTATAGGCGTTCTTTGTTTGAACGAGTGAGCGTATCCCTTACGGACAAACGAGATAAATTTTCTAAGAACAAACTTAGTCGTGACGCACGAGAGTTAGCCTTTGAGTTCAGATTTGGAGATATCGAGGAAAGAGATGCAATTGAAACAATACTCGAAGATTCCCTTTCGAACATTCATGGGATAAATATTCTCTATGACGATAATAACAACAAAGGAGTAACAGAATGGTCTTTTACAGAAGACCCGTCTCTGCTCCAAGAACTTGATAGAAAGCTACAATCAGATTTTAGAAATGAGGCCGTCAACCACATTAATGGCAAAGCGTATGATAAGCTAGATGAAGTAGATGATGAGGAAATCGACAAAAACTACCTTTCCAGAGACAAAATAATAAAAAGGAAAAAAATGGCGTTTCTGAGGAATAATAGTCAAAACATAGGTGTATGCATTAAAAGATGTCGTGATTATGCCCTTGTTGAACCAACCGAAGAAATTGCGAAGGCATTATCCGCAAAAGAATTTGCGATAAGGACGGGTGACTATATTCAGTTCCCTGCAATGGGTGAAACGATGGAATTGATGCGTCAGAGCAATGCGATGAATAGGATTCTTAAGCCGGAAAGTCGTTACAATCATAAACCAATCAATCCCAACTTGCCTAATTTTATTTTTGATCCTAAATATGCTGCAGAAACGGTTACCGATATAGTTGAAGCTATGGAGGATATTCGCGTCCATAAAATTGGCAATTTGAATGAAAAGCAATTAGAAGCAGTTGCCAAATCAGTTTTAGCCAAAGATTTAGCTCTTATTCAGGGTCCTCCTGGAACTGGTAAAACTACTGTAATCGCCGAAATAATCTGGCAGGAGATAAGGCTGAACCCTGATTGTAGAATTCTACTTACATCTCAAACGAACTTGGCAGTAGACAATGCTCTTGAACGTCTGCAAGGGCAAGCAGGCATTCGACCTATCCGCATAGGAAGACCAGAAAAACTGGAACCTGAAGGAAGGCGTTTCTCTCTACCTATAATAAAAAGTTGGGCTGAGGGTTCTGATAAATACGCTGTAAATAAGGAGTTGGAACTTGATGCAACAGACAACGCTTCTCAAATATGGATAGATCGTATTGTGAACAAAATATCCAATGACTCAAAATACTCTGATGCTGTCAGTTATTGGAAAACAGAACTGTTAGAGAGGGACAAATTCTCTCGTATCGAATTTAGCAGATTATATAAGAGCCATGTAAATTTGGTTGCTGCCACATGTAGTATATGCGGGTCACGCGATTTTGAAGATACATATACAGAGATGTTTGGTGAGACAAGACGCCAAGATATGTATTTTGATATCGTTATAATGGATGAAGCCAGTAAAGCTACTCCTTTGGAGATGGCTGTACCTCTTGTCCTTGGAAAGAAAATCATTGTAATAGGTGACCATAAGCAGTTGCCGCCAATGATGAATGAGAACACCATAGACAGTGCTCTTGAGAAGATTGGGAAGAAGGAACTTGCTGAAAAATTGCAGAAAGCCGAATCTCAATTCAAGCGATTGTTTGTGTCTGCTGCTAAAGTACGCAAAACTATAGTATCTACCCTTGATACACAATATCGTATGCATGAGCAGATTATGAATACGATTAAGCAATTCTATCAAGAAGAGCTTGCAGAAACAGGAGGCTTGAAATGTGGAATTGTTGACACCATGGACAATCCTGATCTGTCAGACAAGGGTAGTCGTTGGCATGGTATCACACTAAATCCGATTATTACGCCTAGCACACATGCTGTATGGATTGATGTTCAAACGCCAGAGCAAAAACCAGCCAATTCTCCATTCAGCTATATCAACAAGGGTGAATTAGAGGCAATAGATCTTCTATTACGAGGACTTGAAAAGGCTGACGGTTTTAGCACCTTTATGGATTCTCAAAAGAAATCGGAAGACAAAGAAATCGGTATTATCACGTTCTATAATGCCCAAAGCAAGGAAATTAAGAAGAAATACAAAGGTAAGAAATATAGGATGGATGTTGTTGACCGTTTCCAAGGTATGGAACGCAACATCATCATCGTTTCTACTGTTAGAAGCAATTCAAAAAACAATATTGGTTTCGCGAGGGAGATAGAGCGCATTAATGTCGCGTTTTCACGTGCCCGACGTCTTCTTATTGTTGTAGGCAACAAAAAACAATTTGAGAGCAACAGCAATTATGCAGCATCCATTGCTAATATGGAAACTATTAGTTTTGAACAATTAAAAGGAGCAG